>Ga0326727_10001611_pt1 | contig 82132 bp, 61 predicted proteins | sample MB2enrmetagenome_FD_207643 | JGI IMG/M metagenome (GOLD analysis project Ga0326727, IMG submission 207643) | Lab enriched peat soil microbial communities from McLean, Ithaca, NY, United States - MB29MY | ecosystem: Environmental > Terrestrial > Soil > Wetlands > Peat | place: USA: New York... | reverse complement strand
GCGCCACCATCACCTCCACGTTCGTCGCCGCCGCTTCCAATTCGAATTGCAGCCGCGCCACCCGCCCCGAAAAGTAGTTGAACGGGATGAGCGAAAAAATCGCGATCCCCAGCCCGCACGCCGTCGCGATCAACGCTTCCCCAATCCCGCCCGTCACCGCCATGACCGACAATTCCGCGCTGCCCACGCTCAGAAACGCCCGCATCAAACCGGTCACCGTCCCCAGCAGCCCCAGCAGCGGCGCCAGCGTCACCAGCGTGTCCATCACGATCAGGAACCGCCCGGCCCGTTCCAACTCGATGCCCGCCGCCAATTCCAGCGCCCCTTGCAGCGACGTCCGCGCGTGGCTCAACCCGCGGTAAATCATGCGGATGACCGGGTCGGCCGAATCCTTGGCCATTTGCGTCGCGGCGGTCACGTCGCCATTCTCCAGCGCCGCCAGGATTTGCTCCAGCTTCCTGGGGTCGCGCCGCCGGCCTTCGCGCAGCCACCAGAAGGAACGTTCCCCCACCACCGCCACCGCCACCAGCGCGCAAATCAAGATCGGCGCCATGACCGGCCCGCCCTTGCTCAGAAAATCGAAGACTATGTTGGCAATCATAATTTACCGGGGTTGATGCTAATCGGTTCTGATTTGATAGGAAATGGTCGCTTGAAACAATCGCCCGCCCTTGCCCGGCGGCACGATCCAATGCCGCTTGACGAATTCCAGCGCGCTCCGGTCCAAGATCGCCGAGCCGGACGACTGCTTCACGCTGATCGACTCCACCAGGCCGCTGTCATCCACTGTCAATAATAACACCACCGTGCCTTGCTCGCCCAGTTTCAGCGCCATGTCCGGGTAAGGCGGCTGCGGCCGGTCCCCTCCCTCGCCCGTGCTGCCGATGGTTTTCGGTTCGCTGCGCGCCGCCGCGCGGGCTTTGGGCGCCTCGCCCGGCGGCGCCTGGGCAATGGCATTGGGCACCAGGAGGTTCCCAAGGGTCGGCACGGCGAAACTGATCGCCGGCGAATCCGGCGTCACCACCACCAGGCGGGGCGCCGGCGCTTTCTCCTCGGGCGCCGCCTCCCTGCTGGCCTGATCCGCCTGCGGCGGAGGCGTCTGCGGCAGCGGCTGGATGAGCACCGGCACCGGTTCTTCCAGGGGCGGGACCGCCTTGGGCGCGGGCAGCCGCAGCCTCGCGCCGAACAAAGCGACCAGCAGGAAAAGAAAGCAGATGGAATTGAGCCACGCCAGCGTGCGCTCCGGATGCCCTTCCGGGCGGGGCAGACAAACCCGCGCCAGGTCCGATGTCAAATGATAGCCTTCCATCAACGGGAAGGTATCAATGGACCGGCCCGGCTTGTCAACGGTTTCAACGGCGCGCAATAAAACTTCCATCGCCTGTGCCATCCTCGTTAAAAACGATAACTCAACGTCCCAAAAATGCCGCGCCGCATTCCATACTGGGCGTAATTGACCCCCACTCCCGTGGCGCTGCGCAGTTCGTAAATATTGTCGGTCACGTTCACGACATCGAGGCGGGCCTTCAGAGACTGCTTGTTGGCGATCTTGAACGTTTGTTCCAGACCGATGTTGATCTCGTAATAAGCCGGAACGGATGCGCCGTTGGGAATGAGATCGCCCTGGCTGTCTTCAAACCCGCCCCCGTTCTCCCTCAGCCCGCTCCCCGCCACGATGTCCATATACCCCATCGTGCTGGCGCCGCGCCCTTCGTTGTAACGATACGACACCCCCGCCGTCGCGGTGTAGCGCTGGTCGTGGTCCAGGTAAATCCAATGATGCTGCACATAAGTGATGTCCGCCGGGGTGAACAGAAACTCGGCTGAGTCCCAGTCCTGGCCCTTCGCGACGGAGTAAGCGGCATTACCATAGACGTTGAAGCCGTTTGTCTCGTAAGAAGTGGTGAATTCCAGGCCGTAAATCCGCCCTTCCGCGTAGTTGAATGCGGACAGAATGAGCGTCTGCCCAAACAAACCGTCGTCGAGCTGTTGTTGCGCCGTTTTGTAGTAACCATCCAGGCCCGCCGTCCAGCCCGGCAGTATCGTCTGGCTGATCCCCGCGTCGTAATAATTGGCCCGCTCGGCCTTCACCGGGTCGTCCTGATCGGTGGCCGAGGCGTTGGAGGTGCCGTCGGATTTCATCACGTCCCCCCCGCCCACGTTCTCGACGGGCGGCGGCGTGAAATAACGCGAGTAACCGGCGTGCAGCGTCGTCCAGCGCGTCGGCTTGTAAATCAAATTGACGCGCGGGCTGGCTTGGTTTTCGTCGTCGAAGGACGAGGCGTACACGTCGAAGCGCACGCCGTAGTTCAGGGTGAGCTGGGACGTCAGCTTCCATTCGTCCTGCACATACACCCCCATGAACAAGCCGTAGAGCGGATGGTCATCCACGATGTTGACCAGGCCCAGCGTGCTGGTGTTGAAGGCCTCGGTCGAGGAGTTGTTCTGCGTCCCCTCCGCCAGAAAAATCCCGCCCGCGCGGATCGTGTGCGAATCGCCCCATTGATAACTGCCGTCGGCCTGCAACCCGCTCGAATACAGATAGCGATGCACCTCGCTCGCCACTCCGTTCAGATACAGGTCGCCGATCGGGTCCGGCGTGAAATGCTGCTCGCTCTCGCGCCCGAAGGCGGAGACCTGGTAATCCAGGTCGCCGGCGGATTTTTGATACGTCAGGGCCGCGTAATAATTCTGCTCGTTCTGTTTTTCATTGTCCTGGGCGGAATCGAAAAAGCCCGAAGGCAGAAGCCCGTTGGCCTGCATCGCCGGCACCCAGTTGGTCACGACGACGCCGGGCGTGTTCGGCACCTGAAAGTCGCTGTAGGACGCGCTCCCCATGAAGCTCAACCGGCTCGACGCGTCGATCACGTAAGACCCGTACATGAACGACTTGAACTGTTCCGTTTCGTCGTGAATCGCCGTCGAAGAAGGGGTGGGGTTCTCGATCCCCAGCTCATTGTGGTCGTAGCTTCCGTCAATAAAAAAGCTGAACTTCCCCTCCTTGCCGCCCATCTCGAAATACGGGCGGAAGGTGTCGTAGCTGCCGCCATAGACCCCTACTTCGGCCCCCGGCTCGAACGTGCCGCTCTTGGTCTGAATATCGATGATCCCCGCCGTCCGGAAACCGTATTCCGCCGGCAGCGACCCGGTGATCAACTGCATGCTGCTGACAAAGTGCGGGTCCAGCTCCAGCCCAAATCCCGCGATGCCCTCCGGCAGCAGCACCCCGTCGATGCGATACTGCAAATTGCCGTGCTCCCCGCGCACGTGCAGGTCCCCGTTCTCCGCCGAATCCGCCGCCACGCCCGGCGCGCGCAGCAGCACCTGGTTGAACGGCGCGTTGGCCCCCTGCCCTTCCGAGTTGATCTGGGTCTCGCTGATCACGGCGGCCGTCGCCCCCAGGCTTGGCTCGATCTGGCTGCGCGCCTGGTTGAGATGGCCCACCACCGTCACCGTTTCCAGCGTGGTCACGTTGGTGGAGGCCGGAGGATTATTGGTTTGACCCTGCGCCAACGGTAGGCCGGCCAGCGCTCCCAACGCCGCGCCCATGCTGCAAACGGACTGAAAGGAAAGTAACTTTGTTTTCATAACTGCGGTCCTGATTACTTAGTCAATTATATTTTAAAATCGTTCAAGGTTGAATTATTCCGCTCTTGGGATCCGGTTTCCGGAGCGTGCCGCCTGCCACAAGGCAGGGCGCGCCACCGTTCCGGAAAAATCGGAAGAGCAGCCGGCTAGACCAAGGCGGGCAAACCCGGCGGACCGCGGCCGGGCAGCAATCGAACGTCGGCGGAGACAAAAACGAGGCGGGGCGGAGACTGGCTGAAAATCAGGCCTGCCGGGGCGCGGAACACGGGCGCGGCGGTGTTCGGGGCATCCACCTGCCCGTGGGCAAACAGCGTGACCGCGCATTCGTGGTCGGGATCGGAAGCATCCGGATGAACCAGGGCGTGCAGCGCGGGGAAAACCGCCATGGCCTGAAGGGACAGGAACAAGCCCAGCAACAGCGCGGAAACGCTTGGCCGCTTCTTCTTCAACACATTCATCAACACCATCGGCGCCACGATGGAGGAAATTTATTTGACCATTTGCCGATTGCAAGTTTTTTTTGAAAAACTCCCGCCTCCGCCACGGCTGGCTCATCAAGGGAAACCTTCCCCTTCTTCTCCCTCTCCTCCACACACTTGTGGAGGAGAGGGCTGGGGAGAGGAGGTTCTTGTTTCGGTGGAGGGTTCATGGGGAGGAGGGTTCCCAGCCTCTCATCCGGCCCTTCATGAGCCAGCCGTGGACCTCCGCGCTCCCGCCTTGTCTGGATTGCGCTTCAGCCAACGGTGGCGGCGATGGCGCATCTGACTCCCGCAGCCGCCGGCCCCAGGCGGCCCAGGGCGGCCGGCGCGTTTCAAATCCCGGCACGGCGGCTGATCATTTTTCGCATAACACGATTTTTATATTGCGTAACACTAATGGCGCTGGTAACACTATCGGTCATGAACGTAACATCTTTGCGCGGACGGTTCTTTGCCCTGGCGGCCTTGGCGATCCTCAGTGCCCAGGCTCAGGCGCAAACCTCCGCCAACGCGTCTCCTCCCGCCACCAATGCCACGGCGGTGTCCCTGCCGACCGTGGTCGTGGAAGGCCGCCAGGACAGCATGCTCGGCATTGCTTCATCCGCATCCCAGGGGACCGTCGGCGCGGACGAGCTGGCCGCGCGCCCGATTCTGCGTTCGGGGGAAATCATGGAGACGGTCCCGGGCGTCATCATCACGCAGCACGCCGGCGGCGGCAAGGCCAACCAGTATTTCCTGCGCGGCTTCAACCTGGATCACGGCACCGATTTCGCCACCTATCTGGACGACATGCCGCTGAACCTCCCTTCGCACGCGCACGGCGAGGGCTACTCGGACATGAACACCGTCATCCCGGAGTTCGTGGAGCGGGTCGATTACGAAAAAGGCCCCTACTACGCCGATGTCGGCAATTACGGCTCGGCGGGCGCGGCCCATTTGGTGTTTTACCAGACGCTGCCGCAAGATTTCGTCACGGTCGACGGCGGCATGTTTGATTATGAGCGCGCCGTTTTCGGCGTGTCGCAAAAACTCGGCCCGGGCGAATTGCTTTATGGAGGCGAAGCGTATCACGACGACGGCCCTTGGGTCCATCCCGACGACTATTCCAAGTTCAACGGCTTGCTCACCTACAGCCAGGGCAACGACGCCAACGGTTTCAGCCTCACGGGCCGGGCCTATCACGGCAAATGGAATTCGAGCGATCAACTGCCTGAAAACGCCGTGCCCTTGGTGGGATTCTTCGGCACGCTCAACCCGGCCGACGGCGGCAATTCGGAGCGTTACAGCCTCCAGGCCGAATGGCATCGCCAGGACGCCGATTCCGCAACCAAAATCTCGGCCTATGGATTCTATTACGATTTGGACCTGTTCTCCGATTTCACCTATTACCTCACCGACACCAATCGCGGCGACCAATTCGAGCAGCAGGACAGGCGCTGGGTGGGCGGATTGGACGCGCGCCACACCATTTCCAGCCAGTGGTTCGGCAGCGCCGTGGAGAATTCCTTTGGCCTGCAGGTCCGCAACGACTGGATCAACAACGGCCTTTACCAGACCGAAGACCGCGCGCGCCTGGATAAACTTGATTCCGCCAGCGCCACCTTCCTGCCCGCCACCGTGGAGGCGGATCGGTTCACTGACACTGAAGTTGGCCTCTATGCGGAAAACAAAGCCCAATGGACCGACAAATTCCGCTCGGTCCTGGCCATGCGCGGCGACCTGGATTACTTCGGCGTCACCAGCCTAGCCACCTCCGCCAACTCCGGCACGTCGGCCACTTTGCTGCCCAGCCCCAAGATGAGCTTGATCTTCGGCCCGTGGGATAAGACGGAGTTCTACCTCGAGGGCGGTTTCAGCTTCCACAGCAACGACGGCCGCGGCGCGACGCAAAATGTCGAGCCGGTGTCGGCGGATTATCCCTATACCAATACGCCCGCGGCGCGCATTCGCGGCTTGATTCAGACCAAAGGCGCCGAGATTGGCGTGCGCACCTTGGCGCTGCCGCATCTGCAAAGCACCGTCTCCCTGTGGTATCTCTACAGCGATTCCGAACTGCAGCAGGATGGCGACACCGGCGGCACGGTCGCTTCCAAACAGCCCAGCAACCGCTACGGAGTCGAATGGGCCAACTACTACACCCCCATCAAGCATTTGGCATTGGACTTCGACGTTGCGGATTCCTACGCGCGATTCACTTCGCCGGATGCAGCCGATGCCGCGCCCGTCACGCCCGGCAGCACCAACCTCGGCCCCGGCGGCACTCGCGTGCCCGAAGCGGTCGGGACGGTGGTTTCGTCCGGAATCACGCTGTTTGACGTGCGGGGCTTCACGGCCAGCGTGCGCCTGCGCTTCTTTGGCCCGCGTGATTTGACCTCGGATGGAACTTACCGCTCCGCTTCAACGCTCCTGCTCAACGCCGAGGCCGGCTATCAAATCAACAAGACCTGGCGCATTTTTGTGGAGTTCCTGAACCTGCTCGACAGCCGCGACCACGACATTGACTACGCCTATGTTTCGCGAACCGCGCCCACTGCCGCGCCCGCCTTCACGGATGTCTTTCACCCCGTCGAGCCGTTCCAGGTCCGGGCCGGTATGACGGCGCGGTTTTAAGGGCGGGCCGATTGACAACGCAGAACGAAGCCCTATATTCAAGCCAGTCGTGCTCTGCAAAGTGTCCAAATGGTTGGTGGTCGTCATGCTCTGCTTGACGCTCGGCTTCCACTGGGCCTTCCTCCAATCCGTCGCCTGGGTCGGCATGATGGTCAATTACTCCTGCCAGGGCTCCATCAAGGACGCCGTGGCCAAAACCTTCGACGGCCGTCACCCCTGCCCCCTCTGCAAACTGGTCCGCGAAGGCCGCAAATCCGAGAAAAAGTCGGAAGCCCCGCAGGTCGTCAAGAAGATTGATTTGTTCGCCGCGCGGTCCCCGGCTTTTCACTTCCCGCCTTCCTCAGCCCCGCCCGTTCCGTTTTCCCTCCTGCCTGTCGCCCGGACCGATCCGCCACCCCATCCGCCTCCCCGCCCCTTCCTCGGTTAGTTCAAGCGCGTTTTGAAGGGCGCCGGACGTGTGTCCGGGCCGTCCAAGATTTCAGTGTTTTAAAGAAATTGAGAGGCCCCTGGCCTTTCTCAAATCCGAGGAAATGTGATTTATGAAAAAATTTGCAATGTATGTTTTTATAGCGGGCGCGGCGGTCCTGGCGCCCGGCGCGGCCCGGGGCTGCGCCTGTGGCTGCGGCGTGTTTGACGTGGGCACAAGCTCCATGTTCCCCCACGACGCGGGTGGAATGATCTTTGTCAATTATGACTTCCAGGACCAGGACCGGAATTGGTCCAACACCGGCCCGGCCCCGGCCCAAAACAACGGCGACCGCCAAATCCGCACTGACTTCACCACCTACGGTCTTCAGTACATGTTCAATCGCAGTTGGGGCGTCCAGGTCGAAATCCCCTATGACTTCCGTGATTTCAAGACCCTGGGCGGCCCCACCGGCCAGCAAGTCGTCCCCCTCAAATGGAACACCTTGGGCGACATCCGCCTCGAAGGCCTCTACACCGGCTTCTCCGACGACTTGTCCAGCGGCCTGACCTTTGGTGTCAAGCTCCCCACCGGCGATTTTTCGCACGAGGACGCCTATGACGACATTGATCGCGACACCGAAATTGGAACAGGCAGCACCGATGTCCTCCTGGGCGGCTACCACCTCCATCGCCTGACCCACGACGGCCGTTTCACCTGGTTTGCCCAGGCGCTCCTGGACGTGCCGGCGCTCATCCAGGACCAATACCGCCCAGGCGTCGAACTGGATGCCGCCGCCGGCATTTATTACCGCGGCTGGACTTTTCACGGCCTGACGATCGCCCCGCTGGCCCAAGTCCTCGGTTCCATCCGAACCAGTGACAGCGGCAACTACTCCTCCGGCGGCATTTACGACCAAAACAACAATCCCCCGGCCAACCCCGTCGGCGGCCGGTCCTCCGGCTATCAGCGGGTCCTTCTCTCCCCGGGGATCGAACTCCATCTCCGCAAGGTGACCGTGTACGCCGACGCTGAATTCCCGATTGTCCAGGATTTCGTGGGCAACCAATTGGTCGCGCCTTTTCTGTTCAAGATGTATGCGAGCTATATGTTTTAGCCATCATTTTGGCGCAAACGGATTGCGGGGCCGGGCGCGTTCCGCCAGGTCCCGCGACAATTTCTGTAACAAAATTGCCAAATAGTGGCTGGCAGGGGTTTTGTGGCCGTGTTCTACTCGGAGCATGATCTCAGAGAGACAACACGCGCGCGAAAAGCGGAGCTTCCATTTCGGAAGTGTCATCTCTTGGATCCGGCCGAACGAGCTTAAAGCCAAACTGCGGAATGTCTTCGCGGCCCACGTGCCTGTGGGCTACGAGGACGAGACGGGGTTTCATATCGTGAGGAAGCCCTCCCCGGTTCGTTCCGATCCGGATTCTTTCGCGGACTTTGATCAGTTTTGATCCGTCGGTGGATTGAGCCGCCACGGGTAATGTCTGGCTTCCAGCATTCCTCTGGAAGCGGGAGTCTCGTCGTTTTGTCCGGTCGAGGCGCCCAGCGTCTCATGCCTTATCGGGCGAATCCCATTTTTTGCAGATTTCGGCTATCTCCCTCTCCTCCACACACTTGTGGAGGAGAGGGACGGGGAGAGGAGGTGAGGTTCCCCTCTCCCTTACCCTTTCCCCGCGTGCGTGCCGAGAGGGGACGAAAGTCCCGCTTTGTCACTGTTCTCGCAAGAATTTGATGCGCCCTGCCTTCTTCTCGTCCTGCAAAAAAGCTTGCCCCAGCCTCTGCGGCGCTTACTCTCTGCCCGCATGGGCTTTTCCAATTCTATTGTACTCGTGTGCGCGCTGGGTCTGGCTGCCGCCGCCGCCCGCGCGCAATCGCCGCCCATCCCCGCCGCGCGCCAGCCGGTCACCAATTTCTATCATGGCGTCGCGGTCGTGGATGATTACCAATGGCTGGAGGACGGCGCCCACCCCGCCGTCCGCGATTGGACCCGCCGCCAGAACGAACTCACCCGCGCTTACTTCGCCAGGCTGCCCTTCCACGATGGCCTGGAGCAGCAGCTTACGGAGCTGATCAGCGACGTCTCGGCCATCTACAGCCTCAACGACTGCCGCGGCGGCATGATCTTTGCCTCCCGCTTCAAACCCCCCGCCCAGCAGCCCGTCCTGGTCCGCTTGAAATCCGTTTTCCCGCCCGCCCTGCGCAAGGTCGTCTTCGATCCCAACCTCTGGAACACCAACGGCACCACCGCCATGGATTGGTCGGTCCCTTCCACCGACGGCCGCCTCATGGCCATTTCCCTCTCCGAAAAAGGCAGCGAAAACGGCGTGCTCCATTTCTTCGAGACCGGCACCGGCCGCGCTCTGCCCGACACCATCCCCAACGTGCAATATCCGACCGGCGGCGGCAGCGCCGCCTGGAACGCCGACGGCACCGGTATCTTCTACACCCGCTATCCGAACCCCGGCGAGCGCCCGGAGGCCGACCTCCATTTCTACCAACAGATCTGGTTCCACAAACTCGGCAACCCGATCAGCGCCGATACCTATGTCCTCGGCAGCGATTTCCCCCGCATCGCCGAAATTGAAATGAGCGCCAGCGAAAACGGCCAATGGCTCCTGGCCACGGTCGCCAACGGCGATGGCGGCGATTTCGCCCATTACCTCCGCGACGCCGCCGGTTCCTGGCGCCAAATCACCCATTTCCAAGACGGCATCAAGGTCATCAAGTTCGGCAAGGACCAGGCCCTTTATCTCCTCTCCAAAATGAACGCCCCGCGCGGTAAAATCCTGCGCCTGCCCCTGGCCGGCCCGGATTTGGCCAAGGCCACCGTGGTCGTCCCGCAAGGCCGCGGCGTCGTGGACGAGTTTGAGCCGGCCTCCGGCGGTCTCTATGTCGCCATGATGGAAGGCGGCCCCTCGCGGCTGCTCTACTATCCCCGCAACAGCAAATCCTCCGTCGAAGTCCCCATCCTGCCCGTCTCCAGGGTCATCGGGCTGCACTGCTGGCACGACGACGAGTTGTTGTTTGAAAACGAAAGTTTCCTCGTCCCGCCCGGCTGGTATGAATGGTCGCCAGGCCTGGCCAAACCGCGCCCCACCGCCCTGCTCAGCACGTCGCCCGCCAATTTCGACGACATCGAAGTCGTCCGCGAATTCGCCACCTCCAAGGACGGCGCCAAAGTCCCCATCAGCATCCTGCGCAAGAAAGGCATTCAGCTTGACGGACGCAACCCCACCCTCCTCACCGGCTACGGCGGCTACGGCATCAATCTTGCCCCCGCCTTCAGCGTCACGCGCCGCATCTGGTTCGACGCCGGCGGCGTCTATGCGGTGGCCAATCTCCGCGGCGGCGGCGAATACGGCGAGCAATGGCACAAGGCCGGCAACCTCACCCACAAACAGCACGTTTTCGACGACTTAATTGCCTGCGCCCAGCATCTCATCCGCCGCAAATACACCAGCCCGGACAAATTGGCGGTGATGGGCAGCAGCAACGGCGGCCTCCTCATGGGCGCCTTCCTCACCCAACGCCCCGACCTCGCCCGCGCCGTCGTTTCCCGCGTCGGCATCTACGACATGCTCCGCGTGGAACTCGACCCCAACGGCGCTTTCAACACCACCGAGTTCGGCTCCGTCAAGGACCAGGACCAATTCAAGGCCCTCTACGCCTATTCCCCCTATCATCATGTCAAGGATGGCGCCGCCTATCCCGCCGTCCTGTTCCCGTGCGGCGAAAACGACGGCCGCGTCAACCCCGCCCAATCCCGCAAGATGACCGCCCGTCTCCAAGCCGCCACCACCTCCGGCCTGCCCATCCTCTTGCGCATGACCACCACCGCCGGCCACGGCATGGGTTCTTCCCTCAAAGACCGCGTCGCCGAACAAGCCGACATCTACGCCTTCCTCCTCCAAGAACTCGGCACCGACACCTCCCCCTGGACGCTCCAATAACCGAGCCGTAACCATGCAGTTGGATTTTGGGAGCGCGACCGTCCCCGGTCGCCCTGTCCGGCGTCCCGCCGGACAGCCCAAGCCCGTGCGGCATTGCCCAAATCGCAGGAGGACGCGCCCGCGTCTTGGAGTGCGGAACGCCCGTTCCGCTTTTGCCGTACCAAACCAAGCCAGGTGAAACCAGCGTCCCGCCGGACAGTCATGGGGTCTTGTGGCAACAACTTTTTGCAGAAGCCATCCAGGCTGGGTCGGTTGTCGTCGAGACGCCGACAACAGCGGTCGGGACGCCCGCGCCCCCCGGAACCAACCGAATCGTTCCGGCTCAAAACGCCTCCGTTGCTCCCGGGGAGAGTTCTGCTGCGATGAGCGGCCAGTGCTGCCGAAATATCCTCAAAAACCCCTTGACGCAATAATAATGCAGTTATATTATTGTTTAATGAACATATGGCAAAGCCATTTGATTAGTGAAAAGCGTCCTCCGGGCAAAGACGCCTCGGCCCCGTTTTTCTCTGCGCGCTCCGCGCCCTCTGCGCGAGACATCGCTTGGAAAGCCGCTTTCGCGCCTTCATCCGTGCCATCCGCGCCATCCGTGGTACACCTCCTCCCGCTGCCCCCTCGTCGCACCCCCGGTCAAAGTCCTGTCCAACCACGTAGCACCCAATCGCACCAGATCAAACCAAGTCAAAGTGATTTTTTCCCCCGCCCAAACATAAAATTTGCCAAACGAACCCAACTCCAAATATGCGCAACGCATTCGTATTACGCCACTTGCCTCAAATCCAGGCGATTTCGCCACCCTCCCATCATCAGCCCGCCCCGCCGTCAGTCCGTGCCAGTCCGTGTCCGTCCGTGCCGGCCCTTCATTTTTGATGGGCTTCTTTGCCGGGTAAGGCTACATTCACCCCATGGCTGAGGACACTCGCCCAGATCCTGATGCCCTGCTGGCCGCCATTCAAAAGGATGAGGCGGAGAAAAAGCGCGGCAAATTAAAGGTCTTTCTTGGCATGGCCGCCGGCGTCGGCAAAACCTACGCGATGCTCCGCGCCGCCCAGCGCGCCCAACGCGAAGGCCTCGATGTCGTCGCCGGCTACGTCGAAACCCATGGCCGCAAGGAAACCGACGCCCTCCTCGCCGGCCTGCCCGTCATCCCCCGCTGCAAAGTCGAATACCGCGGCGTCACCCTCGAGGAAATGGACCTCGACGCCTTGCTCGCCCGCCACCCGCGCTTGGCCCTGGTCGATGAACTGGCCCATACCAACGTCCCCGGCTCCCGCCATGCCAAACGCTACCAGGACGTCATCGAACTGCTCGACGCCGGCATCGACGTCTATACCACCATGAACGTCCAGCACGCCGAAAGCCGCGTGGACACCGTCCGCCAAATCACCGGCTCCACCGTCCAGGAAACGGTCCCCGACAGCGTGCTCGACGGGGCCGAAATGGAATTGATCGACCTGCCGCCCGAGGAGCTCCTCAAACGGCTGGACGAAGGCAAAGTCTATGTGCCGGAGCGGGCCGAGCTGGCCATGATGAACTTCTTCCGCGAAGGCAACCTGACCGCCTTGCGGGAAATGGCCCTCCGCCTGGCCGCCGACCACGTTGGCCAGGACGTGCATGACTACTTGCAGGCCATGCAGATCACCGGCCCGTGGCAATCCGGCCACCGCCTCATGGTCGCCGTCAGCGCCAGTCCCTTCTCCCAGCAAATGATCCGCTGGACGCGCCGCCTGGCCGATAATTTCGATTGCCCCTGGATCGCCGTCTATGTCGAGCAGCCCCAACCGCTGGACGAGGCGGCCCAGGCGCGCCTGACCCACCACCTGGCGCTGGCCCGCGAATTGGGCGCCGAAGTCATCACCACGGCGGATTCCGACCTCGCCACCGGCCTGCTGCGCGTGGCCCGCCAGCAAAACGTCACGCAAATCGTCGTGGGCAAGCCCGGCAGCGGCGGCGTGCTGGAATGGTGGAGCGGCGGCAGCTTGCTCCGGCGCCTTGTCCGCGAGAGCGGGCACATTGAACTGCACATCGTCCGCCCGGAATCCGCCGAAAAGAACCTCCCTCCCCGTTCCAAGACCATTTCGGTCCGTTCCCCTCCCTGGCAATACGCCGCCGCCCTGGGCGTCGTCGCGCTCTGCTCCCTGCTGGATGCGCTTTTCGACCGGCGGGGGGTGGAACCTCACGCCCTGGCCCTGGTGTACCTTTTCGGATTGGTTTTGCTGGCCTTCTTCGTCGGACGCGGGCCGACCCTCTTGACTGCCACGGCCAGTGCCCTGCTCTGGGATTACTTTTTCACGCCGCCGCGGGGAAGCTTCCGCATCAATGATACTGCCAATATCATGATGTTCTTCATGTTCTTCGTGGTGGCCCTGGTGCTGGGCCGGTTGGTTTCCCGCATTCGCTGGCAGGAACGGGCCGAACGCCGCCGCGAGGAGCGTTCCACCGCCCTTTACCATTTGACGCGCGACCTGGCCGATGCCGCCAACGTGGACGAGATGGCGCGCAACCTGGTGCGCCAGGCTTCCCAAGCCTTCAATGCCAGGATCGCCGTCCTGCTGGGCGAGCCCGGCGGCGGCTTGGCGGCCACGGCCCATCCCGCCAGCACTTTCCCCGTCTCCGAAAAAGAACAGAGCGTCGCGGCTTGGGCCTTTCGCAATGGCAAGGCCGCCGGCCGCTTCACCGACAGCCTGCCCTCCGCCGGCGCCATCTATGTCCCCATGCAAACCAACCGCGGCGCCGTCGGCGTGCTCGCCGTGGAATGGCCCGGCGACCAGCCCCCCACCCTCGAACAGCGCGATCTCCTCCAGGCCTTCGCCCGCCAATCCGCCCTCGTGCTGGATCGGCTTCGCCTCGACGCCGAGGGCCAGCAGGCCCGGCTCGTCGCCGAATCCGAGAAACTGAGCAAGGCGCTCCTCAATTCCATCTCGCACGAGCTGCGCACCCCCATCTCCGCCATTACCGCCGCCGCCAGCGCCTTGTCCGCCCTCAATGGCAACGAGCCTCCAAACCTGCAAAAAAACCTGGCCGGCGAAATCCAGGAAAGCGCCTCCCGCTTGAACCGGCTGGTGGGCAATTTGCTCGATATGACCCGCCTCGAATCCGGCGCCGTCAAGCCCCGCCTCCAATGGTGCGATGTGGCCGACCTCGTCAACGTCTCCCTGCGCCAAAACGAAAGGGAACTGGCCCACCATCCTGTCAACGTCTCCCTCCAGCAACCGCTCCCGCTCGTCAAGATGGATTTTGTGCTCATCGAACAAGCCCTCAACAACCTCCTGCTCAACGCCGCCGCCTACACCCCCCCGGGCACGCCCGTCGAAATCAACGCCTCGGTTGCCCAGGACATGATGGCCATTGCCGTGGCCGACCGCGGTCCCGGCCTGCCGCCCGACACCTTGCCCCACGTCTTCGACAAATTCTACCGCGTCCCCGGCGCGCCCGCCGGCGGCACCGGCCTGGGCCTGTCCATCGTCAAAGGGCTGGTCGAGGCCCACGGCGGCCGCGTCGAGGCCCGCAACCGGCCCGGTGGCGGCGCCGAATTCACCCTTTACCTGCCGCTCCAGGCCGCCCCGGAGCCGGCCCTGGAGACCGCCGTATGAGCGACACCGCCCCCCGCCAGACCAATATTCTTATTGTTGACGATGAAGTCCAGATCCGCCGACTCCTGCGCGTCACCCTCGAGGCCAACGGCTGCCGCGTCTTCGAGGCCGCCAACGGCCAGGAAGGCCTGGTCCAAGCCGCCCAATGCCGGCCCGATGCCATTATTCTCGACCTGGGGCTGCCCGACATGGACGGCGTGGAGGTCCTGAAACGACTGCGCGAGTGGAGCAAGGTCCCCGTCCTGGTCCTCTCCGTGCGCGACGGCGAGGACGACAAGGTCTCCGCCCTGGACCACGGCGCCGATGATTTCATCAACAAGCCTTTCGGCACGGCGGAACTGCTGGCCCGCCTCCGCGTCGCCCAACGCCACGCCCAGCCCCTGCCGGACAACGCCCTCTTCCGCTCCGGCCCCCTCGAGGTGGACCTGGCCGCCCGCATCGTCACCGTGCGCGGCCGGGAAGTGAAAATGACCCCCACCGAGTATTCCCTGCTCCGCCTCCTGGTCCGCAACGCCGGCAAGGTCATCACCCACCGCCAGCTCTTGAAGGAAGTCTGGGGCCCCAACTACGGCGACCAGACCCATTATCTCCGCGTCTATATCGCCCATCTGCGGGAGAAAATCGAAGCCAGCCCCGGCCGCCCCGAATTGCTCCTCACCGAACCGGGCGTGGGCTACCGCCTCCTGCCGCAGGCCGAAACCCCGGCCCGCCCCGCGCCCCCCGCCAATACCTAGTATTGATCCCCCGCCCCGCCCGCCGCCGCCAGGGCCGGCCGGCCGGGTGCAGCCCCCCTCAAAAATTATTTGCTACACGTGCATTTTTTTCTTTGACTTTACAACATTCGGGCTTAGCATTGAATGATTGATAGGCGTGGCCGTGGCGGCGTTTCCAGCGATACGGGCAGGCGCCTTGTTTCTTGGACTGTGGCCCCGGCGGGCCGGGACGGAGGGTTGTCATTTGAATTGACTTGAAAGAGAACTATGAAAAAAAAGCACACGCGAAAAAAGAGCACTTACACGCGCAAAAAAATCGTTGACGAATTCACAGACCTGCCCATTTCCCGGCAGCAAAAGTGGCAGTTGCGCCGCGCCAAGGAAGGGCGGTGCGTCATCTGCGGCCAGCCCAAGGCGACCGCCTGGCACTGCTTGAAGCACGCCATCGCCAACCGGGAATGGGCCAGGAAATATTCCGGCTCCGTGCGCCGCAACAAGACCCTGACCTACAAACTGGCGGCCAAGGTCCGCAAGAAAAAGAAGTAGGCCCTTTCCAGAAAAGCCAGGCCCTTTCCAAAAGATACGGCGCGGGCATCGCCGCCCGCGCCGCTCTTGTTGTCTTGAAGCCTTCCGCCCCTCTTAGGCGTCGTAGTAGAGGAAGAACTCGATCGGATGCGGGCGCAGGCGCAGGATATCAATTTCCTTCCGCTTGTGGGAAATCCACATTTCGAGGAAGTCCTGCGTGAACACGTCGCCCTTCAACAGGAACGCGTGGTCCTCCTCCAGTAAATCCAGCGCCGCGTCCAGGCTGCCCGGCACTTGCGGCACTTTGGCCAGGTCTTCCGGCGGCAGCTCGTACATGTTCTTGTCCAGCGGTTCGCCGGGTTTGATCTTGTTCAACACCCCGTCCAGTCCGGCCATCAGCATGGCGGTGTAACAGAGATACGGGTTGGCCGACGGGTCCGGCGGGCGATACTCGATGCGCTTGGTCTTGGGATTCTGGCTGTAGGTCGGAATGCGGATGGCCGCGCTCCGATTGCTGGCGCTGTAGGCCAGATTGACCGGCGCTTCGAAACCCGGCACCAGTCTCTTGTAGGAGTTGGTGGTCGGGCTGCAGATCGCGCACAGCGCCTTGGCGTGCTTGAGGATGCCGCCAATGTAATGCAGCGCCATCTGGCTCAATCCCGCGTACTCCTTGCCGGCAAACAAGGGCTTGCCCCCCTTCCACAAGCTCTGGTGCGTGTGCATCCCCGATCCGTTGTCCCCAAACATCGGCTTGGGCATGAACGTCGCCGTCTTGCCGTGCCGCCGCGCCACGTTGCGGATGACATACTTGTAGATCATCATGTTGTCGGCCGTCTTGACCAGCGTGTCGAACCGGAAGTCAATTTCCGCCTGCCCCCCCGTCGCCACTTCATGGTGCTGGCGCTCGATTTTCACCCCCATTTGCTCCATGACCAGGCACATCTCGGTGCGGATGTCCTGCTGCGTGTCGTTGGGCGCCACGGGGAAGTACCCTTCCTTGTGCCGGATCTTATAGCCCGTGTTGGGCGCTTCATCCCGCCCCGAGTTCCAGATCGCCTCCTCCGAGTCAATGGAGTAAAAGGCGCCGCTGGACTTCGAGTCATATTGCACATTGTCAAAGATGAAGAACTCCGCCTCCGGCCCAAATACTGCCGCGTCCGCAATGCCGGTGGAGACCAGGTACTTCTCGCCGCGTTGCGCGATGCCGCGCGGGTCGCGGGTGTAGGCTTCCTTGGTGGCCGGGTCCGCAATCGTGCAGATCAGCGACAGCGTCGGCACGTTGCAGAACGGGTCCAGGTAGGCGGTCTCCGCGTCCGGCATCGCCAGCATGTCCGACGCCTCAATGGATCTCCACCCGCGGATGGAGGAGCCGTCGAAACCGACGCCATCCGTGAAAACATCCTCCGTCAATTCTCCGAAGGGGATGCTGAAGTGCTGCCAGATGCCGAAGGTATCTACAAACTTGACATCAACCATTTTGGCCCCTTGTTTCCGGGCCGTTTCAATAACGCTTTTTGGGGTGCTCATGTTACTTTTCGTTCGTTTATTTTCAGTTTTACGTTTCCGCGCCGAGGCGCCGGAGGTGTTCTTTTTACACACTTCCCGGCGCAACGCCACTACAAAGTGCGGTTCCTTTAGGCCGTGTAGCCCTCTTCGCCGTGCTCCACCAGATCCAACCCGCTGCTTTCAACCTCTTCACTGGGACGCAACCCAACCACAGCTTTGACGATGTAAGCAATGACGGCCGTGCCCAACGTGGCAAGAGCAAGAGTGATGCCAATGGCCTTCAACTGCTCAAGAACAAGGGGCTGAAAAACCGAGTCTTTGACGTAGTCCTTGAGGTTGGTGGCCAGGTTTGCATTGGCGGCATTTCGGGCCAGAACCCCCGTTAGGAACGCGCCCATGGTCCCGCCGATGGCATGAACGCCAAACGTGTCCAGAGCGTCGTCATAGCCGAACCAAGCCTTGACTTTGTAACAGAAAAACCACGGAATCGCCCCTGCGAAAATCCCAATCACCACGGCGCCAGTGGGCGTGACAAAGCCGCAAGCCGGCGTGATGACCACCAACCCGGCCACCGCCCCGGAGCAAAAACCAAGAACGCTGGGCCGGCCGCGAATGCCCCATTCGATCATCGGCCAGACAAAGGAGGCCACGGCCGTCGCCAATGTCGTCGTGGTGAAGGCATTGGCCGCAATCACGTCCGCCCCCACCGCGCTGCCCGCGTTAAATCCGTACCACCCCACCCACAGCATTCCAGTCCCGATAAAGCAGATCACCATGCTGTGCGGCGCCAGGTTCTCCTTGCCAAGACCCATGCGCTTGCCAAGGATCAGACACAGGATCAGCGCCGACCAGCCGGAGGTCATGTGAACCACCGTGCCGCCGGCGAAGTCGATGGCCTTGATCCTGGCATTGGCATTCCAGACGCCATTCATCATTCCGTCAATGCCCCAAATCATGTGCGCCTGGGGAAAATAGACCACGAACATCCACAGCAACATAAAGAGGAAAATAGCCGAAAACTTCATGCGCTCGGCAATGGACCCAATGATCAAGGCCGGGGTGATGATGGCGAACATCAATTGGTACATGGAGAAAACGTTCTGCGACACCCAGTAGGAGTAATCGCCATTGGGACTGGAATCGACGCCCTTCAGGAAAGCATAGCCCAGCCCGCCCAGGAAAGCGTTGCCTTTGTGGAACACCAGGCTGTAACCGCATAGGTACCACAAGATCGTCACCAGGCCGGCTATCAGGAAACACTGGGCCATGACGGAAAGCACGTTCTTGCGCCGGACCAAACCGCCGTAGAACAGGGCCAGGCCGGGCAGGGTCATGAACAACACCAGCGCGGCGGACGTCATCTGCCAGGCGTTATGGCCCGGACCGGGACTGGGAGTGAAATTGCTGCCGTCGTAACTGCCCAGTTTGGACCCCACGTTGTTGGTGTTGTCCGCCCCGCGGGCGCCATTATTGACATATGCTTCCAAATCCGCCACCCGCTGCTCGAGCGTGGGATCGGCCCGCTTGGGCTCGGCCGCCGCCGCCGCGGGGACGAACTGGCGCGTTACGAAAAGGAAAGTTACGATAACAACAAGACGACACAACTTTTTCATTTTAACTCGAAGTGGTTGAATGCAGGCGCCTCCCCGTGTCCGGCCTCAGATCGCGGCATCTCCCCTTTCATCCGTGCGAATCCGGATGATTTCTTCCACATTGGCCACGAACACTTTGCCGTCCCCGATCTTGCCCGTTTTTGCCGCGGCTACAATTGAGTTCACCGCCGGCTCGACGCGGGCATCAGGAAGCACAATCTCGATCTTGATTTTGGGCAGGAAATCCACCTTGTACTCGCTCCCCCGGTAAATCTCCGTATGGCCCTTTTGCCGGCCAAATCCCTTGACCTCGCTGACCGTCATTCCTTCGATTCCAATCTCGCTCAATGCGTCCTTAACCTCTTCCAGTTTGAAGGGCTTTATTATCGCTTCGATTTTCTTCATTTTTTTGGCTCCAACTCTGGATGAACCCCCTCGCCTGTCAAGCGACAAAACGTGTCCAACCCGAAGTCAAATGGCAAAAAGAGTCCGGCTGCCGTCGAGCAATCAGTGTGCCACCATAATGCCAAAAATTTCAACGCCTCATGTAAAACGCCTGTTTCCAATAGGATACAAAAACCGCGAAAGTCTCGTGGCGAATAACAGGGCGTCAGTTTAATGTCTCTTTATGTTCATGCTGGATAAAAATCACTTTCTCTAATCACCTTCGCTGGCAAAAAATTAACAGGCTTTTTATATGAAGCGCCCCTGTTTTTATTCACGTTTCCCCGCTCGGAGAGCGAGATTGCGTCAGGTGAGAAAAATTGAGAGGAGCCTGATATGAAACGAATTCTGATCCCCTTGGATTTGATGCGGAGCCCGTGCGATGCGTTGGTTTATGCGCGGAAGATGGCGACGGATTCCCCGGTTTGCGTGACGCTGCTTTACGTGTTGAATTTGAACATCGCCCCGCTGGGCCGCAAAATCGTGGATGAATTGTGCGCGGAAAGCGAAGCCGCATTGCGCAAACTGGCCCGATTCTTCTTTGGAGCCGGGCAGGCGGCGCGCGTCGTCGTGCGCCTGGGCGCGCCTCACCAGGAAATCGTGGCCGAGGCAAAGGTTGAATCGTCCGATCTCATCATTCTTTCGGGACCGGCGCGCCGCGCTTGGAACCCCTTTTCGCGCTGGAGCACGACACAGAGAGTCATTGACTCTGCCCCCTGCCCCGCCGTGGTGCTGCCGCGCCGCCGGCCGATGGGAGCGCAGCCCCTGCGCCTGCCGGCGCCGACCGAAGGCACCCCAAGGGATGCCCTTTTGCCAGCGGCTTGAATTTTGCCGGTTAGTTTTTTTGTCGATTGGACTTCTGGCAAAAACCGGCATCCCGTTTTAGCCAGATTGGGCAAAAAGCAACTCTGCCCTGGCTCCGCCTCGTCTTTGTTTGCCCCTTTTCTTAATACTTCTTTAACACCCTAAGGGAGAGGGATTAGGCGCGGAAATGGCCCCTTTCCCACCCCGCTGTCGCCATCCGGCATCAAAAGATGGCATCCCAACTGCTTGGAGCAAAGCCGCACACAGCGCCAACAGTGAAAGAGTTATTAATAAACGAACAAATGGATTAAAACAGAATAAAGAAAGATATGCCTACACCAGAAACACGACCGAAGACAGAGATGAAGCCCACACTTGGGCTGACGGGGCTGACCATCAACGCCATGGCGCTCATCGCGCCGGGAGCCTTCCTGTGGCTCACGTTTCAGGAGCAGTCCCTCTATGGCGCGCCGACCGCCGGTTGCGCCATGTGGTTCGGGATCGCGTTCGCGCTGCTCCTTTGCTTCGCCACGGCGATCAGCTATTCGGAATTGTCAAAACTCTATCCGGGGGCGGGCTCGTCCTATCTGTATGCCGAGCAGGCCTTCCTTTCCAAATCCAAAGCCTTCCGCTGGGCGCGGCTCATCAAGTTTTTCACCGGTTGGAACAGCCATTTGTATTACTGGATCTACACGGGGCTGATGGTTGGCGTGACCGCCATCCTGGCCGGCTGGCTGGCGGGCCAGTTGTTCCCGAACACCTTCAGCGGCACCTATAATAGCCCCTTGTTCATGTGGCTGTTCTGCGTGGTCTATTCGCTCGGCGTGGGCTACATCGCCTACCGCGGGGTGAACGGCTCGACCGCCGTCAACATGGCGATCAATGTCATCCAGATTTCCGCCTTGCTGGTTTTCTCAATCATGGCCATCGCCTACCGCAGCAGCCATCCCGACGGCTCCGTGGGCTGGCACCTCTCCAACGGCACACCCGTCAATTACAATGTGGCCCAAGTGGTCGTCACCGATGACAAAGGCAAGCCGGTGCAGGACACCTGGGCCGACAACACTCCCAAGGTGGATGACAAGAAGCAACCCATTTGGAAGATGCAGGACCGCCAGGTGGCGAAGGATGACTTGGACAAATCCAAGAACACCAACGCCGTCGAGTTTGCCAGCTTGACCGCCCTGGGCTTGGGCGAAGGCGATCCCTACCCGGCCTGGAAAGCGGACGACAAGGGCAATGTGATCGTGAAAGACGGCAAAGAAACCCCCGACCCGTTCGTCCTGAGCTACAAACCGGCGGATGCAATCACCGGCGCCGGGACGGCGCAGGACCCGAAGACGTTTAATTTCCATGCCAGCCCCGGCTCCGTGGTGGCGCCGCATTCTTTTGGGTCGCTGTTCGTTCAGGCCTGCGTGGCGATCCTGCTGCTGGTCGGCTTTGAGTCCGTCACGGCTATGGGCGAAGAGGCCAAGAACCCAAAGAAGGACATCGGGCGCGCTGTGCTGCTATCTTTGGCGATTCAAGGCGCGGTTTGCTACCTGTTTGAGTACTTCTCCGCCAATTACTTCCTGAACAGCGGCTACACCATGTCCAATGCAGGCTCTTCCGGCGCGCCCATTGGCGACATGATGGTCCTGGTCGGCACCTGGGCCTTTGGCAGCTACGCCGCCGGCAAGGCGTTCATGCTGGTTGAAGCCGCCACGGTCTTCCTGGCCCTGATTGGCACCACCCTCTCCTGCATGAACACCGGCGCCCGCGTGACCTACGCCATGGGCCGCGACGAGGAAGTGCCGCAGCAATTCGGTTTGCTGCACGGCAGGACCCTCTCGCCGCACCGCGCCATTTGGTTCCTGGCCTGCATTTCAATCGTCTTTGGCATCCTGACCACCGTGATCTACCTGGGCGGCCAAAGCTCGGACATGGCCGCGCTGGACAAGCACAACTTCTGGTACAGCTTCGGCATCTTCTCGCCGCATGCTTACGTGACGTTGCCCAATTCCATGCTCATCATCACGCTGATCAGCAACTTCGGCACCTTCCTGCTCTACATGACGACGTGCATCGTGGCCATCGTGGCCTTCCGCGAACATCACAGCTTTCACGGCTTCAAGCACGTGGTCGTCCCGGTGTTCGGGCTTTTGGCCAACCTGGGTTGCATGTTGTTTTATTTGATTGGCCCATTCAGCGTGGCGGGCATGAGTGTGAAGGAACCTTACATCGCCCTGGGCGTGTCCGCGGTATGGATTATCGCCGGAGCGATTTACCTGGTCTCCGCCAGCAAGGCCCAAGGCAAGGAAATCATCCTCACCTCCAAGCCTGCTGCCGCCTAGCTTGATCCAGCGGGAGGAACCGAGGAGCCGGTTGCCTCGCAAGGGGCAGCCGGCTTGCTGTCCTGACGCTGTGGATGGTATATAATCAGGATGCGAGATGAAGTTGACTTACGCCCAAATGTCGATAACAGGGCCGGTCCGGCAAAATAACGAGGACTGCGTTGGATTCTGGCAGCCGGAGACGCCGGAGTTGAAGCGGGGGGTGGGGATTGCCGCGGTCATTGCCGATGGCGTGGGAGGAACCGGCCGCGGCGAAGTCGCCAGCCACCTCGCCGTCGAGACCACCCTCAATGCCTGCAAGGGGACCGTGGCGGAAACGGCGCCGGCCGACTTGCTGCGCAAAATCTTCAACGACGCCAACAAACTGGTCTATGACGCCTCCATCCAGGATCGCGAGGAGGGAAGGATGGCGACGACGTTGACGGTCTCGATCTTCCGTAACGATGAGATTTCCATCGGACACGTGGGCGATTCACGGGTGTATTTGATCCGCAACGGCGTGCTGCGGCGCCTGACCTCCGACCACAGCTATGTGGCGCTCCAGGTCAAACTGGGGCTGGTCAAGGAGCGCGACGCCATGGCCAGCCCGATGCGGTCCATGATCACGCGCAGCATCGGGCAGGATTTGATGTGCGGCTTTGATGTCTTCAACACCACCCTGGCCAAGGGAGACGTGCTGGTGCAATGCACCGATGGACTTTATTCCGTTGTGCTGGACGAGGAAATTTGCGATGTTGCGGGGCATCTGGCCCCGGACCAGGCCTGCGCCGAATTGATCGCCCTGGCCGAAAAGCGGGGAGCGGAAGACAATGTTTCAGTTCAATTGATCCGCATCAATGAGATCGAACATCGCCATTTTTATCGCGGCGCCCCTTATTACGTCAAAGCCGCCGCTTCCCCTGTGAGCAACGAAATCCAACCCGGCCAGATGCTGGATGACCGTTTTGAGATCACCGATTTGATCAACCGCAGCGGCATGGCTTCCATTTACAAGGCCAACGACCTGCAAACGGGCCTGACGGTGGCCATCAAAGTGCCGTTGATGCAGTTTGAGAGCGACCCCGCGACTTACTCCCGTTTCGAGCGCGAGGAGGAAATCGGCAACCTGCTGCATCACCCTTGCATCCTGAAAATCTTTGCCGTCGATCCGGAGAAAAAGAGCCGCCCCTACATCGTCATGGAGTATTTGCAGGGCCAGACCCTGGCCGCCCTCCTGCGCCAGGTCCATCCCTTGCCCGAGCAGGATGCCGTTCAAATCGCCAGCCGGATTTGCGAGGCGCTCGATTACATGCATTTCCACAAGATTGTTCACCGCGACCTGAAGCCGCAGAACATCATGATCTGCAACAATGGCAGCATCCGCATCATGGACTTCGGCATCGCCAAATCCCTGAAAATGCGCCGCATCACCTTCGTCGGCTTCTCCCCCAGCATGGGCACGCCGGATTATATGGCCCCGGAGCAGGTCAAGGGCCATCGCGGCGACGAACGGACGGACATTTACGCCCTGGGCGCGATTCTCTACGAAATGTGCGCCGGCGCCACGCCCTTTGAGGGCGAAAGTCCTTACGCAGTCATGAACGCCCGGCTGACCGGCGACCCGGTGGCGCCGCGCAAAATCAATCCCAAACTCACCCCGGCGGTTGAAGAAATCATTCTGCACGCCATGGAACGCAACCCCGCCGACCGCCACCCCTCCGCCGCCGCCATGAAGGCGGAATTGGACGATTACGAGAAAGTGGAACTGGTCGAGCGCTTCCGGCGCCTGCAACGTCCGCAAATCTGGAAAAGCCGGTTTCGTCTCTTGCCGTTGATCCTGTTCTTTGCCTTGACCTGGATTGCCGGTTTTCTGCTGATTTTCTGGTATTTGAAACACCACGGGAAATGACCGATGTCTGAAATCACAACATGGTTGCTCCTGGCGGGGGTGCTGGTCGTGCTCATGCAAGGGGGTTTTGCCCTGGTGACCTCCGGTTTGTGCCGGGCCAAAAATGCCGGACAGGTTGTCACGATGAATTTCATGGTCTATCCCCTGAGCGTCCTCGGTTTTTGTGTCTGCGGCTTCCACCTCATGTTTGGCGGCGCCTTGCACAACCCGGCCCTCCTGCTTGTCCCGCCTTGGGCTTCGGTTCCCGCCAAGCCAGTGCCTTTCGCCTTTGATGCCGAGGCGCTCAGGTTGTTCTTTTTTCAGGCCGCCGTTGTGGCGGTGGCGGCGGCCATCCCGGCCGGCGTCATGGCGGAGCGGTGGCGATTTCCTAATTTTATACTGTATTGCTTCTGGGCCGGGGCGCTGCCCATCGCGCTGTTTGGCCGTTGGGTCTGGGGAGGCGGCTGGCTGGCGGCGTTGGGAAAGGAGTTTGGCCTCGGGCATGGCTTCGTGGATTTTGCGGGTTCATCGGTGGTGCATATGGCCGGGGGCGTCATGGGATTGGCCGGAGCGGTCCTGTTGGGGCCGCGCCTTGGCAAATACGCCCCCGACAAACGGCCCCGCCCCATGCCCGGCCACAACCTGGTTTCCGTGGCGCTGGGAACGTTGATCCTGGCCTTTGGCTGGTTCGGTTTCAACCTCGGTCCGGCGCTGGCCGGCAGCCATGAGCGGGTTGCGCTCATCGTGGTCAACACTATGTTGGCGTCAGCGGCCAGCACCGTCGCCGCCTACGCCGTGGTGATCGCAAAGTTCCGCAAGCCGGATCCTTCGATGCTGTGCAACGGCATGCTGGCCGGGTTGGTCGCCAGTTCGGGGCCGTGCGCGTTTGTCAGCCCGGCCGGGGCGGTCATCATTGGCGCGGTTGCCGGCATTCTGGTGGTGTATGCCGTGCTTTTCTTTGAAGGGAAGATGAAAGTGGACGATCCGGTGGGGGCCATTTCGGTGCATGGGGTTAACGGCGCCTGGGGAGTCCTGAGCCTCGGCCTGCTGGCCAATGGCAGTTACGGGGCCGGTTGGAACGGCATTCACATCATGGCCAAGGACGGTTCGGAAATGGGCGTGGCGGGCGCGTTTGGAACCCTCTTTGGCAGCCCGGCCAATGACTGGTCGCAATTGGGCGCGCAAGCCGTGGGCGCGCTGACCTGCCTGGTCTTCATCGGTCTTTTCGCCCTGCTCTGGTTCAAGCTCTCCAGTTTCATCGTCCCGTTGCGTTCCAGGCGGGAAGACGAGATTGCCGGCCTGGACCTGCCCGAAATGGGCGCCGATTGTTACCCGGATTTTCATCTGACCGACAAAGGGGCAACCCGCAACGACTGACCCGGATTTGCGCCCGAACGGCGCGGTCTGGTCATTCTGCTGCGCCGGTTTACGGCGGCCCGGCCGCCCATGCCGCCTGAATTGCATTCCGCCGCCGCCTGGCTTAACCTTCCAGCGGATGAGATACGTGCCGTGTTTCTTCTTGGCCCTGCTTTGCCTGGCGCTGCCTCTGGCGGCGGCAGCCGGCCCCTCCGCCGCCGATGCCGATTCCCTTTCCTGGAGAGTCAAGCAAAAGCAGGTCGATGCCGGGTTTAAGGATTGGCCCCTCTCCAAACTCCTGAAAAAGATCTCCGCCGCCACGGGCTGGAAGGTCTATGTGGAGCCGGGCACGACGCAGCAGGTTTCCGTCAAGTTCAAGAACCTGCCGGAGGACGAGGCGCTGCGGCGGTTGCTGGGCAAGCTCAACTATTTCCGGGACGAAACCAACGGCGTCCCGCGCCTCTTTGTCTTCCAGACCGTTTCCGCGGCCGCCACTCTGCGGGTCCGGGCCGAGAAGAAGGATTACCGCATCCCCAATGAACTGCTGGTCAAGCTCAAGCGCGCCCCCACCAATTACATCGACCGCCTGGCCGGACAACTCGGCGCCAAGGTCATCGGACGCGACGATCGGATTGGCTTTTACCGCCTGCAATTCGCCGACGGCGTCGCGGCGGACGGCGCGCTTCAATCGCTGTCCAGCAACCCGGACGTTGCCGCGGCGGACTCCAATTACCTGGTCGATCCCCCCACCCCGTTTCAACTGACGCAGGCCGGCCCGGCCCCGTCGGGTCCGTTCTTCAATCTCAATCCGCCCGATGTCAACGGTCCGGTGGTAGGTTTGATTGACACATCGGTCGATCCGCCGGACCAATTCCAAAAGTACATGCTCAAGCCGGTCAGCGTGGTAGGCGCTCCCGACGCGCCCGCCGACCAGCCCTCGCACGGCACGGCCATGCTGGAGACCATGCTCGGCTCCATGGCCGCCGATCCGTCCATGATCCAGCCGGTGATCGTCTATTCAGGCAGCCAAAGCACGACAACCTACGACCTCATGAATGGAATCATTCAAGCCATCAATCTGGGGGACAATCCCATCAGCATCAGCTCGGGGGGCACGGGCGACAGCGCGGTGTTTGGAGATTTGATTGCGGAAGCCCGGCAGAAGGGAATTCAATTTGTGGCCGCCACGGGCAATTCAGGGGGCGACCAGAACGATTATCCCGCCGCCTACCCCGGCGTCATCTCCGTCACGGCCTCCGCTCCCAACGGCCAATTGGCCTCTTATGCCAACGATGGAAGGGGCACCCAGGCCATCGAACCCGGCAGCTCGCTCATTGTCTATGGCTCCCAGGAATGGCTCGTTCAGGGCACCTCGCCCGCCACGGCGATCATGGCGGCTGCCATTGCGCTGACGGAGAACCAAAACCATGTCTCGGCCCAGCAGGCCGCGGCCGCCCAAGTCCAGGCCCATCCCGCGCCTCCGCCCCGGTAAATCGCGCTTGCGGCTCGGCTCCGCCGGAGTACCCTTACGGGGTGAATTGGCTGACGGATCGCCGTTATTTCTTGCTGGCTGTGATGGTTTACGGCCTGAGCGCGATTTACTCGCTGTTTCTCTGGCGCAAAGGTTTCCGGGTGCATGACCGGGCCAATTACTTCCTTTTCCTGGCCGGCTTTGGCTTGCAAATGAAGGCGATGCTCATGCGCGGCCTGGCGCTCAGCCAGTGTCCAGTCAACAATCTCTACGAAGCGGTCGCTTTCGTCGATGCCACGATTGTGGGGACCTGCCTGGTCATCGGCCTTTGGCCCCGCTTGCGCTACGTCGGCGCCTTTGCCGCGCCGGTGGTTTTTGCCATAGGCGTCTTTGCCCTGATGCCTGGCCTCGACACGCCCGGCGCCAAGCCGCAATTCAACCTCGATCTGGTGAGCTTGCACGCGGCGCTGATCCTCCTGTCCTACGGCGCTTTTGGCCTCAGCTTCGTGGCCGCCGCCATGTATTTGACCCAGGAGCACGATTTGAAGTTCCACAAGCTGCGCGCCGTCTTTTCCCTCATGCCGCCCATGGACCGCCTGGAAAAGATCATCAATCGAACGCTCTGGGCCGGTTTCACTCTGCTCACCATGGGGTTGGCGTTCATTCCGCTGCTGCTCAAGGGACGGCCCGAGACGCGCCTGACCGATGATCCCAAAGTCATCTGGTCGGGGCTGGTCTGGGCGCTCTACCTGCTCCTGCTCATCCTGCACGGACGGTTCCACCAATCCGGCCGCCGTTTCGCCTGGGGCGCCGTCGGGACTTTCGCCTTTGTCCTGTTGACCTTTTGGGGCATCAATCTGTTGTCACCCGCCCACCGCTTTTGAACCGTCCATGCCTCTGATCGTCATCGGATTAAGCCATCATTCCTCGCCCGTCGAGGTGCGGGAGCGCTTCGCCTTTGCCGACGCCGCCATCCCCGCGGCCCTGGAAAAGCTGCGCCGGAGCGGGCTTGTCACGGAAGCCGTCATCCTTTCCACCTGCAACCGGGTCGAAATCTACGCCGCGACCGACCTGCCCGAACGCCAGGCCATGCTGGGACTGCGCCAATTTCTGCTCGACCATCACGACTACCGGGACCCCATCGGCAGCGAGATTTATTTCCACGGCGCAGCCGACAGCCTGGAACATTTGTTCAAGGTCGCCTGCGGCCTGGATTCGATGGTGGTTGGCGAAACCGAAATCCTCGGGCAGTTAAAGAAGGCCTATGAAACTTCCTTGCAGCACCAGCAGACCGGCCGCCATCTCAACAAGGCCTTTCAACGCGCCTTCAACGTGGCCAAGCAAATCCGAACGGAAACCCACATCCAGCGCGGCAATGTGTCCGTCGGCTCCGTGGCGGTCGAATTGGCGCGGAAGATTTTCAGTTCGCTGGACCAGCACCAGGTCATGATCCTGGGCGCGGGCGAGACCAGCGAGAAGACGGCGCGCGCCCTGCTCAGCCGCGGCGCCCGCAGCATCATCGTCTCCAACCGTTCCCACGACCGGGCCGTGGCCCTGGCCAGGGAACTGGACGGGCGCGCCGTGCATTTCGAGGATTGGGCCGCCGAATTTCCCGTCGTCGATATCGTCATCAGCAGCACGGCCGCGCCGCATTATATTTTGGATCGGCCCAGGCTGGAGCCGTTGATGAAACTGCGCCACCCTCGGCCGCTGCTGCTGATTGACATCGCCGTGCCGCGAGACATTGATCCCGCGGTCAATTTCCTGGAGAACGTCTATCTCTACAACATTGATGACCTCCAGGCCATTGCCGACGATGCCCTGCGCCAGCGCCAGGAGGAGATCGCCCGTTGCGCCGCCATCATCCGGCAGAAAGCGGTGACCTTTATGGCCCTGGCGCCTCTTTCCGCCATGAACCAGGCCGGCGCATGACCGCAGCCCCCATCCTCATCGCCACGCGGGGCAGCGCCCTGGCCCTGGCTCAAGCCAACACGGTCCTGGCCGCGTGCCGCAGGAAATTTCCCAAGCTCGCCTTTGCCCTCAAAATCATCAAATCCACCGGCGACAAACTCCAATCCATCTCCATGTCGCGCATCGACGCCAGCCTGCCGCGCGGCCTCTTCACCAAGGAACTGGAGGTCGCCTTGCTCAAAGGCCGGGCCCACATGGCCGTCCACAGCCTGAAAGACCTTCCAACCCAACTGCCCGACGGCCTGGCCCTGGGAGCCGTCGCGGGAAAACGCGCGGACGTCCGCGACGTCTTCATTTATCGCGATGCCTTCCAGCCCGGGACAAAGCTGGCCGATTTTCCACCGGGCCTGACCGTGGCCACCAGCAGCACGCGGCGCAAAGCGCAGATTCTGGCGCAACGGCCCGACTTCAACGTGGTGGACATCCGCGGCAACGTCCATACCCGCTTGCGGAAACTGGCCGGCCAGGCCGGTCTCGACGCCACCATCCTGGCGGCGGCGGGTTTGGGCCGGCTTCATCTCCGCATCACCGCCGCCGGGCGTTTGCAAGGCGACGGCGCGCCCCGCGGCCTCGCCGCCACGATTCTTGACATCGACCAGATGCTGCCCTGCGTGGGCCAGGGCGCGCTCGGCCTGGAGATTCGGGAGGAGGACCAACGCCTGGCCGGGATTTGCCGGCGGTTGAACCATTACGAAACCTTCCAATGTGTGATTGCCGAACGAGCCTTGCTGCGCGCCTTGGGCGGCGGTTGCCAGACCCCCATCGGCGCCTGCGCGTCGGTTGAGGGCGGGGAGCTTTGCCTGCGGGCCGTGTCCTTTCTGACCGGCAAAGCCCGCCGGGCCGAGGTCCGGGCGCCCTTGAGTGAAGCGCCAGCCCTGGGCGAACGCGTGGCCGCGCGCTTGCTATGAACATCATCAAAGCCACGCGCAGTTACGAAGAATGGCTGGGCGGCCATCTGCGGCTGGTCCCGGAGGATCTGAGGCTCAAGCATGATGACATGGCGGATTCGTTTTTCGCCTTCTTCCGGGGCGCTTTTTATCGCTGGGCGCAGTGCTGGCCGCAATGGTGCGCGCCGCTGGCGGACGCCCCGGAGGTCGTGGCAGTGGGCGATCTCCACGTGGAGAATTTCGGCACATGGCGGGACCCGGAGGGCCGCCTGATCTGGGGCATCAACGATTTCGACGAAGCCTTTCCCATGGCCTGCACGAATGATTTGACGCGTTTGCTGGCCAGCGTCCTCATCGCCTGCCCCGAAGGAAAGCTCAAGATTCAGCCCAAAGTGGCGGCGGACATCATTCTGGAAAGCTACCGCAACGGGCTGCGGGCCGGCGGCTGCCCCTTTGTGCTCGCCGAGGATCAAACCCCGTTGCGCGAAATGGCGCGGAACCGCCTGCGCGATCCGGAGAAATTCTGGCGGCATCTGCGGAAACAACCCACCATCAGAGCCATGCCGCGTAGCGCGCGCAAGGCCCTGCTCGCCGCGCTGCCGGAGTCCGGCGAACCCATCCGGTTTGCGCGCCGCGTGGCCGGGATCGGCAGTTTGGGGCATGAACGGTTCATTGCCATTGCGCTGCACCAGGGAGGACGCATTGCGCGCGAAGTCAAATCTCGCGCTCCCTCCGCCTGCGTCTGGGCCGGCAGCCGCGGCAAAAAGGATTACTATCGGCGCCTGATCGAAAGGGCCGTACGTTGCGGCGACCCGTTCCTGAAGTTGACCGATGACTGGGTGGTGCGGCGTCTTTCGCCGGACTGTTGCCGTCTCCAACTGGCCGATCTGCCCGAGCGTTGCGACGTGGAAGCGCTCCTGCTGGCCATGGGCTGGGAAACGGCCAACATCCACCTCGCCAGCCGCAATCCCGCAGCCATTTTGAAATGCCTTCGGAAAGTCCGGCCGGTTTCCCTCAATCAATGCGCCACGGACATGGTGAATGCGCTCCACAAGGACTGGAAACGCTGGCAGGCGCAAAGAACTCGACCAGGCCGCTATCCGGCCGGCTCTTCAAAGTGATCCACCTGGAACCGCTGCAACGTCACGGGTTCCCCCGGCCCGATCCAAGCCTTCTTCCGGGCCAGAGACACCTGCTCGGTGCTCGTCTCGATTTCCGGGATGCCCGGCAGCAACAGGCCGCGGCGGCCGTCCGCGGCGGACACCACCACACCGTAGCGCGCCGGGTCCAATTCGGCGGCCGAGGAGATTTTCTCCATCGAATGCAGCACGCTCACTTCAAAATGGAGGTTGGGCAACTCGCCGGCTTGCACCGGGTGAAAACGCGGATCATGAAACGCCGCCAGGCGCGCGCTGCGCCAGGTCTCGGCCACAATGCTGGCGCAGGAAGGAACGATTGTCCCGGCGCAACCGCGCAACAGGCCGCTCCGGTCATGCAGCGTCACGAAAACGCCGCGTTGCTCCCTGAGATACTCGCTCCCGGCTTCCGGCGGATTCTCGGAACTGCCGCGCAAGGCCGCTGTCACCGATTGCCGGGCCAGCCCGGGCAGGATGTCGCCCTCGCGGCTGGCAGCCTGGGCCGGCGCCGGCGGTGGCTCAGGCGCGCTTGATCCTCCTGCGAAAAGGATCGCCACGCCGTAGCCAACGCCGAACGGTCCTTCGTAATTGAGGACCCTGTGCCCGGCGGCGTTCCAGCCCACCGCCGCGGCCGCGATCAATGTGGAATCCACCGCGTCTTCCGCCGCCAGTTCCCGCAGTTCCGGATCGATGTTTTCAACCGCGCGGTAATCCCCCTTCCGGATCAGATGAATGAACGTCTCATCGAATTGGCAGGCCTGAGGATGGAAACCACCCGGAGCGTCCGGCGTTAAACGATGGCTCATGTCCCCGCTCGCAACGACGGCTGCGTGGCGGTGCGAGGCGCAAGCTGCGGCGATGGCGGCGCCAAGTTCCTTCAGTCCTCCTTCACCCGGATAGTTCAGACTGATAACAGTGGTCGGCCCAGCCCAGCCGGCCCGGGTCAGAAACCAAAGCGGCACCAGGGCGCCATGATCGAGGGCACGGTCTTGAATCATCCAGGTCGCCAGATGGCGCTTTCCGGCCTCGGTGACGATGGCTCGGGCCAACGGCGCGGCGTTGGGCAGGCTGACTTGCGCGCGAGGAGCCCGGAAGGGGGCAAATGAGCCCTGAAGCCGTTCCCCGCCCCAAACGCCGAAGGCCCCCGGCTGTCGCGGCGAGTGCGGTGAAATCAACACCACCGCCTCAGGCTGACAACTCATGACGCAGGCCGCGGCTTCGCGCATCGCCTGGCTGCTGGCCTGGGCCGCGCCGCCTCTTTCGCCGCCGACGTCAGGCACGAGGATGGGTGCGTGCGGCATCAACACGGCGCACACCACCGCTGCCGCCTGGCTTTCCCGAGACGGCCGCGCTGCTTCGCGGACGCCCGCCTTGGATAAACTGTTCTTTGTCACAAACCTCTCCGAATGATCCGGCAAGGCACGTGGGGCTGCCATCCCTTCCTTGTGTCCATCAGCCGCTGCCTTCGCGCCCTGCGCCAAAGGTCTGATGGCCTTGTTACCTTTGATACGTCCCCATCAATTGTCCTTCGGCGAGGACGTGGCCCTCCATGGCCTTGAGCAACTCCTTCTTCGTGAGGCCGGGCTTCAGCTCCGGCTTCGCGTCCAGCGCATAAAGCTTGAAAAAGTAGCGATGCGGTTTGCCAGGAGGCGGACACGGGCCGCCGTAGCCGATGCGCCTGTAATCGTTCACGCCCTGTTTGGCGCCGTTGTCCAACTCCGCCGATTTTGGCACGCCCTCGGACAGCCCGGCGGTGTCCGGCGGCAGGTTGTAAATCACCCAATGCACCCAAGTGCCCACTGGCGCGTCGGGGTCGTCGCAGATCAAGGCGAGGCTCTTGGCCGCGGGCGGCACACCGGACCATTGCAACGCAGGCGAAAGGTCCTGGTCATCGTAGGCCTGCCGCCGGGGAATCGGCCGGCCTTCGGCAAAGGCGGCGGAGGTGAGTTGAAGTTTCATGGAGGCTCCTTTGGCTGGCGAATTCTCCGCGTTGCAGGCTGGGATGAGACCGGCCAGAAAGACCGCGGCGAAAAGCATACGGGTTCGCGCGCTCACAATCGGACTTTACCCCCGCCCGCCCGATTGCAAAGCAAAAAAACAGCGGCGGCGCAGCCGTGAGTGAACCGGTCAGGGGCTGCGCACCCGGTAAAAGCTCGGGCCGCCGGAAGTCGTTACGGTGGTATCGGTGTAGGAAAGCCAGCCGTTGCCTGCGCCGCCCGGCGGATAGTTCGTGACGATCGCGGTCCAGTTGGAAATGGGAGGCGCCGCGCCGTTTGCTTTGAGCACGCTGTAGCTTGAGCCGGCGCAAGAGTTCCAAGTCAGCACAAGGCCGCTGCTGCCAAAGGCGGCATTGGAAATCGTGATGCTCGACGGCGCGACGTAGCCCTGGCCGACGAAGGTCACCACGCTCATGGCGGGCAGGGCGTAGGCAAAGGAGGATCCCGCCACAGCGACAGGCGGCTGGCCGGCCAGCGAGTATTGGCCGGAGGTAATCCACGGGGTGACGGAACTGGCGGTGAAATTGGTCAAATCGAAAATCTGCGTCACTGCGGCGGGGTTGAGATTGACAGCGACGATGGCGAAGCTGCCGGAGTTCGTGCTCTTGTAGGCGCTAATCGAGGCGAAGGAGTTGTTGCTCACGCCGATGCGGTAAAAGCCCGGGCGGACAAACCGGCTGTAATTGCCCAGCGCATACATGCGCGCGGCCGGAATGCCGTTGGTGTCGGTCAACCCTTCATTGTCGGGGTTGTAGGGGATCAGCCACCAAAAATGGAAGGCGTTTACCTGGCCTTCAGTCATGAAGAGATGGACGCGTTGCGCCCAATACAGGGCGTTGGTGATGCTGCCATCAAAAGGATTGTAGGCGGAAACCTCCGTCTCCCAGAGTGCCGCATTCGGATTCGCATAGGTGGGCAGCGCAGTGGGCACGTCGCTGGGCGGACTGCCGTCGTAATCGTGACAGGCGACGATGCTGACGTCGGCCGCGACCGACGGATCACTCATGGCGGCGTAGTAAAGATTGGTCTGCCAAGCCTCATCTTCCGGCAGGATGATCTTCGTGGAAGCCACGTTGCTGGCGGCCAACGCGGCGGACAGGAATGGCACGAAATCATGGATTTGCTGTGCGGTCCAAACGCAGGATTCGTAGCTGGTTGAAACATCGGGTTCGTTCTGGACGGAGATCGCGTAAATGCTGATGCCGTACGCGTTTTTCATGTTGGCCACGTAGCCGGCGAGCTGGCTGGCATAAGCCTGGTTGCTCGCGGAAAGGAAATTGCCGCCGTCCACGCTGTTGCTGTCCTTGAACTGCGGCGCCGGACTCCACGGCGCGCTCCAAACCGTGGCGCCGTTGGATTGTGCCATCATCATGATATTGGTTTCGATCGAAGTGCCGCCCGGCACGATGCGCGAGCGCAGCAGGGAAAGGCCGATGCCGTTGAAGGAGAAATTCGTCCTTTGGTCCAGGGAGACGCCCGTGCCGCTGTTGGTCGAAAAGAACATATTGGCTTGCGCTGCCGTCCAGGAGCCGTCCCAAGCCGATGACGCGCCGAACCCGTCTATCCTTTGATGCGCCTCATTCCAGTTGACGATGCAATTAGTTGTCACCGGCGCAGCCCCCGCAAATTGGATGTTGTCCACCCATAAGGTCGAAGTCCCGTTCAGACCGGGCGAGTAATAAGGCCCGTACATGTGAATCAGAACGTTGTAGATATTCGACAGATTCGGGTCTGCGGCGGCGTTGACGGGCAGGCTGACATGCACCCAGTTGGTGTTGGTGGCCGAAACCGAAACGCCGCCAATGTAATCCTGGCCGTAACCCGCCGTCACCCCGAACTGCAGGTACCCGAAGGTGGCGTAGCCGCCGTTGGTGACGACGGCGGAACCCTGCGCGAACCGGACATCGCATTGAAAATTCGTATATTGCACCCCGTTCACCGGCGGATAAATGCCGTCGAAGTCATACACCTCGAATTGACTGTTCTCGTCCACGCCATCGAAGCTGGCGGTGATTTTCATTGAACCCGAACTCGGGTTGTTGCTTGCGTCGCTGCTCGAATCCCAAGCCAGCGATTGAAACGCGCCACCGAACCAATTGTCCCAGACATTGGTGATTTGGCCGGCGGCATAGCTGTAGCTGTCGATGCCTGACGGATTGAACGGGTCAACGACGTAGAGGGACTGGGCCTGCGCCGGTTGGATCAGATGGATAACAGTCAGGAAAAGAATGACGGCGGGGAGGGGGAATGGGTTTCGGCAGGGCCGCCTTGTCCTGGCTGTCATGCCATTAACATGACTTATCGGGATGCGTTTTGCAAGGGCGAAAGGGATTTTGCCACGGGGAGAGGGGACCGGTCAGGGGCTGCGCACCCGGTAAAAGCTCGGGCCGCCGGAAGTCGTTACGGTGGTATCGGTGTAGGAAAGCCACCCATTGCCTGCGCCGCCCGGCGGATAGTTTGTGACGATCGCGGTCCAGTTGGAAATGGGAGGCGCCGCGCCGTTTGCTTTGAGCACGCTGTAGCTTGAGCCGGCGCAAGAGTTCCAAGTCAGCACAAGGCCGCTGCTGCCAAAGGCGGCATTGGAAATCGTGATGCTCGACGGCGCGACGTAGCCCTGGCCGACGAAGGTCACCACGCTCATGGCGGGCAGGGGGTAGCAAAAGAATATGTTGGCCACACCGAGAGGCGACTGGCTGGCCAGCGAGTAGTTGCTGGAGGTGATCCACGGGGTGACGGAAGTCGCGGTGAAGTTTGTCAAGTCAAACGTCTGTACCGTGACGTCGGGGCCGGGGTTGATGGCGACGATGGCGAAACTGCCGGAATTGGTGCTGCGGTAGGCGCTGACCTGGGTGTAACTATTATTTGACACGCCAATACGGTAAAAGCCCGGCCGGACAAAGCGCGCGAAGTTGCCCATCGTCCACAGACGCTTGGCCGGGTTGCCGTTGGTGTCCACCAGGCTTTCGTTGTCGGTGGCGTAGGGGATCAACCACCAATAATGCCAGGCGTTGACTTGGGCGATGGTCATGAAGTCGTGGATCTGCCCCGCCCAATAGACGCCGTTGGAGATGCCGCCGTCATAGGGGTCACCGGTCGAGACCTCGGTTTCCCAAAGGGGCTTGGCTCCGTTGTTCAAGGGAAAGCAAGTCAGATCGTAATCGTGCGAGGCGATGATCCCCACCATGTTGGAAACCGCCGGATCACTCATGGCGTTCGAGGTGCAACTTTCGCTTTGGCTCCAGACGTCCGATTCCGCGAAAAGAATCTTGGTGTTCCCCACCCCGTTGCCGGCCAGGGCGCTGTAAACATAGGGAATGAAATCGTGGAACTGCTGCGCCGTCCAGACACAGGATTCGTAGGAAGTGGATACCTGCGGCTCATTCTGCAGGGAAATGGCGTAGAGATTGATCCCGTAGTTGGTCTTCATGTTCAAGACGTAATTGGCCAGTTGGGCCGCATAGGGCTCATAATACTGGGACAGGAAATCGCCGCCGTTGACGTTGGTGGAATCCTTGAATGCCGCGGGCGGACTCCACGGCGTGCTCCAGACGCGGGCGCCGCGCTGTTGCGCCCATTGCATGATACTGGTTTCCATGGACGTTCCGTCGGGCGCAATCCGGCTGCGCAGCAGTGACAGGCCGGCGCCAACATTGGTGGAGAAAAGCAAATCGGCCTGGTTGGTTGTCCAATCCCCATCCCAGGCGGAGGAGGCGCCAAACCCGTCGATGCGCTGATGGACGTCCTTCCAGTCAATCACACAATTGGTGGGTGGCAGATGCGCGCAGGTGAAGGCGATGTTGTCCACCCAAAGAGTCGTGAGGCCGCTCAAGCCGGGACTGTAGCAGGGGCCGTAGATGTGGATGAGCACATCCCCAATGTCGAGCAGGTTGGTATCGGCGACGACGTTGAGGGGGATGCTGACATGAACCCAGTTGGTGTTGCTGGCGGGGATGGTGATGCCGCCGAAGTAGTCCTGGCCATACACGGCAGTTTCCGTCCCGAACTGGAGACAGCCAAATGTGCTTGTGCCGTTGACGGTGACGGTGGCGGAGCCGGCGGCAAAACGCACGTCGCATTCGAAATTGGTGCAGACCCATCCGGGCGGCGCCGGAGTGATGCTGTCGATGTAGTCATAGACCTCAAACTGGTTCGGGATGGATCCGAGGCCGTTGAAGTTGGCGATGATTTTCATCGAGCCCGAATTGGGATTATTGCTGGCGTCGCTGGTGGAATCCCAGGAAAGAGATTGAAACGCGTCGCCGAACCAATTGCCCCAGACATTGGTAATTTGGCCGGCGGCATAGCTGTAGCCGTCGATGCCTGACGGATCGAACTGGTCAACGATGTAGAGGGACTGGGCCTGCGCCGGTTGGATCAGGCTGATAACAGTCAGGAAAAGAATGACGGCGGCGAGGGGGAATGGTTTTCGGCAGGGCCGCCTTGTCCTGGCTGTCATGCCATTAACATGACTTATCGGGATGTATTTTGCAAGGGCGGGAGGGATTTTTCCACGGGGAGTTGCTTCATCCTTTCACCGGGAAAACGTAGATGCTCACGCTGAAAGGCGGGAGGGTGAAGGCGCCGGATAGAGAAGTGGCCTCGCCGGATCGAACGATCTTTGCCCGGCGAATGTCAGCGCCATCGGGCGCAAGCCGCCAGAAGGCGCCCTGGCCAACGAGGGAGGCGTTGTCGATGACGAGCTTCAGGGATTGATCGACGTCGGTGGGATTCAGGACAGCCACCGTGAGAGCGCGATGATCCGCGGTCCAGGCGGCGACGATATCGAGAGGAAAAGTATCACTGCCGGCGTTGACCGCGGGTTGCTCCCCACCGGGCGGGTCGGTGGGCTTGGGCTGCGGCGAATTGCCGGAAACCTCAACCGGGATGGCGCCGAAGTGGTCGCGATAGATTTTGAAGACCAGCCCGTTGGCATTGAGCGAAACGTTCGTTCCTTCGCGGGCCAGGAGCGAGGTGGCAAATGTATAAGCCGCCATTTGAAACACGTCCGAGTGGCGGAACATTTCATGGAACACCCAGGCGTAGGCCGGGTAAGTCGGATAACGGCCGTTGCCGGTGTAGGCCCATTCATCAATATTGATGGGTTTGGGATGCGTCGCCAGTTGTGGAATCGCTTTTTCGTATTCCTTGTATTCCTCGTATTTGATTCGGACGTGATTGGCGGGCCGGCGCATCCAGTCCGTGATGGGTTCGTTGGGATCATTCTGCGCCTGGCGGCGCTCGGCGAGACTGAAATGAGTGTTGCCGTAGTTGTAGTAGTGCTCGCTGATGAGGTCCATGTTGTCGAAGCAATTTTGGAGCAGGCCGCCTGTCCAATCCGCCGGCGAGAGGCAGGGCGGAACCAGGTTGGTGCCGAAACGCAGGGATTGCTTGGAGCCGGTCATGGTGTCAGGCATGGCGCCGCTGGCGATCAGCTTGATGGCGGGATCAACCTTTTTCATCGCCCTGGCGAATAAATTATGCTTGACTTGGAATTGGCCGGGGGACATGGCGCCAAATTGCCAATCGCCCCACATTTCGTTGCCAATGCCCCAGAACTTGACGCGATAGGGCCGGGCATGGCCGTTGGCCGCGCGCAATTTGCCCATCGCAGTGGAAACGCCGCCGTTGGCATATTCGACGTACTGCGCGGCGGACCTGGCCTCGCCGAAGCCGGCGTTGACCGTGATATACGGTTCGACCTCGAGCAGTTTGCATAAGGTCATAAACTCGTCGGTGCCGAGGTCGTTGGGTTGCAGCGCGCGCCAGACCGGATCATAGATCGGCGGACGTTTGTCCGGGTCGCCAATGGCATCGCGCCATTCAAAGGCGGACACGTAATTGCCGCCGGGGAAGCGATAAACGCCGGAGTGAAGGCTCTTGAGAACGGCGATGACATCGGGACGGAAGCCGTCCAGGTTGTCGGCGGGCATGAGGGAAACCGCGCCGACGCGAAACGAACCGGCGCCGGCGCCGCTGATTTCAAGTTGAGCGGCGCCGGAATTCTCGGCCTTGAAGGAGAAGCTAAATTTCCGGTAATCCCCGCTCAACTTGCCGAGCGCAACCGTCTGGCGCGCGGCCTCAGCGTTGGTGCCCCAGACAAGGCTGACGGAGACTTTGGCAGTGGGATCGCCAGCCAGTTGGACGCGGCCTTTGTAGGTCGCGCTCTGGATGAAATTGATGCCGCCCTGACGTATGCCGCGAGGCTCGGCGCCGGCCAGTTTGATCAACGGCGCATGGTCGCCAACGAAGGCATTGTTTGTGTCCATGACGACGGAATCGGCCGGCCCGATGGGATTCCACCGTCCCGGGCCGACGCTGCGCCGGCGCCCCGGACCAAGATCGGCGAATCCGCCGCGTTGGCCGGCATTAGGGTCTTCCGCGGGTTTGGGGATGACGGCGTAATAAAATTTGCGGTCGTCAAGCATTTCGCTCCAGAGACTGCTGTAAATGAGGTTGCCGATGTGCTCGAGGAACTGGCCGTAAACATAAGGCGAAATGGGCGGGCCGGTTTTCGAGGCATCAACGGCGGCGGCGACAGGCTGGCGGGGGGCGGGGGTTTGGCCCCCAACGGCGAGCGCCGTGAACATGAGGAGGGTGAAGCAGGTGATTTTCATGGATGTAAAAGTGAGCCGGCCGGCGTTCTCACGGGTTTTGGAACAGCAGCGGGGCGAACTGGCAGAGGCTCCGGCGCCAACTCTGCCATTCATGCGCCGTGCCCGGCGACTCGTAATAGACGTGCTTGATGTGCGCGTCGGTGAGCAGCTTGTCCAGGTTGCGGGTGGAGGCAAGGTTCTCGGCCGTTCCCATGCTGAAAAACATCACCGGAATTTTTTGATTGAAGGCGCCGGCATCGGCAAACAGGCCATTGTATGCCGTTTGCAGATTGGTGATGCCGCCCGCGCCTCCACTGAAGGCGCCCATCGCGGAAAACGTCTCTGGATGATTGAGAACAACCTGGAACGTTTGAAAAGCCCCCATCGAGAGACCCGCCATGGCCCGATGGTCCCGGTCGGGAATGGTGCGGTAAGTCGAGTCAATCATGGGAATGATTTCGTGCAGGAGCGTGTCGGGAAAGAGGCCGGCGACACGGCCCATTCTGGCGGCAAAGCCGCCGCGTCCGGGTTGGTTGGTGCCAGCGGCCCCGGCCGCCGTCGCCGGCGCGTTTGTTCCGGCGGGCGCTCCCATGACACCCGCCGTGCCGGGTCCGCGTCCGATACTCGCTCCCGGAGCGAACAAGGCGCTGCCGCCGCCATTTTCCATCACCACGATCATCGGCTGGGCTTTGGCATCGGCGATGAGGTTGTCGAGAATAAAGTTCATCCGCCCCTGCGTGGACCAGCCGCGCTCATCTTCACCGGCCCCAGGCAGGAGATAGAGCACGGGATAACGGGCCGCCGCGTTGCCGGCATAATCCGGCGGCGTATAGACCAAGCATCTGCGCCACGCGCTGTTCGTTTTGGAATAATACCAATGCTCGCGCACCTCGCCGTGCGGCGCGCTTTTGGCGTCGTAAAAATCCTCGCCCGGGGACGGCACCTCGATGCCGCTCATCATTTTGCTCACGCCGAAGAAGCTTTCACTGGCGGGATCGGCCACGGAGAGGCCATCAACAATGAAGGCATAGTAATGGAAGCCCACCACCAGCGGCGGGGTGGTGACTGACCAAATGCCCTGGCCGTCATTGGTCAAATTGTATTTATGGCCGCCGATGTCGAGCTGCACTCTTTCGGCATTCGGCGCGCGGAGCCGGAAGGCCGCATGGCGCTGGGAATCAATTTTGGGATACTGCTGTCCGGGGACATTCCAGGCGGCCGGCTTGGCGTCGCCGCCGAGCGGATAGGCGGAGGAGGGCAAATTGGTTTGGGCAAGGGCAACAATACTGCTCGCCATCAGGGTGAGTGCGATGATTGATTTCGTTCTCATGATATTGCTCCGGGTTTAAAGGTTGCCGCCTGGCACTGTCTGAAAAAGCAACGGGGCAAATTCGTGCAAGCTTCGGCGCCAGGTCTGCCATTCGTGGGCGGTGCCCGGCGATTCGTAATAAACGTGCCTGATGCCGGCTTTCTCCAGCGCCCGGTGGAACGCGCGGCTGCTGTTGGCCATTCCCCCCTCAGCGCTGCCGACGCCGACGAAGAGCACATTCACCCGCCGGGCGAAGGCCGCCGGGTCGCCCAATAATCCGCTGAACCCGCCGGGGACTTCCGGAAACCCGAACGGCGCGCTGAAGGACCCGATGGAGGCGAACTGATCGAGGTGGGATTGCGTGATGCCCCAGGTTTGCGTGCCGCCGAGTGAAAGCCCGGCCATGGCCCGGTGATCGCGGTCCGGCATCGTGCGATAGGTGGAGTCAATCATTGGAATAATGTCCTCGACCAGCACCTGGGTGAATTTGTCCCAGAACCTCCCGCCCGGACCTCCTCTGGGACCGCCCATGGAGCCTGGGGTGATACCGCCGTCATCCATCACAACCAACATCGGCTTCGCTTTGCCCTCTGCAATCAAGTTGTCGAGGATGAACCCGGCCCGGCCTTGCGTGGGCCAGCCGCGCGCGTCTTCCCCCATGCCATGCTGCAGGTAGAGCACCGGGTAGCGCGCCGTCAGATTCGTGTCGTAATCCGGCGGGGTGTACACGAAACACCGTCGCGTCTGACCCGTCGCTTTGGCCGGATAATACCGCGCGCGAATGTCACCGTGCGGCACGTCCTTGGGCAAATAAAAGTCTTCGCCGGGCGACGGCACTTCGATGGCGCTGCTCATTTTGCCGGTGCCAAAGTAGCTGTCACTGGCCGGGTCCGACACGCTGGCGCCATCCACGACAATTGAATAATAGTGGAATCCCGGCGCGAGCGGACTGGTTGCGATGGTCCAGACTCCGTCGTCTCCTTTGATGCCGCGGCCCCCCGGCAGAGTGACGGAGATATTTGTGGCGTTGGGCGCGACGATGCGGAAATAGGCGCGCCGCCCGGAATCAATTCTTGGATATTGCGCGCCAGGCACGTTGGACGACGCCCGCTTGGCGTCTGCAGGCGGCTGGTTTGTCTGCGCCGGCGCGGTCGCACTGGCAGGCGTCGGCGCTGGACCATCCAGCCCGGCTGGTTTTGCAGGGGATGCGGCTGGAGCTGGACCGTGGACCTGCGTCTGGCAGCCGGCCGCGATCGTGAAAACGCAAGCAGTCGCGCAAACAGAGACAACCCGGGAAAATTTGTTTTTCATAATATCAATTTCTAATCGTTCCTGGCGCGGCACAAGCAAATCTGCGCCACCTCGTCGCCATCATCTCCGCCGGCGTTTTCACTGTAAACGACATTTTCACCGTCCCTTAAGCAGAATATTGTTTGCCTCCAGCTTGCCATCGCGGAACGTGAACTCGGTATAGCGCAAGCCGTCAGCGGATGCAAGCGCGCTCGAACAGGCTTGCCTACGACGCGGCGTCGGTGCATCATTATTGGCGCTGGTTTTGGCAGGATAGCTCAGTTGGTAGAGCAGAGGACTGAAAATCCTTGTGTCGCCGGTTCAATTCCGGCTCCTGCCACCACTTCTAACTCATCAATAAAATCAATTGTTTCATCCACTTTTGCGCGGGAAATATTTAGCCAAAAATAGCCGCAAAAAATATTGTCTGTCCGGTTTCTGTCCGGTTTTTGACGTTCTGAATATTCACACCAGCCCCTTTAAGACTGGCGCACCCAATAGGAGTTGAACCTATCCGATTACGGCCTTGGCGGACGGATTGTCCCAGTCGAAGTAGATGCGCACACAGCGGTCGGGTGAGGTGGCTTCGGCTGGCTTAAGATGCCATGCAAACGCCCTTTGATCCCGGCCATCGTGCCAAGTCCGCCTTCGCATTTCGTCGCGGCTGTTTTTGGTGGTCTCAGACTCGCTGCTCGCGACAACGCCATTTTGCTTGAGCCATTCCTGTCGCCGCCAGCGCCCAAAATCAAGGGCGGGCTTGGGTGTCCGTCTTGCTTCCCACGCCGGTATTTGCGACCGTAGGCCCGTGAAATCGTTAGACTCCCCGGATAATTGCGACACTTGGGCTGATTTCCAGAAAGAACAAGCAGAGACGCTAAAAAGCGGGTTTTAGCCAGTAAAATCAATGGTTTTGCATCGTTTGTGAAGCGTGAGAAAACCGTCTGAAAACACAAAAATTGAAATCCTAATCTCCCTTGGCCACATCCACGCAAACGAGGTCGCCGGCGTTGTTCTTGCAGTAGATGCGGCCGTTGGCCAGCACGGGCACGACCCAGCAACGACCGCTGAGGACTTTGGCGCGGGCGATTTCCTTGAACGCGGAAGATGAGGCTTCAGCGATGACGAGATCGCCCTGTTCGGACTGGATAATCAGTTTGCCATCGGCCAGCATCAGGGAACCCTTGCCGAGATTCTCCTGGGTCCACTTTACTGTGCCATCGGCGAAGTCGAGGCAAGTCAGCTTGTTCTCGTCGAAGCCGTAGAGATGGTTCTGCCAGAGTATGCAACTATTGAAATGGTTGCGCATTTTTTGGGTCTGCCAGACGTATTTCAACTCACTGTCGGTGAGTTGGAACAGCGCAGCGCCTTTGCCGTAGCCGGACGAGACGAAGATTTTATCGCCGTCGACGATCGGCGTGACGACATTGATGTCAAAGTTGGTTTTCCACTTTTGGCGGGCAAGCAGCTTGCCGTCCTTGGAGTCGCGGACCACCAAGCCGAAGGCGTCGAACGAGGCAAGGCAGACCCGGCCTTGATGCTTGAATGCGAACAGCGAACCGTAGCCGGCACCTTCGTCACCGTTTTTCCAGACGACGTTGCCGGTCATGTTGTCGAAGGCCACCGTCGCCGCGCCGGGCGCGCCCACGTCGGCGATGACTAGGTTGTCCAGCACCAGGGGCGAACCGGCGTATCCCCAGGTTGGCATATTGCCGCCGAGATCGTTTTGCAGATGCTTCAACCAGATTACCTTGCCGGTATCGGCGTGCAAACAGAGCAGGTGCCCCGACCGGCTCAGGGTATAGACGCGGTCACCGTCCACCGTCGGCGTTGCGCCGGAGCCGCCTTCGAACATGTTGGGGTCGAGTTTGCACGCGTAAGAGTGTTTCCAAAGGGTGGCGCCGGAGTTGGCGTCGAGACACCAAACCGTGTCGGTGTCCGCTTGATTGCCCATCGTGTACACGCGGCCTTTGCTCGCGGCGACAGACGAGCATCCGATTCCAACGTTGAGCTTCCACAGTTGTTTCGGGCCGCCCGCGGGCCATTGAGAGGACCAACCCGTCTCGGCGGAGATGCCGTTGCGATTTGGGCCGCGCCACTGCGGCCAGTCGGCAGCGTTGAGGGAATGGGACAGGGCGAAGACGATCGCCAGGCAACGAATGTGTTTACTCATCAGTGATGCCTGCCGGTTGTTTCTCCTCGCCGTCACACGCAGCGCAACTGGCGCGCGCTGCGCATGCATTCTGCTGGACAGGGGTCGTGCGCACCCAGCGACGCGCCTTCATCTCAAATCGTGGCAGCGAGCCGGGGCGGGCCAGTTTGACTGCAATTCGCAGCGAGAACATCGCTCGCAAGTCCGACTCCAGTTTGTTCACCATCACCGCCGCGTCGGTGCAGTCGGCGGTCGGTTCGAGGAGCACTTCCAATTCGGTCATCATCGCCGTTTCACGCACCGCAACCTGGTACTCGGCCACGTGCGGACAGCTGCGCACGATTTGCTCGATGGCCGTGGGGTAAACGTTCACGCCGCGCACGATCACCATGTCGTCGGTCCGGCCGAGGATGCCGCCTTCCAACAGGAGTTGCCCGTCGCGATGGAGCGGTTTCACCAAGTCGCCGGTTCGGTACCTCAACAGCGGCGAGCCGGTCCGGCCGAGATTGGTCAGCACCAGTTCCCCGGTGCCGTCCGCTGCCGGATTGATCACTTCGGCGACGTACGCCGACTCGATGACGGCGAGGTTACCGGGGCTATCCTCGTAGGTGACTGGGCCGATCTCCGTCATGCCGTGATGATCGAACACACGTGCGCCGTGCCAGTAGGATTCGATCTGCTGCCGCGTGGCCGGAATGCTGCCGCCCGGCTCGCCGGCGACAATGATCGTCCGAACCGACAAGGCACCGAGGCCGATAGGTTCCTGTTGAGCGAACAAACCGAGGCGCAACGCGTAGGTGGGTGTGCAGCAAATGTGATCGACACGGTTGTCCAGAATCGCCTGCAACCGCGCCAGGCTGCTCAGGCCGCCGCCGGGCAGACAGAGACAGCCCAACCGTACGGCTGATTCAAATGCGGTCCAGAAACCGAGAAACGGACCGAACGAAAAGGCGAAGAAAATACGGTCCTTTGGCTTCACACCGGCCGCGGCGAAAACTTTTGTCCAACAATCGAGCATCCAATTCCAACTTTCCGGTGTGTCGAGCCAACGCAACGGCGCACCGGCGCTGCCACTCGTTTGGGTGAAGCGAGTATAGCGGTCGAGCGGATAGGTGAGGTTCGTGCCGTAGGGCGGATGCGTTTTCTGATCCTCGGTGAGTTCCTGCTTGGTGGTGAACGGCACCCGCGCTGCGAACTCCTGCAAACTCGCGAAGTTGGTGCCGGCCTCGTGGAGTTTGCGGGTGTAAAAGGGATTGTGCGGCACGAGCGCCGCAAGCAGCCGATTCAGTTCCTGGAGTTGGTCCGACGCAGTCATCGTGCCTGGGTTTGGACCGAAGGCGGTTTGGCTGGCGGTGCGGCCGCGGGCCGGTACAGCGTGACGAGACAACCGCCGAAGGCCGCCAGCAACAGGCCAAGGAAAAATGGTTTCGGAATGACGCTGAATCCACCCGCCGGTGGATCTATCAGCATCGCGACGACAGCGTTGACGATCGGCGCGCCGCCGAACACGATTGCCATCACGACACTCGGCTGGCCTTTCGCTCCAAACGCCAATAATACCGTAAATGCCCCCGCCGCCCCGGCGATGCCCGCCAGCAGCGACCACCCCATCCCCTTGACCTGAAAGCTCCAAGACGCGCCTTTCATCACCAGAATTGCCAGCGGCGCGAGCACGGCAGTCAGGAAGTAGGCGAGGCCGACGAAGAGAAACGCCTTGTAGCGGCCATGCACCGGATCGGCCATGCCGACTTGACCGGAGTGGAGAAGCACACCGTACAGACCCCACGTCGCAACGGTCATGAGCGCGAAGATGAGCCAGGTCATACTCGATTGATGGGCACCAGAAGTAGGCATTGTTATTTTTCCTCCTTGAATAGCTTGGCCGGCGCGGTTTCGATTTTCGCCCTAATCCCGGCCGGGATTCGCACCGCTCTCATCGAGCGCTTGGCTGGGTTCACCGCGACCGCGACCGCGATGAGGCTGCCGCGGGCAACTTCGATTTGCCGGCCGTTTTGATGTTTGCGAAAAATGAACGTGTACTCCACGGTCTTGGTGCGGATTTGACGGACGAGAAGATGGATCTCAACTTCTTCTTCGAACCGCAAAGGATGCTTGTAGTCGCAACTGGCATGAACTCGCGGCCAACCGACTTTCCCTTCGATGAACTCGGGATGCACTGCGATGCCGAGCGTGCGATAAAAACTGTGCTCCGCCATCTCCATGAAGCGGAAAAAGTTTGAGAAGTGCATGATCCCGGCCATGTCAGTGTCGCAGAATTCGACCTGGCGTTTGATTTTAAACTCGCAGGGCATCCGGTTCTCCTTTCGGCGGGTTGATGAGCGGTTGGCCGTGCGCTACGGGTACGGGAATACTGGCGAATTCGGCGACCCGGGTGAAGAGTTCGTCGAAATCGGTGAACAGGTCGCCGGTCAGGCAGTCGGTCAGGCGCTTGTGCAGGTGCGGATATTTCTCGAAAAACTTCTTGAATCGGAAGTCCGGGTCGTAAAACGCATAGACCAGTTTGCGCATGTTCTCGACCCCGTAACACAGTTGGCGGCCGTACTCGGCAAACCTCTCCGCGGAATAATCCCCGTCGGTTAGCGCCGCGTGGACGGCATCGCCGGCCATCTCGCCGCTGCGCAAGGCCAACATGACCCCCGAAGAAAACACCGGGTCGAGAAACGCAAATGCATCTCCTGCCAAAATCAGGCCGTTCGCGGCACAGTATTTCGAACGGAACGAGTATTCACCGGTGACCCGGTACTGGGCGGCGACTTTGCCGGGCGCGAGGTGCTGGTGGATCCAGAGATTGTTATGGATCTCGCGCTGGAAGATGGTTTCGAGGTCACGGACGTTGTCCCGGTAGAGGTACGATCTTTCTGCGACGACGCCGACGCTGATCATGTCATTCGGCCACGGAATGTACCAGAACCAGCCTTTGCCGGGCAGATAGGCCACAGTCGTCGCGCCTTCATCCAAGCCCGGGTCCCGCAAGGCGCCTTGGTAGTAGGTCCAAACGGCAATTTTGTTGAGCGCCGGGTCGTGGACGCGCCAACCGTTCGGCACCTGCGTGAACCCGTCGCGTCCGCTCGCGTCAATGGTCATTGGCGCGCGCACTTCGAATGGACGACCCTGCGGGTCCAAGCCGCGCACGCCGACGCAGACACCGTTTTCGCGGATCGGCTCCTTCACCGTCATCTCTTCGATGGCCTCGGCGCCTTTTTCACGGGCGTTGTTCAGCAGCATCTGGTCAAATTCGCTGCGGATGACCTGCCACGTGCTCGATGAAGGATGATCCCAGTTCCGGACGAAGTAAAAGGGCGTCGAGACTTCACCGGTTTGCCGGACGAACTGCACGCTGTATTTCCTGACGAAGTGCGATTGCTTCAACTTGTCGAGCATGTCGAGCCGCTCGAGCGTGAAATAGGTGTAGGGAATCAGCGACTCGCCGATGTGGTAGCGCGGGAATTTTTCCTTCTCGAGTAGCACCACACGGCGGCCGTGCATGGCCAGCACCGTTGCCGCGGTTGAGCCGGCGGGACCGCCGCCGATTACGATGGCGTCATAGTTTGCTTTCATAGGGGTAGGATCTCCACAATATCGGCGAACACATCGCCCTGTGGTGTTAACAACGCATTGCACCGGCCGTATAACGCACCGTGGCCATCAAGTTCCAGCGCCCGGCGGATCATGGTGTCGGCCTCGACTCGAATGAATGCCTTCGGGCGGCTGACGAATTTGTGGCCGTGCTCCAGCAACAAGCCGCCCAGCGGACGTTGCGCCAACACGATTTCCCGCTGGGCGTCCACCGGCAGCAAGGCGAGGTGGATCGAACTCGCGCCGAATGCCACGGGTCGCTCCGAACCATCCAGCGCCAGCACGACTTCGCGTTGGTAAATCTCGCTTTCAGTCTCCACGCGCAACAGCCGCAGGTGCGTCCGGGCGCCGTGAAATGTTTCGAGAGTGGTGGTCATGTCGCGTTGGTGCATGAGCAGCTGTCGTTGCGGCTGCGGAATCTCATCAGCATCGATTTCCCAAACCGCCGGCAGGTTCTGTGCCGTCGCGTTGTAAACGCGGGCCAGCGGACACAACCCGCACTTCGTGCCGCCGGTACCGGCGGTCGATTGCCGGCAAAGATCGCCACAATACAGCGTGAATTCAGGCATAGCGCGCATCCCGATGCTCCGGCAGGAAGTAATCATGCAACAAACTGTCCACCTGGAGGAGTCCGCGGCGGGTGTAGCGGATCGTATCCCCATCGATCGCGAGGAAACCTTCACTCGCCTGTTGGCGCAATGGCGCGGCGAATCGTTCGGCGATGTCCACACTGAATTTCCTCTGGAAGTACGCCCGGCTGACATGACCGAGTTTCATCTGCAGAATCATCTCGCGGATCAGCCGCTCCTCTGCGGTCGGCGACAACGCGCGCCACAACGGCAGTTCGCCGGCGCTGACCTTCTCGAGGTAAGGCACGAGGTCGTGCTGGTTCTGAAAATGCACGCCGTTGATGTGGCCGAACGACGCGACGCCGAGCGGCAGCAGATCCGCCCCTTCCCAGAGCCGGTCGCGGTAGAGAAATTTTGTGCGCGATGGATCTTTCACCGCCGTGTAGGCGCTGGCGACGGAATAACCGGCCTTTTCCAGTTCCGAAAACGCGTAATCCACCCAGCCGCGCTTGGTTTCCCAGTCGGCGACGGGCGCGACCAGTTTGCCGGCGGTTTTCATTTCCCGGTAGATGGTCGTGTTGTAGGGAATCTCCATCTGGTAAATCGTCACGCTCTCCGGTGCCATCGCGATGACCTTCTCGACGCACTTGAGCCAGTTTGCCGCAGTCTCCTCGACCATGCCGGCGATGAGGTCGACGTTAATCTGATCGAAGCCAATCGAACGTGCAAATTTGTAGGCGCGGTCGATTTCCTGCGAGTGATGCGCGCGACCGTTGATCTCCAGGATGTGATCGTCGAAGTTTTCTACGCCGAGGCTGAGCCGCGTCACGCCCATCTCGCGAATCGCATTCAGTTTTGGCTCCGTCAGCGTGCCCGGCTCGCACTCAAAGGCCACTTCCTTCGCCCGGTCCCATGGCAACAGCGTCTTCAGTCGACCGGTCAGATCGGCCAGTTGCCGCACTGACAAATACGATGGCGTGCCGCCGCCGAAATAGATGAAATCGGGATGGCGGCCACCAATGAACGGCTTGCCGGCATAAACTTTCAGCTCCGCCACCGCCGCGTCCACGTACTGCTGGACGCGGGCTGCGTTCGGGTCGGTGTAAACCTTGAAGTAGCAAAAGTGACAACGTTTCCGGCAAAACGGAATATGCACGTACAATCCCAGTGAATTTCCAGGCGCGGGTGAACGTTCCAGTGCCGCATGCACCTCACCGACGTTTTCCGGTTTCCAAAACGAAAACGGCGGGTAATTCGCGACGAAGTAGTTGCCAGGTCGCGTCGCGTGATGCTCGGTTGTGGCTGTGCGGGTCATAGGCAACTCTCGTATAATTTCACGAAGTCCGCCGCTGTTACCGGACGCGGATTGAACTGCGCCGTCCACTGCCGCGCGGCTTCCTCCGCTAACATCGGGATCGCCGAGTGAGACACGTCGCATTCGGACAGCCGCCGCGACATTTTCGTCGCCGCCAGCAACTCGTCGAGCCGCGCGGCCAGATCCGGTCCCAGTTCAGCGTAGAAATTCCCCGCGCTGGCATTGAAGCGGACGACATGCGGCAACATCATGCCGACTGCGTGGCCGTGAGCAATACCGAAATGCGCCGTCAACGGATTTGCCGCGCTGTGCGCCGCACCGAGCATACTATTTTCAATCGCGATGCCGGCAAACGCCGCGCCGAGTTGCATCCCGGCGCGCGCTTCGAGGTTCTGCGGTTCGTCGAGCACGCGCGGCAGATTCGCGGCAGTCAGCCGAAACGCCTCATGGCTGAACAAGGCCGACAACGCAGTGCGTTTTGTCGTCGCCGCCGTCTCAACCCCGTGTGCGACGGCGTCAATGCCGGTGTACGCGGCGACTTGCCGCGGTTGGGTCACCGTCAGCAGCGGATCGAGAATCGCCACGCGCGCTGCCGCTTTCGGATCACCGCAGGCCATTTTCTGGTGCGTGTGTTCGTCGGCGATCAACGCGAACGACTGGCATTCGCTCCCGGTACCTGCTGTCGTCGGTATGGCGATCAACGGCAGCATCGGTTTCGCCGCTTTGCCGACGCCCCAGTAGTCCTGCATCCGACCGCCGTTGGTCAGCAGAAAATTGCAGCCTTTCGCCGTGTCCATGCTGCTGCCGCCGCCAACAGCAACAATCAAATCCACACCGGTCGCTCGCGCAAACTCGACGCACTCATCCACGTCGCGTGTCGTCGGGTTTTCGTGAACACGGTCATACAAAATGGCGTTCGGCAAGAGTTTCTGGACGCGCGCCGCGTGACCGGCCGCGACGATGCCGGGATCGGTGACCAGCAATGTCTTCGTCCCGCCGAGTTCGCAGGCAAGTTCGCCGACCTGCTCGACGCTGTTGGCGCCGAAGACGAGCCGGGTGCGAGATTGCCAATCGAAGTTCATGCGCGTTGAAATGCCCGGCGTTTGTAAAGAAAGTCGAACAGGTTGCCCTCATGCGGTTGGTCCCACAAGATGTTCATCGTCGAGATCGGGCCGATGTTGAGCCGGTCAATGTGCTTGGATTCCATGAGTTCTTCGGTCCAGCGTTGGTCACGGGTGATCGCGGTAACGACAAGTGACGGGCCGATTTGTTCAAGCATCGTATCCTGCGCTACCTCGACGACGCTGGCGTACTGAAACAGGAACTCGCGGTTGGCAAGCGGATGCGCAAACGAATCGCACCGCACAATCGTAGGTCGCAGATACGTTCCACCCTGGAAGTTTGCCAGTCTCGGCCCGCCGCGGTATTGCGCCGTCACGTCCACCGCGCCAGGCCTAGCGAGATCTTCTTCGATATCGGCATGGATTGCCTCGGCCACCTTAGGGTTGGCAAAGCCGGACAGCGTGGCCTTTTCATTCTCTGGCGGCAGCGGCGCGACGGGGCCAAGCCGTTTCGCCAGCGCGACGGCAATCTCGTCGGCGTGCGCCGGGACAACGATGGCCGAGGCGCACAGGCAACTGCGCCCGCCGTTGGCGGCGATGGAGTCCACCAACACATCGAGAAACTCAGGCCAGCGCCCAATCTGGTCGGAACCGATGAGCACTTTGCTGTAACCGGGACCGTGAACTTGGATCGCAGGGTTGCCGGCGTACTTCTCGGCGGTGCTCTTGTCCCCAAACACCATTGCCCGACCGCAGAGCTGAAGGAGGGTGTCGGCACCTTCGTGGTCAGTCGGGTAAAATCCAAAGGCCTCCGGTGGCGTGCCGGCAGCGATGAAGGATTGAATGAGCCGGTAAGGTGTCCACGGGTCGTCGCGGCCCGGTTTGATGATGACGGGCATTTTGAGCGCGATGGCCGGCAACCAGAGCGAATTCACCGACGGCGAATTGCTCGGCATGACGAGGCCGAGGCAGTCGGCTGCGGGAAAGAAAAAGTACGGACTATTCCGGTCATCGAGGTCGAGGCCGCGCGTCAGACCGCGCAACACTTGGCCCATGTTAGCGAGCATCGCATGAATGCGCTGCATGTTGCGGCGAACCAGCCCATGCGGCAAGCCGCTGGTTGCCGACAGCGCCTCAACGTACTGCTGAGGATCATTAGCGTTCAGAAAAAGTTCGCCGGTTCGGCCACAGAGCTCGACCAATTTCGCAACGGTGAACGGCTTCAGCGCCGCACGGCACGTGGCGATCTTCCGTAGGTCCTGGCGGATGATACCAGCGTTGACCTGGCTGACAGTGGCAAGCGAGTCCTTCAACTCAATCTGGTCGAGGCTCTCGTACGGTCGTCCGAGCCGAAGTGCTGGGATGTGTGGCCTCATCAGTAGACGCCTTCGACAATTTGTTTCTCCATCGCGCCGAAGGGGCGGACTTGGGCAACGCCATCCCAGATGTAGGGGGGACGCGGTTCGCGGCGGATGGCTTCGTCGCGTTCGAGAAAACGCGGCATGAAGAATTCCTTCGTGAGAGTCGTGAGTTCGACGCGTCCCCAGGAACCATAGGGGACGAGTTCGTTGGTTTTGCCCGGATCTACGACACGGAGGACGGCGCGCGGTTGCGGGGCGTAGTAGGTGATCGAGTAGTTGTCCTCAGGACGCAGCGGGACGCTGGCGGCAAGACCCATCAACGTGTTGCCGTAGGTCGGGTAAAATCCGATTTTGCCTTCGAGCACCTCCTCGACGATGAACCGCACATACTGCGGCGTCATCGTGGTGCCGCCGCAGAACACGCCGCGGATGCCGGCGTCGTGCAGTGGGACCTTCTCAGCGAGCGCTTCGAGTAATTTTGGCGTGGTGAACAGACCGGCGACCTTGCGGTGTTTCAGAATCGTGACGGCTTGGTTCACCACATGGTCCTGGTAGGCGCGGGCCTGGTCGAATTGTTTCGCGGCAAGAACCTTTTTCACCCAGCGCGGGTCGAGGTCGATGAAGTAGCAGGAACTGCCGCGGAAATTGGCGAGGTGCTCAATGGCAAGTCGAAGCCGGCGCGGGCCGGTCGGGCCGACCATTAGCCACGCTTCGCCGCGCGGAAAATGTTGGTCGTCCAGCTTCCCGCTGAATTCCTCGTAGTCCACTTTGTAGTCGTTCCAGCCGATGCGCTGCTTGGGCATGCCGGTTGTGCCGCCGGTTTCGAAGATGTTGAAGGGTTTGCCTTTGAAGGCAGCAGGGATCCAGACTTCGGGCTGGAGGTCGCGCAGCCATTCGTCCTGGAAATGCGGGAACTTCAGCAGGTCGGCGAACGAGCGGATTTCTTTGCGCGGGTCGAAGTTCTTTCGCGCCCAGTCGAGCCAGAACGGACCGCCGGTTTCGGGGCTGAAATGCCAATGGATGATTTCGAGGAAATGAGCATCGAGGTTCATGAGAAATATTTCTTGAGGGTGGCCTCGCTGGGCGGCCGCGTCAGCAGCGAGACGATCATCATCAGGAGCGCGGAGCCGGCGACCATCGGCACGACCGGCAGGAAGCCGAAACAGGTCGCGTTCGCGATGCTGCGCTCGAAAAGATGGCCTAACGCAGGGAAGATAATCGTGGGCGGCTGGCCGGGTTTGGGCAGCATGTTGTCGGAGATGTGTTGAAGATACCAGGTGCCGACGAGGCACGCTGCGACCCACAACGTCGAAGCGAGGGCGCCGTACTTGGTGCTGCGTTTCCAGAATAGTGCGGCCATCATCGCGGGAGCCATCGCGGCAAAACCGCTGAAGGCGAACCGCACCGCGAGTTCGAAAATGCTTTCCGGTGTGAGCAGGGCGACGATATACGCCACGACCGTGACAAAGACGATGAAGGCGCGGGCGAACACCACGCTGCCGCTTTCGCCGAATCGTTCCTTGCCACCGTAGTGGGCAAAGACGTCCTTGGTAAACATGGTGGAGACGGCGAGCACTTGGTGGGTGTCGGAGCCCATGACGGCGGAGATAATGCCGGCGCCGAGAATGCCGGCAAGCCAGACAGGGGCATGGGCGGTGAGCATGTGGAGCAAGATGCCGTCGGGATTTTTCAGGCCGGGTTCGGTCTGGGTGCCGAGGACGCCGAGGAACACGCAAGGCAGCCAGACCGCCATGATGGCGAGCGGATACAAAACCACCGTGCGCTTGAACGCCGCCACCTTTCTCGCAGCGAAACACATGATGGCCATGTGCGGGAACATGATCGACGACAACGGAATCAGCGTGTAGCTCCAGAAAAACTGCGGCGACATCCGTTCGCGGGTGACGAGAAACGAGGTCTTCGGGTCCCCGGCGATCTTGGTGATGTATTCGCCAAAGCCGCCTGGCAGCGCGTGGCTGATCACCGCCACGGCGACGGCGCCGAAGAGCAGGAAGAGAATCGTCTGAAAAAAGTTCACCCAGACCGTGCCGCGCATGCCGCCGAAGAAGACGTTCATGGTGACGACGAGCACGACGACCAGGCAGCCAAGCCAGTAAGCAACCCGGCCGCCGCTGAGGTCGCTGAGCACGCGGCCGCCGCCCATGATGCTGATGATCATGTAGGGCACGAGCATCGCGACACTCAGGACAAAGATTACCGTGCCGATAAAATCACACTCCCAACGGTCGCGGAAAAACGCGACCTGTGTCTGGTAGCCGAACTTCTTGCCGAGCGCCCACAGCCGCGTGCCGATGAAGAAAATCGTGAGCGGGATGACGAAGCTTGACGATGACGCCATGAGGCCGTAGATGCCGATGCCTTGCCGGTAGGCTTGGCCGGAGCTGCCGAGGATGGCGAAGGCGGTCATATTGGTGGCGAAGATGGAGAGGAAGAAGACGAGTCCGCCGATGGTACGGCTGGCGAGGAAGAAATCTTCTGTGTTGGCTTTGCCGCGCCTAAACGCGACGCTGCCGATAACAGCGATGAGAAGGAGGTAGATGACAACGACGATGACGGGAATCATTCGGATTCGCCTCCGTCTATGTTTTCGAGATGTTTCGGCCACGCCACCTTGACGAGGATGGCCATCATGGCCGCGGCGAGAATCGAGTAGGCGGCGTGATAGGCGAGGCCGACGGGCAGGAAACCGAAAATGAGCGGATGGGCGGTGCGCCAGTTCCAGAAATCCTGGTGCAGGACGTACACGGCGGCGACGAGCAAGAAGATGAGGATTTTTTTCATCTGGCGCTGATCGCGTAGAGGTGCGTCGTGGTTTGGACAAAGAGCTTGCCGTTGGCAACGACAGGGGTCGAATAGACCGGCGCGCCCATGTCAATCTGGGTGATGAGCTTCTTCTCCTTGCTCGCGGTGAACACGGCGAACGTGCCGTCCTCGGCGCCGATGTACACTTTGCCGTCGGCGAAGAGAGGCGAACCCCAGATGTGCGATTTCAGATCGTGGACCCAGTGCACCTTGCCAGTTTCGGCGTCCAGGCAGTGAACGAACCCGCTGAAATCGCCGATAAACAGCAATCCGTCGGGAGTGATCGCGCAGGTCGAAAGACTGCGGTGGATTTTGTTGTACGACCAGAGGATGCCGGTCTTGGTGATGTCGCCGGTCTGGGTTGGGTCAACGCAGATCAGATTGCCGAGGCCTTCGCCGTGTTCGGGGTCCTGGCCGATGGCGACATAGACGCGGTTCTTGTAGAAGACGGGCGTGGCGTTGATCTCGCTCGGTCCATCGGCGGAGGGGTATTTGATGGGTTTGCCGTTCTTGACGCGGTACTCGGGGGGATTGGCGTCGCACCACCAGACTTTTTTCAAGTGAAGGTCGCCGCCTTCCTTGACCGGTTTTGGGTCGAACGCGTAAAGGAATCCGTCGGGGCCGCCGAAGAAGACCAACGTTTTGCCGTTCACCTTCCCCGCCGATGGAGAACACCAAGTGCCGTGGAAAATTCTTGGGCCGATGTGGGCGTCGTCCTCCCCGAGATATTTGCCGGTCTTTTTGTCGAGCGCAATCAAGGTCGGGGCATTTGGCGAGGGAATATTGCTATGCGTCCAGTCCTGCCCATTGGAAGTGCTGGAGATGAGTTCGTCGTCGTCGAGGCTCAAGACGTCACAGTCCGACGCGTTGTGCGGGAACACGCCAAGTTCGTTCATCATGTCGTAACGCCAGACAATGTCGGCGTCTTTCGGGCCTACTTTGCCGGGCGGGTTGCCTGGACCGGCGACGTACTGGGCTTCGTTGGTGAACGGGCCGGTGTTGCCGTTGGCGAGGCCGTTGACGGTGAGGCACATGACCTCGCAACGGCTGGTCACAAGGTAGACGCGATCACCTTCGATCGTCGGCGAGGAGAGAATGCCGAGGTTTTCCCAGTCGTTAACCTTGCCGGAGGCGAGCTTCGGCACGACCAACTGCCACAGGAACTCGCCGGTCCTTTCGTTGAAGCACATCAGGATGCTGCGGTCACCCTGGTGCTGCGGGTCGCGTGGCGAATCATTGTTGCTGCCCACGAAAACCTTACCGCCGGCGACGGTGACGTTGCCGAAGCTTTGCGAGCCCAGCTTGGCAACCCACTTCACGTTTTTCGTCGTGGAAAGGTCGACGTCCTCGGTGCCGAGCTTGAATTTGCCGGGGTCGAAGCTGTCGGGCAGGCCCGTTTCCGGCGAGCGCATGTTGCGCTCGTTGGTGCGGCCCCACTGCGGCCAGTCGTCCGCGCTCACGGCGGCGGTGGTCAGCAATACGGCGAAGATAAAGGATTTAGTCATTGGGTGTCACGATGATGTTGTCGATGTACACGCGCATGTCTTGTGGCGCGAAGCCGAAGAGACCGGGGGAGCCGTTGCGGTGCGCGGTGCGGTGCGGGACTTCGATGGTCCAAGCGGCCGGCTCGGCCTCGCCGCGTTTCCAGGCTTTGGCACGGACCACGCCGGTGTTGTCAGCGGCGATGTCGACGCGCGCCTTGAGATGGTACCACTCGTTCGGCGCCCACTGGAACGGGACGGCCTCGCGGAGGCGTTCGAGGTTGGAGTTGACTTCGATTTTTTGCTCGTTGCCCTTGAGGAGGATGACGTAGCGCTGGTTGATAACGCCGACGTCGGACATCTTGCGTTTGTTGCCGTCGCTGAGCACGTCGGCCTCGACAGTGTAGTTTTCCATACCGGGGTGGCCGATGAACACCTGTGCACGCTGGAAGAATCTGTTGTCGATGGTCTTGGTGAGCGCCTTGTTGCCGTCGCGTTCACGGACTTCGAACTTGAACCGCGCACCGATCCACGGGAGCGGTGGGTAAGCAAAGAGCGTATCCTCGACGACGTTGGTTTCGGTGAGCTTAAACTTTTCAAAGTCCTCCTTGAGCGGCAGGTTCGGCAACACGCGGCCGCGCAGGTAGCCGTGCAATTCGCCGAGCGACGCTTGCAGCATGCCGGCGGAGGGCAACGGGTCGGGCGCGGCAACAAGCTGGCCGGCGGCATTGACGGCGGCTTTCATCGTCGATTTCACTTTCGCCGTGGCCGGGATGAACGGCTCCCACGTGAGCCGCTTCGGATCCACGTTTTCCTCGACAGTGAACCCGTTAGCATCGAGGGCGCGCACGCGCAACGGGATGTTCTTGCCCGGTGTCAGCAACACTTCCGCCGGGATGATCTGGAGTTGCTTCTTCAGGCCCGGGGCCGGCCAATTTTCGTCGGGGGATTCAGCCGGGAGGCCCGGGTTGTTGCCTGGGGTGCCAAAACAGTAAAGTTTCTTGGTCGTCTGGATGTAAACCTTGCCGTTGTACGCCGTCGGGCTGCCGAAACAGCGGCCTTCGAGCGCGAGGTGACAGAGGATTTTACCTTCGGCCTCGCCTGGCTGAATGATGTAGAACGCGCCTTTGCTGCCGGCCCCGGTGTCATCACCGCCGCTGTCCCCACCGGGCTCGTTGAGGATCGGGACGTAAATCTTGCCGTCGGCACACAACGGCGTCGAATTGCGCTGTTCGATGCCGAGTTTGAGTTTCCAGGCGGTCTTGCCGCTGTTGGCGTCGAGAGCGCAGAGTTCGCCGGTTTCAGTGACAAGGTAGACGTGGTCTTGCTGGAGGATCAGGGAACTGGTCGAGGTGGAAACTTCGTTGCGCCAGAGGCGGACGGCTCCGGGATCAATCACCACTACACCCGCGGTGGGGTTGGACGCTTCGGCGGTCGGTATTTTTATGGCGATGGTTTCGCCTCTTTCGTAAGGCGTGCCGAAGACGGCGATGATTTTGTTGTTGTTGTGAACGACCAGCGAGGCGTTAATGCCGGCCTTGAACACCGGTACACGCCAGAGCGGGTCGCCGGTGCGGGCGTTGACGCAGACAATGCTGCCGTCGCCGCACGCGGCGTAGAAGACGCGCTTGCCGTTGAGCCAGCCGAGCACGGGATGGGAGAAGGAATTGTCCTTCGGTTTGTCCCCGGGGCTGGATTCCCAGACGAGGTCGCCGGTCATTTTGTCGAACGCGTAAAAGCGGTCCGCAGCCGGGCCCTGTGCGCCCCAGTTGGCGGTGATGCCGCGCGTGATGACGAGGTCGCGGTCGATCAGCGGCGAGGCGGTGCGGCTGTTCGGGAAGGTGAGCCGGCCAAACTCCTCCATCAATTCGTGCTGCCAGATTGGCTTTCCGTCGGCCGTGAAGCAGCCGAAAATGCCTTGGGTGTCCTGAATGTAAACATTGCCGGTTTCAGGGTCAATTCCCGGGCTGGAAGTCGCATAGCGCAGATAGATCGTGTCGCTGAGGAAATCGTTGTAGAGTTGCTGCCAGAGCTTTTGTCCCGTCTCGATATCGAAACAGGCGACGCCTTCCTGCAAATTCGGCCCGTCGCCGAGGTAGCCCATCACGTAAAGCTTGCCGTTGGCAATGACCGGTGTCGATTGGCCCGGAAACTCTGCCACCCACAACGGTTTCGAGACGGTGGCGGGCAAGCCGGTTTCGCGGGAAGTGCTGTTCTGTTGCGGCCCGCGCCAACTGAGCCAGCCACTGACCGGGGCGGCAATCAGATACCCGTTGGCCACGCTATAAAGGATCAACACGACCACTGCACGAATGAGAGCTTTCATCTTCACAGCCATACCAATTGTTCGCTGGTTACGAACCTGGCAACATTGTCGCACTGGTGTTGCGGGGCGCAAGTAATTATTTGTATAATATTGTTTAATAGAGGGTGTTCCGAAAGTCAGTGCGTAATTTTTCGGTTTTACGAGGGAAGATGAGTTATTCCGTTGTCCAATCCCAATTCCATCTGGCTGGGGATCAGTGGGGCCGGCAAATGGATTTCCGCCGGGGTGTCCAGCCAAACCATCGTGCCCAACAGCACGGCGCTGTCAGCCCACAAGCTCATCGGCCACGCCAAGCGCAGGCTGTTGAAGAACATCTGGCCCAGACCGAGTTGGTTCTTTTCGAATGATTGCGCCGGTTCAATCCACGGACGCACCTGCTGGAGCAAGCGTTGCTCCGGACGACTGGCCGGAGGCAGTAAACCAAATAACGTCTCATGTTGTGCGTCGGCAAAACCAAAGTGGCGCGGACAACCGGTGGCTTCCCAGCATTGGCCGCACAAGTTTTCCCGGATCGCCACCTGGAACCATTGTTGACACGTTTCCGGTTCATACTCCCACCATTCCAGGGGTTGGCCCTGGGGACATTCTACCCGCTGGGCCGTGACATAAGGCGGCACCAGTTTCATGTCAGCGCGCAACTTGGTCACCACAGCGGTTTGCCAATTCTCCCGCACGGCCTTTTTGCTCTCGGCCGCCAAATAGCCCATGTCGGCCACGACGATACCAAGCCACCAACCCAAGTGCCGCTGACACCAGTGCAGGCTGGGCTGTCGTTAGCAAAAACTCCATCCCGTCTGAAAACGGTGGGCCTCCCAGCCATTTCCCGGAATCCTCGGCCGCATGATCTCTTGGCTGATTGCTGATACGTCTGGCCCTGGCCGCACTGAAATCCCGCCTCAACTCGCTGCTGGAGATCTTGCCTTTGCGCCACCAACTGCGGGACCTGCGCCGAAGTCCCATCCGGCCTGAAAACCTTACTCCAGCCACCGATTCAGAGGAGCAAACCAAGGTATCGGCTGGTGGCCCGACGAACGACATAATATTAGCAAGCACCGGAACCAGGGTTTCTCAATATCCTGATGGTCGGGCCGCCCGGCACAGGCAAATCCACGCCCCCAGGGCGAAGGATCACCACCAGCAACCACGTTGAAATCAGGCACAATGTTGTAACTTTGTGCTGTAACTCAGGGGTTCCATTTTGCAAGTCGTTGGTACGTAAGCCTTAGTGTGTGAAGGAACTAGAACTTGCATGCCTTATCATAGAATTAGGTGTTGCGCCGTCGGATCTTTTGGAATGCAGGAGCGTGAGGGCTTCGGCTTGAGGTTGGGAAAGAGCGGCCCGACTTGCGGCAGCGTCCGCAAATACAAATTCCGATTCAAGGCTCCAGAACCGGACCGCACAGCGCAATTCAGAACCACTGTCGAACATTGATTTCCGGCAGCGATTTTACAATCGCAGACTTTCGACAAATCCTGGCACTCCGAAGAACTTCTTCGAGATTTACTTCTTCCGCGCAAAACATGATCTGGTTCGAGAGGTCTCGATGTGACAGAGTCAATGCGCCCGACTTTGCGCAAGCCGTTCCTGTTGCGACCGTTTGCCGGTAGTTACTGTCAGTGAAACTGTCAGTGGAAGTTGTCGAAAGTTATAAAAAATAGTGGCGAATTATGACACATTGTTCTTGACTTGAGAGTGAAACATTCTCCCGCTGAATACGAGCCTTATCGGGTTATTTTTCCTTTTCCAAGAAGGATCTTCCTAAGGGAGAGAAGCGGCCCGGTCATGGACGTGGTAACGAGGGCCATGATGACGAGCATGGTAAAAACCGGCGGCGACAAAATGCCCAAATCCAGGCCGAGGTTGAGGACAATCAATTCCACCAACCCGCGCGTGTTCATCAGGGTGCCTAGCACAAAGGAGTCATGCCAGTTCAGGCCGGTGAAGCGCGCGGTGATCATGCTGCCGCCCAATTTGCCGAGCGTCGCGATAAAGATGATCTCGGCACAGATGGTCCAGCCTTGCCAATCGTGCAGCAGGCCAACTTGGGTGCGCAAGCCGGTGAAGGCAAAGAAGAGTGGGAGAAGGAGTGCGGAACTGAAATTTTCCAACTTCCCTCGGAGATGGGAACGAAATTCCGCATTGTCCGGCATGATAACCCCGGCGAGAAACGCGCCGAAGAGCGCGTGAATGCCAATGATCTCGGTGAACAACGCCGCAGAAAAAACCAAGATCAGCATGGCCACAACCATGCCTGGTCCCGGTGCCGCCGCGTGATGCGGACGAACCTTGATGAAATTATTCAGCCACGGTTTGACCAAAAAGCTCAGGGCTGCGATAAAGGCCAGAGTCAAGATGATGGTGATGACGGAGGCTTCCAGGCCGCCGGCTTTCACCACGGCCACCACTAGAGCGAGAACGCACCAGGCCGTCAGGTCGCCGATGGCCGCGCACGTCAGGGCCAAGCTGCCGAGCGGCGTCGTGGTCAGGCCGCAATCCTGGAGAATGCGGGCGAGCACGGGAAAGGCAGTGATGCTCATGGCGATTCCCATGAAGAGACCGAACGCGAGGAAGGAAACTTCGGGTGGTACCAATGGCCGATAGAACCGGTAGATAAACACGGCAAAGACCACGCCGAGAAAGCAAGGGAATAGGATACCGACATGGCTGACCATCAGGGCGGTGTCGGCCTGGCGGCGGGCTTGGTGCAAATCCAGTTCCATGCCCACCAGAAACATGAAAAGGATGACCCCCACCTGGCTCATAATTCTCAATGCGCCGAGCGAGTTGGCGGGAAAGACGAACGCGAAAAGATGCGGGAACAATCCGCCCAGGACGGACGGCCCTAAAACAACGCCTGCGACCATTTCGCCGATGACGGCTGGTTGCCCGGCGCGGGCGGCCAAGGCTCCAAAAATCCGGGCGAGCAGGACGATGAGGATCAGTTGCAGAAGCAGCAGACTGAGCGGTTGGCGCAGGTTGTCACGTAGGAGCAAGGCCGCTTGGAGCACGCTGGCTGGCTGATTTGTCATCCCTGCCGGAGCGGATGGCCGGGGCGGCTCCGATTGTTTCCCCGCCCGGATAGCGGCGCAGATACCGGCCCCGAAGACTAGCAGAACCAGCAGGTAAACCAAGGCGATTTTCCGCATGATCATTATTGACTGATGAGTAGTGCTTTCATGCCGCTTTTTCCAGTTCGAGGATAGCCGCGTAGCCGCAGCGGTCGAGGCTGATTTTGGAGGAGAGGAATTTCTTGAGGGTATGGCTTTCCGGTGAACCCGCGAGAAATTCCGGCCCAGTGTGGCGGAGCGCGTGCGACACCACCCACTCGGAGGGCGTTTTTTGGGGCGAAGCGGTGCGAATGTAGGAGTGGAAGTTGAACCCAACAACCCGGCGAAAGCTGAGGGCAAAGTACTGGAGCAATCCTTGGGCAATCAGGCCCAACTGGATGTGGCGTTCATAGGCTGCCAGCTTGCGGCGAACGGCTTGGCGATAACTCTCCGACTGGCGATGAGGGTGTTGCGAACCGTCCCCGCGCCGGATGGGCTTCATGTCTTGCATCCAGATGTGATAGGCATAGGCGCCGACGGTGTGAATGGCCTGCTTGAAACTGACCTCGATCTTGAATCGCCAGCCATAGAGACGGATGATCTGCAACGGCTCCAAGGTCAAATCGGTGCAGAGCAAAACCAGCCGGCCGCGGGTGGGATGGATCACCCAAACAAACCGGACCAAGCGGCCCAACTTGCGCCAGAGCAAATCAAACGTGTAATAGCGCAAGGTCACGCCCGCTTCCCCATAGACCGGGCTGGGTGCCCTGGTGAAATCCTTTTCGTAGCCAAACCACTCGTGAAGTTTGGATTTGTGTCCATAGCGGGCGCGCCGTCCGCGTCGTTTGCCTTTGGGGGTTGAAGCCGGGAAATAGGCGACAGCGGTGGTCCGACGCGCCCCGGCAGCCTCTCCCGCCAATACAATGTCTGCGGCAAGCCCGGCTCCCGCTGCAAAGACCCCAAGAAGCCGCGCCGCCACGGTCCCTACTATCAGCTCAACTACGTCTATGGTGGGGAAAAGACCTCCGAGTTTATCCGCCCTCAGAACCTTAAAGTGGTGCGCAAACAATTAGCAAACTACAAGCGCTTCCGCCGCCTGACCGATCAATGGGTCGGCTCAGCCCTCCAACTGGCCCGCTTGGAATTGGACAAATGAACCCATGAAGCCCGTTTTCAGCGGGAGAACGTACCACTCGTGAGTCATAATAGCAGCAAGCGATAATCTCAAAAACGTCGGCTACATACGACGCGGAAAAATCCCAATCTTAACGGTTAAGTTGTTCTGGTTTGCTCGGTGTTTCGGATTGGGTCTGCCCACCGCCACCTGTGTTTTCTTCAGTTTTGGCTTTCATGCCGCAGTTCCTTTTGCGGCCTCGGTTTGATCTTGCATCAGCTTGGAAACGGCGAGGAAAGCCGGTTGCTTTTTGTCGATGTAGTATTCTCTCGTGAGATCGATCGAACTGTGGCGCAACGCGACGCTGGCCGCGAAAATCCCGGCTTGCTGGCAAATTTGCGAGCCGAATTCCTTGCGGAGCGCGTGGAGCGCGTTTCGGGTTGATAGGCCCTTGCCGCGCAACCATTCAATCAATTCGCCGAATAAACGATTGCAGCGGTAATGGTGGTTGCGTGTCGATTCTGGCCTTGGCTGAATAGGCGATTCAATGACGAATGGCGAGCCGTTGCCGGGCTTTGGCATGTAGGCTTTCAGGATTTCCAGCAGGCCGGGGTCAACGTCAACATCGGCTTCCGAGTCGGCGGATTTTGTGCTGCCATGCTCGGTTGTCTCAACGCGAATGGCATTTTTGTTCCATTGAATTTGCTTCCATTGCAGCTTGTCGATTTCATCTCGCCTTAAACCGGCGCCAAGGGCCAACAGGAGAATCTTGAACAGTTCTGGACGGGGATTGGCGGGCTGGCCTTCGCCCGTGATCCCTTCTGCCAATTCGCGCCGGCCGGCGATCAGGATAACGCCAGGGTCAATTTCCGACTTGTACCGGGATTTGCCCGCTTCCGGGAGTGTGACGCCTTCAAAGGGCAGCGGAGAGGGCAGGATCAAGGTGAGATGCTTTCTGATGTCGGCGGTAAATAGCGCCTTGCTGGAAAGCAGGATGCTCCGCAACGTCACGCTGGCGCGTTTGAGTTTAAGCGGGGTCGTGCTGGCGGCCTTGAGTTGTCGGACCTTCCAATCGTTGATGTTTTCGGGTGTCAGCCTGTCCAAGCGGACGGCCAGAACCCTTTGAAGCCATTCCTGATAGCCGCCGTTGACGTAATCGTACTTCGCCTTTCCGCCGTCGATTTTAAACACCCCGGCCACGAGGGAGCGGAATTTCTTGGCGTAAATCTCAAAGGTGACGGGCTTTAATCCGCTCACGGCCTTGACCTGATCCAAGAATTCGCGAATGGTGCAGCCATGTTTCGAGACTTCCGTGCCCGGCTTGAACTTGGCGAGCGTGGCCAGCCAGCCGTGCGCGATCAGGTGCAGATAAATGTCTCTGGCCTTGACCGCGGCCGCCGCCTTGTTGGCGGTGTCGAGGTTGAACCAAGCTTCCCGGCCCAGGTGAGTAATCCGAACCTGCCAAGTGGGTACTTCAGCGGTCTTGCCGTCGCGGGAGAGGTAGGAACGTTTTTTGAGCCGCGTCTGCCAGTAGTCCTGATGGGTTTTGGCAAGGCGGGTGATTTTGTCTGTCCGTGTCTGTCCGGTTTCTGTCCGGTTTGCGCTGTTCTCAAGTGTCATAATCTGTTCTTTCGTGTTTCGATAAACAGCCCGTGTTTACTGGTGTAAACCCCTGTTACCATTGAACTAAAGTGAATTTGAACGAAAAGTTTAGAACAGTTAAGCGAAGAACTGAAAATCCTTGTGTCCCAGGTTCAATTCCGGGTCCTGCCACCACTTCAAAATACCAATAAAATCAATGGTTTTCTGACTTTCGGCTGTTTTCAGAGCTGCTCCAAAAGAACTTTGCTGTCCCCTTTCTGTCCCCTTTTTTGAGTATTGAACCTTCATTCCGATGCCGACGGCTTGCGTTTGGCCGTGAGTTGCCTGCGCAGAGGACTGAAATATTACGGCCATTTCGGCGGGTGTGGAGACGGACCGTTTGCCACAGCCCGGTTTCGCTTTGCTGTAGTTTTTTGAGCAATTTGGCAGACATATTCTCCACCGTTCATTTCAACCTGAATGACTCAAGTCCAAGAACGACCAATTAATGACGAAGCTCAAATGACCAATACTATTCCACTCGCTCCCACCCCTCCCATGCGTCCATAGGTCCCATTCGTTCCTCGGTCATTTGGGCATTATTCCGTGCCTGGACATTAGTTGTTTCGTGATGTCAGTTCCCAACGCCCACGCGATAGAAGTACGGGCCGGCGTTCGTGGCGTTTGTGTCCACGTAGCTCGTCGTGCCGGCTTGGCCGGCGATGTTGCTTTGGACGGTGGAAAATGCCGGCTGCGCGGCCAGATTGGTGCTGCATTGGAGGAAATAGGTGATGTTGCTCACACCCTGCCAGCTTACCACCAGCCCAAATGGATTGTTTGTGGCTGTTGGTGGTAACATCTTCAAAACAGACAAGGCGTTGGTGGGATTTAAGCCGGCAATCCAATCTTGGTAAACGTTCATGCCGGTGCCGTCCAGGTCGGTGGTGTCAGTGTTTGTGTTAATCGGCAGGCCATATTGCAGGAGCCACGCATAGGAAATCATGCTCACCGGGGTTTGATATTCGTAAGCCCCGATGTCCACAGTGCCGCCGACGATGCGGGGGTTGCCGTCCAAATCGCTGCTGCCGACGACATGGGCGTTGTTGCCGGAGTTGATGCAGGGCGAATTCGACTGAAGGCGCAGGTTGCCCCCAACGTAATCCACGAAGAGCGGCGTGTTGTTGATGTTGCCGATGCCGCCTGTGGGCATGGGCGTCGCGCAACAGTAATTAAGGGTGCTGGAAGTGTCATAATTGCCCCCGTTGGGGTCCGAGTTGAAATAGACGATGCAGTTGTTCAGTGAACAGGAATATGCCCCGCCCCCGTCATCTATGGCCGAGTTGCCGGTCAACGTGCAGTTGTTCAGAGTGCAATACTCAGCCCCGCCACCATTCCAAGCCGAATTGCCGGTCAACGCACAGTTGTTCAGCGTGCCGGCAATAGCCCCGCCGCCGTACAAATCTGTCGAGTTGCCGGTCAACGTGCAGTTGTTCAGCCAACCGGAATACGCCCCGCCGCCGTACAGACCTGCCGAGTTGCTGGCCAACTTACAGTTGTTGAGGATGCTGTAAGCAACAGCCCCGCCGCCCCAAGACGCCGAGTTGTGCGTTAGCGTGCAGTTATTCAGCGTGCAGGAAGTTGCCCCGCCACCATCGTCGCCAGTCGAGTTGCCGGTCAATGTGCAGTTGTCGAGCATGCTGTAATAAGCCCCGCCACCTTCGTCGTCAGCCGAGTTGCCGGCCAACGTGCAGTTGCTCAGCGTGCTGTAATAAGCCCCGCCACCGCCCAAAGTCGCCGAGTTGCTGGCCAGCATACAGTTGTTGAGCGTGCAGTAACTGGCCCCGCCGCCGTCGCGGGTTGAGTTGCCGGTCAACTTGCAATTGTTGAGCGTGCCGCCGTAGGCCCCTCTGCGTAAGTTGCCGCTCAACACGCAATTGGACAGCACGGCGCTGCTGGATTCGCAATACACCCCTCCGGCGCCCCCATTGGTCAAGGTGAAGCCCACTATCACCGTGTTGTTGGTGAGGTATAGGCACTCCAGATTAAGGCCACGGCCATCGATGATGGTGACGTCCGGCCCGTTGACGCTTTGCAACGTCAGCGGTGTGTTCACCACCACACAGGTGGGGAAACCATATGGGTCCGCCTCGCTGCCGCCGGCGTAGGTTCCGTTGGTCACGAAAACTGTGCCGCCCACTCCCGCCACATCTACGGCCTCCTGGATGTTCGTGGCCGCCGTCGCCCAGGAGGTATAGGGTGCCACCGGATTGCCACTGGAAGCCGCGACATAATGCAGGCCTTGGTCGACGTGCATCGTCACCGTCGAGCTCACCCCTTCCGGATAGCTGTCGTTGAAGGTCCACAGCTCTAGGAGGTAATCCCCTGGCGCTGTCCAAGCGTGTGACGTATAAGGTTCGTTGACCTCCACAAAACCATCGCCGAACACCCACAGGCTCAGGTCGGTACGACCCTCGATGAACGCCGTTAGACGCACGGGGAAGCCTATGGCCACGTTCGTAAAGGTTGCCGTCAGGCTCACAGTCAACGGTCCCGTCACCGCCCCGGCGTGGTATTCATCACAGCCGATGGATGGCGGGTTGGCCCAGGCGTCGCCGTCAATGTCGGTGCCGCTAACGTAACTCGCGCTACCCGCCCCGATGCAGGGGGATTCGGCGCTCAGATGCGATGCGCTGGCCAGTTGCGGGTCGACACTGATGTTGCCGACACCGGTGGTGGGCATGGGTGTGGTGCAACAGTAATTAAGGGTGCTGGAAGGGTCATAGTTGTCCCCATTGAGGGCTGAGTTGAAATAGAGGATGCAGTTGTTTAGTGTGCAGGAAGATGCCCCACCGCCGTCGTCTAAGGCCGAGTTGCCGGTCAACGTGCAGTTGTTGAGCGTGCTGTCACAAGCCCCGCCCCCGTCCCCTTGCGCCGAGTTGCCGTTCAATGTGCAGTTGTTGAGCGTGCCACCATAGGCCCCGCCGCCGGAAAAGTAGGTCGAGTTGCCGCTAAGCACGCAATTGGACAGTAGGGAGCTGCTGGATTCGCAATATACCCCTCCGACGCCCCCATTGGTCAAGGTGAAGCCCACTATCGCGTCGTTGCCGAGGTAAAGGCATGCCGCCGTGCCAAGGCCATCGATTACTGTGACGTCCGGGCCGTTGACGCTTTGCACCGTCAGCGGTGTATTCACTGTGACGGGGGCGTAGGTGCCGTCGGTCACCACAATCTCGTCACCCGCTCCTGCCGCATCCACCGCATCCTGAATATCCGCGGCCGCCGTAGCCCAGTTAGTGTAGGGCGGCGTGGGGTTGGCGCTGTTCACGTCCACGTAACGCACGATGGCCAGGGCGCCACTGGTGGCCGCCAGGAACATCCCGGCAACCACAACGGTAGATTTCATTTTCATAATCCGCGGGTGGGGCGTTGGCTGAACTGTGTCAACGTCTCGTGGCCGCAACGGTTGCGCACATCAGATCGCCTGAAACTCGTCAATATATAAAGAAGCCTTGTTTATCTGGGATTCCCCATTTGATTTCTTGCCCACGACCGGCGTGAGCATTTTTCTTGACTTTGTGCCTTCTCCACAGATTTGCAAGCCTTTTTCCCAGTTCGCCTCGGTTTCCCTTCAGCACCGGAGGTGTTTCCATACGTTTCTGGGTTACCAATCACCACTTCCCACGCGCCAATCAACGGTCATTGCTGCTCCACAAACACGAAGGCCTTCCGTTCCGGGCCAAGCATGATGACCATCGCGCCGAGGCAGAAGGCGGCCAGGGCGGTTATGGCCATGGCGGACGCATAGGTGCCGCCCTTGGAGAGTTGCGCTTCGAAGTGCGCCGCGTTCCCGGCCAGCAACACACCGCATTGATACGCGAATCCCGGCAGGAAACCGCGCACGGCGTTGGGCGAGACCTCGGTGATGTGCGCCGGGATCACTCCCCACGCGCCTTGCACCATGAATTGCATCAAAAACGCGCCCGCCCCCAATGAAACCACCGTGGCGCCGGACGACCACAGCGGAATAAATCCCCCAGCCAACAAGAGCGCCAGCGTCATGCTCCGCCGACGCCCAATCCGGTCGGACAGCAGCCCGAAACAGACGCCCCCCACCACGGCGCCCAGGTTGTAAATGATCGCCGTGTTGCCCACTTGCGCCTTGGTGAAATGGCGTTCCTGTTCCAGAAAACTCGGGTAGAGGTCCTGCGTGCCGTGCGAGGCAAGGTTCATCATCGTCATCAAAACCGCCAAATACAGGAAGAGTTTCCAGTGACAGAGCGCCGCCCGGCCCAGTCCCGACCAGGATGCGGCGCGGGCCTGGCGCCACACGTCGGATTCCTTCACCTTCCAACACACGCACACCGCCAGCAACGCCGGCAGCAGGCCGATGAAGAAAAGGACGCGCCAGCTCGAAGTCGCCGGCAGGAAGCGGAAGCAGCAGGCCGCCAACAGATAGCCGCCCGGGTAACCCTGCTGCAGGAGGCCGGAGCAAACTCCCCGCCAGCGGGGCGGCACTTTCTCCATCGACAACGCCGCACCCACGCCCCATTCGCCGCCCATCCCGATGCCAAAGAGCGCCCGGCAGACCATGAACACGCCGAAAGTTGGCGCCAGGCCGGAGAGCACTTCCATCACCGAGAAAAAGATGACGTTCGCTATCATGGGACGCCGCCGTCCGTAGCGGTCGGCCAGCAATCCGAAAATCAACGCCCCCAACGGGCGAAAGGCCAGGGTCACGGTGATGGCCAGTGTCATCTGGTCTTTGAGGGAGACATGAAAATCCGCTGCCGCTTTCGAGAGAACAAAGACCAGGACAAAAAAGTCGAAAGCATCCAGCATCCAGCCCAGAAAGCTGGCGGTCACGGCATAGACAGTATCGCTTTGCGTTTTCAAGGCCCGCGATGGACGCGCCGAATCTGCGGCTTGCCGGCCCAAAGCGCAATGCCCGTCTGGTGGCGTGTTCCATCCCGCTCTCGCCTTCCGTCAACGAATACTGTAGCGTTCGCCGTCTATGAAATTGGATTGGTCACGTGGCAAGGTCCTGATCGGCGTCATCCATCTCCTTCCCCTGCCCGGCTCCCCCCGCTTTGGCGGCCAATGGCAGCCGATCCTGGACCGCGCCGTGGCGGATGCGGTCGCCTGCCAAAAGGGCGGGGCGGATGCCGTGATCATCGAGAACTTCGGCGACGCCCCCTTTCTGGCCGGCGCCGTTGCGCCGGAAACCATCGCCTCCATGGCGCGAGCGGGCGCCGCCATCCGGGACGCCATTCGGTTGCCCATGGGGTTCAACGTGCTGCGCAACGACGCGCGGGCCGCTCTTGGCCTGGCGGCGGCTTGCGAGGGCAGTTTTATCCGCGTCAACGTCCACACCGGCGCGATGGTGACAGACCAGGGGCTTATTGAGGGCCGCGCCGGCGAAACCCTTCGCGTCCGCGCCCACCTTTGTCCGCGGACCCAAATCCTGGCCGACGTCCATGTCAAACACGCCGCGCCATTGGGCAACGAAACGTTGCAGGAGGCGGCGCGCGACGCCTGGCAACGCGGAGGGGCCGACGCGCTGATCGTCACCGGTTACGGCACAGGCGTTCCGGCGCTGGCGGCGGACGTCGAGGCGGTGCGCCGGTCTTGCCCCGCGGCGCCGGTCCTGGTCGGCAGCGGGTTCAATACGGACAACGCGCGCCACTTCCTCCCGTGGATTCATGGCGCGATTGTGGGCACGTCCCTCAAGAAAGGCGGCCGGCTGCGCAACCCGGTGGACCCGGCCCGGGTCAAGGCGCTGGCCCGCGCCATGCGGAGGCCTTCGTGACAAAGCGCGCTGGAGGCATTCCCATTGATTATTTATTGACTGGAACCATGATGTTGCCATGATACAGAAATCGCTCTTCGCCGTTTCACTGCCCTGGAAATAACCCCTGTTGCCGTGCGTTTGCTCGATCGCTATTTACTGCGGGAGTTGCTGGCGCCTCTGGCCTATTGCCTGGGCGGTTTCCTGAGTTTCTACGTCGCCTTCGACTTGATCTTCAACATCAACCGTTTCCAGGACGCACACCTGCTCTTCCTCGACGTGGTGGAGTATTACGTCGTCACGCTGCCGGAGATTTTATCGGATCAGGTCATCCCCGTCTCGCTGTTGCTGGCCTGCCTTTACGCGCTGACCAACCACAGCCGCTCCAATGAATTCACCGCCATGCGGGCGGCGGGAGTGGGTCTTTGGCGGCTGGCCCTGCCCTATTTGGCGGTGGGCCTGGCCGGCGGCATGGTGGTGCTGGCCCTCAATGAGCTGTGCGTGCCGCAGGCGGCGGACAAGTCCAAGGACCTGCTGGACCGCCGCAAGGAACCGGGCCTGGACCACATTTGGACGGGGCGGCTGGACTTCCACAACGAAGCCGCCCGGCGCCATTGGAACATGGCCCGCTTCAATCGAGCCACCTCCGAAATGATCGCGCCGACCGTCACCTGGGAATCGCCCGACGGCTCGAGCCACGCCGTTTTCGCCAGGAGCGCCATTTACACCAACGGCCAATGGCGCTTTTACGGCGTCGAAAGATGGGATAGGGTGGCGGGGCAGCCGGATGTGCCGCTGCAAAGCAGCAACAATATTGTCGATTTTCCCTTCCCCGAAACGCCCGCCTCAATCAGAACCGAGATCAAGGTCAGCGCGCTGACGCCGACCGAGGCCGCGAAAGGGCCGCAGCTCTCCATCCGCGAACTTCTGACCTACCTGCGCTGGCATCCGCACCTGGACCGGGAAAGGCGCTGGCCGTCGCTCATGACGCAACTGCAGAGCCGCATCGCCGCGCCCTTCACCTGCCTGGCGGTGGTGTTGATCGCCCTGCCCTTTGGGGCGTTCAGCGGCCGGCACAACGTGTTCGTGGGCGTGGCTGGCAGCATTTTCATTTGCTTTGTCTACTTCATCCTGCAACGCGTTTCGGTCGGATTGGGCGTCGCCGGCTACCTCCCGCCGGTGCTGGCGGCGTGGCTCCCCAACATCCTTTTCGGCGGCGCCGGCATCGCCCTCATGTGCCGCGTGCGGTAGAGTCCTGCGGCGCCGGTGTGAAGGCCAATGACAAATGTCCGATGAGCAACTAAACAACCCGATGCGCCCCGCTCCGTTTCCAGGGGAAAAAGCGGCCGGCTATCAGCTCGTCAGGCTGGCCAACGGCACGTTCAGCGTTCATGCAAAGGCGGAGGACGAAACGTTCCATCCCGTCGTCGGCCCCGTCGCGGAAGCGGAGGCGCTCTACGTCAATCAACTCAAGCTGCGCGAGCGCGTGCGGTCGCACTCCGGCGAATTCGTCCTATGGGACGTGGGTTTGGGGGCGGCGGCCAATGTTCTCACCGCCTTGCGCGCCACCCGGGACCTGCCTTGCTCCCTGCACGTCATCAGCTTCGATCACACGCTGGCCCCGCTGCAATTTGCCCTGCGCCACGCGTCGGAACTGGGCTATCTGGCGCCATACCGGGACTCCGTGCAGGCGCTATTGGAAACCGGACGCGCCGACTTCAAGCAAGGAGCGCAATCGGTGCGCTGGCGGCTGCATCTGGGGGATTTTCCCCAATTCCTGCGCCGGCCCGCCCCGGCGCCCGCGCCGCGCGCAATTCTCTTTGACCCATTTTCGCCCGCCAAAAACCCCGCCATGTGGACTGCGCCGCTGTTCTCCGATTTGTTCCGCGCCCTGGACCCCGGCCGACCGTGCGCGATGCCAACCTATTCGCGGAGCACGATGTTGCGTGTGACCCTGTTGCTGGCGGGCTTTTATGTCGGCATCGGCCATGCCACCGGCGAGAAGGAAGAGACCACCATCGCCGCCAATTCGCTCGAATTAATTGACGAACCGTTGCCGCCCGCCTGGCTGCGGCGCGCGCGCAACTCCAAAAGCGCCGAGCCGCTGTGGGAACCGGTTTACCGCCAGGCCCGTCTCTCCCCGGAAACATGGGAAAAGCTGCGCCGGCACCCGCAGTTCGCCATCACCCGTAGCGATACGGCGCGGACAACGTGAAGGTGTTGGGCAGGTGGCGGACTTCGACCACGGCGCCGTCCTTCAAGATCACCTCCACCACGTCAAACCGGATTTTTATCGGCGGCGTCTTGAGCAGGCGCAAGTAATCAAAGGCGCATCTGGTCAACCGCAGCCGTTTGCGCCGGTTGACCGTCCGGGCGGGGCGCACCCAGCCTCCTTCGGTGCGGGCCTTGACCTCAACAAACACCAGGCAATCGTCCTCACGGAAAATCAAGTCGATCTCCCCGCGGAGCGAGCGGAAGTTGGCGGCGAGGAATTTCAAACCGGCGTCCTGCAAGCGCTTTTTCGCCGCCTGTTCGCCAAGCCTGCCCCGCCGGTGAGCTTCCGGCTCCTCCTTGTGAGTGAAGGCTGTCTTGAGTTTTGCGAAGAGGTTCACTCCGAACGATTGAACACGAATTGAACGCAGAGACAAATCTTTTCAGAGAGCCCCTCTTCCCCATCCAGACTCGCCCAGTCCGATCAGGCATTGAGTTTTGGGCAGCGATGCTACGGCCGACGCTGCATGAAGGCCCCGGCGCCATTGTCCTGCCGCCATCTTTGGCTCTCCTGTTTCACATTTTAAAGGCAGGGAAAGCCCTTGATCAAGGGCTTGGATCCATGGTGGGGTAAACACCCCATATCTAAAGAACCTCCCATCGCGTAGCATGACTCCGATTAGTGATGGTGAATACGTGGCTTGGGGGCGGACTAACACCATTGCCAGGACCTGCGCTATTCGCGGCGGCCCAACGCTCCGTAAGAGCGTCATAGAGCAATTGCAAACTGGAAACCGTATAACATCCAATGAAAGGCGTCCAAATGCCCATTCAACTCAATGAAGAAAATGGAGGGAAGATTCTCGCCGTTCACATCAGCGGGAAGCTGGCAAAAGCAGATTACGAACACTTTGTGCCCGAGTTCGAACGACTCGTCCGGCAGCACGGAAAACTGCGCGTACTGTTTGATATGACCGGTTTCCACGGCTGGGACGCTGCTGCGCTGTGGGAGGATATCAAGTTCGACATTCACCACTTTGGCGACATCGACCGGCTTGCGATGGTCGGGGATAAGAAGTGGCAGCACGGCATGGTAACGTTCTGCAAGCCGTTCACGAGAGCGACGATCCGATACTTCGATCACGCCGACGACGCCGAGGCGCGGAAGTGGTTGGCCGAAGGGGTTTAAGCTTCACCCCATGCAACTGACCACATCGAGAAAGCAGGGAACCAATGGACGAGATAGAATTTTGCAATCACCAGCGCGGAAGTCCGAATAGGAGCACCATTCATCATGGCCATTCTCCATTTTGGAAACGCGCGCATCGTGACTGGCGTGTCTGGGTCGGCGTGGTTTTGATGCTTGCGGCCATGATGATCTATTTGATGACCGGCGACTTGGCGTGGGGGCCTCACATTGAACCGCACCCGCAGCTTTCAGGCGCCGTCGGAAGATAGGATTGCTCCCGCAGACGTTCACAATCAAGAACAGAAAATTTCCCCATTATGAAATCCAACACCGAACAGCCCAAGGCCCCCGAATCAAAGCCAGGATCGAAGTCCGGTGCCAATCCCGATCCGAATGACGATTTGAAAACGCTGCCGCTGGTGGAGGTGGAGAAAAAATTAGGTTCCTCACCGGACGGTCTCACTCAAGCCGAGGCGCAGAAACGGCTCACGCAATATGGGCCGAATGAACTTACCGAGAAGAAGGCGAATCTCTTCCTGAAATTCCTTTCCTATTTTTGGGGCCCCATTCCGTGGATGATTGAGATTGCGGTGATTCTGTCGGGCGTGGTCGGACACTGGCCGGATTTTTTCATCATCCTCCTCTTGTTGGTCGCCAACGCCGTAGTTGGTTTCTGGGAAGAACGCGAGGCGAGCAACGCCATTGAGGCCCTCAAGGCTAAGCTCGCGATCAAAGCCCGGGTCAAACGTGATGGGAAGTGGATCAACCCGCCGGCGCGCGAGTTGGTGCCGGGCGATGTCATTCGCGTGCGCCTGGGCGACATTGTGCCAGCGGACGCGCGACTGCTGGACGGTGACCCGGTGGAGGTGGACCAGTCCGCGCTGACGGGAGAGTCGTTGCCCGCCGAGCGCAAATCCGGCGATGCCGTCTTTTCCGGTTCGATCATTCGCCAGGGTGAAGCGGGTGCAATGGTCTATGCGACCGGCGAGAAAACCTACTTCGGCAAGACGGCGCAACTGGTGCAGGAGGCACACACCGTCAGTCATTTTCAAAAGGCGGTTTTGAAAATCGGTAATTACCTGATCATTCTCGCCGTGTCGCTGGTGGCGGTGATTATTGGTTTCGCAATCTATCGCGGCGACGCGATTCTCACGACTTTGCAGTTTGCCCTCGTGTTGACCGTGGCCGCGATTCCTGTGGCGATGCCAACGGTGCTGTCGGTGACCATGGCGGTCGGAGCGCGGCTACTCGCCAGGAAGCAAGCGATTGTGAGCCGGTTGGTGGCCATCGAGGAATTGGCCGGCGTGGACGTGCTGTGCGCGGACAAGACCGGCACCCTGACCCAAAACAAGCTGACGCTGGCCGATCCGTTCAGCGTCAACAATGTCCCCTCCGAGCAAGTCATCCTCAATGGCGCGCTGGCGTCGCGCGCGGAAAACAACGACACCATTGACCTGGCCGTGCTGGGTGGATTGAAAGACAAGGAAGCGTTGAAGGCTTATGAGGTGGTTCATTTCCAGCCGTTCGATCCGGTTCATAAACGCACCGAGGCTACCGTCAAAGCCAAAGACGGAAAAACGTTCAAGGCGACCAAGGGCGCGCCGCAGGTCATCTTGGAATTGTCGGCCAATGCCGGGCAGGTGAAACCCGCCGTCGAGAAGGCAGTCAACGAATTTGCGGCGCGTGGCTTTCGTTCGTTGGGCGTGGCGCGGGCCGACGGAGACGGTCCATGGCAATTCTTAGGCGTGTTGCCTCTGTTCGATCCGCCGCGCGAGGATGCCAAGGCCACGATTGCGACCGCGCTCGCGATGGGGGTAAAGATCAAGATGGTTACTGGCGATGCCCTGGCCATCGCCAGGGAAACGGCCAAAAAATTGGACATGGGCACAAATATCCTCGATGCCGGCAACTTGGGCGACTCAAAAAAGCAAGAGACCACAGAGGTGGCTGAGTCCATTGAGAAGGCCGACGGTTTCGCGCAGGTGTTCCCCGAACACAAGTTCCACATCGTCGATGTCCTGCAAAAACGCGGCCACATCGTCGGCATGACGGGCGATGGGGTCAATGACGCCCCCGCGCTCAAGAAAGCCGATTGCGGCATCGCTGTTTCTGGCGCGACAGACGCGGCCCGCGCGGCGGCGGCCATCGTGCTGATGACGCCCGGCCTGTCGGTGATCATTGATGCGATCAAGGAGAGCCGAAGAATCTTCCAGCGGATGAACAGCTACGCGATTTACCGCATTGCCGAGACGTTGCGCGTGCTGTTCTTCATGACGCTCGCGATTCTGATTTTTAACTTTTATCCATTGACGGCGGTGATGATCGTCATGCTGGCGTTGCTCAACGACGGCGCCATCCTGTCCATCGCCTATGACAACGTACATTACAAGGATAAGCCCGAAGCTTGGAACATGCGCATGGTGCTGGGCGTCTCCACGGTGCTGGGCGTCATCGGGGTCGTCTCCGCCTTCGGCTTGTTTTATCTTGGTGAGCGTGTCTTTCATCTCGACCGGGCGCACATCCAGACGCTGATGTATTTGAAGCTGTCCGTGGCGGGACATCTGACGATTTTCCTCACGCGCACGCGCGGCCCGTTCTGGTCCATACGCCCGGCAAAGATTTTATGGATAGCGGTGCTCGGCACGCAAATCGTGGCGACGTTGATCGCGGTTTATGGGTTGTTTATGACGCCGTTGGGCTGGGGTTGGGCGGGGTTCGTCTGGGGCTATGCGTTGTTGTGGTTCCTCGTCAACGACCGCATAAAACTGCTCGCATACCGTATTTTCGATCCCGTCAAAGCCGGCAAACCGTCCGATTTGACCCCGCAGATCGCCAAGCGAGCCTATGAACTCTACGAGCAGCGAGGCCGCCAGGACGGCAAAGCGGTTCAGGACTGGGGGCAGGCGGAGCGGGAGATTCGGGAAGTTGCACCCCATAAATAAACAAACGCGAACAGCGTGGCGGACATAGCCGAAAGGATGAAGATAAAAATCAACTCAAAGGATTTCCGGGTGCGGCCCGGGGAAAAGGTCAAACTCAGAGAGTGGCCGACGATGCTGCAACCCTTTTGCAAGTCCAAGAAAGCGTATCGAAAACTTCTGGAAGAACACGTTGAGGAATTGAGTTCGCTTCAACACCTGCATTACGCCTCCAGCCGCTATTCGTTACTGCTGATTTTTCAGGGGATGGACGCTGGCGGCAAGGACGGCGCCATCCGGCATGTCATGTCCGGGGTGAATCCGCAAGGCTGCGAGGTTTTCAGTTTCAAGCAGCCGACCTCCGAGGAACTGAAGCATGATTTTCTTTGGCGCACGACCTGCCGTCTGCCGGAACGCGGGCGGATCGGCATCTTCAATCGCTCCTACTACGAGGAGGTGCTCGTCGTTCGCGTGCATCCGGAGATTCTCCGAAGTCAAGGGCTTCCGGATGAGTTGCTTGACGAGAAGTCCATATGGGAAGATCGGTATCGTTCCATCGTGGACTTGGAGGAGCATCTCCACCGTAACGGCACCCGGATCATCAAATTCTTCCTCCACCTGTCGAAGGATGAGCAACGAAAGCGATTCCTCGAGCGGATTGATGAGCCGGACAAGAACTGGAAATTCAGCCTCGCTGACATTCACGAGAGGAAATACTGGCACCATTACATGAAAGCTTATGAGGCTTGCATGGACGTGACCAGCACCCATCACACGCCCTGGCACGTCGTTCCCGCCGATGATAAGGAGAACGCCCGGTTGATAGTTTCCCAGATTGTCCTGGATGCGCTCCGGGATCTTAAGATGGCCTATCCCAAGACCACCGCAAAACGCCGGCGGGAATTGAAATCCATCCGTAAACGCCTCTGAAGTCAAAATTCTGCAACCCCAAGTTTCATCGACGCTCAAAACCGCGCCTTCACAAGTCGCCGCTCCCGGCCTTCTCGACTTCGGCGCGCAGCAGGTCGTGCAGGGTGACGATGCCCAGGATTTTCCCGCCATCCTCATCCACCACGACAACGAAGTTGCTGGGGGACTCGACCAGCAGCCCTTGTAGCTTGCGGACGGTCTGGCGCGGCAGGCAGGTCGCGGCGTTTTCTAGTTTGGGGGCGCGATTTTCCCGCAGGGCCGCCTCGGCTTCTCGGCGCGTGAGGATGCCCGCTAGTTTGTCCTCCTGCACCACCGGGAAACGCTGATAGGGATGCGACTTCAGGACATCCTGCAATTTGGCCGGGGCCAGGTTGTGGATGATCACCGGCCGGAAATTCGCTATCGCCGAGACTGGAAATTGCTGCCAGCTCTGCAGATCGCGTGGCGGACGCACTTGTTCAATATGGTGGCCGTCCTGGGTCAGAAGCGCGTCGTAAAAATTCTCCCGGTTCATCTTGCGGCTAATGGCCTGGCTTACCAGCGCCCCAATCATGAGCACGGGCACCAGCGCAAACTCATGCGTCATTTCAAAAACGATGAGAATGCCAGTCACCGGCGCCCCCACCACCGCGCCGAGACACGCGCTCATCCCTACCACCGCCAGCGTCAGCGTATCGGCCCGCGCCATCGGCCATTGCAATCCCACCAACCCCGCCAGAGCCACGCCCGTCATGCCGCCAAAGAATAACGTCGGCGAAAAAATCCCGCCGCACCCGCCAAAACCGTAACAGGTGAACGTGGCGATGAACTTGGCGGCCAGCAGCGCCGTCGCGAGTTGCCAGCCGATGTCGCCGGCCAGGGCGCTGGACAGGTCGTCGTAACCCAGACTGAACACGCCCAGCCGTTGTGTCCGCTCAAACACCACCACGCCCAGTCCCCAGGTGATCAACCCCCCCGCCAGCGGCAGCAGCCAGCCGGGAACCCGGCGTGTTGACTTCATCCGCCCCCGCAATCCCAGCGACGCCTTCTGGAAATAGACGCCCACCAATCCCGCCAGGGCAGCGACCACAGGGGTCAATGCGTAACCCACCCACGACGGCGCATCCGCGCCGGTGAGAATGAAGGAAGGCTGCTTGCCGATGACGCCATGCACCACCAGCGCACCCAGCACCGACGCCAGCAGCACGCCGCCCAGCAACCGGCTGTTCAGGTCGCCAATGATTTCCTCCAGCACGAATGTCATGGCTGCCAGCGGAGTGTTAAATGCCGCCGCCAGTCCCGCCGCCGCTCCAGCCGCCGCCGCCAAACGTCGGTTCTGCTTGGGTTCGCCGGCCAGGCCGGCCAGGTTCGAACTCACCGCTCCGGCCAGTTGCACGCTAGGCCCTTCACGCCCGAGGCTCTGGCCGCCGCCGATGCTCACGATCCCGGCGACAAATTTCACCCAGGCTACCCGCCACGGCACCGTCCCGAAGTCCTTCCAGAACGCGAGCTTGAGCTGCGGAATGCCGCTCCCGGCCGCCTCTGGGCAATACGATTTCAACAGCCAGCCCGTCAGCAGGGATGAAACGACGATAACGGCCAGGCTGCCGATCAGGAAGGTGGACGTTGACTGGCGGGACAGCCCGGCCAGACCGAGCCGGTAGAGCCAGCTTATGCCCAACTGAAAAAACACCGCTGACGCCCCGGCGCCCAAGCCGTAAAGGCACGTCTGCAACACGGCACGGGACTGTTTGGGCAGCCTTTGGAGGTAACGGAGCAGAACCTGCATGTTGCATTTTGAAACATTTTGCTCCAAAAATCCACCGCTGAAACAAAACTATGAACCTGAAACTTGATTTCATCCTGATGTTCGTTTTCGACCATCCCCGGCAGCGTCACGAACATCAGGAGGAACCGTTCGAATTCTGCATGGAGCTGAACAGCCTGTCTCTGAGGAAAACAACGTGGCGGCCTGTATTGCCAGGCCCCTCCGGCTGGGCTTCCTTCTCCACCAATACCGGTCTTTCGGTCATGCTGTGGAACCCGCTGATCCAAACCGGCGACACCTGGTTTGGCTTCCTCTCAGATAAATTTGGAACCAGACAATGCCGGGTCGATTTTGAGGCGGCCAGAATTGTTTCAGATCCCCCTTGACATACATTGCAAGGCCATGTATCGTAGCGCTATGCTAACAAAAGAACTCGTGGCGGCCTCGACCGAACCGTTGGTTTTGTCCATCCTCTCCCGTGGCGAAAGCTACGGCTATGCCCTGATTCAGGAGGTGAAACGGCTTTCCGGGGACAAAATCGAATGGACGGACGGGATGCTCTATCCGGTGCTGCACCGGATGGAAGAGCGGGGTTTGATAAAGTCACGCTGGGACGAAAGCGAAACCGGGCGGAAACGGAAGTATTATTCGCTCAAAAAAGACGGTAAAAGGGCGATGGTCAGGCATCACGAACAATGGTCGCTGGTCCATGGCGTCCTGTCCGGCTTGCAAAAGGAGCAATATGTTTGACATTGAAAAATCAATCGCGGAATGGCGGCGGCAGATGCTGGCCGCCGGAATCAAGTCGCCCGCGCCGATGGAGGAACTGGAAATTCATTTGCGCGAAGCCGTGGAAAGCCAGATGCGGTCTGGATTGGACACGCCAGAGGCTTTTGAAACAGCCGTGCGGCAAATCGGTCAAACCGGCGCTTTGCAAACCGAGTTCGCCAAAGTGGGTGGAACAGTTTATGAACAATTGAAACATCTGTTTCGCGCCATGGCTGGAATTCCGGATTATCAACTTGCCGCCAACATGAACTCCTCACTCCAAAACTTCGAACCACGATGGGCTACTTATTTCAAAACCATTGCCTTCATTTTGCCGGCCATTTTTCTCTGGGTGTGCTGTCTGGTGGTGGCGTTGCCAAAACTCAAGGAGATGTGCGAGGTGTCCGACACGCCTGTCCCGAAATCGATCCAGACAGCCCTGGTCTTGTCAGATCTTTTTAAAGAAAACTTCTTTGTTGTGTCCATCCCGGTTGTTTTGGCGCTGGTATTGTTGGAGTGGCGTTCCCGCTGGTGGGAGCGGCGGCGGCGGTTGGTTTTTGGAGTTGCGGCGTTTGTCTTGAATTCCACCGTCTTGGTTATAATTACCGCCATGCTTGTCTTTGCTGTCATCGTGGGCGCCAGTTTATCGCGCCACTTCAAATCTTGAGCTGCGGGGGGAGAAGCGGAATTTATCTTTTCCCCGGCGCCAGCCAGGTTTTTCGCCCTTCAAATGGCAGGCAATTCTTTTTGAGGTGGCGCGGCAAGCATCGGGAAAAATCGACTTGTTGTAACCCCTGCCGGGATTCTAGCATCTGCGTCATTATGAAACTGCCTGCAATTCTGATGATTCCAAGTGTGGTGTTGGCGGGCTTTTTGTTTGCTCTCGCGCCCGGTCTCAATGCCGCTGACAAGACCTCGAGCAAGACGCCGTCCTGCCAGAAGACGAAGGTCCGCGCCGAACGGTTCTGTTACTATAACCCGCCCCAAGCTGAAGTTTTTGCCCTGGGCTCCGATCTCATCATACAGGTTGGGACAAACTCCAATGCCACCCTGGCCGATCTGACGGTGGGTAAGACGGCCCGCATTGGTTATACGGTTGACAACGGCGTCTTCATCGCCCACACCGTTTCCGTGAAAGGGCCCAACAAGCCAAATAATTCGCAGAAATATGCTTGCGGTCCGATCCTGGCGGTCAATGCCTCCGCCGGGACAATTACCATCAAATACCGCCGTTGAGCCTGGGTTGTGGCCCGAGGGCTGTTGGCGCAAGAGCGGCCCAACCGCGGGCCTCGGGGACTGCGAAGTTCGCCATTGGCCAGGGAATGTTGATTTGGAGCCTTCTTTGACGATTTGGATTTTCTTGGAGTGCCCAAAATTCAAGATGGTTTGCAGAAGTCGCCTGTTGAGGAAACGGCAGAGTTTCCGATATAGTAGTTAGCCTAAACCATCATGGGTCTCATATGAGAGACTTTATTGGCGTGATGGCAGGCTCACGGATGAATAATTGTCCGGACCCAGTCCGGCAAACGAAATATCAGATTATGAAGAACTTCGGAAGAATTCTCCTTCTACTTGCGGTCTTGCTGGCGTTGTGCCCGGCGGGGTTTGGACAGTTGCAGTGGAATTGTTACAACAAGACCGGCGGGTTGGTGACGGCCAATGTCGCCTCCGGCGGTGATGCGACCTACGGCGGCAGCGTTGTGTTCGCAATCCCCGCCAGCACCGAATAC
>Ga0326727_10001610_pt1 | contig 82146 bp, 82 predicted proteins | sample MB2enrmetagenome_FD_207643 | JGI IMG/M metagenome (GOLD analysis project Ga0326727, IMG submission 207643) | Lab enriched peat soil microbial communities from McLean, Ithaca, NY, United States - MB29MY | ecosystem: Environmental > Terrestrial > Soil > Wetlands > Peat | place: USA: New York... | reverse complement strand
TCACCACAAAGGCATAAGCGGGAGCCGGAATGCCACGTGCCATCCGGCGGCGATGATAGTGAAAAACGAGAGTGAATTGACGGATTCCGTGAGTCGGCGCAGTTTGCTGGGGCAGGCGGTTGGGGGGCCAGCATACTGTCGGCATTGGGGTCCACGGGCTAGGCAAACGCGCAAGCGCCGCCGGCGCGCGGCGTCAAGTACATGGGCCTGACTCAGCCGAGGCGCGCTGTGAGAGGGCGCGGTACTTGTCGGCCCACTGCGAGACCGTTAGCAACGGGTCCGGCCGCGCTCCGGCCGCCGCCGCTGCCGAGTAAATCTCTTCAGCCGTTGGAGTCTGCAAACTCATTCAGCGCCCTTCGAATCTCGGTGGCCAGGACTTCGTAGCACTTCGCTGCATCGGTTTCGGCAGCGACCATTGCCGCCACGCGATCCGGGATGTTCAGAATGTGATCGCGGAACTGCCGGAACTTGTTAAACGCGGCCACTTGAACTTCGTTTTTCGGGACCAGTGTTGCCACGCGCTCTTCGTACTCGATCTTGGCGAGTCGCGCCTGGTAATGCTCCCGAACGGCGCGCGCCTTTGCGTATTGCGAAGCGCCGAAGATCGAAACGTCGTCATCCTCCTGCTCACGCTTGGCAACCGGCGGCGCGTGCCGCCTCGTGTTCTGCTCCCACTCGACGTCGGCCTGTTCGGAGTCGATCCGCCCGTCTGCCTGCTTGGAGATACGCCCTGTTTCAATCGCCTTCTGCACGGCGGACAGCGCGACTCCGCGATGGCGCGCGTAGCCACGCTGACTCAGGATCGCCATGTGTTCGCCTTTCGGCTAGTCGTTGCGGAGCCGGTCACTTTTCCCTTGCCTTTCCAGCCAACCGGAGTGATGAATCGTCATGCGCGAAGCAAGCGCAGAAAAGGATGACCAGAAACACCATGACGAACGCAGAAACCAACGACAAAGCCGCCGCCGTTGCGGAACAGGGCGCGACAGTTGCGCCGGAGAAGGCTCCCTCGAAGAAGGGTGCCAGCCAGAAGAAGGGCGCGCCCAAAGCCAAGAAAAGCGCCAGGCCGCCGCGTCCAAGAAGGAAGCCAAGGCCAGCAAGAAGGCCGCCAGGCCCGCACAGGCCAAGGCCACCGCCCCGCGCCCCGAGAGCAAGGGCGCGAAGATCCTGGAGATGATCGGACGCGCGAAGGGCGCGACTCTCGCCGAGATCATGAAGGCCACCGACTGGCAAGCCCACAGCGTGCGCGGGTTCATCTCCACCGCCGGCAAGAAGCACAACGTCAAGATCGAGTCCTCGAAGAACGAAGCCGGCGACCGCGTCTACAAGATCGCCAAGTAGAGACTTCCCACCTGCCCACCCAAAGCCGCCGCCGGGTTCAACGATCCGGCGGCGGTTCTGCTTCTGCTTCTGCTTCCAGAATTCTCAACTCGGACGACCAGTCCGCCAGCGCCATGCAAAGACCCTCGACGTCCGGATGCCCGGCGCGAAGCAGCGATTCCGCAGTTGCGATCTCGGCGCGGCACCGGTCCACGTCACGCCGCCACTGCGCTTCGCGTTCCGGCGACCTCGCGGTAGCATTTCCCGTCGGACTCAAGGTTCGCCCCGGGGAGTCCTCTCCCCCTTGACTTGGGTTGTAGAGAAGTATCCGATGTAATGGACCCCATTTTTTGGACAGAAATTCTGTCCAAACGATGGGGTCCACCTCACGACTTCCGGATTATCAACCCGGGCAGTTCCAGTAACCCGAACCCGTTTTACTGTTGGTTTGCCCCGGCCGGCACCACCTATTCCAGTTCGCAGGTAAACATACCGGGGACAGGAAAAAACGTGGCCTCCACCGGCACCTTCTTCTCGGGAGCTCTCACCGCCGGCGCTTCGTCCTACTCCCTCTTCATCACCGCCGCCGCCGGCGTCACCGTCCTCATCGATAATATTGCCGTCTCCCGGCTCAATGTCACCACTTCCACCACCGTTCCAAGGAGTTGGGCGCGACTGAATCGCCTGCCGTTTCCGCGGCTCGGCAAGTATCAGATCGGCTCGGCCGCCTACATCGCGGAAGCTGCTCCCGGCGAGGGAGTGCCCTACACCTATACCATTCAGCAGGTGGAAAGCGGCCTCGCCTTCAACGACGTGGTTGTCGGCCTCGCCGCCAACAGTCAGAGCCTCGACCCAGCTTCCATTCAACGCTTGCGAAACCTCAATCCCAATATCGTCATTCTTCCCTACCGCATACCGGAGGAGGACCCGAACAACGCTTCCAACGTTGCCGATGCCAATGTCGACGTGGACGCCGAATTCTATCAAGGCTTAAGCAGCCAGTGGCTAGTGCGGACTACCGAGGGCAATATCGTTTACCAGACCGACTTTCCCACCAGTTCCATGCCCAATATTTCGTCCTTTTGCGCCCTCGTCTCCGGCGAAACCTACCTTACCTATTTGCAGAACTGGTTTAACACCCAACTTTTTCCGTCGGGCATCTGGGACGGCGTATTTCTAGACAATCTGTTCGGACGCATCGATGGACATATCCCAAACGCCTCCAGTCCGGCGAATCTGGATTACGATTGGAACCGGAACGGCATTCGCGATGAAACGTTGGCCTCGACCAATGATATGTCAAGGGCCGCGGGCGCCTCGATTCCGCAATCCATCCAATCCGCCAATCCCGGCATGCAACTGATTGTGGGCAACACCGGTCCGCAGCCCGAGATAGCCTTCGCCCCATATGTGAACGGCTATGTTTTTGAGTGCTTCAATCGGAACTGGTATGACCTGACCTCCGCCAATCCGATGTATTCGCAGGAGGGATGGCGGTGGGTTTTCGATGCCTACCGCATCATGCAGCTCAACTCTCTCCAGCCGCACATCAATATCCTGGAAGGCTGTGGCGGCGGCCCCGATTCGATCGGCGAAGCCGCCGCCAACGGCCAGCACAAGCAGTACCTGACTCCCACCGCCCTCGACATTCAGACCAACCGCTTCGGCGTCGGGACCGCTTTGCTCAATGACGGCTTCTATTCATACGATCTCTTCGATAATCAGAGCGCCCCTTACTGGTTCGACGAGGACTCTGTGAATCCCCAAGGCGTAGCCACCGATGAACCCACCGATAAGGGCTACCTGGGGCAGGCCCTAACCGATGCTGTAGAACTTACCTCGCCGGGTGCCGCTGTTTTCACCGCGAATTTCGATTCCGGCCCGCTCACTACCTTCACGGGCTCTCCCGCGAGCGGTGTCTCCATATCCACGGTTCCGGGCCAGGTGATTTCCGGGACGGGCAGCCTGGTGATCGAGAATCCCAACTTCACTGAGGAATCCTCGACCATCGCAGCCTCCCTACCAAACGCCATTCCTTTCTCGCCCGGAAACTACCTGGTGCAATTTAGCTGGAAGGTCCTGCAAACCCTCGATCTGCCCCTGCAGGCGACGGTGACCGGAAGTGGACTCACGGTGGCCGACTACAACACCCAAGGAGTCGTCACCGGCGATTCCGGCACCGCTAATGTGCCGGTCAGCATGCCCGGTACTGGCGGACCCTGGCAGCTTAACTTCGTCCTTCCCGCCGGTGGATCGATTGCCATCGACAACGTGCAGGTCGTTCCGGGCGGGGTGGGGCCGTGGCGGCGGGATTTTGAGCATGGATTTGTTTTGGTGAATCCTTTCTCCCAGCCGCACACGTTCTCTCAGGCGGACATCGCTGGAACTTTGAATCGGACCGGCGTCCGCCGCATCAATGGCACGCAAGCGCCCGATATCAATAACGGTCAAGCTGTTACCGCCGGCCTCACGCTCGGCGCGTTCGATGCGATCATCTTGCTGGCTGATCCGATTTGCGCCCAGTTGGGAAATAAGGATGCAACGGGTACATTCTCAGATCTCACCCGGGAAGGTCCCCCATGCCGGGTAGCGCCCCCATTTCGCCCCTCCCCTCGGCGTTAGTCCGGTCAGGCCGCAGGCTTACCGAAAACTCACGGAGAACCACATCCAGCGGTTTTGGATCTGCTGGAAAGAAACCATTTATAATGCGCTACGAGCGCTGCTGGCTTCGAGTTGCCAGAATCCTGGCCGCCGACCGCCATCGTGCCGGACAAGCGGCTGGGATTCGCCTTGAGGGCTTGGCGCTAGCTTTTGTCGCGAACGGCTGTCCGCGAAACGCGAATACCTAGCTTCTGCATCCGAAGCTGAAGTGTCGAGCGTTTCATTCCAAGACGGGCAGCCGCTCCGTTTTCGCCCGAAATGACCCAATTCGCCTCTTTGAGAGCATGCAAGATCTGCGTGCGTTCGGTTGCGTCGAGCATGCCTTGAAGAGTCTCGGGCTCCGCAGTAGTCGGTTTGTCAGTGACCTCGCCCAAGAGTTCAGCGAGCGGAACGGTAAGAACAGGACCTCTAGAGACGATGACAGCCCGTTCGATCACATTCTGAAGTTCCCGAATGTTGCCAGGCCAAGCATAGCGGATCAAGGCCTCCATCGTCTCGGAGGGGATCGTGTCGATAACGCGGTTATTACGGCGGCTGAATTCCTGGACGAAGTGCCGGACCAAAAGCGGGATATCTTCCTTGCGGTCGCGCAAGGCCGGAACTCTGATCGGGAAGACGTTCAACCGATAGTACAGGTCCGATCGGAACTTCTGCCCGTCAACCATCTCCTTCAGATCGCGATTCGTTGCTGCAATCAACCGCGCATCGGTGCGCACTGTGCGGATGCTGCCGAGACGCTCGAACTCGCGTTCTTGAAGCACCCGGAGCAGCTTGGGTTGCAACTCCAAAGGAATTTCACCGATTTCGTCGAGAAAGATGGTTCCGCGATGCGCCAGCTCGAAGCGGCCAATGCGCTGCGAGATCGCCCCCGTGAAAGCGCCCTTTTCATGACCAAATAGTTCGCTTTCTAGCAAGCCCGTTGGAATCGCCGCACAATTCAGCTTGACGAACGCGTTCGATTTGCGCGAGCTGAGGTTGTGAAGCGCACGGGCGATCAACTCTTTGCCGGTTCCAGTCTCCCCGTAGATCAGGACGGTAGAGTCCGTCGGCGCCACCGTCTCCACGTCGGCCAGCACGCGTTTCAGCGCTTTGCTGGTGCCGACTATGTCCTCGAAATGGAGTTCGCTGCGGATCTCGGATTCGAGATAGACGTTCTCGCGCGCCAGACGGTCTTTGAGCGCGGAGATCTCCCCGTAAGCGAGCGCATTTTCGACTGCGAGCGCAATCTGATTCGCAACTTGACTTAGGAAGCTCACATCGTCGTGGCTGAAAGCATTTTCTTTGACAGAACCGAGGCCGAGTACACCGAGCACACGTTCATGGCTGATGAGCGGGAGCATGCAAAGCGATTTGGTCCCCGCTCCCGCGACCCTTGGCTCCTCCGCAATCTCTTCTTTGGTAAGGTTGGCCAGCTTACCCGTCCGGAACACAGTCTCTGCGGGAAGCGGTAGAACCGGCTTCCCGCGGAGCAATTCTGATCGGCTATCGATTGCCTTCACCATTAACTCGCCGGTCTCGGGATCGGGAAGCCTCACACCGACCACGTTGCAGTCCAGGACACACCGGATGTTGGCGGATATCTCCTGAAGTAGATCACTCAGTTCGAGCTTGGAAACGACGCGGTTCGTGATTTGAAGGAGAAGTTTCAATCGCTCCTGCGCGCGGATAGCTGTCTGGTAACGGTCGTCGACCTTCTCGGGCAACGGCGCGGTTTCGGGAGCATTCGCTCCGGGTGGCATAGAAATCCTTTTTCTTTGATTATGCCAGGGTAAATGCGGATGGAACGACATCGGGTGAGGAGCGAGCGATGCGACCGTTGGGTCCGCCAGCTTCCTGGCAGCCCGCTGGTGGACTTATGGCGGAAAACCGTTGCCATCAGCGCTGAACCCATTGCTTTTATGGAACTTAACCATTGGCTCGATGCTTGCACTTTCTGGTTGCGGGAATCGCAATGCTACGGATCACGATTCAGGAAAACGAGGCGGTCTGGAGCCTGAATCTGTCAGGCAAACTCGCAGGACCATGGGTCGTCGAGACCGCAAATGTTTGGCGTTCGGCGCCACGCTTAGGCAAGCAGATTGAAGTCGATCTGAACGAGGTCACGGGTGTCGACGCTGCAGGGCGAATGCTGCTGGCTTCGATGCAGCAAGCCGGAGCACGCCTCCTCGCGACTGGAGTCGCAAACTGCGCGCTTATTGCTGAAATTGCGCGCGGTCTCGGAAGGAGGCCAAGGAGTGGAAATGTTGCCGATGGCGGCTTGCCTGAATTTATTCGGCGTGGTGGTGGCCGCCCTGGCATTCGCAGCGGCAACGCGCCCACAGGGCAGAAGACAGAACCGTCCAGGAGAAGAAAGCGATGAATGAGCAACAGAGACTAGCCCCTACTTTAGTGCCCGAGCCGATGAGGAAGGCTCCCGCAAAACCTCCCACGCCATCCCCAGCGCCACGCCGGCGTAGTCTGGCTCGGGTACTGGTTCCGCTTCTCGCAGCGCTGGCGGTGGTGGTCGGCGCGTACCTTGCGTATCGATTCTTCTTCCGGGGGCCGGCGGTGCCGGCGAACATCGTGCGATTGGCCGGCCGCATTGAAGGTGACGACTCGGCGGTCGCTCCAAAGGTAACCGGTAGGATTCTGGAGATCCGGGTACGCGAAGGAGATTTGGTCAAAGCTGGTGACGTGATCGCGGTTCTTGATGATCCGCAATTGCACGCGCGGGAGCAACAGGCGCGTGCCCAAGCCGAAGCCGCCGAAGCGCAGTTTTCGTCGGCGCAGCAGCAGATCGCCGTGCTGAGCGATCAGCTCAAGCAGACAGAGCTGCAGACGAACCAGGCAACGGTCGATGCCGAAGGGCGGGTGCGCCAGGCAGAAGCGGAGCTTTCGAGCGCAGAGGCGCAGCTCGTGCAACAGGAAGCGTCGCTGAAGCTCGCCATCTATGATCGTGACGCATACACGCGGCTGGCAAAAGACGGCGCAGTTTCGGAGCGCCAGGGCAAGCAGGCGCAGACCACAGCGGAAACCCAGGAGGCCCTGGTGACTGCAGCGCGGCGGAACGTGGAATCAGCGCGGGCGGCGGTCAATGTCGCGAACGCGAACCTGGCGAACCCGCAAATCCGCACGGCACAGCAGGCCCAGATCCAAAAGCAGATCGCGCAGCAGCAGGCTGTGATAGCCAGTTCGAGGGCCGATTCCAACCGCGCTCGCGCGCAGCTTCAGGAAGCGCAGGAGAACATTCGTGATCTCACCGTTCTGGCGCCGTTTGACGGCACCATCGCCACCCGTACCGCCGAACCCGGCGAAGTCATTCAGGCCGGAACGGCGATCGTGACGCTGATCGATCTCAGCAAGGTTTATCTGCGCGGATTCATTCCCGAAGGCGAGAACGGGCGCGTGCGTCTGGGCCAGCCGGCGCGGGTCTTTCTGGATTCCGACCCGAACAAACCGCTTCAGGCAGTGGTTTCGCGCATCGATCCGCAAGCGACGTTTACGCCGGAGAACACGTACTTCCGCAACGAACGCGTAAGGCAGGTCGTCGGGGTGAAGCTGCTGCTGAAAAGCGGTATCGGCTATTCCAAACCTGGGATGCCGGCTGAAGGCGAAATAGAGGTCGACAAATGAGCGCCATTGCGGTCGAGGGCCTGACAAAACGGTACGGGCCGGTGGAAGCCGTTCGCGGCATCGGTTTCGATGTGCACGAAGGCGAAATCTTCGGGCTGATCGGGCCGGACGGCGCTGGGAAAACGTCCACCTTCCAGATTCTGGCCGGCGTGATGGAAGCGACGGGCGGCAAGGCCGAGGTTTTCGGCGTGCCGGCGCGCGATGCGCGTTCCGAAACCGGTTACCTGACGCAGTCGTTCAGCCTCTACCCGGACCTCACGATTGAAGAAAACATCCGGTATATCGGCGATCTCCGGCACGTGCCTCCGCTAGAGATCGAGGAGCGCGGACATCGCTATCTTTCGATGTTCGACATGGACCGCTTCACAGATCGCCAGGCCGGCCGGCTCTCGGGCGGGATGAAACAGAAGCTGGCTCTGGCATGCGCCCTGGTTGCTCAGCCGAAGGTGCTGCTGCTCGATGAACCGACGACGGGGGTAGATCCGGTCTCACGGCGCGAGTTCTGGGACACTCTGGCGCATTTGGCGATGAACGGACTAACCATTCTCGTGGCCACACCGTATCTTGACGAGGCCGAGCGCTGTCATCGGGTCGCGCTAATACATATGGGCGAAATCCGCGATATCGGCACGCCGTCGGAGCTGCGCGCGAAAGCCGGAACGAAGAGGATCGAGGTTCACGCGCAGGACCTGGCTATGGCCGAGGAGATTCTGCTCAAGGAATCGGAGCAGACGTCGGAGATTTTCGATGTGCAGCGCTTCGGCGATCGGCTGGACGTGATCGCCCCGGACGCGGAACGCGGAGGGGAGCGCATCGAGGCTGCGCTGCACGCAGCCAATCTGGAAGGGAATATTTTTCGGATCGATCAGCCGACCTTGGAGAACACGTTTGTGGCCGCGCTGCGGAGTTTCGGCGATCGCGAAAATGCGCCGGCGTATCCCGGCCGTCGCGATCACCGGAACCTGAAAGCGCAGATTGCGATTGGCGCAAAGGATCTCACCAAACGTTTCGGAGCGTTCACGGCGGTGAAAAACGTGAGCCTTCAGGTGCGCTATGGCGAGATCTATGGCCTGCTCGGCGCGAACGGCGCGGGCAAGACAACCACCATCCGAATGTTGTGCGGCTTACTTGCCCCGACCACAGGATCGATGGAATTGGCTGGAGAGCGCGGCAGCCTGCGGTCGCGCGATGTGCGGCGCTCCATCGGCTACATGTCGCAAAAATTTTCGCTGTACGACGATCTTTCGATCGACGAAAACTTGAATTTCTTCGCCGGCGTGTACGGCGTGCCGCCGGAAGAGATCGAAGAGAAAAAACGTTGGGTCCTGGAATTTGCGGGGCTGGAAGGGAAACAGCACCTGATTACCGGGAGCCTGCCCGGCGGTTGGAAGCAGCGCGTCGCGTTCGGCGCTGCGATTTTGCATGAGCCGAGCGTGCTATTCCTCGACGAGCCGACGTCAGGCGTAGATCCATTGGCGCGACGCGCTTTCTGGCGCATGATCAACAGCCTGGCGGATCGCGGCACCGCGATTCTCGTCACCACGCACTACCTCGAAGAGGCGGAGCAGTGCAATCGGCTGGGCTTCATGGTGGCAGGCGAGTTGGTGGTCGAGGGCGCACCTCGCGGGGTGAAGCAGGCGCAGGGCGGTCACCTGATCGAGTTCCTGGTGGATCAGCCGCAGAAGGCGGCGGATCTTCTGCGCCAAAAAGAAGAGCGCTGGCGTGTTTCGCTGTTCGGCGATCGGCTGCACGTGATCGTCGATGAAGACACCGAAACAGGCAAACGCGACACGATAGCGAAGCTCAATGCCGCAGGCATTCATGTGCGCGATGCCTACGAACAACTGTATTCGCTCGAAGACGTGTTCATCGTGATGGTCGAAAAAGCTCGCAGGTTGGGCAAGGTAGCGAAGGAGGACTGAGATGCGGCGCGTATTTGCTCAAGTGCGGAAAGAACTGATGCAGATGATGCGCGACCGGCTCGGGCTGGTTCTGGCGATGGTGCTGCCGCTGTTTCTCATGATGCTGCTCGGCAGCGCGATCTCGTTGACGGTCACTGGTTTGCCGATCGTGGTGCAAGATCTCGACGACAGCCCAGCTTCGCGCGATTTCATCGATGCGTTTCGCGCTTCTTTGACGTTCCACATTGTTCCGCGGCCCCAGTCGCAGCAGCCGGCGGATGCCTTTCTGACGAATACCGCGCGGGCAGCACTTGTCATCCCGGAACATTTCGGCCGCGACATGGCGCGGGGAAGGAACACCGAGGTGCAGCTTCTGGTGGACGCGACAGACGCCAACACCGCCCGGCTCGTTCAGGGCTATGCAGGCCAAATCATTTCGAACTACCGGCCTGCGGCTGCGCCCGTGAAGGCCGACATCCGGCTGTGGTTCAACCCGGGGCGTGAATCCAGGAAATTCTATGGGCCGGGGGTCTTGGTGATGGGGATTTCGATGTTCCCGGCGCTGCTTGCCGCGCTCGCCATGTCGAAAGAAGGCGAGCAGAAGACGATCTTGCAGGTTTACGTTTCGAGTATCTCGGCGCACGAGTTTCTTCTGGGCAAAATTCTTGCTTTCGTCTTGATCGCGATGGCGGAGTGGGTCCTATCCCTCATCCTGCTGTTTACCTACTTCGGGCTCCATTTCACGGGCGATCCTTCAGCGTTCATCGTCGCGACGATTCTCTACGCGTTCTGCGTGGCCGCGTTCGGATCATTGGTCGGCGCGGCGATTCCGAGCCAGGCTGCTGCGATTCAAGTCGTTGCGCTGGGCGGCTTTCTGTTGGTCTTTCTGCTCTCCGGCCTTATCTTTCCGGTACAGAACATCCCCGCGGGAATCCGCTGGATCTCCGGAATTGTGTGGAGCCGCTATTACATCGAGATCGTCCGCGACGCTTTGCTGCAAGGCGGCGGATGGGTGGCCATGTGGTTCAACGTCGTCATGATCGCGGTAATCGGCGCGATCTTTTACGGACTTGGCTGGCTAAAGCTGCGGAGGATGCAACTAAGCATATGACTCGACTCGTCGCGCTCATAAAAAAAGAATTCGGGCAGATCCGGCGCGATCGGCGGTTGCTGGCCTCCCTGGTGATCCCGCCCACGATGCAACTGCTGCTGTTTGGCTTCGCGCTGAGCCCGAGCGTCGATCACCTGCGAATGGGCGTCGTCGATCTCGATCACAGCCCGCAAAGCCGCGATCTGGTCGCGAACATGACCGAGAGCGGCGCGTTTCGTCTGGCCAACGCGTTTTTCTCGGTGGATCAACTCGGGCAGGCTTTGGAGCGCGGCGACCTGGATGCGGGCATGGTGATCCCCTACAACTTCGCGCGCGACATGGAGCGTGGCCGCCAAGCCGACGTTCAGATCCTGCTGAATGCGATGAACGCCAATACAGCCGCGATCGCGCAGGGTTATGCCGGAAGCGTGCTCCAGAATTGGAGTCAGGTTTATCCGCAGCTCGGTGGCTTGCACGCGCAGTATCGGCCCGTCGCGGCGAATGATGTGAGCCGGAAGGGTCATGTCTTTTTGCATCCGGCGTTTCTGTTCAATCCAGGACTGGTGTCGTCGTGGTTCATCGTCACCGGAGCATTCGGCGTGCTGCTGATGCTGAACGGCTCGATCATCGCCTCGGCCGCACTGGTGAAAGAGCGCGAAGCCGGCACTGTGGAGCAGCTTCTCATGACACCCGCGGGCACGGGGGAAATCATCGTGGCGAAGATCACGCCGCTCTTTCTGCTCTTGTGCGTCATGATTCTGTTCGCGATCGGGATGATCGAAGCCGTGTTCCGCGTCCCGTTCCGCGGCAGCTTCGTGCTGGTTCTCGTAGGGTCGATGTTGACCGTACTTTCAGGCATCGGCGTCGGAACATTCATCGCGACGTTCACGAACTCGGCACGGCAGGCGCAGTTGATGGCGTTTTTCGTAAATCCCCCACTCGCCTCGCTCTCGGGAGCGCTGACACCGGTAGAGGGGATGCCGCAGTGGATGCAACCGCTGACGGTGCTCAATCCGATCCGGCATTTCGGCATCATCACGCGATCGGTGCTATTGAAGGGCAGCGATTTTACGGCCGTCTGGCCGCACATGCTTGCCCTGGTCATTTTCACAACCGTGCTGCTGACGCTCAGCGTCATGCGGTTCCGGAAACAACTTGGGTGATAGAGGTGATAGATATGAGGACCATTCTTCTGATTACAGCTCTGGCTCCTGGGATCGCGCTGGCGCAGTTGGGGTCGCGGTCGTCTTCGGGATCGACATCGGTTGCGTCGCAGCTTCCGCTTTCGGGGCGGACAGCGGAAACTGGGTCGGCAACGGCAGCGCAAACGCCGATTCCCGGCGCCACCACGAGCGTCAATGCGATCAACACCACAGTTCAGGTCAGCGGGCCTTATGCGGGCAGCTCGCCTAGCACTCTGAAAAGACCGTTCAACGGGAAACTCTCATTCCGCGAGGCGATTCAGCGCGCGCTGGAGTTCAACCTCGGCTCGATCGGGCTGTCCACGGCCGTGCGACAGGCGCGGGGCCAAGCGGTCGTTTCGCGTAGTAATTTGCTCCCGAATCTGAGCGGCGCGTTTAGCGAGCATTACCTGACGACCGATATCGCCACGACCGGCATTCAGGGCGCGATCGGGAATGCAATTGGCAGTTCGTTAACCAATGCAACAGGGGGACGCCCGCTCTCCCTGCGTCTGCCGAACGTCGTCGGTCCTATCAACTATTTCGACCTGAGAGTCACACTCACCCAGAATTTCGTGGATCTGACGGCGCTGAACAATTATCGTTCTTCCAAGTACGTCGTCGAGGCGAACGAGGCGGCCATGCAGGATACGCGCGATACCGTGGTTCTGGCGGTCGGCGCTTCGTATCTGCAAGTGATTGCCGCCAAAGCGCGCGTGGCTTCGGAGCGCGCGCAACTCGAAACGTCGGACGCGGTTTATCAACAGACTCTAAAGCGGCGCGGCGAGGGGCTGGCGGCGCAGTTGGACCTGAACCAGGATCGGGTGCGCGCGCAAACCGAGCGGCAGCGCCTAGCGACGATGGAAAACGATCTTTACCGGCAGAAAATAAACCTGGCGCGGCTGACCGGCCTTCCACCGAACGAGGATTATGATATTTCCGACGATTTCGGTTTTTCTCCGGCACCCGCGCTTTCTGTGAATGAAGCGGTAGAGCAGGCACTCGGCGGCCGCGCAGATTTGAAAGCCGCCGAAGCGCAGTTGAGAGCGGCTGAGAAGACGCTCGCGGCGGCGCGCGCTGAGCGGTTGCCCTCGCTTTCACTATCAGCGGATCTCGGGGAAATCGGAACACGGTTCAGCCAGGCGGATCATACCTACACGGTTACTGGCACTCTGAATATCCCTATCTGGCAAGGCGGGCGCGTGCGCGGAGACATCGAACAAGCGCAGGCGGCTCTCGATCAGCGGCGTGCGGAATTGGCAGACATGCGTGCACGGATCGAGAGCGATGTTCGCAACGCATACCTCGATCTGCAGGCGGCGGCGAGCCAGTTCGAGTTGTCAAAAAACAATCAGCAGGTGGCGCGAGAGAATCTACGCCTCACTCAGGAGAAGTTTGAAACGGGAATCTCGGATTCGGTTGAGGTGAGCCAGTCGCGGCAGGCGGTCGCTTCGGCCGATCTCGATTACATCACAGCGCTTTTTGCCCACAATCTCGCGAAATTGAGCCTGGCGCGAGCGCTCGGCGGAGCGGAAGGGCGTTTGGGGGAGTATTTGGGACGCGATCTGTCGGCGAGTAACCGCGGAAATACGGATACCGTGCCCGCTGTACCAAACGCGTTGACGGCAGCGAAGTAGGGTCCGTTAAGAGGTGTCGAATGGGGATAACGTCAGCTGGACAAACAGAATCGCCCGAGCCACTGATCCATCGGCTGGACGAGTTGGAGCGCCGCGTTTCTCGTCTTGAACTATACGGCCTCGCCCGGCATGATTTGAGGCGTAGCTGCGCCCGGTTGTGCGCCGTTCGGTGACGTGGTCCACGCAGTCGACGTGTGCCGCGCGGAGGGGGCGAAAGTTCCTCGCCACGCCGGCGAAGTGAGCCGGGAAGGGGCGCGGGAGTTCACCGCCGTACGCCGGTGCAACGGCGGTTTGACGCCGATGCCCTCTGGTTCTGGAGCCCCACGGGAGCCGTAGTAGGTTCTCGTAACTGCGGTGCGCGGGAGTATGACTGTGGCCGGATGGTCGGGCACTCTTCCACAGCTGGGTCTCTGCTTGTCTCCAGAGCCGTTCCGCCCGGCGCCCGTTACGTGCCAGCGCCACTTTCAAGCCGCGCACGCCACCGCATGTGCGCCGCGCTGGCGAGATGTCAGCGCTGGCGGTGGCGAAGAGCACGAGCAGCGTGTCCAAGCCGCCTTGCACGTGCACGGCAGTCTGGCGCGCGCGCCGTGACCGGCAGGCCGCTCGCGCGCCGGGCCGCGACAGCGCGTTCGAATCGTAGTCGCGCGGCGGGGACACCGAGCACGGAGAAGAAGGCGGCATTCTCGAAGCCGCGCCAGCGCGCGCAAGCGCCGCACCGCCGGCGAGCCGGCGAGATGTGAGCACGGGCGGCGCACGGGTCAGCTCGTACGTGCACGGGATCCCGGCGGGCGCGCCGGGACCGCCGGGCCGTTCGCGCTTCTGGCCCAGCCCCGCGCAGGGTGGTGGACAAGAGTGGGCTTGTCAGAATCTTGGTGACCTGATCGCAATCCTTTCCAGGATGTTCCCGCGTGACCTCGCGTAGCCGCCAAGCGACCCTGCGCCCAAACCAGCCGCGAAGAAGAAAGCCTGACGGGCCGTTACGTCTCTTCGAACCGGGACGCGTGGTAAGCGATATTCCACCGGGCCAGACCTCCGGCCCCGAGCGTGAGCCTGAAGCGTTCGGGCAGTTCTTCCACTCTTTTCGCGATAGGGAGTTCCGTAATGGTGATCTCCGGAACCATCCGTCTTTGCAGAAAGTGCGCCGTGAATTCCTCGACGAAGCAGCACAGGCGGTCGAGCATGAAATCGATGAAGGCTGTGAAGGCTTGGCCTGAGATTTCGGGTTCCGCGGCCGTGATGCCGCTGCCTTTCTGCGAATAGACTACGCGCGGCAGCGTCCAGCCCTTGTGCTCGATGGCGTTGCGGCTTTCGACAAGAGGCTCCGACCAGGTACGAGTCTGCCTCAGGTATTCGGCGAGCAGTGGGTCCGTCGCCTGGAGCGCCGCGATGCCGGCCTCGAAGGCCGGTAGCTGCTTGAACATGAAGCCGATGTTTACCCCGAGTTCGTTGGCGAGGTCCTGCATGCCTTGTTTGAGCGCGCGGACGGCGGCATTCAGGAAACTCTCGACCTCTTTCCTGAGTTCCTTGTCGACGTTCTCGTCGATGTGGATCGCCTTCCCCTGCAACCTTGCGATCTCGCCAGATGCGATTTTCCGGGTATGCTCAGCCCAAAGGGTTGCGAGTTCCTTCGCCGTGGTCCGCGCGCATTCCCGAGCGACGACATGACGAACTCGTAGGGCTTGTCGAACGTGTCGCGCTTGGCGGGATCGGGATAGATGATGCCCCTGATGCGCAAGATGCCCAGGTACAATCTCGCCATGAATGGCGAAGCCGATCCTTCATCCGCGAATTTCTGGACGATCCAGTTCGGCTCGGTTCGGCGAACCACCATGTTCGATTGCCGCTGGAACCGGGCAAGCATTTCGCCGAAATTCGCGGCGGTAATTGGCAGGACGTAGGAAATCTGTAAATCCGAAGGGCGTCGCACGACCCCCGCCTTCTTCAGAGCTTCCCGGCCAAGAAAGACCATCAGGCCGTCGAGTGGAAGCTTTCCCTTTAGTAGCAGCACGCCGCCGTCCTGCCACGGCAGAAACTCGATCGTGGAGAGGAGTTCCCCTTTCCGGTCCTCAATGCGCATGGGCAGCGATGGAAGATAGCGGTCGTTGTAGAACTGCCGCGGCACGGGCTGGATTTCGCCCCGGAGATTGTATTGATACCCGGTGACCATCACCGCGGTTTTCGGCACTGCTTCCAGGATGTGGCTGAAGTTGGGAACCTTCGCCCCCGGAGAGAAGATGGCCAGGTGCGCGACGAGAAGCGCCGTCATCTGGCCGAAAGCATGAATACCCGCGGCCTTCATGATCATCGCTACGTACATAGGCGGCGTGAAATTGGCGAGCGCTCCTTCGGCCGGAGGAAGGAACAAGCCCAGTTCTCCCTCGCCCGGAAACTGGCCGGCGTAATTGATCGTGCCCGTGTTGGCTACCACGACCATATCAGGCCATTCGCGGGCGGGCGTCCCGGCATTCATCCGTTGAAGCTCCTCCGCGAGTTCTTCAAGCGGCACTGCGGATCGCAGAGCGAAGATGACGCCCAGGGTGACGGTTGTGCTGGGCACGCCGTCTGTGCGCGGCGCGGGAGCCTTTTTTAGCCTCTTGGCCTGCGCGACAGAGGCGTAAGAGGCGCGTAGCATATCGAGATCTGCGATTTCGCGTGCGTCGATGATGGCGCCCACGGTGTCGGCAGGAATTGCATTCAGGTCTATGTCTCCGCTCTGCGGCGCGACGTAGACGATGGAGGCGAACGGCCCGGCTGTGCCGCCATCGCGATCCACGGCTCGTCCCGGAGCAATTTTGTACGGCCAGTCGAGAAACTGGCCGATGGCTGCATTGATCTCGTCGGCGAGATTTGGTCCGTTCGCGCCTGCGACTTTGCGCCCGGCATCCTCCGCTGCTTTTGCTACCGGGTTCATGTTCGTGCTCTCGTTCCCCTCATCCGTCAAATCGAAATCCTCTCTGTGAATGTTACGCCTGGCTACTCACACAGGTCTCGTCAAACAATACGTTAGTCCCGCAGTCTCCTGGTCCCGATAGGTGCCGGAAGTTCGTGCGGTACGCGCGTCAATGTTCGCCAGTGACATCTTGATATCGGTGTAGCACTGGCCGCGATGAAACAGGCGGATGGTTTCAGCCACAACGAGCGTTGCCGCGATGGCTCCGACGAAGGGGACCGCTATGGACTTGCCGGCCAGGTCGTAGCGCCCGCATTCATCGCCGCCGATGCGCACGTAGGTGGGATTTTCACGCGCCATTCGTTCCTCGTGGTCTATTCTTCTGGCCATTTCATCGGATGACGGATCGGGCCACAGGTCTGCCGCCGTCCGCGGACTCGGAAATGTATGGACGCTGATCGTATCGAAGTTGTTTGGAGTGCCTCCGAGGCCACATTCGACCACGCGCTGAAACTTCGCGCTGGCGAGATTCCGGCGCGCCGGGTTCGAATCGAAGCCACAGAGCGCCAGGCCCGGTTCGTCCTCACGGCGCCGGAAATTGCCGTCGAACGGTCTTTCAATAAACCTTGTCCGGAAGCCGCGCTTCTCCAGCCAACTCCCGCAGGCACGCGTCTTGTATTGACCGACGTTGTCTTCGGTCAGGAGCAGGCTGGTCTCGACGTTGTCGCCTTCGATCTCGTCGTAATCGTTGAGGAAAATCTCGACCTTCCGCGGATCGGCGTAGGGTAAAGTCGCCGCTGCCCAGAGATAGCCGTTACCAAGATGGCCCAGGCCCAGCGCCCAGAGGTCGCGCGGCAGAAACTCGACTGGGAGACCGATGGCCAACGGATCGGAAATCGGAAGGTCCGGTCGCCACAGGGAAAGCGCAACGGTGCGGCGCGCGGCTTCGATACTCACCTCCGCAAACTCGAGAAACAGTTCCGCGATCGCGAAAGCTCCAGCGAGGACGCCCGCCAGGGAGCAGTATTCGCGTTCGGGCAGCCGCGCCACTGTGCTGGCGGGGCCGACTATTACTAGCCAGCCGTCAAAAGTGGCGCGCAGGGCGCGCCCTGCTGGACTGGCGTTCCCGAAAACAACGGCGCTGCCCTCGATGTCGGCGTGGCCATCAACGATAGCAGCCGGTCCGACGATGGATACCAGCGCCTGCCCGAAGGTCCACTTCAGAGACGGCCAGAGGAGCAGCGGCGCGTCGGTCGTGTCCGGTTCCAGCGCGATCCGGACGGCACCCGGAAAACAGCGGATGGCGATGTTGGCGGCTGTAAGAACCGCAAGCTGCAGGGTGTAGGAGCGCGCCACGTCGCCGCCGCAGCATAACGTGACCGTGTAGCCCCGCCGCCGTTCCAAGGCGGTCTCGATCGCAGTTTCATCGCGATCGACCAGCAGCTTTGAAATCCGTGAAAAACGCGCGTCGGGACTATCCATTGTGCTCACCATAGGGTCAAGTTCACGCGCCTGGGCTTGGCATTTGGCGGATAGCTGCGCCATTTGAAGCTGCCGAGGCATTCGTACACGCCGACTTCCTTGAGATGCCACCAGGGCGTACGGCCAAAATTCGGAACGATCAGGGCGGTGTGCCCGACAATCGGCACCATCGGGTGCCTCTGGTCAGTCCAGCTTTGCTGGACGCTTCTGCCCGGATGGGTGTGCACGTCGGCAAGAACCCGCAGCCCGCGCTCACCACAAAAACGCCATAGCGCGGAGTAACCCGCCGAGTGGAACGCGATGGCCCCCGACTGGTAGGCATCCGGATCGAGGTCGTCGTAACAGGCGAACGCGGTCACCTTTCCCGCCGTTGAGCTTGTCGGACACAAAAGGAATGCTCCGCTTTCGCGCTTTCCGGCGCTACGCTTTCTGAGCTGGAAAATCGCCCGGGCCCAGAGCGGGCGGGGGACTTTGATCGCGCTGTTGTGTCCGTCAGATGCCAATGTAATCTCCGCAATTCAAGAGCGAGTAAAATTCTTCGAGGTAGTCGACGATGGTATGGTCTGGAGTCCAGCGCCGGCGCGGATCGTCCTTGGCGCCCGGCGCCCATTCCTTCTTATGGCTATCGGCAGCGACACGGTCGTAAGGGTGATAAAACGCCGCGTTGTTCCAGTCCGTCCTGAAAACCTTAGCGACCCGGCTTCCGGACTTTCCTTTCGGTCGCCGCTTAACGTCGAGGGGAGACTTGGTCGCCGGGTCCCAGAAGTTTCCGGTCGGCGGAACGCCCCTATAACCGCTCGCGTCCATCGCGATATAAAAGCGGTCCGGCGCGCCGGTCCTGGGAGCGCCGGCGATCCAGAGAAGCCGCTTGGGCCATTCGAACTCGGATATGAGTTCGGGCGCGGGCAAGCCCCACCGGCCTTTTTCCGCGCCGAGACGAAACTCGACGGAAGCAACGTCTTCGTCGAACAGCCGCTGGTCGGGCGTTTCCATTCAGTCAGCCCTGGGGGTTGATCTCCGTCACGATCGTGAAGCAGAGATTACAGGTGCCGCTCTTGACCAGCTCGCCGAGATGCTTGTCGGCGCGCGGCTTGTCGGTGGTGCCGCAAATTTCCAGCACGTAATCAGTGGCGGCGTCCGGGTCCAGGCGGAACTTCTTTTTCGCCCATTGCGTAACCGTGGCGACGGTGGTGGACGGCGAGAATTTGTGGCGCTTGGTCTGGCCGTTAAAGGTGATCTCGGTGGCGACGTGCCGGCACGTGTGGCAGTGGACGTGGCGGTAGCGTTCGATTTCGAGGACCTCGATCGTAAGGTTGATATCGACCGGCTCTTGTGCGTCCGCGCCGTCCTCGACGGTGTCGGCCTCCGCCAGCGCTTCCTGGCACTCGCCCACGAAGACGAGAATTTCGTTCCCGCCCTCACGGATAATGCCGCTGCGGACCAGCGTCTCGCGAAGAGTTTCGTTCGAAGCCGCCAAAATCGGCCGGGGCCTGGCGCCCTGGCCGTGAAGAAAGAGTTCAGTTTGCTGCGTGATCATGTCTTACTCCTTTTCCGGTCAGCGCCCGGCCGGGACTTGCATTCGGCGGAGCGCGGTGCAATAGTAGGTGTCTGAACGGACAACGGCCCATGTTTCTGGCATACTGCCGTAAATGCTGTAGCGCAGCGTGTTTCATTGAACTGTTGTCCACTCAGACAACAGTATATTACCCCGCTACACCCGGAGTCAAGGAGGACGAATTTGGCTTTGACAGCATTAGGTTTTTTGCTTCAGCGCCTGCGCGAGGCCAGGAGCGACTCGCTGCGGGATGTGGCCAAGCTCGCGGAGATCGACCACGCTTATTACTACCGGCTGGAAACCGGCGATAAGGAGTCGCCGTCGGACGAGGTTTTGTCGAAGCTGATTAAGGCGTTGAAAGCGAAGGAGCGTGAGGCAGAAATGCTCCGGTATGTGGCGAAGCACCCAGCGACGGACCTCGCTCTCGTCGAATACGTGCTGAACAACAATACGGTGACATCTGAGGAATTTTCATCGGCGGCCGGCGCTGTCTTCCGGGGGAACGCCCGTCCCGAACCCGCGCAACTAATCGAGCGCGTGCGCAGAATGCTGGCAATGGAGAATGACCATGGCAATGGATGAGTTTTCGGTCGTCATGGAAGCGCGCAAACTGGTGCGGATGGTCAACCCGACGGCCATTCCCGCGCCTGTGGAGGCATACGTCGAGCGGGTCGGCGCGGTCCTCAACATCGACATGAGCCTTGGCGAAAACGAGCCGGGCTGGTCATTCGAGAACAAGGGCAAGAAATACATCTGCGTCAACGGCAAGGACAGTCCCGAGCGCCGACGTTTCACGATCTGCCATGAGCTTGCACATCTGGTCCTGGGTCTGCCGTCCGAGCACCAAGAGGTGCCATCGTCCAGTTATGTGAAAAGGGTGCAGTCCGAAATCTTCTGCGATATTTTCGCGGCCGAGCTGCTGCTTCCCTTCGGGTTGTTCAAGCCGCTGGCGGACAAGGCGGAGATCGGCCTCGCCTCCATCGACGCTTTGGCGGGCAGGTTCAACGTCTCCTTTATGGCCTCTGGGTCCCGGTTTGCAGCCGTTGTTAAGGCCCCCTGCGCCTTCGTATTTTCTGAAAAAGGCAAAGTGAGATATGGTGTGAGATCCACCGCGCTGCGCGATGCAGGCGCGTGGATTGCGCCCCGTATCGAGATGCCCCAGGGATCGCCCTCGGCGAGGCTTCGCGGCGGTGAAGCCTTCGACGGCCCGGCGGAAATCGAAGCCGATGAGTGGTTCCAGCATTGGGAGCGCGGCGGCGCGCTGCTGGAGGAAGCGCGGCATCTTGAACGCTTTGATCAAACCCTGACGCTGCTGTGGTTCGAGGACGAAGAAGTTCCGCCGCCGAAGCATGGCACCGGCAGGGATTGGGAGATTGAAGAAGACGAGGACGTCTTATTGAAGGAGCTGGACGGCGTGCTGCCGTGGCCCGGCAAAAAGCGCCGCCGCTGATGAGACCTGTTTGCAAACCCATCTAATCGGTGGTACGGTACGCTTTCGCGAAATACAGGCTGGTACCAGGAAACAAACGCAGGCAAAATGGCGAACCCGAGGTTACGATGCCGCTGAACGCTGCCTGGCTCCCGATGGCCACGCCCCTCGATCCGGCGGAAGAGCCACCGGGCAGCCTCGATCCCCTTGGGACGCTGAACTATGCCGAAGCCTTGCCGAGGTGTTGTTGCCAGCGTTTACAGTTCGGATGTGGCGCGCCAGACTTCTGACGTTCGCGGCCGTGGCGGACCGCACGGTGGTTCTTATGGACGGGCGGGAAGATGTCCGGCTGGAGACGCGGCTCGCTTTCGAGCGCCTCTTCGTTTCTGCGATGGCGAGGCTGGCGGCGAGAGATCCGGAGAACTACGGACGCGCATTGCCTCAGGGCTTCCGGGCCGGGGCATGGCAAGCAGGGCCTTGCTTTCGGGAGAGCCTCTCGCCCGTGCGAACTTCCTTAAGGGCCAGGCAGTCAACGGTCCCTTTGTTCCAGTCCTCTGCCTGGCCAAGTTCGATGAGTACGCTTCCATCGGTGCGGCCGCGTTCATGCGCAAGTACGACCCATATTGGGACATCCCGTTGGTCGAAACCCTGCCTCAGCCCGTCATCGAGCTTTCCGGCGTCGAGGAGCACGCGGAAGAGTTCGCGTTGAACCCGCCGCCGGCTCCACCAGGAAACCGGCGCCGGGGAAGGCGGCGGTAGTCAAACCCCATGTTGCTCGATCAGCTACTTTCAATGATTCCGTCAGACACCGAAGAGCGAGTCCGGCGGACGCGCGATCGGTTCAACCAGAACATCCGCGAGGCCATCCGGCTAGAGACCGGACTGCGCTTCCGGCCTCGCAGTCGGGCGGGCGACCTGCAACCGGCGGAGTTCATCAATGTCCCCGTAAAGCTTGTCGCGGGTCTGCCGAAAGCCCTGAAGCGGCGTGAGGTGGATGAGCGTTGGCGGATCGCCGCTGTGCTCGCTCCCTGGCGGCGAACTCTGGAGCAACTCCGGGATTCGAGTGACGTTGCGGCCGACCGGGTCGTGCCAATTCTGCACGACCTTCTCTTGGTGAATGCGCACGCCCAATTGCGTGCCACCGCCGAACTCGCAGAGGACCTCCTGCGCAGAATGCAGGAATTTGACCTCGCGAAGTGGATCCTCGAGGTCAATGAAGATGTACTCGGCGTCTATTCTTGTGACTTCAGCGGCGACACTCCGCCGGATAAGTTGGATTCCCATATCGAGCTGTATTGGGGCGTCATCGGCCTTTTCGGCCAGATCCTTGGCGTCAGCCCCGAAGCTCTCACGATCGTAGTACTGGTCCACGAATTGGCGCATGCGTATACGCATCTTGCAGCCGATATCGACGGAAAGACCTGGGACACAGTCGGGTTCGGAAGGAGCGATCTCCCGCTGATCGAGGGCCTGGTACAATACTACGCTGCCAGTACCTGCGAGCGCCTGATCGCATCGGCTCCCGAAGCCAGAGGCGCGTATGAGGAGTTGTTGAAGCATCAGCCCGACGCGTATAAGAAACACGTTCCTTGGCTGAAGAGGCACAGACCGGAAGAGGTGCGCTTTGCGCTTGTTGTCGCGCGCCGGGAGGGGGAGACGAAATTGGAGAGGTTTGAAAGCGTGCTCAAAGACGCGCGCTGGCGGCTGAGGGGGAGAGAGGCCGCGGCGGCAGAGAAAGCGGAACGAGAGGCGGCGGAGGCGTGAGAGAACGCGCCCTCAGACTTCTGCGCCGGGCTGTCGGCGATCCACTGGCGCAGTTCCGCCCTGGTCAGTGGGAGGCGATTCAGGCATTAGTGGAAGGCCGGGAGCGGCTTCTTGTTGTCGAGCGTACGGGCTGGGGAAAGAGCATCGTGTACTTCATCGCTACCCGGCTGTTGCGAGATCAGGGCTCCGGTTGCGCGCTATTGATTTCTCCCTTGCTGGCGCTTATGCGGAACCAGATCTTGGCCGCGGACCGCATAGGGGTTCGGGCGGAGACGATCAATTCCACGAACCCGGAGGATTGGCCCGCGGTTGAAGCGGCGCTGCGAGCCGGCCAGATTGACATTCTCCTGGTCTCGCCCGAGCGGCTGGCGAACGAGCAGTTCATGACGCGCTGCCTGTTGCCGGTGGCCGCCCGCGTGGGGCTCTTTGTCGTGGACGAAGCGCATTGCATCTCCGATTGGGGGCACGACTTCCGGCCGGATTACCGGCGCATCGTGCGCATTCTGAGAGCGCTGCCCCGAAACTTGCCCGTGCTGGCCACAACTGCGACCGCGAATGACCGTGTGGTGAACGACGTTACCGCGCAGTTGGGGCCACACCTGAAAGTGATTCGTGGACCGTTGGTGCGGGAGAGTTTGCGACTGGAAAATCTGCGGATTCCTTCCCGAGCCGCGAGAATGGCATGGCTCGCGGATCGCGTTCCGAGGTTCGAGGGCAGCGGAATCATCTATACGCTGACGGTCCGGGATGCCGACAACCTCGCCGCGTGGCTGCAACGGCGTGGTATCAATGCACGCGCCTATCATGCCGGGCTGACAAACGAGGAGCGGCTGGAACTGGAGGATATCTTGCTTGCCAACCAGGTGAAGGCGCTCGTCGCGACTGTGGCGCTGGGTATGGGCTTTGATAAGCCCGATCTCGGCTTTGTGGTTCACTTCCAGAGGCCCGGATCGGTGGTCCACTACTACCAGCAGGTGGGCCGCGCCGGACGCGCAATCGACCAGGCGCACGGCGTCCTGATGTCGGGCACCGAAGACGACGAGATCGCGGACTACTTCATCAGGTCGGCGTTTCCTTCAGCCGAAGAGGTCGCCGAGGTTTTGCGCGCGCTCGAACGCGCGCCGGAGCCGCTGAAGCGTGCCGATTTACAGCGGGCGGTAAACATCCGGCCGGCCAAGCTGGACAAGGCCTTGAAATTCCTCGAAGTAGAATCGCCTTCTCCGATCGCGCACGAAGGCAGTGCGTATGTTCGGACGCCCGTCGTATGGACGATGCCCACCGAGCGCATCGAGCATATAACCGAGCTGCGACGCCAGGAGCAGACCCGCATGAACGCCTACATGGAGACCGATAGCTGTCTGATGCAGTTCCTGGCTGAGGAATTGAGCGACCCACAGGCGGCGCCTTGCGGCAAGTGCGCGAACTGTGCTGGCGAGCGGCTCGGTGCAGCGTATCCCGCCGAACTTGCGGAACAGGCGGCGCAGTTTCTGGAGCACCTCTCGCTGCCGATCGAGCCGAGGAAGCAGTGGCCCGCGGGCGTTACCTTCGAGAGAGAGCGCGGCCGCATCGCAGCCGAGTTACGGGCTGAGGAAGGCCGGGCACTCTGCAAATGGGGCGATGCCGGTTTCGGCGACTTGGTCCGCGACGGGAAACTGGACGGGCACTTTGCGGATCGGCTGGTGGAAGCTGCTGCGGAACTGCTCCAGCGCCGTTGGTGCCCGACGCCAGTGCCTGAATGGGTTACGTGCGTACCGTCACGTAGACATCAAATGCTCGTTCCCAATTTTGCCCGGCGGCTGGCTGCCCGGCTCGGGCTGCCGTTCGTCGAACCGATACGAAAGGTCCGTGATACCGAGCCTCAGAAGACCCGGCAAAACACTTTTCAGCAAGTCAGCAATCTTGAAAACACATTCGCGGTGGATGCACGGTCCGTCCGGCCCAACCCGGTCCTGCTTGTGGACGATATGGTGGATTCCCGCTGGACTTTCACGGTTTTGGCCTGCAAACTGCGGAAGGCCGCTGCCGGCCCGGTGTTTCCATTTGCCTTGGCCGACTCTTCGGCTGATGATGGGAGTAGCGATTGACCATGACCGAGGGACTGAGCGCCGACACACAAGCGGTACTCCTATTGTGCAGTCGGCTTGGCCAGAACGATGGGAACGGCACCAAGCCTCTGACGCAGCGGCAGTACGGTTCGTTGGCGCGTTGGCTTCGGGAACGATCGATGCGCCCGGCAGATCTTTTGGAGAACGCTGGCCGCGCCCGCCTCGCGGAACTTCAATCGCCGGACCTTTCCCCAGAGACCATCGAGCGGTTGCTGGACCGCGGTGCTGCGTTGGGGATCATGACCGAACGATGGACCAGCCGCGGCCTGTGGGTGCTCAGCCGGAGCGATGATGCCTATCCCGGCCGATTGAAAAGCTATTTAGGTCAGGCTGCGCCGCCGCTCCTGTACGGCGCGGGCGAACCCCTTCTGCTTCAGGCCGGCGGCTTGGCCATTGTCGGATCGCGCGATGCTTCGGAAGAGGATATCGAGTTCGCCCGCAGCGTGGCGGACGCCTGCGCGTCGCAGGATATCACTGTGATTTCGGGTGGGGCTCGCGGCGTGGATCTGGAGGCTATGGCCGGGGGATTCGAAGCGGGCGGCAAAGCAGTGGGAGTTCTGCCGGACAGCCTCGCCCGAAATGCGGTTTCTGCGCGCTACCGCGAAGGCCTCGTCTCCCGCAGGCTGGTTCTGGTGTCGCCATACGATCCGGACGCACGCTGGTTCGCATTCACCGCGATGGAGCGAAACAAGGTAATTTATGCACTGAGCGATGCTGCCTTGGTGGTGAGCTCCGCCGCCGAGAACGGCGGAACGTGGGCCGGCGCCGTCGAGGCGCTCGATGCCGCTCGCATCCCTGTGTACGTGAAGGCGCATGGGAACGTCAAGGAAGGCAACCGCAAACTACTCGCACGAGGAGGCCGCTCTTTTCCGGAAGGACCGCGGCCGGATCTGCGGTCGCTGTTCACGCCGGTGACGGCGGAGCCCACGCTGTTCACGCCCGCACCTGCGCCGGAAGCGGCGGCGGCATCAGCAGTACCCGAGAATCCCATTCCCCCAAAAGAGCCGGAAGCGCCGGCTTCAGCTCCGCCAGAAACTCGCCCTCGCGATGCCTTCGTGGTCGTTCTACCGGACTTGCTGCTGGCCTTGGCCGAGCCCGGCACCGAGAAGAACATCGAGCAGGCGCTCGGCGTTGTTCCCGCCCAGGCAAAGGCGTGGCTGAAGCGCGCCTGCGATGAAGGGCATGTGCGGAAGTTGAACCGTCCGGTGCGATACGTTGCGGCAAAGCACGATCATCCGTTGTTCGGCGGAGCGGAACGGGACGCCGACGAGCTTCAACCCATTTCGCGCTCCTGACTCTCTGAACTGCTGCGAGGCAAGATGGTTGTCCTGTACAGCGCCAGGTGCGAAACTGATTAGCGCTATGCCACGCGGGTTGCCCCAGCCTGTCAAGGAGAATCTCACCAAAGCGCGCGATGCCGCGCTTGCGGCCGTTGAGATTTATAACAAGCCGGCAATCGACTTCCGCGCCGGCAACTATATCGTGTTGATGATGATCGCCTGGACAGCCCTTTTCCACGCCATCTTTTACCGGCGCGGCACGAAGCCATGGTACTTGCTTTCGTCAACGGGCAAGCGGAAACGCTACAAGCGGATAGACGGGGACCTGGCGCACTGGGAGCTGGCGGAGTGCATACAGCAGTACTACACGGCCAACCATCCACCAGAGCGAAAGATCTAAATCACTTGCGCGTTTCTGTTGCGAATTCCTGAATCTGCAACACCTCGCCGAATCAGCATTTTGCAAATGAGTCGATCCAAATGAGGCACAAACGAGACAGGTGCCCAAACCCACGGATGTGGAGCCAAGTCGCGTAATCATTGTCTTGCGGACCTTGGGTAACTGTTCAGATGAACACGGGAGAAACCGCGCACTGGGACACGTCTCGAACGCTCCTGGAATCCAGCCGGGAGGCCTCTGGACCCACATCCACAAGTGGCCGGCAGAAACGAACTCAAGGTAAATCCAATGGCAAACGACACAAGATTCAAACCTGGACAATCCGGAAATCCGCAAACGACATTCAAGCCTGGAAATAGATACCGCTGGCAACCTGGACAGTCCGGGAATCCGGCTGGCATCGCACGGAGTCGGTTGCGATTCGAGGAATGTTTCTATGCCGCTTTGATTGAGCAGGGCGCTGCCAAAGAGGCGGCTTCGCTGCTTTGGGAATGCGCGCGCAAGCACGAACCCTGGGCTGTTCAGGCACTGCTGCAACGTCTCGCACCTGAAACCAAACAGATCAGATTGACCCATGGAGTAGACGATGAACCGACACTTGACTACATCCGACTCAGCGATGAAGAACTCGATCACCTCGAGAGGCTCCTGGAACGAGCCAAGATTCCAGCTGGAACCAGTGAAAATGGAGAAGGCCAGGCGCAGCTTGAAAGCATTCACGATGCAGGCTTGGACGGTTCTGGAACCGGACACTGAGTTCGTGGAGGGCATCCACATCGACGCGATGTGTTTGCATTTGCAGGCGGTAACGGAGGGCAGAATCCCGCACCTCATCATCAATGTTCCGCCAGGTCATGCCAAATCGCTTTTGACGGGCGTGTTTTGGCCGGCGTGGGCGTGGATCGAGCACCCCGAATCCAGATGGCTGTTCAGCAGCTACCGTGAGCTGATGTGATCCGGAAAACCTGAGTTTTCGGAACACTTCCTGCGACCCGATCCCGCAGCCATTTCTCAATGATTTCCTCCGCTGGTCCTCCGCTGCACTAGCGATCTGGAGCGATAGGGCGCTGGTCGCCCTGCAACGTGGGTACCGCCATCTTGGCTTCGCGAGCTTGCTCCAGCATGGCCGGGGCATGGTTCCACAGGATCGCTTCGCTGAGACCAGCGGCTTTGGCCATGTCCGTCATGTAGGGGTTCCGTAAACCTATAAGTCCAATGTTTTCAGTGCACGGTGATGTCGAGCGCCCTGTCCCTAGAGTAAGAAATCGCGGACTTGCTGCCGGCACCCCTAATACAGGAGTTGCACGGCTAAGCCTGTGAGACTGAGGTTGAGCCCTGCATCTCCCGACAACAGGCTTTGGAACTGGTAGCCGCCAGAAAGAATGGATGTTGACGTGCCTGGATCAGGTTGGGAATCCTGGCGGCTTATCGGGAATCCTGAAGAGGAGGTGTTTATGCACCACGCGAGGTTGGCAATTCTCGCAGTCAGTATCGGCGTTGGCTTCGTCGCCTCTGCCCAACCGCCCACTGGAACGCGCCCCCGGGCCAATCTAGCCGCGGGCAAGGCGCTGTTCCGCCAAAATTGCTCGACATGTCACGGTGTGGACGCGAAGGGTTATCGCTCGAATGGCTCTGGCTTAATGTATGATCCGAATTCAGCGGAAGAGTCGAGACGGGTGCCACCGGCCGATCTGACGGTGCTTAGTGAAGGGAACGCAGGGAAGTTTCCGGCGGACCGCGTAAGGGATTCGATCTTTAGCAAAGGCTCGATTCCCGCGCATGGTACTCCCGACATGCCGGCGTGGGGCGACGTATTCTACAGCCTGAAATCCAATCCTCAGCGTCTGGAGGAACGCGTGCGCGACCTGACTGCCTACATCGAGTCGCTCCAGAAACCAAAAAAGTAATAAGCGGGGCCGCCGGACTCGTCTCTGGGTGCCGGCCCTGGGCCGGATGAAGTGTGCCATACCGCTCAGGCTCCGCGTGAATTCACGCAGAGGGGCCTTGTCCGCGCGTACCTCGCCGCCGGCCACGGCCAGCGCAGGTTGCGGGCGCGAGCGCGGCCCCCGCGGACTCCAATCGGCGGGTTTTGGCGTAGCCGTGGATTCACGAGGCCGCGGGATTCGCCGAAATACGATGGAGCTTCACTATCTCGTCAACCAGAAACAGGTCCGTCAGCAACGCGCGGAGATGAATCGAGGCGTTCAGGTTATCGATTAACTGAGAACTGACAATGGGTTGAGCCAGAACCATCTCAAGCGCCGCCAGAGCGTCGCCGGCATCGCGATCGAGCACGTTCCAGAACGCTTGATATGGCTCGACCGGCTGAAGGCCCTCGTGCTTTACCGTCGCCATGTAGGTTTGGGCAATCCCTGAAAGTGCTTCAACCGCGCGGCGGAGGAAGTCGCGGATCGGTCCCCCGCCGGACTGGCTGCCCTCGCCGGAAACTCCCTGCGCGGCGTAAGCCAGCATGAACTCGTAGCATTCTTCGATTGCGTTGCAGCGTTCCGCCAGATCGTTCAGCATCGTCTCCAAGCTATCACATCCGCTCACTTCGAAGAAGGAGACTCCGGCGCCCAGCGCTCTGGATCGTGGTGCTTCAGGTAAAACTCCTTGTTCATCGTGCCGACGATCATGGACTTGGTGATCTCGAACTTATCCGGCCGGACCGCAAAATACACATGGACCATCACCAGCGCGATCAGTCCCACGCCTGCCAGACCATGCAGCACGTACATCAGGCCCCAGGTCATGTCGCCGAACAGGTACGGATTCCGCGGGAAGATGGGCGTACGAACCCGCCACATCATGAACACGCCCGTCGCCGTCACAGCAATGCCGGTCAGCACGATGACGGCGTGATACATCTTATTGGCGAACGGATATTTGGCGTCCCTTCTCGGCAACGACGAGGCCGAGCGAAGTCTTCTTGAAATCTCGGCCAAGTCGGCCTTGTCGGGCCAGATCGACCAGAAGTCCATGAAGAAGGTTGCATGGATGATGTGGTAGATAATCGACACCGTCAGGACGATACCCGCGATCCAATGGTACGTTACCCAGGGAAACTTGATGCCCACTCTCGGCAGGAAGGCGGTAAAGAGCAAGACAAACATCGCCAGAGCCATGACCCAGTGAAACATCCGCGCCGCCAACGAGTGCCGCGCGATCTTCTCCGGTATGCGCGCAGCCTCCTCCGGCGGCGTGCTATCGGCGTAAGCGTCGGGCGGGGCGAAGTAACGCGCCCATATCGCATGCACGATCATGAAAAGCAGTCCCGCGATGGCGCAAACCCATATCAGGTAAAACGCGATATGGATCGGTACATCCTCACCCCACGGACTTCTGGCCCACTCTACGATGCCCACGTTGCCTCCTCCACACCACGAATGGCCCGTCTCACCAGGTTCCGCATGAGCGGCACTTTGTAGCCGTTGTGCTGCAGCGGCTTGGCGCCCTGGATCGCCAGTTGCCCGGCCATGTCGGCAGTCGCTCGGTCGCGCAACTTGCCGGTGACCGCGTCTTCGACCTGTTTCAAACGCACCGGGTGCGCGGCCACGCCGTTCACCGCGATGCGGATGCGGTCGATCCGGTTGCCCGACAACACCGCCGCCGAGGCGATATTGACCAGCGGGAAATCCCATACCGGACGGTCGCGCACCTTCTCGAAGTAGAAATGCGCCCCCGCCCACGCCGCCGGAATCCGGATCGCCGTTAACAGATCGCCCGGTTGCAGCACCGTCATGTGCATGATGTCGATGCCCGGTCCGATGAAGTAGTCCTCCGCATTCACCACCCGCTCGCCCTTCGAGTTGCGAATCACCATCTGCGCGTCGAGCGCGATCAGCGCCGGCGCCGTGTCGGACGGATTCACAGCCACGCAGCGGTCCGCCCCGAGAATCGCGTGCTCGCGGTTGATGGCCGTCGGGGTGTCGGCGTAGCAGATGTTTCCACCCGCCCGATAGCATTTCCATCCGCTCCGGTAATACCAGCAGCGCGCGTCCTGCGAGACGTTGCCGCCGATGGTGCCCTGGTTGCGGATCTGCGGGGAGGCCGCCGCTTCGGCGCCCGTCGACAGGATGCTGTACCTCTCCCTCACCACGGGATCGCGCACCACTTCGGTCAACGTTGTCATCGCGCCGATCTCGAGCCCGCCGTTCCACGGGCGCACGCCCCTCAGCTCCTTTATCTGGCTGAGATCGATCAGCACGCTGGGTCTTTTGATCCGGTCCTTGAGCCAGTCGAAACTGTCCAGACCGCCCGCCATTACCCACCCCTGTGCTCTGTAGCGATCCAGCAACGCCACGGCGCCTTCCACCGTTGGCGGCTGAAAGAGTTCGAACGCCGGCATTATGTCGTGAATCACTGCCATATTCCGTCCCCCCTAAATGTGAGCTTTCAGGCCATCCTGCATGGGCCGGCCCGCTTCGAGCGATGCCAGAATCGTATCTAGGTTTACCGGCGCGCGGCGGAACACCTCGTCCCCCAGCGCGTCCGAGAGCGCGTTCAAAATGGCGCAACACCCGCCTCCCACCGGCGGCTCGCCGATGCCGCGCGCGCCCACCGGCGTTTCCGGATCCGGAATGTCCAGCGCCGACCACCGCATGTCGACCGGCACGTCCAGGATCGTGGGCGGCTTGTTGTAGTGGAACCGCTTGGCCAAGGGCAGTCCGTAGTGCTGGTCGTACACCCACTTCTGGCCAATCGCATGGGCGATGCCCAGCGTCGACCGGCCGAGAATCTGGCCGCCGAGCGCGCGCGGATGAATCACCGTGCCGACGTCGGCGACCGCCAGGAAATCCACGATACGGTACACGCCCGTTTCAACGTCCACCTCGACTTCGCCAAAGCTGGCGACGAAGGAAAACGACTGGCCATCGCGCGAATACGTGTCCCGCGCGACGCCCATCAGTCCCTGGCCCGCCAGGGCTGTGGCCGATGCGACCGTGACCTTGTTGATGTTTTTCGGCAACTCGTGACCGTCGTATTTGCCGCCCAGCCGGATGGCGCGCTGCGCGGCCTGTGCCAGGGTCATGCCGGCGCCGCCGCCTTTGCGGAACACCCGCTCATTGGCGACCTCATAATCCTCGGGCGCACCGCCCAGATCCTTCGCCGCGATCTCCTGTAGCTTGGCCTTGGCATCCATCGCCGAGGCATGCGCCGCGCGGGTCATGGCGTGGGTGGTCTGGCTGCCGCCCGATGCGCAGCTCCACGGCAGATTCTTGGTCGAGGTGCCCCACGTGAGTTCGCACCTCTCCCAGGGCACTCCCAGTACTTCGGCCACCACGCGTTGGGAGTCGCTCCACGACTCCGTCCCGTGATTGCCGACTCCGGTCTGGATGGAGATCTTGCCGTCGGGTTTAATGACGAACAGCCCGTCGTAGCCGATGGAGCCGCCCACGAACGTGCTCATGGACACGCCGATTCCGCGCACCTTGGTCCCATTCCTCTTGGGCTGGGCCTTCCTCTGCTCCCACTGGAATTCTTCGACGCCCCGATCCAGCGCTTCCTTAATGAAGCAACTGGTGGTGTAGGCGCGCTTGCCTCCCGCCGCCTGCGGCCCGAACTGGGCCTTGCCCTCGGGAGCGTTGATCCGCCGAATGGCTACCTGGTCGATGCCGAGCTTGCGCGCGGCCTTGGCCAGGACCGGTTCCATGAGCGTGATCCCCTGCATGCCGCCGGGGGCGCTCTGCGCGCTGCGCGGCGGAGTGTTGGTCAGCACTGTGAGCCCCCGCCAGCGCATCGCCGGAACCTGGTACAGCAGCGAGACCATGGTGGCCGCCGCGTTGCCATCGGCGGCTGGCTCGTACGGGCCACTGTCACAGATTACAAACATATCCAGCGCCGTGATCTTACCTTCCTTGGTGAAGCCGACCTTCATCCGGCCGAGCAGGCTGGGACGCGCGCGGCCGATGTAATGCTCCTCCTCACGGCTGATGCGCAACATGACCGGAGCGTTGGCCTTCTTCGACAGTAACGCGGAGACGATGAGAGAGATAGCGCTGGTGATCTTGCTGCCGAAGCCGCCGCCGGTGTACTCGCTGATCACGACGACCTGGTTGGGATCGATGTGCAGCCAGCGCGCCACGGCCGGGACGGTCTGCGTGGTGCTCTGCGTAGAGCAGTGAATGAAGACCTTGCCGTTCTGCCAATACGCCATCGAGGTGCGCGTCTCCAGGCACTGATGGCTGGTGTTGGGCGTGACAAAGGTCTCGTCCAAAACCAAGGCGGCGTTCTTGAAACCGGCTTCGATATCCCCTAGCGTGAACGTATCGGTTGCCTTACCCATCGGCAGCCGCCCTTCCTTGGCCTCGGCAAACTCGGCCTCAGTCCATTTGAGCTCATGGACCTCGGGTAGCGGCGGCGAACTTCCGCGCGGTGCGTTCGGCGGCGCTGGGGGGCGCACCCAGATGTTGCCCTCTTTCCTCGGATTCGGCGAGCCTGGCCGGAGCGTGTCCAGCGGGTCGACGTTGAACGGCAGCCGCTGGTAGTCTATGCGGATTCTTTCGATGGCTTCGGCGGCCGTGAGCTCATCCACCGCGGCGACGGCCAGAATCGGCTCGCCCTGGTAGACCGGCTCCATCGCCAGCCCGCGCTCTCCCAAGGGGTGGGCGTGGATCACTACACCCAGGTCGGTGATGGCATCCGCCGGAGCCGGCAGATCGTCCATGGTGAGAATCGCCCGGACTCCGGGCATGGCCAGCGCGGCGCTGGCGTCGATGTGCCGCACGCGCGCGTGCGGCATGGGACTCAGCAACAGCTTGGCGAACAACATGCCTTCGGCACGATAATCCTCGGCGTATTTCGCCTTCCCGGTCACCTTCGCCACCAGGTCGGGTGTCGGGTAGTTCTTGCCGATCAGTTTGTAGTTTGGATGCGACGGGGTGGATGTGGTCTTGGCCATGGTTACGCTCTCCTCGAAAGCTCTGCGCCGCGCATCAGCGCGTTCAGAATCTTGGTATAGTCCTGGCACCGGCACAAGTTGCCTGAAACACCGTGCGCCATCTCCGCCCGCGTCGGATTCGGATTGGTTTTCAAAAATCCCACCGCGGCCATCTGGAAACCGGACATGCAGAACGCGCACTGGAAGCCCTGCTCGTCGAGGATGCCCTGCTGCACTGGGTGGAGCTTCCCGTCCGCGCCGGCCAGCCCTTCCACTGTCACGATCTTCTTGCCCCGTGTGGTGTGCGTGAGCACCGAACACGAATAATGCGCCACATCGTCGATCAGCACCGTGCAGGCCCCGCATTCGGAACGGTCACACCCGATCTTGGTGCCGGTCAGGCCCAGCTTGTAGCGGAGCGTCATCGCCAACGTCTCCTGCTTCATGACGTCGACGCGCCGCTGCTGCCCGTTGACGTTCAGGGTGATCAGGCGCTCGACCGAGCCGGGAGCCGACGCCTGGCCCAGCACTGTGGTCGCGCGGAATAGATAGCCAGCCGAGGACACCGCCCCGGCGGCGATGACTCCTTTGATAACACTCCGTCTCGAGACTGCCTTAGGCATCTCTTCCATATTTTTCATGTCTGCCATTGTATGCGCACCCCCTGTCGCCCGCAAGCCAACCCTTGTTGACCTGAAGCTCTTGAAACTTCGACCCTTCTCACACTCGGAACCCAGTTTCGGAAGTAAAGCGACTCCTACCCAGAGAGGCTGCCTGGCGGCCCAACGCCGAGCAGATTGGCAAATCCGCCACTTTATTTATGATGATTCCATCAGGTTATGGAAATTTAACTTTACCCCAGAAGGGGGGACAAGTGCAAGGGGATCCCGTGGATTCATCGGAGTTCCCTCGGGAATGGCACTCCCCTGAAGGCCACGCCGGCAGAGTTGCGCAGCAAGGTGTTGCAGGTGCGGGACTATCTGCGCACTCCCTCGTCCAATCCCAAACCGCATCTGGCGGAGTTGTATGCGATGGTGGTGGCTCCATTCGCAGACGAGCTGAACGCCCGAGCAGACCCCTGCGCAAACGCGAATCAGAATCCTGCGCTCTGGCCTGGCCCCGAGCGGAATCCCGCGATGGTGCTCCGCCTGCGTGGGAGTTCCAAGACGTTAAGTGGGGTCACTTGTGCTGCCGCAATTCAAATCTACCAGCGCTATAGACCGTCAGAGATCGCCGGCGAGAGTCTTCCAAGTAAAGGTCGCTTCGTGGAACCCCCCAAGTCGGCCTCTATTGTCTGTCGTAAAATTACGAAATGCAGCAGACTGTGGCGATCCTCGGCGGCGGAGTCGCAGGACTCAGCGCGGCCCATGAGTTGGCCGAGCGCGGCTTTTCGGTGCGGGTTTATGAGCGAAAGCCGGTTTGGGGAGGCAAGGCCAGGAGCATTCCAGTTCCGGGTTCGGCCCGCGATGGTAGGAGGCCGCTTCCTGGGGAGCACGGCTTCCGATTCTTTCCCGGTTTCTATAAGCATGTCACCGACACGATGCGCCGCATCCCCTGCGGCGCTAATGGCAACACATTCGACAACCTCACGGTGGCGACACGCATCTTGCTTGCGAGGTCTAACCAGGCTGAAATCACGTGGCTCGCCCGTTGCCCTGCCTCCCTGGATGATTTCCGGGTGTTTCTTCTGGAGTTGTTCACGCCACTGGGCGTCCCGGCGGACGAATTGACCTACTTCGTCGACCGCCTGCTGATCGTGGCTACGAGCTGTTCCGAACGCCGTTTTGCGGAATTCGAGAACATCTCATGGTGGGATTTCATTGCGGCGCCAAGGATGTCGAGGGCCTACCAGGTCTACCTAGGGGAAGGCCTTACGCGCTCGCTGGTCGCCATGCGCGCCGAAGAGAGCAGCGCGCGGACCGTCGGCTGCACTCAATTGCAGCTTCTGTACGGCCTGATCTGCCCGGATCGCGTCTTCGATCGTCTGCTGTCGGGTCCCACGGACGATGTCTGGATCGATCCCTGGATTCAGTATCTGAAGAAACTCGGTGTGGAATTCTGTCCCGGAAACCGCGTGGTGGCGATCGAAACGGCTGGTGGACGAGTAACCGGCACAATCGTGGAGACTGTGTCCGGCCGTTCTTCGATCACGGCGGACTACTACATCGCGGCACTTCCGGTAGAGGTGATGAGCGCTCTGATGACGGATGAATTAAAGGGCGCTGCCCCATCGCTCGCCAACCTGGACAAGTTGCAAACCCGGTGGATGAATGGAATCCAGTTCTATCTTGCTCAGGATGTACCGTTGGTGAACGGTCATGCGATCTACCTGGACTCTCCCTGGGCGCTCACCTCCATCTCGCAGCGGCAATTCTGGACCAACGTTGACTTTTCGCAGCTCGGCGACGGCACAGTGCGCGGGATCCTCTCGGTGGACATTTCCGAGTGGCAAGCTGCAGGGGTGGTATATGGCAAGAGTGCGCAGGAGTGCACCGCCGAGCAGATCAAGGAGGAGGTGTGGACGCAACTCAAGCAGCACCTGAACGTCGGTGGCGCCGCACCGATAGCCGATTCGAACCTGGTTGCTTGGTTCCTCGATCCGGACATCGAATTCCCTAATCCGAGCGCGGCAACAAATGCCGAACCGTTGCTGATCAACACCGCGGGATCGTTGCAATATCGACCCGAGGCGCAGGTGGAGTTGCAGAATTTGTTTGTGGCTTCGGATTACGCACGTACCTACACGGATATCGCCTGCATGGAGGCGGCCAACGAAGCTGCGCGCCGAGCGGTGAACTGTCTGCTCCTTTCCGCCGGTTCGACCGCCGGCGCGGCTCAACTATGGCCGCTGGAGGAGCCGGCATTCCTCAAACCACTTCAGGAGGTCGATCGGATTCGGTTCGTGTTGAGCCTCCCGCATCATCTGACCTCTGGCTCTTAGGCCCGAGGGCGAATGAAAGACATCTCGAGGCTCCCGAAATGGGAAGGCCGGGCGAGTAGCTGGCGAGAACAGCCCATCGCACTAGGATCTGCCACGCGGTCGAAGACGAGCGACCGGATTAGTACCGGGAAGTCGGCATGCCGGCTCAAACGGCGCTGCGTCTGCGCCTGTGAGCACGTGTACGTGCCGTCGGCGCTCGCCCGGGCTGCGGAGAGTCCGGTGCGCCGGTGGGGCCGCAATGCTTGATCCTGTCGAGTGAATGCCTTCGGAGGGGCGCCGCCGGTGCCCAGCACTGTCGGCGTCGCCAAATCTGCGAATAGACTTGCGTCGGACAACGTGGTATCAATTTGCTCTGGAGGGTTGAAGATGGCAGGAGTCAATGCTGTTCAACAACTCGTTCTGGCAATTGATGTGTGCCTCGAAAAAGGACTCGTCGCCCCCATGCTCGCATTGGTGTATGCCGGCATTGATGCGATGGCTTGGCTTGGCCTGCCAGACGATCAACATGATGTAACTAGTGGAGATTTCATCCAGTGAGTTGACAGGTACTTGCTGCCAGGGTCGGGCCTTCTATGTACCGCACTGGATTTCTACTCAGCACGCTGCGGCATCTTGCACTCCATGACCGCGGAATCGCGCACGATCCGCAAGGGAAGGGCGAAGAGACTGCTTTACGCTTGGGGCAACCGTAAGGCCGAGGACCTCCAACGGATGGCTAATCTAGTCGATACTTCGATTTGGCTGTCCAAGCGGAGGCCCTAGTCCGGGCCTTCCGGACCGCGATCGATAGGTTCGCGGAGGAGATGGAACGAGATACAAAGCTGAGCAAGCAGACGACGTTGAACACGTCGGCCTGGATCATGATGCTTAGGATCCGCTTCAATTGTTTGTAGTGTGCATCATCGGCGTGGAACCTGATTTGGACCGTCTCCACCGGTCGGCACAGGATTTCCAGTCGTAACACATCTCTGCTGAGTTCTGCCCATCTGATTTTGAAATGCCCACACAGACACTCTTGCGGGCTTTCGAAGTAAAAATATCCACCATCGTAGTCTTCGAATTGTCGCTGGATCAGAAGGTACGCCTCGTCGTTATCCTCTTCGTCGCCAAAATAGATCTGGAAGTATTCACCACCCGAACTGGACACCGAAACGCAAGGAAAGGAGAATTCTGTCATGCACGCCGCCACTACGGATTGTACGCCTGCGCCGGTCGTTGGGCTACCGAGCAGTCGCGACAACAGGGCGGCGCACCGACTCGGGCGCCTTCAAAGAGCGTCCAGGAGGGCTGCGCAAGAGAATTTCTGGTGACAAGGGCTGTTCTCGCCAGGAATCGCGTCGGTTATTCAATCAACCTTCCAGATCCGGACTTCCGGCCCGCATACCAGCTTCGCCGGTTTCGAACTTCCGGATTGCTCTTGATCTGCCAGGAGTCCGCTTCGCCGCGACCGGCGGTTTAGGGGATCTGCATATCCCAAGCTTGACCGGGTCGGATGGGGCCCTGTTTCGGTGCAGTGATCAAGACTGATGGCACCGGCTATCCCGCAAACAGAAGAGGAGCAGATAATGGGTTTCGGCAGCTTCTGACGCGAAGCGTTGCGCAAATGGGGCGCGCGTTATTGGCCGGGCGCTGAGGGATCAACGCCGAAGCAATAGCCGTCGTTCGAGCTGGAGGGACTGAAGGAGTATTCGCCAGTAGGCAGGTCCCTGACGGTTAAGGCATAGGTGATTAAGCCGGACTCGTCGTTTGTCTCGATATTAAACGGCCATGTCACGAGGCCACCCCGACGGCCGGGTTGGGACCGGGTCCGCCGGCTGCCGTTGACAGTCACCAAAGGGAACAGGCTGTAGCTGGCGGGGTCGACTCCTTTGGGCAAGCGGACGACGAACACGAGACTGGAGGCTTCATTTAGACGAACGCGCGATTGGGGGGCCGGCATCTCCCAGTATTGAGTGGAGCCGCTTCTATGCTCGACGGCTTGATTGCGTTCGAGCGGGGTAAGAACTCTGCCGTTCCAAATGTAGACCATCCCGATTTCCTCCGGTTGCGAGAGACCGCGCGGGGGCGCCGAAGGCGGCGCGCTGCCGGGGGGTCGCGTCAACGTGGGAGGTCGCACCGGCTGGGCTGCGCCTGGGGGAGGTTGCGCTGATGTTGCCGACGGCGGCGGCGAACGCGCAGGCGGCGGAGGCAGAGTTGCGTCGCCGAAAGTCACCCCCGACACGTCGGGCCGGGGATAATGTTGGAGCTGATTATTCACCAGGAAGTGCATGTCGGTGGCGTCGAGGGACCACCACCTGCCAGTGACGTGCGTGCCGTCATTGAGAATTAGGCTGTTGGGTTGGGTCGGCGCAGGTTCGGGCGCTGCGGCTGCGGGGGCTGCCGCTTTGGGTGGAGGCGGCGCGGCTGGCGGCGCAGGCAAGGAAACACCGAACTGGATGGCCTGAACCTGATGGATATCGATTGTCTGCGACTGATCCCCGACCTTGATGTGAAGCTCCTGGGTGTTGCCGGACTCCACCAACCCTGAGATCTGGCGGCCATCCTTCAGAGTGACGGCATCGGCGAAGAGCCGACCGCCGGCCAGCAGGCCTAACTGCCAGAAGATGAGCAGGAGGATTCTTCTCATATCCACCTCCTAAACGATGTTTCAGAGAATGATCCTGAAATCGAACTTGCGTCCAAGACATCATGATACTGAGAATCTGAGGTACGCAGCCGACGGGTTGCGGCCGGTTGCCGGATGGCTTCCGATATGAACTGATATCGCCGCGCTTTCCGCCCACGTCCAGCCGTCTACCCAGCCGCCGGTAGTGCTGGAGCGTTGCGTGGGTCGCCAAATGGTCATTCCAAATCGAAATTCCGGCGATAATCGGCGCCCGCAACGTGCCAACGTGTGCGGCAGCTTCCTCCGCTCGTTCAACGCACCTGGGACAGCCCAACAGGTCTCGCCGCCAGTTGAGGGTCCCAAAGGGTATAATTCGCGTCGTGGACCTGTTCGAAGTGATCAGGAGGCGCCGATCGGTCCGGGCGTTCGCACCCGAGGCAGTGGAAGCGGAGAAGGTGGCGCAGGTGCTCGCGGCGGCGAATATGGCACCGTCGGCGGGTAACCTGCAAGGGTACGAGATCTTCCGAATCACGCAGGAGAAGGAACGTGTGGCGCTGGCGCGCGCGGCGCTGGACCAGTTCTTCGTCGCTCAGGCACCGGTCGTGTTGGTTTTCGGTGCCAACCAGGCGCGGTCGGCGGCGAAGTACCGGGAGCGGGGCGCGAGGTTGTACGCGATCCAGGACGCCACGATCGCGTGCACGTTCGCCATGCTGGCGGCCACGGCTCTGGGCCTCGGCACGGTTTGGGTGGGAGCCTTCGACGACGCCGCGGTGCGGCGCGTGTTGGGCTGTCACGATCTGTTGCCGGTGGCCATCCTGCCCATCGGGTATCCGGCCGAAGAGCCGGAACCGACGCTGCGGCGTTCGCTCACCGGTCTGGTGCACGAAGTAGTGCGTCCGGACGTGCCAGCGGGCCAGACGGGAGTGGCGAGGATGAGCGGAATGCCGAGATGAAGGTCAAGGTAGTGTGCTACTCCGGCTACAAAGGGGACGAGCGTCCGATTCGTTTCCGACTGGGTGGTCAGGAGTACTCCGTGGAAGAGCTGCTTGACCAGTGGTACGGGCCGCAGAACATCTTTTTCAAAGTGCGAGCGAACGACGGCAATGTGTACATCCTCCGGCGGAGCTCATCTGTACCTGGAGGTGAATGGAGCCTGGAATCGTTCCGTGACATGAGGCGAGGCGGCTGAGCGGAAATGCCCTGCCCACGGTGGTCCGAACCAGCGCTCCCAACCCACCTTCAACGATGATGGGACTGGGGAGCAGCGATGCAAGCCAGCCCGCTACGGCTCGCGCATGGATGGACATTGAGCCGCAGTTCGGGCATGTCCCACGCGCTTGTGCGCGATTTCATCCGGCCGGCCGTTCGCGCGGTACCTTCATCCATGGCGCGGCGGTTCGGTTTTTGCCGGATCTCGCTTGTGGCGGAAGCGGAAGCCGACCTTGCCTCGCAATGGACCATGACAAATAGCGGGTTGGAAGTGTTGGTCACCACAACGGGGTTTGAAGAGCATGACGTTGCGCTGGAGTTGCTGCTGTGCCTCAGCCAGGCACTCTGGGAGAGATTATCAGACGCGGAGCTGCGTGCGTACTGGATGCTTCTGTGGGACGAAATCAGCATGGGGATCAAGGGCGAGATTGACGAGCGTGCGCTGGAGGAGAAGCGCACCCTGTTCAAGAGCCGATCCCATGCGAACAGCGGCCAGCAGCTCACGCGTTATGGCCGGTCTTCCTTCGCCGGGACGGCGGCCGAGTACGTTCACAGTCTCTGGCATGAGGTCACCATTCGAACTGGTCCGGACTACCTGCCGGCACTGCCGTTGCGGCGCCGCCTGGAACTAATGGCGCGGTGGTTCCCGCCAGACCGCGGTTATCGCCTGTTCCCCGCAGCGAGTTCGCGCGCCTCCAAGACGCCGTAGGACGTGTCAGGTTTCGAAACCTGCATTCGCCAGACCAGCCTCGCGCGCCCAGTTGACCGCGCGCGCGTACTCCTGTCGGGTGACCTGGTGGCAAAGCTCAGGGCGCTGAAATGCTTCGTGTTCCGGCCTGTATTGCGACATGAGGTTGACGAAGGTGGATCGCGCCAGCTTTTCCGCCACGAAGCGCACGAACTGGTCTGTTCCGGCGATGTTGTTCGGCAACACCAGGTGGCGGATCATGAGGCCGCGAAGCGCGACGCCGTTCTCGCCAGTCGTCAGATCCCCCACCTGGCGGTGCATCTCGGCGACGGCGGCTGCCGCCACCTCCGGATAATCTCGTGCGCCGCAAGAATACGTCTCTGCCATGGTCGGGTCCGTGTACTTGAAATCCGCAAGGTAGATATCGACGATTCCGTCCAGCAGTGCGAGAACATCGAATGGCTCATAGCCACCGCAGTTGTACACCAGGGGAATGCGCAGTGTCCCTGAGCGTGAGCAGGAGCCCGACGTTCACGGCAGCACGGTGTGATAGTTCAGCGTGAGGTATTTCTCTCGCAGTGTGGGGCTGAGCACTCCCATGACAACGCCGCGAATTTCCCGTTCTTCCAACTCATGGAGATTCCGCAGCGCGCCAAAGAACTGTTCCACGCTCTTATAACGGCTCGCTCCCTGAGGCGGCTGCACAAGTCAGGGCTCCTCGCCAGCCTCTAACTTCTCGGCTTCCATATCAGGCTCGGTGCTCAGCTCTATTTCCTTCCGGATGTCATCGAAAAACACCACCGGGCTGGAGGACTCCACCTGCAGGTCGTGAGAAAGCGCGCCTTTCCACGCAGCGTCAATGTTCGGAGCACCCGCATGGTACATGTCGTGCACAGGCTCCACCGGTTCGCCGCTCGGATAGTCGCCAGGTCCTTTGTCGCCGACCTGGACCAGCCACACGTTCACGTACATCGGCGCCAGCAACTCCTTCTTACCGGCCCGAGCGACGTAATCGATGTACTGCGCGTAGTTCCACCCTATGAAGATTTCGTCAGCCTTGGGACCCTTGCCGAAAACCTCTTCCCACGTGCCGGACGTCTTGGAGCCCGCCGCTTGACGAGGATGAAAGAACCGCTCCAACGAAAGTGGCCGGATGTACAATCGGAGGCGGTGCGGGAGCCGAAAAAGGAAATCTTGGTTTATGAAATCAACTCAGACTTCTTCGACACGAATCATGTTGCTGGCAGGATTCCTGGGGATTGCGGGAAGTGCGACGGCAATGGAACAAAGCGCCATAGTGATTTCCACGGGCTGGCTTATGCAGGATGTGGCGCGTGTGACGCAATCGGGCGAGGTGATTTCAAAAGTCGGATTCGCGCCGCGGATCTTTGAGATCAAGCCATACGTTCCACCGCCGACAGCCGGCGCCAATCCGTCTACAGCGACGAAGGTACCTGACGAAGTGCGGTTTTACAATGCCCCGCGGGTACAAGGGCAAGTGGTGTGGCCGGTTGATCCGGAGATGAATCGGCCGAATCACTCGTCGAAATGGGTGCAGGCGCCCGGCCCATCATCACCCGACTGGTACCGCGCAACCGTGCCCGGAACGGTTCTTACTACGCTTGTGGACAATAATATTTACCCCGAGCCGACCTACGGGGAGAACAACCGGCCCAACATCATTCCCGAAAGCCTCTGCCGCACGTCCTATTGGTATCGAACCGAGTTCAATGTGCCGGCGGATTATGCAGGCCGGCAAATCTGGCTTAGATTTGAAGGGATCAACTACATCGCTGACGTGTGGGTGAACGGGAAGAAGGTGGGAATGATTCAAGGGGCGTTCATCCGGGGAGTTTTTAATGTGACGGCCTTGGTGAAGCCCGGGAAGAAGGCGGCGCTGGCAGTGCTGATCGCGCCGCCGCCGCACCCCGGTGATCCGTGGGAAAAGACGATCGCCAATCAACGGGGCCCCAATGGGGGTGGAGTGGACGGGCCGCTGGGACAAGACGGACCTACTTTCGTTGCCTCCATCGGCTGGGACTGGGTGTCTGGCGTTCGCGACCGCCAGATCGGCATCTGGCAAAAAGTGACGCTTTCGGCTACGGGCCCCGTGATCCTCCAGAACCCTTACGTCACAACCGACCTGCCGCTGCCGCGCACCGACTCGGCTGATGTTTCGATGGAGGTGACCGTCAACAATACGTCACGCAGGCCCCAGGCAGGCAGGGTATCCGGCAAGTTGGGTGACATCGCTTTTCGCTCCTCCTCGATCATGCTCGCGCCCAACTCTTCGCAGCTTGTCAAACTGAATCCCCAGAATACGCCCCGGTTGCGTCTGGTCAATCCAAAGCTCTGGTGGCCCAACGGCTTCGGCGAGCCGAATCTGTATCCCCTGCACCTGAGCTTCGACATGAACGGCGTTACATCAGACGCAACCGATCTTAATGTCGGGATTCGCAAGGTAACATACTTCGTGGAAGGCTCCAGGAATCTTACACTATCGGTTAATGGCGTGCGCGTTTTTGCGAAGGGCGGCAACTGGGGCATGGATGAGGTTCTGAAACGCATTCCGCGCCGGCGCCTGGAGGCCCAAATCAAGTTGCATAAGTCCGCTAACTATACGATCCTGCGAAACTGGGTCGGGCAAAGCGCAACGGAAGACCTTTATGATTTGTGCGACCGATACGGGATTATGGTATGGGATGAGTTCTTCCAGGCCAACCCAGCGAACGGTTTGAATCCGCTGGACGCGCAGTTGTATCTGTCGAATGTTCGCGACAAGGTGCTGCGCTTCCGGAATCATCCGTCGATCGTGGTCTATTGCGGGCGCAACGAAGGCGCACCGCCCCCCGAAATCGATCGGGGAATCGCTGAGATCATCAGAGAACTCGATCAGAGCCGTTACTATCAATCTAGTTCGACGGCGGGCAACGGCGTAGTTTCAGGTGGCGGTGGATACGGCTGGCGCGAGCCGCGACTGTTTTATGGATACTATCCGGCCTTCAACACCGAAGTCGGAAGCGCCTCGATTCCCACGCTTGAAGCGATTCAATCCTGGATGCCCCAGAATGATCTTTTCGATCTCAATTTTCCCAACGACGCCTGGGCCGAGCACTGTCTGGTCAGCGGCAACGGCAATCCAGTCGACAAACCGTTCCAGGTGATCCTCGCCAAACGCTACGGCCCCTATAACACGCTCGCGGACTTCATTCGCAAATCGCAGCTTGCCGATTATGAGGCGTTTCGCGCGATGTACGAGGCCCGAATGTCACGCCTGTTCGATCCCGCCACGGCAATCATCACATGGATGAGCAATCCCGCCCAGCCATGCCTCGTCTGGCAGATTTACGATTATTCGCTGGAGCCGTTTGGATCGTTTTTCGGTGTTCAGAAGGCGAGCGAGCAGGTCCACATTATGATGACACAGGATGATTTCAGGATCATGCTGGTCAACCACATGCCCGCCCCGCTGAAGAACATGAAATACCGTGTTCGGATCCTGAATCTCGACGGAAGCATTAAATATGATGAGACAGCGCTGGTTCCGACAGCGCCGGCGTCCAATGCTCTGGAACTGAGAATCCTGCCAACCCCAGCCGGCTTGTCGGCAGTTCATTTTGTGAAGCTGGAACTGCTCGATCCTAATGGCAAGGTCGTTTCCGAGAATTTCTATTGGAAAGAAACGACCCTGGATGATTTGACGGCGCTGGACACGATCCCGGATGTAGAGCTGGAGGGGCGCATTATCCGTCGCGATGCGGGTGGCAACTGCCTGCTGGACCTGACGCTATCCAATCCAACGCGGAACATCGCGATCATGGCGCATATCCAGCTTCGAAACCACCGCACCAACCAGCGCGTGCTGCCGGTTTACTATTCCGAAAACTATGTTTCGCTCCTTCCTGGAGAGAGCCGGAGAATCACGATCGAAGCGGCGTCGGAAGACCTCGGCGGCGCTCGGCCTCTGGTTGTCATGGATGGCTGGAACGTCACGGCTAAGGCGATGGATTTCCCGGACAACGGCGGCGCTCGAATCGCCACCAATGACAATGCTCGTGTGTTGCGTCCGCAGGCACGAAACTGATCTGATTCACTCTCTCGCGGGCTTGAATTCACGGCCGAGACCTCGGAGCCTTGGCCACGAGAGGGTACGATTGTCCACACCGAACTTGCCGACATCCACTGGAGTGCAGTGCATCGCAAAAGCCACTCGACTGGCGCACAGGGCCATTGCCCCCAGCGGACGTTGCCCGCGAAGTTGGCTTCCGATATCAGATAACGCCGGTTTCTCCCAATCTGCTCGCAACCCTCATCCAGGGAAAGAGGAGCCTCGGAGGGCAGTCGGCCGCAGTTCCTGAACCGGGGCAACGGCCACCGCGGAATTTTCCTCAAGCCCGGGACTATCATGCGTTCGTCGACGTTATTTCCCGCGGCGCCGTTTTACTTGGCCGGCGAGAAGATCGACACGGTTCCGCCTGAGGGCGCCAACTTCAGTTGCAGCGTGTCGGACGCGCGCACGGCTTTGTCGTTCTTGACCAAGTGCTCGGCGTTCTGGCCGGCATCGGGCGCGTCCTCCCACAGGGTGACTTTCCAATCGCCCTTGCCGAGGAACTTCAGCGGCACCGGCAATTCGCGGCCATTGCGGTCGGTGATTGCGGCCAGATACCAATTCTTCCCGTTGCGCCGTACCTCGACCACGTATTTTCCTACCTCTCCGGCGAGGCCGTGGGTCTCGTCCCAGACGGTCGGCAGGCCCTTCAGAAAATCCATGCCGAGCAAATACTCGCCATCCTTATCTTTGTAGTTATTGTACGAATCGCAGGCGACGGGGAGCGGGCTCTCAATGAGGATGAACATCGCCAACTCGCTGGCGCGCGTGCCTTGCACCTGAGTGTTGACCTGTCCTTACCAACCAAAGCTCCCGAACAGCCATCAGGCTGCGTGCAGGAAGTTATCGATGACCTGCTCGGCGCGCGCCGCTAGCGCATTCTCGATCTCGTCAGCCTCGGCCCTCAAACTGACGGCCTTTTCCATGCGGTCGGCAATCGAGTTCTCAACATTCTCCGGTAAGCGAACGACCGGGATGGTTGCGACGTCACCGGGATCGAGGTGAGGTATCGATGTTCCGTAGGCTTGACGAATGACGAGCGGCCGGCCCAGGCGTGGATGCCCAAGGACCCCGTAGAGATATCCGGGACGGATGCGATCCTTGCGCGGAATGATTCGCACGACGTCGTGTGAGAAGAAGTACTGCTCGTGTGGCTTGTCCAACAGCAAAACAGATCCGTTGATGCCATAGGTCTGCCATGAGCATGCCATCACGAGCCATCCAGCCTTGACGTAGTAATCTTCAGGGGATTCGGCCTGCTCAACCATGACCCGTTTGGAAATGGACGGGTTGAGCGAGAATAGGTCGTCGGCGCTCATATACGGCATGCCTTCATCGCCGAATACGCGTTTGAAGCGAGTGGACCGGCACTCCGAAACAGCCGCTGGAGCAGCGGAGGACCAGCGGAGGAACGGTGAGTGGACGGCAGCACACGGCCCGCTCGGCAGTGTCAGCCCCTGGGGCGGGGGTGCTGAGAACACTCGACACTGTCTCGATAGGCCAGCTTATCGGATGCCCACGGGCGGAGAAATGGCATGCCGGGGTGCTGAGAACCCTCGGACCCAAAGCCACAGGGTGGCGTAGCTCGTTCCTCCGCTGGTCCTCCGCTGCTCCAGCGGGTATCGCGCCGGGCGTTTAAACAGGTGTACGCCAACCGGCGGCGGGTCAAGGGCGACCGCAGCAAGCGGCTACAGCGGAAGCGAAGCGAGCTGACGGAACGAAGTATGGCGCACATGTACGAAACCGGCGGAATGAGACGTGTGCATCTGAAAGGAAGGGACAACATTCTGAAGCGGCTGTTGGTGCACGCGGGAAGCTTCAACTTGGCGCTGATTCTGCGGAAGTTGGTAGGAGTCGGAAAGCCCCGGCAGTTACAAGGGGCTTTGGCGGGCATTTTCGCGTGGTTCGTCTTGCTACTTCTTGATGCTTGGACCGCGCTTCAAACAGGCTGCGGATTTCACGCTGCGCAGCAGGAGCCAGCGGTAACCTTTTGATCGGTGGTGACGTTACTTAATCAGATCTACTCTTCCGCGTTTTTCGCGGGTCTCCGTTCAGAAACACTCACTTTTGCCACGGGCTGCTAGTGTCCTGAGTTAGAAATACGTTGACAAAGCCTTTCGACCTTGCCCAAGATCAGTTCCGCGTCCGCTTTCCATACGAAGGGCTTGGGATTCCGATTCCGCTGGTCCAAGTAGGCGAGCATGGCTTTCTCCAGTTCTCGGACTGCGGTGTGGCTGCCCCTCCGCACGCAGCGTTCGGTCAGTTCGGCGAACAGTCGCTCCACCAGATTCAGCCAACTCCCGCTGGTTGGCGTAAAGTGAACATGATAGCGGGGATGACGCGCTAACCAGGCTCGCACCTCGCTCACCTTGTGGGTGCCGTAGTTGTCCATCACCAGATGGACCTCCAGCCCGCGGGGGAGATTGGCATCGACATCTTTGAGAAATCGCAGAAATTCCTGATGGCGGTGTCGTCGATAGCAGTTGCTGATGGTGACGCCGCTTGCCACATCCAAGGCCGCAAACAGTGACGTTACTCCGTGCCGTTCATAATCGTGCGATTGCCGCGCCGGCACCCCCGGCGCCAACGGCAGAATCGGTTGCGTCCGGTTCAGCGCTTGCACCTGGCTCTTTTCGTCTACACACAGGATGATCGCGCGATCCGGCGGGTTCATGTACAAGCCGACGATATCCCGCACTTTTTCAACGAATTGAGGGTCTTTGGAGAACTTGAAGTTCTCCACCCGGTGCGGCTGTAATCCGAAGGCGCGCCAAATCCGCACGATGGCTGTCTGCGACAACCCCGCCCTTTTCGCCATCAGCCGGGAACTCCAGTGGGTGCTGTTGGCAGGCATGGTTTCCAAGGTCTTGGTCACAACCACTTCAACCTGTTTATCCGTGATCGACCGTGGAGCACCCGGCCTGGGTTCATCGAGCAAGCCTTCGAGCCGGTTCACGCGAAAGCGCTCCCGCCATTTACAAACCGTGGCCCCGGTGATCTGCAACTTCTTGGCGACCGCCCCATTGCTCAGCCCTTCATCGCAGCCGAGCACAATGCGAGCACGCAGGGCCATGGATTGGGCCGACTTCGGCCTTCGAGCCAACATCGCGAGTTTGTCACGTTCTTCCGCTGTGAGGTTGAGCGGCTTGGTAGGACGTCCGATACCCATGCCTCCAGTATGAGGGTATCGCACCTATTAGTCAACGTATTTCTGACTCACAACACTAGGCGCAATACGAGAGCGAGCAGCGGCAATTGGAGGCAGGGACATCTACCGTGTTTTTGGTCCTGCAACGACAGGGCGATCTGATCGCGGCGAAGAGCCGCGAGGGTGCGCGCCCCGGCGGATGTGGCTGAGGGCCAAGGCAAACCTTGACCGGGCGACGGGGCAGACGATTGAAGTACGAGGGATCTCGGCGGCATTTTAGGCGTGCAGGTCTCTTGTCCGGCTGGGCGCCACGGGTGGAGCAACGAGAGCTTCGGCGGCTTTCTGGCGGCGTAGGGAGGGCTCGATTGCGGCAGCGGCTGCGCGCGTATCGAACGGCGGGCCAAGGAAGCGGGCCAGGCGTTCCGCCGTGCCGGCCGGGTGCGCCAGCGCTTCCGCGTAATGGATGGCAAGGATCGGAATGTGCGGGTGGCGGCGGAGCCAATTCTGCACGCGCATGAGGTGCCGCGTGGAGGCGCGCATCAGCCGTTCCTCGGCCAGCACGCTACTCTTGCGGCCGAGCCGCTCGAGCATGGCGCGTTGTGAGGCGACCACCTCCCGCAGATCACGATGTATGAAAATCAAACGATACTGCTCGCCCGGGGGAAGGAACGGAAGCAGGGGCGCCACGATCTTGACGGCTTTGCCGCGCGCTTGGGCCAGCCACGAGCCGTCCTGATGCAGGCGCGTGGCCTGCTGGTGCTCGAAGTAGCCGCGGGGGTTGTCTTCATCCGGCAAACGCTTCTCGTCAGTGTAAAGTGCCAGGCCCGCGGCGCCCATCATTTGCATCACCATGGAGGTCCCGGATCGCGGCAGGCCAGCCACTACTACCACGACCTGCGAGCGATCCTCTGGCGGCGGCCCTTCACTGCGGTCGAACGCGGGCGGGGCGGCAGGTTCCGATGGGGGCCGCGCGACGGTATCCGCCTGGGCGGCTGCCTGCCTGCGCCCGGCGCGCAACTCTTTCGCCCGCCGGCGGATATCGGCGGCACGCGCCATATGCAGGGAGCCTTCGCCGATGCGCGCCCGGTCGCGCGAGATGAGGCGTCCCAGCGCGTAATGCGCGGCGGCAGATTCCGGCGCTTGCGTGAGCGCGGTCCGGAACGCCTGCTCGGCTTTTTCTTCCTCGCCCAGGCGCGCCAGCGAAACACCCAGCAGATGATGCAGAGCGGGCTGAAAATAGATGAGCGAGAGCGATTCCACCGCGCGATTCACGGCTTGCTCGTAGCGCCGCGACCGGAAATGAATGCGCGCCTCCAATCCCAGGGCCTCCCAGTTGTCGCGGTCGGCCCGGCGCACGCGTTCCAGCAGCTCCAGCGCGCGGCTGTCTTCACGGATGGTGGCGAAGCCCTGTGCCAGGAAGAGCTGCAACTCGGCGGGCGGGCGCCGCGCCTTGGCCAGTTGGTCCAGCAGTGCACGGGCTTGCTCCTTCTGGAGTGGGGTACGGCGCTGGCTCAGCGCCAGGCGGCAACGGAGGAACAGCCGCTCCATGACGAACCCCCCGGCTTTTTCCGCAAGCTGCCGGCGCTCGAAGATCTCCGGCCGTGCGCCCGGCTGCTCGCGGTCAACTGTGTCCTTATCCGGCTTTTCAGCGCGGCGGCGCTGCAACTCTTTCGCCGAGCGCGGTGCGAACTCCGTGCAGGCCCGGTCGAAATTGTCTAGGAGCCGCCTGCAGCCTTCGAGGTCTCCCAATTGCATCAGGCAGGCCGCCAGGGTCCAGTAGAATCGCCCCTCTTCGCTATCGTGCGCGATCAGCTCGCGTAGCAACGGCACCGCCAGGTCGGGGCGGCCGGCATCGGCGTGCGCCCGCGCCAGGTTGTAGCGCTGCTCAGCCAGGCACTTTTCCACGGCATCACGGGCGTCCTCGCCCGGCGGCGCGACATACCCAAGATCCACTAACTGTTGGAGGGATTCGGCTGCGGCCGCACTGTCGTATTGCTCCCCCGCAGGATGCCGGCCGTCTTCGCGATTCACCGCGTCCCAGCTTTCGATTTTTTCCACCGGCCGGCCATCCCGGAAGGCGTTGAGCAGCACCTTGCCATCCATGTCTAAGCCGGCCGGAAGCCCGAGCACGTGCAAGGCGGTGGGCGTTACGTCCAGCACGCTGGCGCCGTAAACCTGGCTGCCTGGCCGCACGCCGGCCGCGGATAAGCAGAATATGCCGAACGAGCGGTGTTCCACCGCCGGTCCGGCGGCTTCCGGCGGTATGTAATCCGGCAGCAGCCGGTCGGAGTGGAACCCGTGATCGCTGACTACCATCACGGCACATTCCGGGCCCGCCAAGGCCGTGAGCCGGCCCAGGATGACGTCATGGTAGCGGTAGGCGTTCTGGATGATGCCCAGGAACGGGGCGGGGTCGGTTTCTCCGGCGGGCATGCGCCTGCCCGCGTGATAGCGCATAAAGCGGTGACTGAAATGGTCGATGCCGGCATAGTAGATGGCCGCCAGGTCCCACGGCTCGGTCTCCATCAGCTCCGTTGCCGCGTTGTGCATACTCATGGTCTCGGCGATGATGCTGGCCAGGTCGTGCACACTCTTGTCCTTCTCCTGGTCGATCTTCTCCCAACCGGGCGCGAACATGTTGAGGATCTCGCCGCTGATCTCGGTGGGATGCACGCGCAGTCCGGCCAGGCGATCCGCCAGCCCAGCGGGCGAAACGGTCCCGCGCGGCATCATCGCGCCCACCGGGTGCTCGCGTTTGAGCGGGAACAGGTCGGAGATCATGGCACCGCGAATGGGCTCGGCCGGATGCGAGGGCCACCATCCTACCACGATGCTGCGCTTTCCACTGAGGTGCAGCATGTTCCACAGCGCCCGGGTGCGGCGGCCCAGATTGCGAATCGGCTGCACGGCCAGTCCATCGGGAGTGGGTTCTGTGAAGCCTAGAATGCCATGCTTGGCGGGCCGCTTGCCAGTGGCGATGGAAGTCCACACCATGGGGCTAAGCGGCGGGTGGATCGTGGCCAGATTGCCCCGGACGCCGTGTTGCAGGAGACGGGCAAGATGCGGCATCTCTCCCTTCGCGAGCAACGGGTCGATTACCTTCCAATCGGCCGCGTCCCAACCGATGAGAAGGAGGCGTTTCATGCGGCTTGCTTGCGCGCGGCGCGCCAGCGGCGTGTGCCCAGGGCACCGAGAGTCAGAGCGGCCAAGCCAGTCAATTCCAGGGTAGAAGGCTCGGGGCTGGCCTCGTCGCCCGCGGCGATCATCTCACCTGCTTGAGTGTCGTAAGCCCAGCCGTAGAGACTGGCATCGGCCGGAGAACCAGAGCCTACGGTCGCGCTCAGTTCCAGCCAGCCGTAGTTGTAAGGGGCGCTGCCGTATCTGAACAGTGCAAACCGAGGGGAGCCGCCCGTACCTCCATGGGCCGAAGTAACCGTCTTCTGCGTCAGGTGGCCGGCCCACAAAGTTGTCCAAGTCGTTCCAGGAATCCATGTAAAGACTGACCAAAAGCGCCGCCACACGATGCTGACAGAATTGCCAATGGGTGCATTGACGGTGCTCCATTTCCTGCCCGCTCCCACCAGCCTCTGTCGAAAGCAAACGCCCCGGCGGCACGGAAATGAGTTGTGCCCGAAAAAGTATTCAGATAGAGTTGCTTGTAATGAAGTAGTTGTGTACGACACTAAACAAGCCCCCGATGTTGTAATGCTCGAACGAGGCGAAAAGACAACCAGAGCCTCCGCACCAGTCAGTGGCGCCTATCCTTGGAGGATGGAAAAACATCGTATACTCGATACGACTCGCTTCCGCGTTACCGGCCGCCACGCTCAGCGCGCCCGCGCCTACGGCTGAAAGCGACGCCAAGCGCGCAATGTTTTTCTTCTTAATGCGCATGACGCCTAACGCCAGTGAGATCTAGCACAAGTCAGAGGCGTTTGGGATAGGCAAATCCCCTGACCGAACTGCGAGATCGTACCGGCACGAAGCTCAAATCGCGTGGTGTGGCTCGGCGCGACGAGAAGGAGGCGTTTCATGCGGCTTGCTTGCGCGCGGCGCGCCAGCGGCGTGTGCCCAGGGCACCGAGAGTCAGAGCGGCCAAGCCAGTCAATTCCAGGGCAGAAGGCTCGGGGGTGGTAGAAGGCTCGGGGGTACCCTCGTCGCCCGCGGCGATCATCTCACCTGCTTGAGTGTCGTAAGCCCAGCCGTAGAGACTGGCATCGGCCGGAGAACCAGAGCCTACGGTCGCGCTCAGTTCCAGCCAGCCGTAGTTGTAAGGGGCGCTGCCGTATCTGAACAGTGCAAACCGAGGGGAGCCGCCCGTACCTCCATGGGCCGAAGTAACCGTCTTCTGCGTCAGGTGGCCGACCCACAAAGTTGTCCAAGTCGTTCCGGGAGCCCATGTAAAGGTCAACCATTGGCGCCACCTCGCGATGTTGAGATAACTGCGAATGGATGCATTGACGGTATTCCATTTCCAGCCCGGTCCCACCAGCGTCTGTCGAAAGCTAACGTGCGGCCCCGAGCCCCCGCCCAGTTGCGTGGCACGGATGTGTTGTGAGGCCGACCAAGTTCCAAAAATGTAGAGGCCTGAGGTTTTGAAGAAGCTATTTATAACACTAAAAATGCCCCCGACGTTCCAACGGAAATTTAAATTGTACGCGCCGTACCCGGTTACGTCTACACAAGGGTTGTACACCTGATACTCGATGGGACCCGCTTCGGCGTTACCGGCCGCCACGCCCAGCGCGCCCGCGCCCACGGCTGAAAGCGACGCCAAGCGCGCAAAGTTTTTCCTTTTGATGCGCATGATGCCTCAGACCGAGGAGATTCTAGCACACGTCGGCGCCATTTGGGATAGGGAAATCCCCTGACTGAACCGCGAGATTGTACCGAACAGGAGATCGGTCGCCTGATGGCAGAGGCAGGATGCTCATATTTGTCCGGGCTCCGCCAGGGACCTGCCAGATCGCTGGTGCAGCGGAGGACCAGCGGAGGAAATCATTGAGAAATGGCTGCGGGATCGGGTCGCAGGAAGTGTTCCGAAAACTCAGGTTTTTTGAACACTGCTGTTCAGAAACCTGACGTTTTCGGAACAGGGCCGGAACGGTTTCTGGTTCAGCATGCCGTCGCCTGCTCCTCCGCTGGTCCTCCGCTGCTCCAGCGGTCACGAGAGCGCGAAGGAGAAATGGAAGGACGACGACCGAGGCAATCAGAAGAGCTTCTGGACGTGCTCAAGGTGGCAATCGACGAGGGAACCATCTGGCCCCTGATTTCCGAAGGCATCTGCGCGTGTGTCGAAAATGCGGCTTCGCTCCGCAAGGACTTCCTTGTATTGGTCGAAAATCGGCGGTTTCCGGCTGCTCAGTTCATGTACGTTACGTGCATGGAGGAGGTAGGCAAGGCTGCGATCTTATTTGATGTTGCGCGAACGAGTTTAGCGGCTATGTTCTTGCCGCGCTTGTGCCGTGCCTTCTATAACCACGCAGCGAAGTTTGCCTACGCAAGAGTATTAGTTTCTCCCGGTCGTGGCGATCTCGCGGCTGCGCTGGAAAAGTACAGAATCGAAACGATAGAGTATTGGCATAACCCAAATCCAGAAGACGGCGAGCCAGACTCACTCGCAGATGGTTTGTACGAGCGGGAATCTGCGCTCTACGTAGACCATGTCGGGTACGGTCGGGGATGGTTTAGACCCACGACATCATCCATAATGCCGCGGCTTCGCGCCGATCCGGAGTTCCTGGGTAATTCTGGCTCCACCAGCGGCGAGACGGAAATCAACGCCGCGCTGCGTCCTCTGGAGCGAGCGCACTCGGAGTCGCTGTTCTGTGCGGACGCCGTGGCGATGGTCAGTAAGGAGTTCTCTGGCGTTTTCTGCAATGCGGGGGACGATGAGCAGGTTACCTACATTCTCGGCCGCCTTGCCGAGTCGCTCCAGCGGTCGGGAGTGACCATTTCAACAGAAACCGTTCAGGCGAATTTCATGAGGCTGCCCATTTACGCAGCAATTGTCGCCCCTGAGAGGATACCTCCGTTCCGATGAGCGGCGGTCGCAGCACGCGCAGTCTCTGGCAAGCGCCGGAAACGGGCTTGAGTTGCAGGCCCGACTCCGGCGGGGCAGCCGAGGATAACGTCCGGGCAGACTCATTCGGGGGCTGATGTTGCGCCGTCAAGGCCGACCACCGCGGGCCACACGGCGACAATAGCTTTGCGCTGTCCCGACAGCGTTTTTACGAGGCGTGGTGCGCTGGGTCCCGCCCTGCCTCCTGGGAGCAGCAGGCGACCACGAGGGAGAATCGGGTTGACCGCCCCTGGCCAGCAGCGAATAGCAGGCGAAGAGCCTGAGGACCAGCGGAGGAAACGGCGCAGTGGACATCGATAAAGCCGGCCTATCGGGACAGAACATTCATCGTCCCAGCCGATGGTTTACAGTGAAGAGTAGAATCGACGAGTGACATCCCGGGGACGGTGATTGGAAATCAACGACAGTCGTGCGGGACGGGAGCGAAATCGGGAGGTTGTGATGCCATTCTCCAGCAAGCACAAAGCACGATTCCAGGAATTGTGTGCGATTGGAGAACTGTACGCAGTAAACGGCCACAGCCAGAACCTCGATTTGGGACCGTGGCACGTTAGCTGCGATCTCGCCGATTCAGATATTGCTTACCGTCTGAACGCGCGGTTCCGCGCGGTCGCCCAAAGAGCAGCGATGGCGGCTGGTGCACCATACCGGATGAACCGGCTGGACTGGTGGATAGGCAAGTTGACGCACGGAAAACCCCTCCCCTCCATCCCAGATCTGATTCAACGATCTGCCGACTATTGCGTGGAACTGGAAACTCGGGCCCTCGAGTTCGGACGAGCGTGGATAAAAGCCGAGGGCGTAGGAGGGCTCTACCGTGACCGGTATCCGTGTGACTGGGGCGAGCCCTATTTTCTCTACGATGGGCAGCCCCGCTCCTTTTCAGATCCAAAGACAGAGGTCGAGTGAGGCCGAGTACCTGTTTCGGCGGTCGATCCTGTCCGAGATCGGCGAATTGCGGTGCCGTGATCTCAAGGCCGAACATCTCCGCAGCGTACTGCGCAAACTGGCGGGCACGGGTTTGAGCTACGAGTCGGTCAGCAAAGTCAGGTTCGCGATGGGCGATATGGTGAAAAGGATGGTCGCGGAGGAGTACCTAACGAACAACATCGCCGCGGGGCTGAAGACGCCCAAGACGGCGAGGCGGTCGGATCGTTCCCGCCTCCGGCGGGTGACGCTGGCGGAGTACTTGCGAGCATGGACCGTTCTCGACGAGAGGGAGCGACTGGCGTTCGACCTGGTGACTTTCTGCGGGTTGCGAGAATCGGAGGCTTATGGATTGAAAAACGGCGATCTGTTTCAGCAGGGAGCGATCCGAGTCCAAAGATCGTGGTACAAGGGCGACATCAACAAGACCAAAACGGATGAGATTCGCGAGGTTGGCGTCGCGTCAGAGATTTTCGAGCGGCTTGTGGCCTGGATCGCGACTCTGCCGGAGAGGAGCCCGGAAGGGTGGGTTTTTCCGGGCGAGCAGATTGTCACGCCGCTACTGCCAGGCAACGTCCTGCGCCGGTGCATCCATCCACGTTTGGAGCCGCTGGGACTCGGCTGGATCAACTTCGCGGTCCTGCGGCGATCGCATTCTACTTTGCACGAGGCTAGAGGCACGAACCCCAAGATCATTGCGGATCAGCAGGGTCACGGCCTGGGAGTTCATCATGACAAGTATGTAGATTCCTCTGTCGCCCGGAAGCAGCAGCGGCGCTGTGGTCAGATTTCAAAGCCCTAAAATCTGAGCCATGAACGGCTAATTGAGACAAATGAGACAAGAGCTGATTTGGCGAGGCTTGCAAGTGGTTGAAAAGATGGAGCGGGAGACGGGACTCGAACCCGCGACGTCCAGCTTGGGAAAATGGATCATTATTTGTTTTGAATGACATGGAAGCGCACGGCGTTGATTCGGGGCACGAAAAACGCCAATAGAATGCGCCCTGTTTCTCAGGCATATGCAAATGGAGTGTTAATGGAGGGTGCGGTGGAAACGACCCTCCCGACCAAGGAATCACCTCCTTTCCCGAATTTTTCGGGTTGAATGCTACCTCACCGGTACCTGGGATTCGGCACAACTCAAGGATACGCGAGGTACGAACTGAACCATGAGCGCCCCTTCATTCAGTCGGCTCCAGAACGCGCCCGACGCGATTCGCCAAATTTCAATCTGAATTCGAACTCGTCGCTGCCGGTCCCGTGTTTGGGATCTTCTGTGCTTAGCCCCTGAACGGGGCGAATCTTGCGGTCTTCCCACAACTAATCGTTCGGGCTGGCGGAACTCCGCCACCCACTTACGCCTGCCACGCGGAGGCGTCGGAGGCAGAGATTCTCGGAATTTTCGAATGCACGACGTCCTCGCGCCCTTGGCCGCCCCTTGGCCCCCGGACTCCGGGCAGACCTGGGGGTATAGATTCTCGGAATTTCCAAGCGACCGTTGCGGGTCCATTGCAGGATGGAACGCAGCCTGGTAGCGCACATGCCTTGGGCGCAGCCTGGCCGTCTCCAACGCTTCTTTATCGACGTAGAGAATCCACCGAGGGGCCCGGCGCTCAAGATACCGAGCGAGTCGGCGTATCCCGATTCATCGCGGTAGTCGACCATCAACGCAGTGGCCATGACCGCATAGAGCGGATTGCCGCCGCTGTTGCACCAGATCTCTGGAAGCGCCAGCCCCCAAACTGTGTCCGAAATGATCGAGGTGGCCGTGACCGTGTTGCGGCCGAAGCCCAGGAAGCTGGTGGAGTCGTCTTTGATGATGACGCCCTGCGGGTCAGCCTGGTGCCCGCCGAAGTAGGGGACCATGCCGTGCACCTGACAGCCATTGGCCGATTCGAGGTAATAGTCGCAGCTCGTGGGATCGCCGCCGGCGGCCGTCACCGCGGCCGCGCTCGCGCCACGGGCGGCCCACGGGCAGTTCACGCCGTCGTTGTAGGTCTTCCAGCACTGGCGGCTGACCTGCCGCTCCGGATACTGGTTCATGATCTGGAAGAAGCCGTCCGAGCAGTTCACCGGAAACACGGGCGTGCCATCGCTGACATAGTTCTGAATGACGCCCTTCCAGAGCTGCGGCAGGATGCCGGAATTCACATGGAACAGGCAGAGGTCGATCTCGGCGTATTTTAGGTCGGTGTCCTTGGCGAGCTGCGTCATGACGCGGTCGCCGTTGCCGAAAGCGAAGCGCACGTTGTCCGAGGCGCCTTTGATGTCCTGCGAGATCAGGACGTCGGAGCCGGCCTCGCCGATGCCGATAAGGCGCGGCAGGTAGAGTTGGCCGCCCACGGTCACACGGCGGTCGGAGAGATAGATGTCCGCGACCGCCGATTCGCGCACGCGGATGTGGACCAGCGGGACGATCTGCTGGACCTCCGAGAGCAGCGCGGTGGGCAGCCCGCTCGAGGGAAACCGGAGGCAGGTGGAGGCAACCGTGTAGCTGGGCGCCGCCGCCGGATCGAACACCTCGATGAGATTCAGTCCGACTTGGGCGGCGTTGCGCAGGTACTCGAACGAAATCGAAGCCTGCTCGAAGGTCACCAGCACGGCGCTCGTTGTGCCATCGGCATTGGGCACGTTGCAGGTGAAGGCTTGCCAAGGCCCCTGCATGGACTCCCAGAATGGCGAGATTCGCTCCAGTTGAGGTCATTTCCAAGAATTTGGCCATTCAAAAGAAAGGAAAACAGATTTGGCCCGCCGAAACAAGGCCGGCAGTTCCTGTCCTGGGCCTCCGCTCCGTCGAGCTGAACTGCGCTCGCCTTCGCTCCGGCCCAGAACAGGAACTCAAGATCTGCCATTACCCGCAAGACCTCACTTTCTGCCGAACTCGCTCCGCTCCGAATTTACAGAAACGATGTTACACCAACCTTCTGCTATTCGACGTTTAAGCGTATAATGCTAGCTGCTGACAATTTCCCCTTTATGAACTTCTCGCTTTGCCATCTAGCGGATAGCGAGCTCGCAATCGTGGTGTCTAATACGCAATCAGGATTTGAAGCAATATGAAGCAAAATCAGAAAAAGACCCTGGCCCTTGTAGTCGGCGTGGTCCTGGTATTGCTCAGCATACGGCTGGCGGTAGACATGCTTCGAGAATGGCGTGTCGCGGCGGAGCTTCGAGCGGATGATAGTGTTTTGGCCAGCCATGTGAAAAAGGCGATTCAGGAAGGCTTCGGTCCTGACGCGTTGCTCGGCTTTGGACACCCGTCTGCCAGAGAGATGATCAACAGGATCGCGGCTGAGTATCCGCTTACCAAGTCCGACTGCTTGCGCAAGATTAGAATCGCCGTTGACGCAAACGACACTCTGGCTGGGCTTGTTCCGCTGGCTGTTGTGATCATTGTCTTGCCTTTAGTACTCCTAGGACCGACACAGCGGAAAGCCGCGTTCCCGGGGCGACGGGCGTACCTGGGGGCGCTGGCTGGTATCCGCGGTGTTCTCGTAGGTGTGGCGATCGCAGTGTTGGTTTTAGGTTATAAGTACATAGCTCCCGTCAACTCGCGCGACATAGATTCGCGGGTTGCCGAGTTTGCGGGGGAGGTGTTCGCAGTTCAGGGTACAGTTCAGGATCTTGCGTTCGCGGATGGCGATCAGCATTTGATCGGTTACTACTTGGACGGGGGTTTCGGCGTTTTGGCTAACAAAGAGTATCCAACACCTGAGAAGCAGAAGAAGGTTTGGTGCCTGGGCAAAGGCGTGGTCAATAATGGCCATGGCATCACCCTGATGGAATACTTTCGGATCATGTGGTGACGCTCGAAGCGCACCGTTACCCAGGACCGACCGAGGCGCGCTGGCTTGATGGCTTATCCTCTTTGACGGATTACTCCCGTTGCTGACATTTGCTGTGCACAGGATAGATCCTTGCTGCCGCAGTGTCTATGGATCCGCTTCGCCTGAAGGCTTACCGGACTTGTGGATGGACGCAACGGAAAATATTGGTGGGCGGCGACGTCATACTTTTTCCATAAAGATCAAGCCGATTCTGCTTCCGATATGCTGCCCAACCCTTTTCAAGAGCTTTTATCTGCTCAGAAGCGGCGATACCGAATCGAGAAAGCGAAAAGATCATGGCGCGAACACTGACGTGAGGGTCTGCGCCTTCACCAACATGCCCGCAACGAGGGCACCTAAGGACCGGGGGGCGGATGTGGCGCCCGGATCGAATCCGTTGAAACATCGCATCCAGGTCATCGCGCAGGTCGATGATTGCGTCGAAGGACATGCCCTCATGCCATTGGGAGCGGAGGTTTTCAATCATTTCCGGAAACCACACTCTTTGCGCATCGCCTCCAGCCATATCTGCACCATTGTAGGGCCCCTCTGCGGCGCCCATTAAGCCAGAGAGTGCGCTTGCCGGTTGACTCCCCCCGGCCGAGACGAGGGTTTTTCGGTGAAACCCGCATCTTCCCGTAGAATTTTGGCTGAGGGTGCAAGCGAACGTGTTTCCGTCGATCGATGAGCTCCGCAAGAAATTCCAGGTAGCCAAGTACATCGTTGATGAAGTCACGCTCTCCCAGGTGTACATAACGGGAGAGCTTAAGAAGCCGGTTCTGATTGAAGGCCCGCCCGGCTGCGGCAAGACGGAACTTGCGAAGGCCCTGGCATTTGCCCTTGACACAGTCATGGAGCGACTTCAGTGCTACCCGGGAATCGACGAAGAGAAAGCCATTGGAAAGTTCGATACCGCCCTGCAGAGGCTCTTCCTCGAAACACAGGCGGACCAGCTCGGAACAGACTGGGAGTTCATTCGGGGCCGGCTCCACACTATGGACTTCTTCGTTCAAGGCCCAATCATGCGCGCGCTGCAGCACACGCCGAAACCGTGCGTCCTGCTGATCGATGAGGTGGACAAGGTGGACGAGGAGTTCGAATCGATGCTCCTCGAAGTCCTCTCGGACTGGCAACTCTCGATCCCGCGGCTTGGAACCGTGCCGCACAAGACAGTCCCGTTTGTCATCCTCACCTCGAATGAAGTCCGGCGCATTGGCGACCCACTGCGGCGGCGGTGCGCGTATTTCAGAGCTGAATTCCCGACCGTCGGGCGAGAGGCAGAGATTCTGAAAACCAGGAGCAGAACGGGGAGCGCCACGCTGCAGCGACAAATCGCCGGCCTGTCGTATGCACTCCGGGCTTACCGGATGGAAAAGCCTCCCTCAATAGCTGAGATTCTGGAACTCGAGCAAGTGCTCCACATCATGGGCATCAACGAACTTGATGCGGGGATGCGGGATCTTCTGCTGCCCTTCCTGGCAAAGACCAAAGAAGACCGGAAGCGATTGACGCTTCAGGATGGGTTTGCCTCCCTTGTATTGAATGCGAAATCCCATGCCTCAAGAATCAACGCTGTCGAGCTGGTGGAGGCCGGAACATGAAGGTGGCGTTTCTATTCTCGTTGCTATGTTGTAGCGCCCGGGGCGTTCAGCCAGCCTGTGCGGCGACGCCAGCGGTTGCGCGACTCGATATCGAGATGTGTTGGGCCGAGCACTACGCGCGGGCGTTCGGCGTCCCCCCAGAATTCGTGAAAGCTGTAATTGATGTCGAATCGGCTTGGCGTCCCGACGCGATTTCCACGAAGGGGGCGGCAGGGCTCATGCAGCTCACGGCGCCGACCGCGTTTACCTTCGGCGTCACCAACCGTTTTCGGATCGAAGAAAACATCCGCGGAGGGGTTGCCTACCTTGCGTACTTGATTCGGCGGTTCGAAGGCGAGCTCCGGCTTGTGGCCGCCGCCTACTATGCCGGCGAGAAGCGGATCAGGAAGCAAGGGCTCGGATGCGCCGATGCGGACATCTATCGCTACGTATGCGAAGTCCAACGGTTCTATCGGAAACGGCAGATGGCCGCGAGGACCACTGCCCGGAACTCAACCAAAGGAGCAGAACACCCATGAAGATTCTGAAAATGGTGATCGGCGGCGTCTGTGCGTGTTTGATCGCCAGCGCCCAAGTTCCTGAGGTCCGCCCGCAAGTGGCGGGTCGAACGGTTCAGGAGGGCCAAGTCACGGTGGTGTACCTGGCGCCACGATTTGCGACGGCGATTCGAATGCCGGACGCGGTGAATTCCGTTGTGCTCGGCGATCCCGATTCATTCACGGCCGAGCACTCCGAACGAGAGCCGCAGATCGTTTTCGTCAAGCCAATCACGGCAAAGGCGGCGCAGACGAATCTCCTCATTTCGACTGCTCACGGATACCAGGCCAATCTGTTGCTCATCAGCCGAGGCGAAGCGGTAGGGACGCAACCAGATGTAGATTTCATGATGCGATACCGCCCGGCCGGAAGATTTGTCATCGAGCCGAGCGCCCCTTCTCTATCGATCGCTCAGACCGTAGCATTGCCAACGTCTGGCCAGATGGTGGAACCGCCGAAAATCCCCTTGCCCGCAACGCCGTCCGACGTTCGGCCGGCTGCGCAGAATGCCGATGCAGCACTGAGCTTCGATGCCTTACTGGAACGACAGAGGCGGGCTCCGCTACCGGCCCTCTACGGCGAGAAGCCGGGGACCGCCCCACCGGGTAAACAGATTCTGAAGGCCGGCGTCAGCGAGGTCATCGATCAGGGGAAGGACGTGGTAGTGCTGTTTTCCGTGGTAAACATGCAAAACCACGCGGTCGAGCTGATGCCTCCGCAAGTGCAATTGGGGGGCAAGGTGAAGAAGGGGACGATCGTGCGCCATTTCGTCTGGTCCAATTCCGAGCAGTTGCCCGTGGAAGACTTCCGCATGAGCCAACGGCGGATCGGCCCCGGCGAGCGTGCCGATGGCGTCTTGATTTTCCAGCGACCGAGCTTCAAGCAGTCCAACGAGACCCTGTTGCTTCAGGTGGCCGATTCCGGAGCTGTCGACCGGCCGGCCCTGACGCCGATCGGTTTCGGAATCAGCAGCCTTCGAGAAAAAGGAGCCGAATAGAATGACACCGGAATTGAACAAGACCGAGGGACTACCCGACGGCGCCGAGCCGGCCGCAACGCAGCGTATCGGCACCGGCGCGGCAGAACAACCCGAGGCGGCCGAACCTGAAGGGACGAGAACCGGTTTTAGCTCGCTTCGAGAGGCATATGTGCGTGCCCGGGATGGGCGCAAGAGGGGCCAGCCGGAGAAGCCGAGCAGAACCGCCAAGAGCGTAGACCGAAGCAAGGGGCTATTGGTTCTTGCCGCCGCTGTCATCATCATGATCTTCGTGTTTCTGGGCCTGTTCTCAAGTTCGAGCGGTACGAAGGACCGTGCCGCGAACCGGACGAAACCGAGTCTTGGCAGGCCGGAGATCACGGCGACCGGCGCGGCGGAGAAACGCGGGTCTGTGACGCCGTTGCTGAACGCGGATACGAGCGGGCAGGATGGGAACAGCGATCAACTCAGCGCCGACGACGTAAAGGCGACTGGGCGATTGCGTCTGCGCCCCCAGCCGAAGCCCGGAGATACGCTTGCCAGGATCCCGCCCATGGATCCGGCTCTCGAGGCGTATCGCCAGGCGCAGGCTGGCTATCCTGCTCCGCAGCCTCCGCCGGTAACCGCAAGCGCTCCGGCTCCGGCTCCAGCGCCACCGACGCCGGCCCATAACGAAGCGGATGCCCTCAAGAAACCCTCGCTGGTATTCGTCAGCAACAATTCCGGCGGCGCCGCAAGCGTGGTTCGGTCAGTATCCATGGCGGCCGAGCCAGCGCTTCTGGAAAGAAGAGCAACCGCGCAGCTCCCGAATGGCAGCCGCCTCGTGGCACGGCTGCAATCCGCCGTCAGCACGGCGGTCAAGGCACCCGTGGTTGCAGCGATCGAATACAACTATGAGAAGGATGGTGAGATCATCATCCCGGCGGGGACGAAAGCCTTTGGGGACCTCCAGCAGGCGAACAGGAACGGCAACGTTGGGATTCACTTCCATACGCTGCAGATGCCGGACGGAACTACAGAGAAAATCGACGCAGGATCGATGAGCCTCGCCTACGGGCCGCTCAAGGGTTCTGTCTCCGGTGGCAACACGGTGAAGCGGATCCTGGTACGTTCCATGACGGGGGTTGGGACGATGGCGGCCTTCCTGGTCGGCGGGCCGGGTGGTTTTGGAGGGGCGAGCGGCCAGCTCGACAACAGCATCTTGTTGCGCGAGCGCATCGCGTCGAATGCCGGGCTCGCCGGGGAGCAGGAGATGCAGAGCCTTGCCTCCAACGAGAGTATCGTGGTTTCGGTGCCCGGAAACACGAGGTTCTTCATTGTATTGCTGGAGGGCAGCGGGGAGAAGCCGCCGGCCAGAACAGCCCCAACAGGCGCCCGCGACATAGGGCAGTTCGCCGTGAATGGGGCCTCACCGCTACCATCCGCGCAGGAACTTCGCGAACTGATTGAGCTGAAGACGGAGATCAATCGGATGTATCAAGACGTGGCGGCCACGCGGGCGGCCGGATCCACTGGACCACCTCAACAACAGTAGACCTTCCAATTTGAAAACCGTGCCCCACAACACCGGCCCTCCTCCCAACTCGGGCCCAATCTGCGGTAAATTGGGCGCAGGGGAGGGGCCCGTGCACCCGGGGCACGATTCTCGGATTGCCGACTCGTTGGCATCACGCCTGGAGCCTATCGTCAGGCGCCTTTCGCGCGAACACGTCACCATCGGAATTATCCTGCTCGTCCTTGGAGTTTTCGCGCTCCAGATCAGCCCGTGGCTGGCCTGGTTTACGATTGGGACCGGTCTTCTCCTGCTGACCTGGCACGCCCGAATGCGGGGGACCTACCGCGGGTTGCTCTACTTCATCGCGTTGCTCCCCGTTCTCCACTGGTTCAATTCGATTAACGAGTTCCTGTTCCACGAGGACGCGGTGACCGGAACGATGCTTTCCCGCGACAGCGCGTCTCCGCTCGAACTGGTGTATGGGCTGATTTTTGCGCTGGTTGCCGTTGGCGGCCTGATCTTCGTACTCCGCCACCGGCCGCACGGCCATGGCATACAAGCCGCCGCAGGGCGATCAGGCAGCCGGGATAACGCTCAACCCCGATGGTCCAACATCCCAGCGCGGACGTTCGTGGACGTGGGCGGACTGGACGACCAAAAGAGACGCATCGGCGCGGTCGTGCAAAACCGGCTTCACCCCGAGAGATTCAAACGGCATGGCGTGGTTCAAAACGGCATTCTCTTGTATGGGCCTCGTGGTACGGGCAAGACCTTCCTGGCCGAGGCGACGGCGGGCGAGTTCAAGATCAACTACTGGTACGCGAAGCCAACCAGTCTAGTTGAACGCTGGATCGGCGCCAGTGAGTCAAACGTCCGGGATACGTTTGCCCGGGCTTATGCACACAGGCCGGTGTTGTTTTTCCTGGATGAGATCGATTCGATAGGCACCCAGCGCCAACAGTTGGGCCGAAGCGATGACGTTGGGGGCGGCGCCAGGCTGTACAACTCCGTGGTCACGGAACTGATGCAATGCATCGATCAATATCGGGGGGCGGCCGGCTTCATCCTGATGGCCGCCACGAACTTCTATGAGGGCCTGGATGAAGCGCTGGTAAGGGATCTGCGCTTCGATGAGAAGATTCGCGTGGACCTCCCCGACGAGGCGGCGCGGGCACAGATTCTGGCCGCGCAGTTGTCGCGACGGCTTTGGGCGCCGTTCGCGCTCGATCCCTTTGCCAACCGCACCCCCGGATGGAGCGCCGCGAAACTCACGGGCTTAGTGAACAAGGCAGCGTCGATTGCCGCATGTGAGAATCGCCGGATTGAAGAGCGCGACCTGCAACGAGCATTCGACGAGAGCGGTGGCCAGGACCGGCCGCTACTGAAGGCTGTCGATTGGGGTGATCTCGTACTCCCTGCCGGGGTCGAACGGGACCTGCGAAATCTGATCCGGCTGATGGATGCTCGTGAGGCCGAAAAGCTCAAGGTTCCAGTCCCCACGGGCTTGCTGTTAGTTGGCCCAGCCGGTACCGGAAAAACGTCGGTGGCGCACCTGATTGCCACGCAGACGCGCCGCAGCTTCTACTCGATCGCGCCCGCCGACGTTCCCACTGCCGAAAGGCTTGAGCAGGTATTCGCACGGGCCCGCGAGCACAGCCCTTCCATCCTGTTTATCGATGAGCTGGATGGCCTTTTGCCGCGCGGCGACAACGGGTACTACATGGGCCAGCACCAGATCCAATTCGTCGAGCAGGCCCTGATATTGATGAGCCAGCTCGATCCCGGCAACCTGGTCTTTCTCATCGGCACCACAAACCACATCGACAATATCGACCCGCGGGTGCTCCGAGGCGGGCGATTCACCGAGAAGATCGAAATTGGCGTTCCCGAAGCCGAGGGATACTTGCGTCTGATCGACAAGTACCTCGGGCCGATTCCGCTGGCCGCCGGTCTTGCCACGCACGATATTGTCGGCCGGTTAAGGGGCATTTCGCCGGCGGATCTGCAGGCCCTGGTGAACACAGCCAAGCGGATGGCGATGAATCGCATGAAGGACGGCGAGGAAACCTTGCCACCGCTCATCTGGGAGGACTTCGAGCAGGCGCTCAAGCGAAACCAAGTCCGCCGTCGAAGCTGAGGGAGGAATTCGTCGGGTCCCCACGGTGGGCTGTGGGGCTGTTTTTTGAGTCGCCGGCTTCCGCATGCGGGCGGTAGACGGGCAAGTGACGTAGAGGGGACTTAACACCAGACGTAACGTCGTTTGGGGCAAGTTTCGAGAGGGCCCCACATATCCGGCCAATCTCTGCCCGAAACCCTGGATGAAACCGACGCTCAGGGTGTATGAGATCGCCCATGTCCGAGGTTGCAAGTGCGGGTGACGTTCGTAGCTTGATTCATCGGCCGATGTAAAACGTGACCGTGTACTGAGTCGAGCTTGCGTAAGTCTCCTCACCGTAGAACGGAAGTACGTTGCTCGCTGCGGCACGACCAGCGACTCGAAAAACACCGGGCGCGAGGTCCACAATCTGCGAAGCCCCCGGAGAAAGGCTTAGCGATCTCGAAACAGGACCGAAGAAATACACGGACAACGCATATTGAGTGGAATTTCGAACCGTCATCGAGGTCTTGCCGCTAGCTGTTGGCCCTGTCAACGGCGACACTTGTGCGGGCGGCAGGGGCGAATACCTGCCACTGCGGATTTTTTCGATCTCGTCGCGGACTGGGAGGTCTGTTGACTGTGTGGCCCTGTTCGAGGCAGTCAACCCCGCGGTGAGAGCGTCTGGTATCACAGCAGCCAACTGAGGTGGCGTCACCCGAAGCAAAACCAGGGAGGCACCGCCGATCTTGCTAACGACCAACTTCCAGCCCGGCTTCGAAGAATCACTGAAGAACACTTGATTCGCGTATGCCACTGTTTCGTCAGGCTGGTAAGTAAGATTAAGCGCGGATTGGACAGATTCCACGATGCGCTCGTACGTGTTAGACGAGGCACGGAACTGGCACGCGAACGTCCAGAATGAAGCGGCGATGCCGGCTGCTGGCGGGGTCTTGAGTAAGAAGCACTGCTCGGCGTCAGGCAACTGGAGACTGGTCTCCCAGGCGGCTGTTGGGCTGGATAAGTCGAAGTCGCCACGTATGCTGGCGAAGGGATCGCTCTCGTCGGCGGCACGCCAAGCTGCGATTACACCGTCCCGAAATTCGACCGCGATCTCCGCATGTTTCTTTTGCCATGCCTCCTCGACCTGGGCGCAAAGTCTGTCCTCCTCCTCGACCCGCCTTTTTCCGTTCAGAACGGCCCCTTCCTGTCGCCATATTTCGGCTGCGACGGTCTCGAGAGCACACGCGACTTGGATCCCTTGATAGATCTCATCGCCCCTGACTCCTTCTTGGTCGGTGCGAAAAACCCCTGCCTTCCCAGCCCCGCCGTCCCAGGGTGGTCCTAAAATGAAGGCAATATATTCCCCGACACCCTTACCCAACTTCGTCTGTGTCAAGAAATCCTCGCAGGACATGCTGAAGTGATAGCGAGGCTCTCGCGAGTCGGTGTAGGCTATCCGAAAGGGAAATCCGCTCGCGGTCACCATTCCGGGGTGTTTTCCGTAGACTTTAGCTCCCGATACTAGACGCTCCGGGTTGACAGCCCGTGAACTGTGCGTCGTAGAAGTGGGTGCCTGCGCCCAGACTAGCGTCGGCAGGAACACAGAGAGGAACAATAGCGCCAAGGGCCGTAGCATTCGGTCAGCATAGTGGTCCATACTTAACGAGTTTACCTCCCTTAACAGGCTCTTTGGTCCTGAAATCAGCCCCTTCACCCGACGACCAGGCGAAAAGCGGCCAAGAAGCTGCGGAAAGAGGCCTATTGACGATCATGCTTGCCTCTGAGTATTGACCTCCCGTGCAGGCCCCGCCTCGGACAGCACCGGTGCCGGCTTTTCTTTGGCGACTCTTGGCGGACGCGTACGGTTTACCAACAGCGCACGACAGAGTTCGGACGCATCGGGCCGAAACGGGCTTTCTGGAAAGTAGCCAATCCACGGAACCGCAGTCCATATCTGGCGAATTGGGGGATCGATCCTGTGAAACGCCGTTCCTTGGAGTGTAACTGCCGTTGGGCGCTGGCGCGCCCGAGCGCGACCGCATCGGCCTTGCCGCAGGGCGGCCAGGATAGGCGGCGCGGATGGACATGGGTCGACGGCCCTTACGGACGGAAAAATCGGGCCATTATGTCTCCACGCCGAAATCCAGGGGCCTCACCCCATCCAAATGAGCGGCCACGGGCATGCATCTCGATCCGTTTTTTTTGAGCTTTGCGGATCTTGCCCTAGCATTCTCACAAGCCCCGAATTTGTCGGTCCGCTGCACGTCAGCGATTCGAAAGGTGCACGGCGGCGCTAAGGGGCGGAATCCCGATGGAGGTCTACATGAAAATGAAGCACGTACGTATCGCGGCCATGGTGCTGGCAGTCTGCCTTCTGGTGGTGTGCCAGTCCGTGGCTCTCGCTCAAAACCTTGGCGCCGCGCCGCAGGTCAACGTTGCGGTCCAGGGTCAAACCGGGGCGCAGCCGGAAGGCGCGTTCCTGAACTTCGTTAACTGGGTTGGCAACGTCATCGCTCCAGTGGGGGCCGGCGTCGCCGTGGTCGGCGGAATCGTCTCGTATGCCAGCGGCCGGGGTTACCTCCGCTGGATTGGGACTGCTCTGGGACTCCTGATCGTGTCCGGCCTGACCCGATTGCTGGAGTACTGGATCGCGCAGGGCACCGGCGGTGTTTCCTAGGGTCCAATCACGATGTTGGGGCGAATGGCTCGGCGGTCCCTCCATTCGCCCGTCATCTTTCGAGGTCCTTCGCGATGAACTTGATCAACGACGGAATCGGCTTGTTGCTCGGCCTGGCGCCGGTCGCGGCGCTGGTGGCACTGGTGCTGGCGGGCCTGGCGCTTCGAAATCAGAGCTCGGTTCTGCAAAACGGAAGATTCGGCCTGTGGATGTTCTGGGCGGCCGTGATGCTCACGTTGCCGCAGATCCTGAGCTGGTTCTCCGGTTTCGGCATGAATGTGCCCATCTCCGCCGGCGGGGGTACGGCACTCCTGAACGTATTCCAGGTGGACGTCACCAATTTCGTCAATCAGTTCGTTGTCGGCTATCTCGCTCCCGTGCTGGCTGCGTGGCTGGTCCTTCGCGGGGTCGTTGAGGTTTCCGAGGGGCGGTCCCCGCTCTACTCGATTCTTGGCGCCATGTTTCTCTTGTCCATCGCCAGCACTCAGGCTTTGCTGAAAGGGTGGAATTCAGGAACGAAGTTTGCCACGGCGGACGTGCTGGCAGGCTTGTGGACGTATACGGCGAGCCGCATTCTTCCGGTCGCCGCCGGCCTGGCGATTATTGGGGCCATTTTGAACTTTGCATTCGGTAAGCCCGCCATGCGGCTGGTTTGCTGTGCGGCGGGGTTTCTGACGGTTTCCGCCCTGTGGCGGTTGGTTGTCTCCATGATGTAACGCTGTGAGCCTATGACTCTTCTGAACGGAATCACGAATTTGACGAATTGGATGGGCAACGTCATCATGCCCACTGTAGCCGGGCTGTTCTTCGCGCTGGCCGTCGTTCGGTACGCGCGCGGGTATCCTCATCAGTACATTGCCTGGGCGGGCCTGATGTGCCTGATGGTCTCCGGCCTATTGCGTGGCCTCGAAACCTTCGCATCGCAGTCGGCCTGGAACAATCCGGACAGCATTTGGATTACGCTGCGCGGTCTCGTGAACTGGACCTGCAACGTGTTCATGCCCGTGTATGCCGTCTTGCAGATTCTACAGGGAGTGCTTGCGTATGGGGGAGTCGGCCACCGCCTCTATCACGGAAGCCCCTGGATCAGACACTTTGCGGCGGCTGGAATGGCGCTGGCCCTGTCTGGCCTGCTGCGCCTGGCGGAGTTCTTTGTTCAGCGAGGAGCTGGAGGAATCAGTTGAGGAAAAAATGTGAGGCGAGCGATCGGAGGCATCAATGAGCGGTCTGAATATCACACACGTCCATCGAAATCTGCATACGCGCGTCACGTTCCTTTACCTCGAATTCGAGGACGCGTTCGTGATTCTGGGAATAGCGGCGCTTACCAACATCTTCGGGCGGTTCCTGCACAGGGAGATTGCGGGTGTCCCACTGAACGTGTTCCTGCAATACGTCGTTCCCATCCTGGCGATTCCGCTGCTGATCGCGTTCAAGTACGGAAAGCCGCGGCGCTACCTTTTCGATTTCCTGGAATGGCATACGAAGCCACGGATCTATTGCGGCATAGAGCGGGATTCTCAGCAGAAGGCGATGTACCTGAAGGAGGACCAACCGGAATGCCTTTAACCATGCGCCAGTACGAGGCAAATCTGCGCCAGCCCGCATTTTGCGAGCTACTGCCGATCCGCGATTACCTCGACAATTTGATCGTCCGGTCCAACGGTGCGTTGGTCGCGGGCTACGATCTCGGCGGCATCAACTCCTATTACCACTCGGACGAAACACGGAACCAAACCAAATACTCTCTTGAGGCGCTTGTGCGTTCGTTGACGGAGCGATCGATGCGAATGCAGGTGCGCTTCGAGGTGGTCGAGGGCTTAGGTGAGCTTCCCGCTCACTATAGGGACCAGCTCCGCTCGGACAATCCCGTCGTCCAGAGCCTCGACCGCGTCCGGCTTGCGGCCTGGAAGCTAAAGGAGCAGTCGGGTTTCTATCTCACGCCGAGGCTGCACGCGTATTTCTATTGGGATCCGCGTATTCATCACGAGGCTACCGAGACCGGCGCCGGGGCGAAACTGGGCAAGATGACCGTCGGCTGGAGCGCTTCAGCCGCGAAATGCATCGAGCGTGCGCGCCGGGAACACGAAGACCTGGTTGCGGAGTTCGAATCCATGCTGAAGGGCGTGGAACAGACTCTCAACGCTACGGGCATGACCGTACGGCGGCTGACTGACGAGGAAATGTTTCTGGAGCTGAAGCGGGCCATGAACCCGCTCTTCCGCGATGACATCGTGTACCGCCGGCCGGAACTGACCATCGATTATCGGAGCGCGCGGGAACAGGCGGCGAACACGCACATCGAGGACGATCAGGAGACCTACATCAAGATTGGCGGGCTTCTGTACTCATTTTTGTCTTTGAAAGACCTCCCCGATGCCACCTTTCCCGGTATCTTTCGCGAGCTGCTCGGGCTCGATTTCCCACTGGTGATCAATACCGAGGTGAGCATCCCGGACCAGGCGGAGCGGCTCAAGCTTTTCAAGGGACGGTTACGCCGCATGACCGCGGCTCAGCGCGACTCGCATGGCGGGTTCAAGGTCAACGTGGATGCACGGGTTGCGGAAGGGCAACTGATGCAGACGCTCCAGGACCTGATCTCAAGCTCGTTGAAAAGTGCGCAGGTCAGCGTCGTCATGGCAGTGCGAACCTCCACACCGATCCAGAGCCGCCGGGACCTGGAGGAGCAGGAACGGGTCCTTGCGGACCGCCGGCAACGGGCGCTGCACGCCATCATGCGAATGAATGGCGCCCGGGGCTTGCCGGAAGATCTGGCAAAGCGGCGCCTCTACATCAATGGGCTGCCGGGAATGACCGAGGAGAATAAGCGCGAGCACGACTGTTTCACGCTGCACGCGGCGGACCTGCTGATGGTGGAATCCCCTTGGAAAGGAACGCCGAACTCACCGCTGATTCTGCTTGAGACGCCGTACCGGCAGCTTGTTCCGTTTTCCCCGTTTGACCCCAGCTTGAGCGACGCCAATGTGCTGATCACCGCGAAGTCGGGTGGTGGCAAGACGTTCATGGTGCAGATGTTCCTGACGATGATGGCCCGCCTCAACCCGCTCATCTCGATTCTGGAACGCGGCAATTCGTATCGTCCCCTCGTGGAACTGATGGGAGGACGGTGCATCGACGTGGATCTCGAGGGCGCGGAGACCCTGAATGCGTGGGATCTTCCACCAGGATCCACGGCGCCATCCAACGACAAACTGGCGTTTCTCAAGAACTTGACGCGGCACATGATCGGCATGAACAGCCCGGCCGCCGATACCGCGATTCTGGACAACCTGCTGACCGACGCCATCGTAGCTACGTATCAACGCTGCAGAACCCGAGAGGACAGGCCGATCCCCAGCTTCAACGATCTCCGGCAGGAACTGGAAACCTGGCGGGATGAATCCGAGGTGGAGCGCATTCGCGACGAAGCGCAGCTCGCCGCGGTGAAGTTGCGGGAATGGACGGGGGATAAAGTGTATGCGCGGCTTTTCGACCGGCCCACCACCGTCCAAACGGACGAAAACTGGCTGTTCTTCAATGTCGAGGGCTTGACCTCCGACCCGAAGCTTGAGAGCTCGATGAGCATGATCATCGCCAACGCGATGTCGGAACGGGCATCGGGCAGAAGCGGGCAGGCGAATATTACCGTTCTCGACGAATGCTGGTCGCTTCTGGACTCCCCTGTTCTGGCGCCGCAGGTGGAACAGTTGTTTCGAACCGGCAGAAAACGGGGAGCGAGTATTTGGGGTATCAGCCAAGCCCTGGAGGACTTCGTGGGAACGGAGGCCCAACCACGTCCCCATGGCCCGGGTATCGTCAAGAACGTCTCCACCAAGATCATTGGGCAGCAGCAGGGCGATCTGAAACCGCTCGCGACGTACCTGCACTTGAACCAAACTGCCCTCAACGAAGTGCGCGGCTTCAGCGCGCCGCGAAAGGGGCGGAAGGCGCAAGCGCTTCTCGTGCTGGGCGAAAAGGCGGAAACGACGCAGACCATCAATATCGTGCCGACACCGATTGAGTACTGGATCTGCACTACGTTCAAGCGGGAACGGATGTACCGCTCCTGGTTCCTTGAGACCAACCGCTGCTTGCCGCTCCTTCAGATTTATGAAAAGCTCGCGGCGAAATTCCCGGTGGGATTGGCCGATGTTTCGGAATTGCCGGAGGAGCTGTCCGGCGCGGTCAAAACAACGGGCGCAACCGCGGGAGCGAGGTGAAACCGCCATGGAATTCCGCAAGAAACTCATCTCATCGTGCTGGATCGGGCGTGGAAGATCCACAATCGCGGTTGTTCTGGTGATGCTGATCGCACTTGGGCTTATCTCACCGCCGCCGGCAAAGGCGCAGCTCGGCGCCATAGCAGTGACAATAGCGGCGGCTGCCGTCGTCAGCTTGATCACCAATACGATCGGCTCTCTGCTCGGAACCTCCAATGGTCTGCTGGGCTCCATCAATGACTTCATGCAAGCGCTGGTGAGCCTCTGGGAGGACGTTGTTTATCCCATCAATCTGATCAACCAGGCCCGAGCGATGGTTACTCAGCTTGTCGCCCAGTTCCGCGGGTTGGTTGCGGCTATCGACAACGTGAACGTCCATAGCGCGACGTTGCCAAATCCTACCGCCCTCGAAACGATCATGCGCAACGGGTCCGTGGCGGATTTTGCCCAGTTCGACCAGGCGTTCAGGACGACCTACCAGCCACTTCCACCGGTGACGGACATCGATCCCGGCGACCGGCAGCGTGTAGACATGAGCGACGCGCTTGCAATGGACACGCTGAAGGCGCTGAAGGCTTCCGATCAAGTGGTCGGTCAGACTCTTCAAGCCTCGCAAATTATTGAAGACGAAGCCGCCCAGGCGGCGCCCGGCTCGGCGGCATTCCTCACGGGCTCCGGCTTGGTGGCGGCGGTTGAGAACCAGGCGATGATGCAGAGAATGCTGGCGGCCGAACTGCGCGAAGAGGCGGCCATTCTGGCGCACACAAACGCAATCCGCAAGCGCCAGGCTGACATGGCCAATCAGTTCCGGCAGGATACGACAACGTTGTTCAAGTAAAGGGAGACTGGGATGAATCCGAAATGGAATTTACTGCGCGCATTGTGGGGACACCGAACGAAACTCCTGGTTCTGGTGCTGATCGCGTCGCTGATCGCGCCACAGCCAGTAAGGGCGCAATTCGGCATTGACTGGGCCGCTATCGTGGCAGCGATCAACAGCATCGGAACCGCGATATCCAATACGATTGGCCCGGCGCTACGGCAGATCAACGGAGCCCTGGGCATGCTGAACGGGCTGATGAGCAGCCTACAGGCGTTCTTTATCAATATTGTGTATCCCCAAGCCGCGATAAACCGCGCGCAGGGCTTGGTGGGCGCTATTCAAGGGCTGTACACGCAGAGTCAGGCGATCTCCCGCGTAAACGTGGCGAGCGCCACCCTGGCCAACCCGCAGCAGCTTGAACAGCTCTTGCTGTCGCGGAACCCGATGAACGTCCCGACGGTTACGACGAATTATCAGACGCTCTATCAAACAGTGCCGGTTCCGCAGAACGCCTCACCGCAGACCCGGGACTTGATTGACATGAGCGATGCAGCGGCTCAAGCCGCGATGAAGAGAGCCATCGCGATCGACGCCATTGCCGACACCGAGATGCAGGCTGCGGATCGCATTAATACCGAACTTGGGCAGGCCGCGCCCGGCACCGCTCCGATGATCGAGGCAGAGGCCGCCGCGTGGCTCGTGCGGGCAAATGCGTATACACAGTCCGCCCTCGGAGACACGATGCGCTTACGGGCGGTCACGCTGGCGAACAGCGGCTCGCAATTGAAGTTCAACGCGAGCAATGGCGCGCAGATCCGCCAGAACGCGATGGACTCAATGAAGTGAGGTAGCGCGATGTTCTATTTCCAAAGCATGTTTCAGCAAGTCTACAACGGAATAACGGGCTCGGCGGTGTTGCCGGCCGTTCAGCAAATTGCCGAGGGCATCCTTCTCCTGGCCGCGCTTTTCGCCGTGTACGAGGCGTACGCCAAGGGGGGAGACGCCCGACATCTCGCGCTGGCAGGCGTCCGTTACCTCATCACGGGGCTGCTGATCAGCCAGTATCCCAATGTCTTCAGGAATGTAAACAACGCGTTTGCCAGCGTTGCGCAGGCGATTGCGCCGACGGATGTGTGGACGAACTTCCGCGACCAGGTCCAAAGTTATTTTTCGGCGAACACTGGTCAAGGGGCCTGGTGGAATTGGGTGGTCGGCGGCGTGGCTGGCGCATTCAGCCTCATTTTCCAGGCGATTGCCGTTTTGGTTTTCCCGATTTCGTACGCCATCTTTTCGTTTTTCTACAGCATGTATGGTGCGGTTCTATATGTCATTGGGCCGTTGGTGCTGGCGTTGTATCCGGCGCTCGGCGTGGGCCAACTGGCCAGGACATTCATGGTGAACCTGTTGGTGTGGAACGCGTGGGGAATCATCTACGCGATCATCAGCCAGTTGTTGACGATCATGAGCGCCAACAACCTGAACAGCATTTTCACGTCCCAGAGCTTCGGTGGGGCGTTTCAGGGCGCCAGCCAAATGCTGCTGATCTCGCTGTCCAGCATCCTGCTGTCCATCATGATTCTGCTGATTCCGTTTATCGCAAAACGGGTGGTGTCAGGAGACGTTGGGAGCACCATGCTGGCGGTGGTGGGAGTTGCCGCTGGCGCCGTACAGGCAGCAGTTGCAGGGTGGGCAGGGATGCAGGGGGGAGCGGCCAGCGCCGCGGGCGGCGGCGGTGGTGGGGGTGGTGGAGGCGGAGGGGTTATCGGCGCGGGTGGTGGATCGAACCATTCACCCGCCCCGCCTCCAGATGGAGCCAAGCCAGCCTCGGGGAGTGAGGCTGTGGGGTCGGGACACGCTCCGCCGGCTCCTGATGGTGCAGTGACGGCGGACACGAGCGGCGCCGGTGGTGGCAGCGGGGTTGCCGTTGCGGACAATCGGCCGCCGAGTGACCCGGCCAACGCACCGCGGCAGTCTCAGGGCAGGCCGGGCCACTTTGGGCGTACCAGCATCCCCCACGCCGTCGGCTGGACGGTGGGAACCTGGGCGGGCGCCACGCACCGGACGGTGAGCAGCGCGTTTAGGTCAAGCCAGAAGGAAGGAGAGGAGTTTTAAGCCATGAAACCAAAACAGGCCGGCGCACTGCCCGAGAAGGCGGGTTATACGAAATACTTCGAGCACGACGGCGCACTGCGCGCCTATGCGAACCGAATGATGTGGTTCGGAATCTCGGCGGTATCGATCGCGTTTGTTCTGGCGCTGCTGCTCTTCTACGTGCGCGTGCAGCCGCCGACCGTAATCCGGATTGCCGCGAACGGCGATGCGACGGTCGTCAGCGGCGCTACCACAATTCCGCGTACGCCCCTGGGGTTCATGAACGCTCTCGCCGCATCTTCGGCGCCCGGCGAGCAACCCGCGGATATTGAGGGTCGCGCGATGGTGCGCAAGTTTCTGGAAAGCTACCTGACGTATACACCCACGACGCTCGAGAAGAATTGGGCCGATGCACTGAACATGATGACGCATAACCTGCGCACGTTGACGCTGAACCAATTGCGCGATCAGGACATCGTTTCCAAAGTTCACGACGACGAGATCACGTCCACGTTCAAGCTCCGATCGCTTGAACCCGTAAAGGGGCAACCCTGGACCTACGTCGCGTTCGGAGTCAAGGAGGTCCATCGTGTCCATAACAAGGCCGAATTCACTGACCGGCTCGTGGCACAGTACAACGTGCGCCTCCTACAGACAGAACGATCCGAGAGAGTCCCGAGCGGGCTGCTGGTCGCCGAATACGGGGAACACCAGATGGTGGGCGAAAAGGACAACGGGCTGGAGCAATCCAGCGTGCTCATGGACGATGCGAAGAAGTAATCGATTTCTGCCGCCGCCTCTCGGGAAGATGCGTATCTCGCCTGGGGCAACGGCTGCGGCGGCTCGTGAGCTTCAATGCAAGCGGGCCGCCAGACCTTCCGAGTGAAAGGAGCAAAGAATTGGGAACCACAGCAGCAACGCAAGAAGTGGCGCCGGACCGCCGGGAATCCGAATCGAGGCGCGCATCCGAGGCCAAGCCCACCCGGGAGCATCCTGCGCCTGGCGGGAAGCACGAGGAACAGCCGGCAGTGCGGCGCGGTGGAAAGCGCCGGCGCGTGCCGAAAGAAGACGGAAGCGCCGGAACGGTTCGGTATTTCCTGACCAAGACGACCAGCAATGGCGCGCCGGAATTGGATGAGGAAATGCCTGACGAACACCAGGCGCTCATCGCGGCGCTCAAGCAGGACCGAAGTTTTGTATCCGTTACAGAATGGCGGGCCAAGGTGGACATCAAGAAAGGCGCGCCAGTCATTGAGAAGGACCCTGTTGTCCGGGAGTAGAGAGAATTCATACGCCGACCGCCTGGCTTCATAAGCACAGAGTGAATCTGTCGAAGCGACCCGGAGCATGACCGGGAAAGTGCTGGTTCGGCGACTCAACCGAGTTCCGGCCAAGGTAACGACCTTCGCACGGGACTCGGGAGTTCGCTGACGCCAGCGCCCTCCTCGCTGTCCTGTGCTCATCCACAGAACAGCAAAGGAGAATAGATGTTCCTTCACCGAGTGAAGATGAACTGGAAGAAGCACCAGACGCTGACCTTGACGATTCTGCTAGTTGCTCTAGCACGTATCGTTCTGGAAAGCGCCTTTGGTGAGGCCCCATCGAGCGTCTACGCCTTTCTCCAGATTGGCGTGCGGGTGCTCATCGTGATGGCGGCCTGGGCGTTTCTCAAGACCTGCTGGGAGTTGGGGACCGTCCACTATAAGAAGCTCTGCACCTTCGTGGGTGCTCTGCGCAGATTCTGCCGCGACTACTGGAGTAAAACGGCGGCAGTGTAAACGGCACCGATCAGCTTGATCGATTGCCAAGTCAATTCACAATCCGGACCCGGCTCTCTTGAGCCTGGGCAGGGGAAGTCCTTGAAGAACGTTCCACCCGCTACAGGCAGAGAGGGACCGCGAGGTCTCCCGTTCTGGCTGTAGCTCAACAGACAGAACAAAGGAGATACGCAAATGTCCATTGTGAACAAAACGAGCATCCTTCGCGTAATCGCGTTGGAAATCAGTGAAGACGGTGCAGTGTCGAAGAAGCAGATGAAGATCGATCGCGACAGCCAGTTGGAGAACACGCTGCTGAAGGCGGACTATCCGGATATTCGTGTCGCCACGATCGACATCCCGCAGCAGCAGCTTGACCAGTACCAGCAGGCAATGGTCGAGCATTCCCTGGGCAAGCGGATCGTGCATGACGGCGTGGAATACAGTCTTGTGGGCGCTTCGGCATCCGCGAAGAATGGCAAGTACTACGCCGTTGACGCCGCGCACGCCAAGACCATCGCGCAGCGCTTCCGATTCTGGCCAGAAGCTGCGATGACGTATTTCGGAATTCTCGTCTCACCGTGTAAGGTGTGCATCGAGATCCCGGATGCCCGCGTCGTCGTTGTAAGAGACCACGAACTGGGTACGAATGACTGCCGCGGCTGGATCCGGCGCTCCTTCTTCGAGCGTCTTCATCTGGCCGACCGCTGCTTCTACCAGTTCCGGATGTCCTTCGAAAATACGCAGGCCAAGGGCAGCTTCAAGATCATGGAGGACGATGTTGCCGATGCGTTGTCGGTCGATTTCGTCATCCCACGGTCGAGTTGCAAGCCCGAGTTCAAGAAACCCGAATGCGTTCGCCAGTGCCCAACCGCTGCCGGCCGCATGAGCGGGCAATACTCCACCGGCCGGGTGGTAATCGGGATCAGGGAGATTTCGCGGGAACTCCAGTTTTCGTCGAGCTACACGCTCGTCGAGCACGCTCCCCTGAACTCCATCGAGACCGAAATCAAGCCGATTGCCATGGCGGCGGTCGAGAAAGTGAAAACCGCGATCGCGAGCAACGACTTCACCGAACTGTTCCGCATCCTGGGGATGTCCGAGGAAGTGGAACTCTTGCGCGCGGATGAGACGGTGACCGATCCGGAGCATACGTCATCCGAACACACCGTTGTGGAGGCTGTCCTTAAGGCGGATAGCACCGGGTACTGGGTCAAACATCCGTTCGTCAATTCTCACCTTCAGCGCACGCTGGCGAGGTGGGCGTACAAGCTGTGCACCGCGGGCGGTTTCACGCTGCCGGCGTTTGCTCTGGCCGATGACGGATACCTGGCACTGTACAACGGCAGAATCTACAGCGGCTCCGACTGGATTCCGGAGTGGCACGCGATCACCAGCCTCGTTTCCGAGCGAATGCTGGTGGTTCGCTATCCGATCCGGACCAAGGGAGATCTGCTGCCGGTGAAAGCTTTGGGCGCTTCCACCACGCTGGAGTTGCTGATGCGGCACCTCGACAGGCAGAAGTGCTCGATGGACTCGGCGGCTGTTACCGGGATCGTCGACCAGCAACTGCGCCTGGAGGGGACGCTCACGCTGCACTCCGAAACAGCCAAGAAGAACGGCGGCGACTACGACTTCGATTGGATCTGCGTTGTCGAAGCGGCGCGGTTTCCGCTGTTCGTGGAGGATCGGTTCAGGCACACGCCATCCGGGGAAAACACAAAAAACAAGCAAAGCAAGAAAGAATCCCCGTGGTGGAACCTGCCGCAGGTCGCGTACTCGGCGAAGGGCAATGCGATCGGCGCGATCACCGACCTCAAGACGTCGTGCCTGGCGGCAGGCCGGCCCGACCTCGCCAACCGTTGCGCCATCGAACTGCAGAAGGCGCTCGACCAACTGAAATGGGGGGTCGAGCCGAATCAGGAAGAGATTGGCAAGATCCGCCAGGAAGTTGGCACCGCTCCATGGCTCAAGCTCAAGCGCATCAGGCGGGTTTCCGATCTCCCGTTGCAGATTCCGAGTGCCCCGACCGACAGGATCGGCGCACTTTACAATCACGTTCGGAAGGAACTGTACGAATTCTTTGTGGACGTGCGACCGCTCGAGGACTTCCGCGGCGCCATCTGCGGAGGCACCTACGACCGCGACATGCTGAAGGAGGCGGGCATGATTTCGACGGTGTACGCCGTCAACATCGGCCTGCTCGCCGAGAAACGCCACGCCTACGAAAATGCCGTGGCAGAAGCTCAGTCGAAGCTCGACGCCTTCCCGATCTCGAAGGCCAGCGCGTCGAAAGAGGCTGCCAATCAGCGGCGGGCGTTGGTCCGCAAGCGCAATCAGGCCCAGGCCGCCCTTCACTTCTATGAGGAGCGCTCCCGGCAGGACTTGCGCAACCTGATCAACATCGTCCGAAAGTGGGCGGAACGAAAGGAGGACCGCGCGCTGGACTGGCTCACGGCTCTGTGGGACATCGCCTGCAAGAGCCGCCGTTGGGACCAGCGCGAGAATCGCCGTCTGAACACGGGAAGCATTGCGTTCTACACCTTCCCGCAGTACCTCGTCGACATGATTGTGGAGCGCACCGGCGGCAGGCCCATTACCGTCGCGCTTCCCAGTTTGGTCGACGGTGAGGTGAGCATTGACGAGGCCGGCAGTGTGTACCTGGTCGATGAAGTGTCCGATGGCGCCGGATCGCTTGTGCGCCGCCAGACCCTACTCCTGCAGGTTATGGGGGACGGGCGATTGGTCACGGACAATGGACGGACGTACCACGTTCGGCCGTTTCCTGTTCAACCAGGCCAAGCGCAGATTCGTAACGGAAGGCTGGAACTTCCGAACACGCAACAGCGCCCCGGCATTCCAGTGCTGAAGAGCACCAATTGATGATTACTCCAGGGCGGGCCGGGTCGTAAAGGCCGCCCTGGAGGCCTTTCGGTCGGCACCGCACTCTTGGAAGTCACCGCGAACCGAGGGCAATGCCACCTCTGGGGGCCTCTCAAGGCTCCCGGCGCGAGGGGTGCCTCCGCCCGACCCTTGGACAGAAGGGCTGTAGGCGACGGGAATCGGTAAACGCTGCGCGATTACTCGCGGGCGATCCGAGCGCCGGCTCCCACCGCGCGCAGTTTCAAGCAGCCGAGGCACCGTCCATGGACCCGTGACGAGCAGATTGGCCCCGATTGCGGCACTCGCACTTCCGTCTCAAAAAGGGTCCTTTTACTACAGGTCAAGGCCCTTCAAATTGGCGGTGCATTTTGCGGATGGGCTTACCCGTACTGGATGATTCCTTCGGCATCCCGCATGCGCAAACAGCTATTGCAACAATCCCGTAGAGACGGATGGCTGTGACCAGATTTGTCTAGAAGCTAGCCAACTGGTTCGACGTTGAGCGCATCCCGTGACATTGCCTCCAAGAACAATTTTTCATCCTCGATAATACGGTTCAACGCCCGTGCGCACGCTGGCCGTGCAATCTGAGTATTCGCGTAACCCAGAAGCATGTACGACACCGCCAACACGCCTATTACCGTCGCCGTTCGACTATCGGCAACCCGGAGGAGCCACACGCCGACCCCGAGCGGCACTGCTGCCGCCAAAAACACTCTCCCTAAGAACATCAGAATGTCGTAACGCCGCCTGTCGCTAGCCGTCGCCAAATGTTGGATCGCAAAACCTCGATTGACGTTTACCTCAAGCTTGCCAGCCCGCCACTGTTCCACAAACTCATTGTATGTCATACGGGGGGATTTCACTCCTCTACGCCTGTTGCGTTCTGCTGCGGGCGGCTTTGTCGCTACGCCGGATAAACTGACCGAACGACCCAGCCATTCCACAGTTGAAGGCGTTGATGTGCCCTTGAGTGAGCGATTTTCCGGCGCTATCTCTCATCGTTACGTTCCGCCCCTCAAGTGAGAATGTGAATTCGGCAGGGCCTGAAGGGTCGCAAATCCGCGCCCCGAAAACTCGGAACATAGAAGCCACCTGCTCCCCTGAAACTGGCGCGAACTTATTTACGTCCAGCATTTCTCCGTCCCCTACCACAACAATGGTCCGTCCGGCAAGCGCAGTCACGCTCTTAGCATTCCAGGAAACGGTAATCAGTCGAAATTGCGTCAGAATAACGACGGTCAAGACGCCCTTTTCAATCCATCCAAGACTGGACCAAGGGTGCCCAGTGTTTACGATGCCCGCGAACCAAGCGATCTCGAAAGCGAAGATGGCAAGCATTGCCGTGCCCCACAACCGAGGAGTTCTTGCGACGATCATCTCCATGGAACGCATTTGATTAAACTTTCGCAGCCCGCCTACCGCGAAAAACGACCACGCTTTCGTTTCCGCTCGCGGTTTGCGGCAGCGACCCCAGAAACGGCGCGCGCGAGGAGGGACAGGCCCAACCAGGCCCATCCTACGCACCAGGAAACTAGTAGGATCGTTTGGAATCCCGGACCGCTAAGGCAGTGCGACTTGGCCCCACAAAAAAAGGCCTCATACGCCGACAATGGACCCGGAGACAGGATCTCGTACGCACATAGCGCCGCGTACACCAAGATAGCCAAGGAGAAGATTAAAAGCCAGTGATGGCCCTCAAGGGTGACGTAAGTGCCCGGGAGTCGGTGACTTTCGTTATCCCGCCTCCTCAGGGCGGGAAAACTGATTAGTGCTGCCCCTCCCAGGCAACTTGCCCACACGAGGTCCATCAAGTTCGTTGGGAAGACATAGGGGGGGAATTTGCCCAGAAATCGAATGAGACCCACCACAGAGCTGATTACCAGAAGCATGTGCACTGAACTCTCCCGCCGGCGCCTCGCCGCCCGGTACTTCGTACGCTCGGCTTCAACCTGAAGGGCTTGGGCAGGTACTGCGGGGCAGGCAGGAGCGGCCTCACGACGGGCAACTTCGCGCTCGTAACACACCCTAGCGGTCGGGGTGAGATCTTCCTTTCTGATCATGGCGAGTTCACGATCGGACATACTGGCATAACGATTGTCAAAGTCGCTAGCGGTGAACTTCATGCGCACACCTCACTAGTCTAGCCGTCTAATCTAACCAACTTCTATCTGAAAGTGTCAAGTTCTTCAGCTTACTTTCGGAAGTGGAAAAGCGTCGTAAATCAGCAAGTCGAGTTGCGAGTCGACGCGATCCAGGGCCCGCCGGA
>Ga0326727_10001609_pt1 | contig 82150 bp, 78 predicted proteins | sample MB2enrmetagenome_FD_207643 | JGI IMG/M metagenome (GOLD analysis project Ga0326727, IMG submission 207643) | Lab enriched peat soil microbial communities from McLean, Ithaca, NY, United States - MB29MY | ecosystem: Environmental > Terrestrial > Soil > Wetlands > Peat | place: USA: New York... | reverse complement strand
GTTATGCCCAGGACCGGACGGCACATCTAAAGACGGAGTTTGGCTTCGACACCGTGCAGGTCGCCAAGAATCGTTATGCTTCGCAGCAGTACCACGATTTCATCGGATTTAAAGTATCGAAACCCTTACTGGAACGCGTCTTTCCCGTCATCTACGGGTTGGAGTTGAAAGACGTACTTACCCACGAAGATCTCGCAGTGGGTTCCTATCGTTTCGCCATCAGCCGCATGATTCCAGAAATGACCAACGTAGCGCTGCAAGCTCATAAGAAGGATTTAATGCGCGAAACGCCGAACTTCGCACGCCGGAAATTCCTTTATCGTCTATCGCGTACAGGTTACGAAAAGGAATGGGGAAAAGACTATGTGAAGCCAGGCTTTGGCACGCGTATGGCAGCAATTTTTCTTCGATACATTCCTAAAATCGGTCCACTGAAAGGGATGGCGTTTAATAACCCAACCGCTAAAACAGAAGATCTGTATATCAAGAGCATCGATGCCACGGTCGATCAATATCGGGGCTTCCTGGAAGCTGTCCGTGCTGACACTCTCGTGCTGCCGAATCGTGACCTTGATAGTGGCAACCTAACCAAAGCAGCAGAATATTCACTCACTGACGACACCTATGCGAAACTGCTCACGCAGCTTTCAGCCCGGCAGTTCGATCAAACGCCCCCCGAGCTTCGCGCTAACATTCTCGACTTTTACTCTGACCTCTCGTTGCCAATCGAGACCAAGAAAGATCAAGGTCACTGGCGCGGTGTGCTGATGTCGCTGGACCAATTAAGAATGATTACACCGGCTCCCGTTGTGGTGGACAGCAGTGAGCGCAGCGCACCCGACGTGCCCACAAACATCGTCTTCCCCGCCACGCCGCACATTCTCGTAATCGGCTTTGTCGGAGGCTTTGTCAAGCACGATAACCCAGTGCACAGCGAGGTGCAGTTGGCGGCTCGCCTGCGTAAGGCTTATCCCCTGGGCGTGGACGTGGAAACGTTTGAGAGCTACCACGGGGAGAAGGCACGTGAGAAAGTTTTGAGTTTCCTGAACACAAACCATGATCAGACGCTGACTCTCGAGGAGAAAAGCAAGGCCCGCATTATTATCTACGGGCATAGCTGGGGCGGCTCGGAGGCGATCACTCTGGCGCGCAAGTTGGAAAGTGATGGAATTCCTGTGCTACTTACCGTTCAGGTGGATAGCGTCTCTAAGATTCACGAAAATGACGTTATCATCCCTGCCAATGTGGTCCAGGCAGTGAATTTCTACCAAACCGATGGACGCCTGCACGGCCAGACCGCAATTCGCGCGGCTGACCCGAAGCGCACCGATATTCTTGGAAACTTCCGCTTCGACTACCAAGGAAGCGCCTACAACTGCGGCGCGTATCCCTGGTACGACCGTGTCTTTTCGAAGGCACATACAGAGATCGAGTGCGACCCCAGTGTGTGGAACCAGGTGGAGTCTCTGATCCGCACCAATATGTCTTCCAATTAGAGTCGATGGGCAGCCCGCCTCGCTAATGCAACCGTTTATCGGAAAGAAAACACGCTGTAGAACGCTAGAGGATCATAGATGGAAATGCGAGCTAGAACACGCCTTGCTACATTCAGCATTCTGCTTCTGCTTCCGTGGCTGCTTGTGCTTGAATGCAGTTCACAAGTGGCACCCAAAACCACCCCCGCAAATAGTACCTCGGAACCGATTGCTGCGCGACTGCAGGCGATAATCGCCAGTGGGACGCTTGAGGACCTGCGATGGCCAAACTTCACTGATTACCGGCAAAGCAGTCAGAAGCTGTACAAGGCAACGAACTATGCGGCAGTGTGGATTCGCGATGGGCAAGCATCTCCGCAAGCACTGGCGGTGATTGCGGAGTTCGCCGGTAGCCAGAAAAGAGGGCTGATTCCGGAAGACTACGACGCATCACGTTGGCCGCAGCGTCTGAGTGCATTAAAGGTCTCATCCGGAAACCCGGACACGCGAGCGCGTTTCGATGCCGCGCTTACAGTTTGCGCCATGCGATATATCTCTGACCTGCATAGTGGGCGGGTCAACCCAGAGCACTCCGAGTTCAGCATCACGATTGACCAGCGGAAATACGATTTGCCAGAGTTTGTTACAGAAAAGGTTCTGGCGGCAAGCAACGTCTCTGAGTTATTCAACGCGGTTGAGCCCCAGTACACCGGCTACAAACGCACTGAGGCTGTACTACAAACCTATCTGACGCTTGCATTACAAGACCACGCCGCGCCACTGCCTGGTCTGAAGAAAAGCGTGGCAATCGGCAATACCTATCCCGGGATCGAGCAGCTAACCCAGCGTCTGCGATTGCGCGGCGATCTGCCGCAAAGCGCGGTTGTGAATACAAAAGCCGGCGTCTACGACGGGCAATTGGTGAAGGCGGTCAAGCACTTTCAATCCCGACACGGATTGCAGGCGGACGGCGTATTGGGCCAGGAAACATTGCGTCACCTGAACACTCCATTGAGCGATCGCGTGCTGCAATTGGAGGATGCCTTGGAGCGGTGGAGATGGCTGCCGGCAGGCTATCAGCATCTGCCGGTCGTAGTGAACATTCCCGAATACATCTTGCGGACCTTTGTGAGCGATCACAAAATTGCCATGCGCATGAATGTCGTGGTCGGCAAGGAGATGGATCAGACGCCCGTCTTTGCGAAAGAGATGAAGTACATCGTCTTCCGCCCCTATTGGAATGTTCCTCAAGACATCACCAGCGCTGAAATCGTCCCCGCCCTGCGGAAGAATAAAAGGTATTTGGCGAGCCAGAATTTCGAGGTCACCGACCAGAATGGCCGAGTTGTCACCCGCGGAGCGGTGAGCGCCGGAGTCCTGGCGCAATTGCTATCAGGCAAGCTCTTGGTGCGTCAGCGGCCAGGGCCTGAAAATTCGCTCGGACTGGTGAAATTCATCTTCCCCAACAATGAGGATGTGTATCTGCACAGCACCCCCGCGCAGCAACTGTTTTCCGAGGCGCACCGCGATTTCAGCCATGGATGCATACGGGTGGAAAAACCAGTGGAACTTGCAACGTGGTTGCTGCAAGATCAGCCAAAGTGGACGCAGGCGACCATAACCGCAGCCATGAATTCTGGCCCCGATAATCAGCAGGTGAACCTGACCAGCCCAGTGCCGGTCGTGATTGTGTATGTGACGGCGGTGGTTGAGGAAAATGGCGAGGTCTATTTCTTCGACGACGTCTATGGGCATGATCGTTCGATGAACGAAGCTCTCGCGAAGGGACAGCAGTATCGCTAACTCTGGATCGGCACTACCAGCGCCGTACGGGGCCTACGTCCACATGAACAAAATCAGATTTCGCATAATAGCCCACGCCGCCTCGCTGCAGCGACACGGCGGCATCGCGAACCTCGGCAGTAGGAACTCCCGGAATTCGAATATCGATGGCTTTCGCTTCCATGTGTTGGCTGTGCAGCGCAACCCCTGGTCCGTGTTTGCGGAGATAGCTGTTGCTCTCCGGCGTACGATAACCGCATACGATGTCAATCTCGCCGTCGGGACGGCCTAACTTAACCAGCAGATCATGGAGGAGATCAAATTCCCTGATGTCATAATCCTTCACATCCCCGCTGCGGTGATCGCGGAGAAAATGGTCCAACTCCACTATCGGTCCGGCTAGGTATTGATCACCGATCCGATAGACGAGATCGAGATGCTCCCCGGTGTGTAAATGATACAGACGCAGCCGGTATGGCGCTGAATCTGTAGGCGTGCTCGTATCGGCCGCTCGTACTGCAGGAGCGGCCAACAGCGCCAAAGAAGCAATCAGACCAGCGATCGAGAAACCCTTTAACCGCATGTATTTTCACCAAAGTATTCCGAACGTCCCTCTTAACTATATGCAAAATTTTGAAATGACACCTGAAAGCGCTCGATTCCAGGTGATCCGGATTGACCGTCCGTGACACAGAGGAGAGTCTATTGTCCAAGCTCCCAGCTCGGTTGCGGATGATGAAGCGCAGCTCTGGCAGAGCGTGGAAGTCCATACCGGTCACTACCAACATGAGTCCCAGCTCCAACGTCAGCATCCGCCTCGAGCATCTCGCTCATGAGCATGGTGCTGCATGACGATGGCGTATGCTGGAGAAGGTACCCGATGGCAATCGAGTATCCCAAGTTGCTCGATACCGGAGCGGGCTTCTCCGGTTCGTTCGTGGCGGAGACGCTGCGTATTCGCGAAAAGGAGAGATGTATGTTACGAGAAGCTTTTGACAACGACCCCGCGGCGCAGATAGTCACCAAAGTCCGGAGCGAAGAGGCTCTGCTGAAAGCGGGCGCCTTGCAGAGCGCAATTTTCAACAGCGCCAATTTCTCGTGTATCGCCACGGACGCAAACGGTGTCATTCAGATCTTCAACGTCGGCGCGGAGAGGATGCTGGGCTACGCGGCCGCCGAGGTGATGAACAAGATCACGCCGGCTGACATTTCCGATCCGCAGGAAGTGATTGCACGCGCCGAGGAATTGAGCGTCGAGATTGGAACCACGATTACCCCGGGCTTCGAGGCCTTGGTGTTCAAGGCCTCACGCGGGATCGAAGACATCTACGAACTGACCTACATCCGTAAGGATGGAAGCCGCTTCCCGGCGCTCGTGTCGGTCACAGCGTTGCGCGACGCGCAGGACGCCATCATCGGCTACCTGCTGATCGGCACCGACAACACCGCGCGCAAGCAGATCGAGGCGGAGCAAAAGCTGCTCAGTCAGCAACTTCGCGACCATGAGCACATCGTCTTGCAAAAAGAGCAACTTCGGGCGTTGGCTGAACGACTGCAGTGGGTACGCGAAGAGGATCGCAAGAGAGTCGCTCGTGACCTGCACGATCAGATCGGGCAAATTCTGACCGCTATCAAAATGGATTTGACATGGGTGACGCGTCATCTGCCGGAGTCGGAAGTTGAGGTGCTCGCTCGACTGACGGAATCGATTCAGTCGATCAACGATGGCGTCAAGGCAGTGCGCGCGATATGCAGCGGATTGCGTCCGGGAGTATTGGATGACCTGGGCCTTGCAGCAGCGATTGAGTGGCAGGCCAGCGAATTCGCTTCTCGCAATGGTGTTAGCTGCCAGGTCTCTGTCCCCCCTATTGATTTGCACATGGATGGTGATCGAGCCACCGCGGCTTTCCGAATCTTTCAGGAGTGTCTGACCAATGTGATCCGGCATGCGCAAGCCAAGTCGGTGCGTGTATCCTTGTGCCAGGAAGATGAGAACATCCTCCTGGTTGTAGAAGACGACGGAATAGGCTTCCGTGAATCCGACTTATCAAACTCTCTTGGATCTTTGGGACTTCTGGGCATGAAAGAACGAGCGCAGTTCTGCGGCGGCGATGTACAAATCTCCAGTTCACCCGGCAACGGTACAACGGTCACGGTTCGCGTTCCGGTGGACACTCCAAGCGCCAAGAGGGAACAAACATGCACATCCTGATAGCGGATGACCATGCCGTCGTACGCCGTGGCCTCAGAGAGATACTGGCTGACGCTCTTCCCGGCGCGGACTTTACCGAAGTCGGAAACGGGGATGAGGTACTTGGCAATCTGGGTAAATCTCAAACCGCCATGCTGGTGCTGGATATCAACATGCCGGGACGTAGCGGGATGGACGTGCTGCGGGACGTAAAGCACACATACCCACGGCTGCCGGTGATCATCCTGAGTTGCCAACCGGAGGACCAGTATGCGGTGCGCTGTTTGCGGGCTGGCGCCGCCGCCTATATCAACAAAGAGAGCGCATCGGAAGAACTCGCGATGGCAGCGAAGAAGATTCTGGGCGGCGGCCGCTACGTCAGCGCGAGCCTCGCCGAGAAACTGGCTGCCAATTTGGACGTGTCCAGCGACAAGCCCCTCCATGAGTTGCTCTCGGATCGAGAACACGAAGTTATGAGAATGATCGCCTCCGGCACGCCCTTGACAGACATTGGCGAGAGGCTCAATGTCAGTGTAAAAACAATAAGCAGCTATCGAGCGCGAATCATGGAAAAAATGCAGATGAAAAGCAACGCCGAACTTACCCGCTACGCCATAACGCACAAACTGATCGATTAGCGCTTCCCTTCGGTGTAGGAAAAACCCTACAGAGCTAACCCGGAAAACCCTACAGAAATCAGGGTTTTCGCTGGTGTTAATTACTTTTCCCATCCGCTATTGTGGCTTCAGGTCGAATACGAAGATGTATATCCTGATAGCAGATGATCACGCGAACGTACGTCGCGGCCTGAGAGAGATTCTGGCGGATGCCTTTACTGGCGTGCACTTTTCCGAAGCCGCCAACGGAGATGAGGTCCTGGTCCAACTGGCCAAGTCTCAATGTGGCGTCCTCTTGCTCGACATCAATATGCCTGGACACAGTGGCCTCGAAGTGCTGCACGATGTTAAGCATAATTATCCGCAGCTTCCTGTGATCATGGTGAGTGTCCAACCTGAGAACCAGTATGCGTCACGCTGTTTGCGGGCCGGAGCGGACGCCTATGTCAACAAGAACTCCGCGTCGGAAGAACTGGCGCCGGCAATCAGAAAGATACTGGGCGGCGCAATGTCCACGCTGACCAGCATATAAACTAATCCAGATTTCGAAATCGTTGGCACGTCATGAGAGGTTTGCGCTGAGAACCGAGAGCGCACGAGCCTCTTGCCGTCACGTACACCTCGCTTCGATTCAATCAATATTCAGGCGTAAGTAAAACCCTACAAAGTTAGCGTGACAATGCCTACAGCATTAACAGTGTTCGCTGATTCTGTATTTATTCCCATCTTGTATCTTGGCTTTAGAAACATTGTTAGAGATTGCCACCTACGCAAACTCTGCGAGATTGAAAGGTATCAAAATGGCTACGAATCGCGCCACCATGACGAGTATGGCACCCAGACTTCCGGTTGGCCTATCCCTTCCCACGCCTTCGACTGCAAAGCATGGCTTAAAGATCGCTTCAAAGAAGATTGACGCATTGCCGGGTCAGGGCCTCGAACTCGATCCTCAGATTCTGCTGACCAGGATTGTGGCCGGAAAATCGCTTCGCCAGTACCAGATTGATGATTCCATCTTTTCGCAAGGCGATCCGGCCGATGCGGTCTTTTACATCCAGGCTGGCCAAGTGAAGCTCACCGTTGTGTCGACGAGCGGCAAGGAAGCCGTCATCGCCTACCTTCCGGAGAAGAGCTTTTTTGGCGAAGGGGCCCTGGCTGGCCAGCCGCTTCGTATTTCCACCGCGAGCGCACTTCAATCCAGCACCATCGTTCGCATCGAAAAGACGGTCATGATCGGCCTGCTCCAACGCGAACCGGGGTTCTCCGAGCAGTTTCTCACGCACATGCTCTCCCGCAACATCCGCATGGAAGCTGATCTGGTCGATCATCTGTTCAATTCCAGCGAAAAGCGCCTTGCCCGGTTGTTGCTGATGATGGCCAACTTCGCCCAGGACTCGAAGCCCACTCCGGCCATCGCCAAGATCAGCCAAGAGACTCTAGCCGAAATGATCGGTACCACTCGCTCGCGCGTAAGCTTCTTCCTTAATCGGTTTCGCGACCTAGGCTTCATCGACTACAACGGTAGCGGGATGCATATTAACAGTTCATTGGTCAGCGTCGTGCTACACGACTAATCGGAAAGCTACGGGAGATCGACGCCCGAAGCAACACACCGCCGCTGTTAGCGTAGATCCGGTCGTTCTACTTCTTAGCTGCTGCAATAGCACGCAGCATCAGAGGGTGAGCCGCCTTCGCCTGGGCAGCGTCCGCACGCAGATGGTCATAGTCCAACCGCTGAAGATCGCGGCCTCCATTGCCGCCGGCCATGATTGAGGCAGAGTCTACACACAGCATTCCAATTCTCACCGAGCCGAACTGATCCGATCCGACTTCCTGACAGACACGGCCACTCACGTCCTTCACGCGGTAGCTGATCGTCTTCTTGTGTACATCCAGTCCGATGAAATAAATATCTCAAGCGGAGAGCCACCGTGGTTGTTCTCTGACTCCGCGTCGCTGCTGAGTCATTGGAAGCGAGGCATGCCGCTTACCGTAGCGGTTCGCATTCAACTGCGTTCAGGTGGGGTGACGTCCATCGTCATAGACTCCAGATATGTACCGAGAAGTAGCCGATTTCGGGGGGAGGCGATCCAGCAGCTTAAGGCCATAGCTTTGCGATTATCTCGAATTTTGGCAAAACGCGATGATGTTTGTGTTCTTGTCCCGCAGCTGCGTAGCTTGCGACCAGTAATCGATTGAGCGCTGGGCCGCAGATATCGAGTTGACGTTGACGGCACTACGGATGGCTGTGTCCCTCGAATGGCCGACTGTGTCTCAACAGCTCCGGTCAATCGAGGGGACAAGTTCAACCAGGCTTGCTAGCTTCTGTGGCCATGGTTGTTGTTGTGATCTTCGTTATTATTTCCAGTCCCGATGGTCGCCATCCGGGTGATGCTCGTCATGATGGTTTCCGTCCCGGTGGGCGCGGTCATGTTTCCAGTCGCTGTGCCCACCGAATGCGTGGTCATAGTGTCTGTATCCGCGAGAATCTCTCTGATAGCGATAACCATTCTCGTAGTAGTAGCCTTCATGGTAGCCACTTTGATACATCATTACCGGCGCTCCGATTTGGACTCCGACCGCTATTTGGGACTCTGCTTTAGGCGGCGACGCCAAACCGACGGCAATAACCAGGCCGAATACTGCAATTCCCACTTTCTTCAACATACCTTGAATCTCCAGTAACTAATTTGTCTTAACTAATCGCAGGTAACATTCCTATTCCCTGAGTAACTGATCCTAGCAATACCACGCAACACTGTATGGTCAAACTAGCTCATGTTCCCGTCCTGCGATCGAGGTTCCGTTGCCTCTTCCCGAAAACTTGTAGTGAGAGGTAGCTAGAAACCGGTGAACTCCCGCATGCGTCAGGCCGCAAACATCTCCGTTGGCCCGGTGGGATTCCTAGTGAGCCGTCCCGGTGATTACGTTAGCTTTGATTCGGCGTTGGGGATCGGTGTAGGTCCAGCGGAATGGGCGCGCTGATTTCTCATAGGCTCGAATGTATCGGTGGAGTTTTCGCGAGAGGTCGGCGACCGATGTAAAGACGCCGCGTTCGATCACGTCGCGCTGGATCTTGGCAAACCAGAGTTCGACCTGGTTCAGCCATGACGAATACGTTGGGGTGAAATGGAATCTCACGCGCGGGTTCTCCTGTAAGAACTGTTCAACCGCCTTTGTTTTGTGAGCCGAGAGATTGTCGAGCACGATGTGGATTTCCTTGGCACACTTCGTCTGCCTCACAACCCCTGTAAGAAAGTCGATGAAGTCAGCGCTGGTGTGCCGCTTGGCCGTTTTCCCGGTCACCTTGCCAGACTTCACATTCAGAGCAGCGTAGAGCGAAAGGGTGCCGTGGCGGTAATACTCAAAGCCATGACGTTCGGCCCGTCCGGGAGAAAGCGGCAGCACCGGGTCCAACCGATCCAACGCCTGGATGGCGGTCTTTTCGTCAACACAGAACACGGCGGCATGCTGCGGCGGATTCAAGTACAGCCCAATAATGTCGGCGGCCTTGCGCTCAAACTCAGGATCATCGCTGGCCATGTAGTGATCCAGTCGATGTGGCTTAAGCTGTGCCTGCGTCCAGACCCGCTGCACTGTCGACTTACTGACACCCAATGCTTGAGCCAACTTGCGGCAACTCCAATGAGTACTCCCGTCCGGCGGCGATTGCAGAGTACGGCGCACAATGCGCGCCTGCACGCTCGGGGTCACGACCCGCGGACGACTGCCTTTATGTTCCGGCCTGAGCCCTTCCATACGCCGCTGTTCGAAACGCTTGCGCCAACGAGCGATGGTGGGAGAACTGGTATGCAGCCGAGTCGCGATCTCGCGATAGGGAACACCGTCGGCCAACGCCAGAATCAATCTGCCTCGGAAGACGTCCCCCGCAGGAAAGGTGCGGGACTGTGCCCAGTGCATCAACTCGTCGCGTTCGTCTTGGGAGAGAGTGAGCAAGCTTCCGTACTTTGCCATGCTCTTTTAGACGCAAAATCAATGCTTACGGTTTCACCGGGACAGATCACTAGTCGCAATGAGTCTTTAAATCATGAGTCTTTAAATCCGCAAATTCAGCGTTCCATTGCAGGGATTGTCGGATCGACTCCTTACCGCTGAACAATCGCCCCGCAATGCTGGTCACAAACGCCGTAGCGGCATTCGCGACCGGCTGCTGGTGGTACGGGAGTCGCGCCAGGATCGGAACCTCCCAGCGGCGCACTCGGTCCGCATGCGTCCACTACCGGACGGCCAGCGCTCGATGAGCCCTTTCTACAGGCCAGTGCTGACTAATTGCTAGAACGACGCGTGACTGAGATGATCAGTGCTGCTACGAGCTTCGTACTGGCGGCCAGCGCCAGGTGCAGGCATGCGGTTTATAACGGGTTCACGATTCCGGTTGCAAGCTCTTACACTCGTGCGAAATCAATATATCCGCGCTGGACATCCGTGCTCAACAGCTTTACCCGCAGCTTGTCCCCAACATCCACTCCCTGTTGCCCGTGCGCCAACAATCCCTCTACATGTGGCTGCAGCACGCGAACGAAGGTGCCGTGTGGAGTCACTCCCGTAACGATCGCATCGAACAGTTTGCCGACTCTGCTGGTCATTGCGACTGCCGCAATCCGCTTCGACATTTCCCGCTCAACCTTCCGCGCCGCGTTTTCTTTCGCGGTACAGTTGGCGGCGATTGCGGCCAACTCATCGTCGGAATACGGAGCAGGCTGGTTCGCGAGTACGGCTTTGATCAGCCTCTGGGTGACCAGATCGGCGAAGCGCCGGTTGGGAGCCGTGGAGTGCGTGTAGTCCTGAACGGCGAGACCGAAGTGCTCCTGCTCAGGATCGCCGGGGCGTTCTAGGACATACTCACCGGGTCCCATCAACTTGATCACAGCCAACGACAGATCGGCAAAGTGGTCAGGATCCGCAACTTTGCGCTTCGTCAAGAACTCGTTCAGCGACTTGGGGTCCGGTTCGGCTGGCAGGTGTTCACCTTGCTGGGCTGCAAGTTCCACGATTCGGTTCCAGCGCTCGGGGGTTTTCACCACGCGCCGGATGGAAGACACTTGCAATAACATGCGGGCGAGTGCCCCATTCGCTGCGATCATGAAATCTTCGATGAGTTCCGTGGCACGGTTCTTCTCCTGTTTCGCCACGCCCACAACCTGCTGGTTGAGTAGTACAGGGCGCACCTCGGTGGTCTCGATGTTCAGCGCTCCGTGCCGGTACCGCTCATTCATCAAAGCCTGCGCGACCTCATCCTGGAGGCGTAGCTGCGATTGCAGCTCGGGTGAAGCTGCCACTTTATCCGGAGCTGCGCCTTTTCCCTCAAGCCAAGCCCCCACGGCGTCATAAGTGAGCTGTGCTTTATTGCGGACTATCGCACGATGTGCCTCGCCCGAGCTGATGTGCCCATCCTGGCTAACCACGAACTCGATTATCAGGCTGAGCTTATCTGCTCCCTCCAACAGCGAAGTCATGCCGGTCGAAAGCTGCTCCGGCAACATCGAGAAATTCCGTATGCCTGTATAGACCGTCATCGTTTCCTTCGCGGCATGTTGATCAATGGCGGAGTTCTTCGGGACAAAGGCATCCACATCGGCGATGCCCACCAACACACGCGTCTCGCCTGTGGGCAACCGCTCCGCCACCTCAATCTGGTCGAGATCTCGCGAGGTATCGTTATCGATCGAAGACCAGAGCAGATTGCGCAGGTCACGAATCGTTTCACTCGGCGCCACTTGTGGTGGGTGCGCGGCCAATTGCAAAAGCTGCTGCTCAGCTAGCGGAGGAAATTCCGGCTCAAAGCCGTTCTCCAGCATGGTTTGCTTGGCTGCCGCCTGAAGATCGAAGTGGGACACCTGAATAGTGGTCATTTCTTAAACAGTCTAAGCCGTCACTCTGTTCCGAGGCGAATCGCGGTGGATCGAACGTGCCAAGATATGGACATGGCAGAACCCAAAGCAGCGGTAGCGATCGTGCGTGCGTGTCAGCGGGAATCCATTTTGCTCATCCGGCGCTCGGAGCGGCAAGATGATTCCTGGTCGGGGCACTGGTCATTTCCGGGAGGCCGGCGTGATCCCGATGACCTCGACCTGCTCCATACCGCCCTCCGCGAACTTGAAGAAGAGTGCGGAATCCGGCTTGACCGGGAGCATATGGAAGCCACATTGCCACCTGTGCTGGCGAGGCGGAGAGCGGGGCCGTTCGTGTTAGTGGCTCCGTTTGTGTTCGAGGTGGATGGCGAACTGTCCACGATTGTTGATAATGAAGAAGCGGTGGAAGCGGTCTGGATTCCGCTGAGTGTCTGGTGTGACCCAGTGAAGCACTCTCTCCGGCCCGTGCCGGGGCGACCGACGAATTGGCTGTTTCCGGCAATCGATCTGAACGGAGTGCCGGTTTGGGGATTCACTTACCGGCTGGCGACGGAGTGGCTCGGGCTGCTACCTAAGCAGAGCCCCATCGAGCAGGCGGGATTTGAGATGGCTTGCCGGGTTATGGACTTCCTGCTCTCTCATGGCGTGAAGCTCAAGAGCGGATGGCAGGATCACATTGAGCAACCAGCAATCGGTGAACCGCAGACTGCGAAGGTAGCCACGGTGGAGGGCGCGATTCCTGCTGCGTTGGTTATCGCCCATTTTGCGATTCCAGGAGAGCTTTTCCCAGCCATAAACCTCCTCGAAGTACGGCCGGATCAGATTCGCGTGGTGGGACTGGCGTTTGAGGAATATTTGATCTTGGTGTCCGAGTAGGGTGGCCAATTCCCTTCCCCATTGCAGCAACTTGCTCCCCACCGGCGTATCTGCAGAGCCGGAAACGCGCCTTGATCCGGCCACCCTGGCGCTTGTGTAAATATCGCAGCCGAGCGATCGGATTTGTGCACGAAGCCAAGGACGGCTGACTCCCCCACGGTATCAGCCTCCCCATATATTCCCACTTGTCGATCTTGGTAGCATTTTGGTAGCAAATAGCGCCGTTTATACCGGTTTTTCACCACTTGGCCGGTATTTAACCCCTTTAAAATCAATGGCCGGCTACTATTTCAGTTCCATGGCATGGAAGAGGTCGTCGGTTCGATCCCGACCAGGTCCACCAAATTTATCTCTCTCACAATCAAAAGTTTAGCGAACCTTTAGCCCGATCTCACGGTCTCAATAAAATCTCTTCCAGCCCAAGTTCCAACCCAAGCGACTCATCCAGCCGCTGAAGTCCTCTTGATTGCCTCAAGAAACTTTCCCCGCGCGGCCATCTGCGCGGAGTTGACGCGATGAGTATATATAGCTGTCATGGACGGCTTGGAATGGCGAAGGATGCTCTGGATTACAGGAAGATTGACTTCATTGGCAGCGAGGAACGCTCCCGGTGAAGGCCTGAGGTTGTGCCAACCAAATCTCCCTGTGTATCCCCTCGGAATCATCCCTCAACTCATGGACACTTCCTCTGCACAGGGTCCTTACTTTCTGGCCTACAAGCTACAACCAGATTGCCAACTTTGTGCTCGCCCAGAGCGAAATCAACATCGCCATCGGAGACAGAGCGCCACCCAAATGAAGGCAAATCTGCGGGCAAATTGTCTTCCCGAAACGAGTCTCTGATGCGCCAGACGTACGGTGTGCAGACGTGATTGAATTCACCTAAAATTCATGCCGCGTACTCTTTGCATTGGTTCAAATCAATACGTGATCGGAAGTGACAGATGCTTCTAACGCCACTAAGACGGAAGCTTCTGGCCATAGGGCGGCGCTACGCAGAAGCCCGCATGTTCGCCAAAGCAATGCGTTCCGCCAAGCACCCGATTCTTGCGCACATCATTCCAACTCGCCGCTGCAACCTGGCATGTGCTTACTGTAACGAATATGATCATTCTTCCCAGCCGGTCGCGATTGAAGAGATGCTCCGGAGGGTTGACCGGCTAGCAGCGCTGGGGACGACGATAATCACCCTCAGCGGAGGAGAGCCGCTTCTCCATCCACAATTGGATTCGATTCTCTCGCGCATCCACGAGCACAGAATAATCCCAACTCTGATTACCAACGGCTACCTGCTGAATGCCGAGCGCATCCGGCGATTAAACCGGGCCGGTCTTCACCAACTGCAGATCAGTATAGATAATGTCGCGCCGGACGATGTCTCGAAGAAAAGCCTCAAAGTGCTCGATCAGAGACTGCGCTGGTTGGCCGAGTACGCGGAGTTTGATGTCAACATCAACGCGGTTGTGGGCTCCGGAATCAGAAATCCCGAGGATGCCTTAGTTGTCGCCCGCCGCGCCATTTCTTTGGGCTTCGGAGTCACGACGGGCGTCATTCACGACGGTTCCGGGCAGCTTCAGCCTCTCGGCGATCACGCGCGCTCGGTTCTGGATGAGATCGCCAAGCTGCGCAAACCGCTGTTCTCGTTCGTTCGGCACAATCGGTTCCAATACAATCTGGCGCGCGGAGTACCCAATGACTGGCATTGCCACACAGGAAGCCGCTATCTCTACATCTGTGAAAACGGCCTGGTGCACTGGTGTTCGCAGCAGCGTGGCCACCCTGGAATTCCTTTAGATCGATACTCGGCCGCGGATCTTGAGCGCGAATATGGCACGATCAAAGCTTGTGCGTCATTCTGTACCATCAACTGTGTGCATCAGGCTGCCATTCTGGATGAATTGCGCGAGCATCCGCGGGAGAGCATCGCTCAAATGTTTTCTCCCGCTGAAAGACAAGGGGACCCCGCGGAGCTCCCCGCCTCCGTGCGCATTCTTATGTGGATGTTTCTGAGTAGCCGGAATCGGGGGGCGTTTTCCAAGGCAGCTCTGCGAATGCTTGGACTGAAATAGAAAATAGCAAACGTTTGGCTTGGTGGCGGACGTCATCTCGGAAACAATTCGACCAGCCGGATGGCATTTGCTTCCGCTTCCTACTCCAGCTTGTAATCTTTGTATTCGATCGTAAGCGTTGCAGTGCCGCCAAGCCGTACTTTGGTCCAAGACTTGTTAGAGACGGGGAGCCAGAATTCTCCCACTTTGCTGTAACGTTGCTCGATGCGGGTTTTGCTGATCCAGAATGAGGGATTCTTCGCGGGCTCCGCGTCGATGGATTCAATCGCGAAGTCGGCTGCATTCACACAAATTTCGCCGCGGTAAAGAAACTTGTTATCTCTGCGTGGTTCTACCTTAAGCCGATAACATCCTCCTTGCTTGCCTACACTCGTTCCAACCAAGGTTAACGAGTAATTTTCAGGAGTCATCGCCGTCCGGCGCTGGTTGTCCGCTTCGGTCGCTTCTTTTTCGCTTTCCAGCAATTTCCGCAAGACTCGAGTTTGCACCAGCTTCGATCCGGATTCGGACAGAACGGAAAAGTCTTTTGTGGCGGGAGGCATATAGGCTGCTGCGACCACCATATCCGCCGCGCGGTTTCCTGGAAAGCCGCGGTAATCGAGATTGTAATGACGCCGTCCGGTGAAACCCTTCAGCGCGCGCGCCCGCCTCGTGTTAGCCTCCACCAGGCGCGAGAAGATCTCCTCGGAACTCAGCTTCGGCAACTCCACGCTCGCCGAAGTCGTCGAGGGGCTCCCCGGCCGAGGACCCGGATCTCGTTCATCCGAAGCGGTAGCGCTTGCGGGCAGGACAATAAGACACACAGAGAGAACGGCGGCGACTAGGTGCATTCTATTGCGTGATGTGGTCATCAGATCTGCTCTTGATTCAAATGTCACGAAACTGAGCGTGAAGCTTGAGATAAGCCGAGAAACTCCGCTTTCCCAGAATAGCAGCCGATGCTGTTATTGTCCTGCCAACCGGGTTCGGCGGCTTTGAGGTGAAGAGAGGAGACGCCTGCTCGAGCGGCAGTTCAGCATTCGCGACCGCATGAATCTGCTGGTAAAGATCAAGAAATGCGGTCGCAGCCTGTTCCCAGCAGAAGGAGGCTGCGGTTGAGAGTGCGTTTTGCACCTTCTTTTCGCGGACTTCTCGTTCGCTGATAATCTCTCTCACTGACAGGGCGAAGCTTTCCGGAGTTGGTGGGACAAGCCACGCGTTCGAATGATCTGCGAACTCCGTCACCCCTCCAGAGTTCGGCGCTACCAGCGGCAATCCTGAAGCCATCGCCTCCAAAAGTGCAATGCCAAATGGTTCATTAGGATTCGAGTGAAGGAAGACGTCGCTGTTCGCCAGAAGATCTGCAAGCGCTTCGCGGTCCTTTATATACCCTAGGAAACGAACTTTCCCGGGGAGTTCAGAACTCGCTGCGCTCTCGAGTGCGGCGCGCTCCATGCCCTCCCCGGCGATCAACAGCGCGTACTTCTCTGGCTCGCTTCGCAGGCTCTTCATCGTTTCTAAGAGCAGCGCAAGGTTTTTCTCGGGTGCCAGGCGTCCGACATAGACCAGCAATCTGCAGTCTTCAGTCTCGCCGATCTTGGACAGGAGTTGTTGCCGAGCTACCGGCGACCGTCTTTTTGCGCTGAACGTGCGCAGATCCACTCCCATGGGCCGTACCCAGACACCACGAGTTACCGGGTGGCCATCGCTCACCGCTCGAAGCTCGTCCGCAGTTCGTGTCGAAATAGCAATATGGTGATCAAAAAACGGGAAATAGATCCACCGCATGTACCAAGCGGAGAACATTCGTCCCGCCTTGCCCACCCCTAAATAGGTTGCCACATTGTCGTCCATGCGTTCGCAACTTAATCCCACGACCACCGGACGGAATGAAACGTCAGCGAGCATGCCCAGGCGCAGCAGTGCCGCCAGATAATTCAGATTGTACTTATCGCAAACCTCCACAAGATGGGGGCGCTCGGTCGCGATAATGCCCTGAACGATGCTCTTGGGATACAGGAACGCGGGGGGATAGATGATTCGGTAGCGCGAGTTTAGCGGTGCCGGCGTTGCTTTTACATAGTAGATGCGAGCGTGTTCGTTATAGTCTTCAACGCGGTCAGCTTCAGAAGGAACGATCAGTCGAATGGGCTGCTGCCGGCGTGCCGCAGCATCCATCAGTGCCCGATAGAAGGTGGCTATGCCACCGGAGGTTTCATGCCATGCATTCGTCAGGTGAAGAGTCTTTATCATTCCATTGAAATTTAGGGGAAAAGAATGAACTTCAGGAGGTTTCTCCGGGTCGCGTCAACAAAGAACCGGTATAGGCTGACTGGAATTGAGGCAATAAACAATAGGGTCAGCCTCGGCAGATCGAGCAGGTCTTGAGCAAGCGGCTTTCCCTCCGCTCCCACCAGCAGCACGCCGCGCCTCATCACAAAAAGATTGAATGTCGCTGAAAGGCCGGTAAACGCGGCAGATGCAATTAAACCAGCATGAAAGGAACCCGTACCCATTACCAGGTGTGCAAAGACCTCCAGTGTCTGAAATAGGACGGGAATAACAATGGCCACAAACAGTTCTGCGATCCATGCTGGCTGCGCATACCTTAGGGCTTGGGCAACTGCGCCAAACAGTCCTGCAGCACCCGCCGCATAGATTGCCTCCACCAACACCGCTTCTGTTCTGCCTAGAGTGTGTGCTTTCAACGACGCGATGAAAAACAATGTCCCGCGACAAATCGCACTGAGGATGGCCGATTTACGATTCCACTGCAGTACGATCAGGCGCAACGGATGACGTACAAGCGAGCCGAGCGCTTCCCACACCTCGACTCCGGGGCCGGCGGCCTCGTCGCGTCCGTTTCTGCTAACAGTCATGCCGGCTAGTATAAGCAAGCCTGGAACTCTCGATATGAAAACTCATTCGGCTCTCGATGAATATCTCGTGACGGACGACTGACGCCGAAGTACCGGCACTTCAGTGAACCCGAACACTGCTCATATCTTCTGCGAATCTCGACGGCTCTGGCTAACAACGTTCCGGGACCACCGACTTCGCATTGCTCTTGGAGTCGTCCTCCTCTGGTTTCCACGTCAACAGGTACGATTCCGTGACAATTGGAAGCTTCCTTAACATTTCATCGGGCAAAGGATTGCGGCGAACTCCTGATCGCGGGCAGATATGAGGGACCGCCTCCGAAGAGGAAGGGGGAGATGTGGGCCACCGATCTACTTCGCTCGCATCTTCGATTTACTCGAAATTGACCTCCATGGCGGTTCGACTGCCTTACCATGTGCAGTGCAGGCGAGTGGCCCCATGTCAGCACATCCGGTCGTGAGTGGGCCCCTGGGCCCGCACGAGGCAAGACATGGCAGAAAGCATTGGCGACCCCTCGCAGCGTGTCGTGGCGAGAGTGGCAGGCACTTTTTATCTCTCTACATCGTCATCTTTGCAACTTCCACCTTTATTCAAAACCATGCGGTTGGCTCCGGGGATGCGGCGGCCACGGCCAGAAGCGTTGTGGTCTCGGAGCGGATCTTCCGGCTGGGCTTTATGAGCGAGATGGTCGCCGCTCTGTTCTTTCTTCTCGCGGCCTGGGCGCTTTATGTGTTGCTGAAGCAGGTGAACCGAAGCCTTGCGCTGCTGTTTGTGTTGCTGAATCTGTGCGGCGTCGCCATCGAGTGCGTCAGTGCGGAGATTCGTTTTGCTGCCCTGCCGCTGCTGACCAGCGCGGATTATGGGAAGACACTCAGCACAGAGCAGGCGCAGGCTCTGGCGACGATGCTGCTCAACGTGGGCAGCATCGGCGGTATGGTCTCGGTGCTCTTCTACGGCGTCTGGCTCTTTCCGCTTGGTTATCTGGTGATCAAGTCGCGCCTCATTCCGCGTGCTTTCGGCGCGCTGCTGATCGCGGATGGCCTCTGCCTGCTGATCTGCTTCGTCCAGCTATGGCTCTTTCCGGGCCACGAAAAATTGACCTACCCGCTCTATCCCGTGATGTTCATTGCAGAGTGTGGACTGGGGCTGTGGCTGGTGATCAAAGGCGTGAAGGAAGCACCGCCGGAGGCGGGCAGCCTTGCGTGAGTGAAGCGCAGCACATTCTAGGGCTCGGGCAGGCAACGAGTCTTTGTGCTATCGTGCGGACCATGAAAATAGCTTTCGCATTGTTTGCTGCATTGTGCATTACCGTTCCCCCTGCCGCTCCGCAAACGGCCACACCACACCATCAAGAGCACGAACGGCAGATGCGCGCCGACGAGGCCGCCATCCGGCAGGTCTCGGAAAACTGGACCAAGTTTTATAACGCCGGTGACTCGGCGAAGGTCGCGGCTTTGTACACCGACGACGGTTACTATCTCTCGGCACACGTCCTGGCGCATGGGAGAAAGGCGATTCAGGCTTACTGGGAACGCGGCATCAAGGCGGGCGGGCACATCGATTTTATCAAGCCGCTGACACTCTACTACACCGGCGACCTCGCCTATTGTGCGGGCACCTACCAAGCGACCAACGCCAGTGTGACGGTCGATGGGCGCATACTAATCGTGCTGAGGAAGATGAACGGCAAGTGGCTGATAGCCGCGCATGAAACAGTCGTGCGCGACCAACCGCTATAAGTTCGAAGCTCGCGGCCGATTCCGGTCGGATCACGGGCAAACCGCAAGTATCCTTCGGCCAATACCTGTCAAAGGCTCATGCGGCCTGTTGAAAAACTCTGTTTCTTGAAAAACCGCCTCAAAACCGTGACCGGAAATGTATCCGCAGTCGGAGAAAATCGCTTATAGCGCAATTGTGAGCGAAGGTTTTTCGGCAACTTTTCCGCAATCGAGTTTTTCAACAGCCACTGGGCAAGGCACTCAGTATCCCAGAACGGGAATTGCCGTGGCGGCTAATCCACCTGCTTCTTCAATTCGTACAGTAGATTCATGGCCTCGCGGGGGCTGAGCGAGTCGAGGTCGGCTTCGCGGAGGCGATCGAGCACGGTGTTGGAGACGGGGGTGAAAATGGTCAACTGCACCGGGCCGGATTTTTCAGGCTTGGGAGCAAGCTGGGTGGTAGCGGTGTGTTCGGCGTTCTCGTGCTGGTGCAGCACCTCGCGGGCGCGGGAGATGACCTCGGCGGGAAGGCCGGCAAGTTTGGCGACCTCGATGCCGTAGCTCTTGTCGGCGGCGCCGGGTGAGACCTTGCGCAGGAAGACGATGCTGCCGCCGGTTTCCTTGACGCTGACGTGGTAGTTCTTGACCGAATCGAGCAGCTCTTCCAAATCGGTGAGTTCGTGGTAATGGGTGGCGAAGAGCGTCTTGGCGCGGCTGCGCTGATGGATGAATTCGACCACGGCCCAGGCGATGGCAAGCCCGTCGTAGGTGGCGGTGCCGCGTCCGATCTCGTCGAGCAGGATGAGCGAGCGCGGAGTGGCGGTGTTGAGGATGGCGGCGGTTTCGGTCATCTCCACCATGAAGGTGGAGCGGCCACGGGCGAGATTGTCGGAGGCTCCGATGCGGGTGAAGATGCGATCGACCGTAGCCAGACGGGCGCGGGTAGCGGGCACGAATGAGCCCATCTGCGCCATCAGCACGATGAGCGCGGTCTGGCGCAGGTAGGTGGACTTGCCTCCCATGTTGGGGCCGGTGATGAGCAGGATCGATTGCTGGGCTGCGTCCAGATAAAGATCGTTAGGCACGAAGCGGTCATTGGAGCCGGTGAGTTCGGGCTGCTCGATGACCGGGTGACGGCCTTCGAGAATTTCGAGGAGCTGGGTGCTGTCGTCGAACTCTGGTCGGCAGTAGTTGTGCAATGCGGCAAGATGGGCAAAGGAGAGCAGAACATCGATCTCAGCCAAGGCCAGCGCGCTCTGGCGAATGCGGCGCGATTCGGCGGCGATAGCGAGGCGCAGCTCGGCAAAGAGGCGGCGCTCGATTTCGACGATCTTCTCCTCGGCATCGAGAACCTTGGTCTCGTATTCCTTCAACTCCGGAGTGGTGAAGCGCTCGGCACCGACCAGGGTTTGCTTGCGCTCATAGTCGGCGGGCGCGTGTTGCAGGTTGGCCTTGCTGATCTCAATGTAAAAGCCGAAGACGTTGTTGAACTTGACCTTGAGCGAGTTGATGCCGGTGCGTTCGCGTTCGCGCTGCTCAATCTGCGCGATGTAGTGCTTGCTGTTGCGGCTGATGTCGCGGAGTTCGTCGAGCTGCGAATCGATTCTGCCCTGGATGACTCCGCCATCGTTGAGGGTGATGGGCGGCTCGGGAAGGATGGTGCGCTCGATGCGCTCGCGTACGTCGGTGAGTTCGTCGAGCAGATCCCGCAGGGCGGAATAACGCGCGGCAGGAAAGTGCTCCAGGGCGCGGTGCACGAGGGGTAGTTTGGCGAGCGATGCGGCAAGGGCAAGGATGTCTCGCGGGTTCGCCGTCTCCAGGGTAATGCGGCTGAGCAGGCGCTCGATATCCAGAATGCCGTCGAGCGAGCGGCGAAGCTCCTCGCGATGGATGAGGTTGGTGCGGGCAGCGGAGACTGCATCGAGGCGCTGGTTGATCTCGGCGACATCGATGGAGGGGCGCAGCATCCAGGCGCGCAGCAGGCGCTTGCCCATTGGGGTGAGGGTATGGTCGAGGGCGCGGAAGAGAGTTACGGAGTCGCCTGAGCCAGCAAAGAGCGGCTCAATCAACTCAAGATTGCGGACGGTGACGGCGTCAAGAATAAGGCAGTTCTGGCGCTCGTAGTAGCTGATCCGGTCCACATGGCCGAGCGATCCGCGCTGGGTCTGGCGGGCATAATGAAGGATGGCTCCGGCGGCGCAGGCCGCGGCATTGTGACCGGCGAGTCCGAAGCCTTCGAGGGAGAGCACGCCAAAATGGTTTTCCACCAGCGGGATGGCGTAGTCGGTGGCGAAGATCCAATCGTCGAGCGGAGTCTCGCTCCAACGGGCAAAGGGCGCAAGCTCGGTGGAGGCCATGCGCGGGGCGACAGCCGCGGCGGGCGCAGCCGCCGCCACGGCGGCAAAGACGGGCTGAGGCGCGGAGGATTGGAAGAGCGGCAGCGAGGCGGCGTAGAGCAGCTCGCGCGGGCGTAGGGTTTGCAACTCATCGGCGACGCGGCGGTCGGCGTCAGGACCACTGAATTCGGTGGCGCGGAATTCCCCGGTGGAGAGATCGAGCGCGGCAAAGCCAAGACTGGTGGCGTGGCGGGCCACGGCGCAGAGGAAATTGTTCTCCTCCGAGCCAAGCTGGGAGTCGGCGGCGGTGCCGGGGGTGACGACGCGGGTGACCTCGCGGCGCACCAGTTTTTTGGTGAGTTTGGGGTCCTCGACCTGGTCGCAGATGGCGACCTTGTATCCCTTGCGAATGAGCTTGGAGACGTATCCCTCGGCGGCGTGATAGGGAACTCCACACATCGGGATGGCGACGCCATCGACCTTCTGGCGCGAGGTGAGGGTGATCTGGAGCTCGCGTGCTGCGGTGACCGCATCATCGAGGAAGAGCTCGTAGAAGTCGCCGACGCGGAAGAACAGCAGCGCGGTGGGGTGCTCTTTCTTGATGGCGGCGTGCTGCCGCATCAGTGGTGTGGAGGCTTCACTCATGAGGAAAAATGGGGTCTCGAAAGGGCGAGTATAGCAGAGCCAATATGCTCGCCGGGAGCGATTCGGAGGCGGGCAGGAAGGAGGCGATGGGCTAAGCGATTCAGCGATCCGGCGGATTATACGAGATTCCTATTTGACTCCGGGGCTTTGTAGTGGTTTGCTATCGCAATGGAACTTCGGAAGGATCCAATCACACGTTCCTGGGTAGTTACCGGGGACCAACCGTCGCAGGGGCGGAATCTGCTGCAGGTCTGCCCGTTCTGCCCGGAGTCGCCGCAGCAACCGCAGGTGATTTCGTCGATGGCGTCGGTGAACTATGGACCGTGGTCGGCGCGGGCCGTGGTGCATCCGCAACCGCTCTACCACGTGGAAGGCGATCCGGGACGGCGCGGGGTGGGACTGTACGACGTGATGCGCTCGGTGGGTGCGCACGAGGTAATTGTGGAGAACGCGCGCCATGACCGGCAGCTCTGGACCGCCTCCGATGCCGAGATTGAGCAGTTTCTGCTGCTGTGCGCGCACCGCCTGGAGGATCTGCAGCACGATCACCGGTTCAAGTATGTGAGCATTTTCAAGGATTTTGGATCGCTCAGCGGACAGGAGTTCGACCATCCGACCTCGCAGATTGTGGCGACGACGTACGTGCCACGGCGGGTGCTCTACGAGCTGCGATCGGCGCGCGAGCACTATGCGCAGAAAGAGCGCTGCGTCTTTTGCGACATTCTGACCCAGGAGTTGCACCAGAGGGAGCGCATTGTGGAGATTCGCGGCGACTACGTGGCGTGCTGCCCATTTGCCTCACGCGCGCCGTTTGAGACCTGGATCATTCCGGTGACTCACAGTGCGCACTTTGAGCGCACGGCGTCTTCGCGCCCGGGAGCGTTGCGTGAGTGCGCCTCGTTGTTGCGCCGCATGTTGAACCGGATTCGCTCGATTACCGACAGCTTCCACCTGGTGGTGCACACCGCGCCGAACACGCAGCACCAGTCGAAGGTGCTGAATTACTGGCGCACGATCGACGAGGATTACCACTGGCACATCGAGATTTTGCCGATCCTGCAGGAGCGCCAGAAATCGTACACATTCAAGGAAACCTATCGCTCGGCGGTGATGCCGGAAGAGGCGGCCGCGCGGCTGCGCGAAGCACCCACGGAACATACCCTGACCACCACCTAGAGGGCGGCAGATTGGGCTGGAAAAAGGGGTGCGGGCGGCCCCTCGAAGCGTTGCGGATGGCGTGATATACTCAGGCGTTACCGAGCGTTGTGCGGTAGTGGTATGCCCGGTCGGCTGGATGGGCAAAACCGAGAAGCTATTTTTCCAGAAATCACACAATCTACGAGGTTGGCATGTCTGGCCACTCAAAATGGGCCACAATTAAGCACAAGAAGGGCGCGCTGGATGCGAAGCGCGGCAAAATTTTCACCCGCCTGATCAAGGAAATCACCATGGCTGCCAAGGGTGGCGGCGATCCGGAAAAGAATCCTCGATTGCGCACGGCAGTAGCTGCGGCAAAAGCTGAAAATATGCCGCAGGACAACATTAAGCGCGCCATTCAGCGCGGTACGGGCGAGTTGCCGGGCGTGACCTACGAAGAAATTACGTTTGAAGGCTACGGTCCGGGCGGCGCGGCGATTCTGATTGAGACAACGACGGACAATCGCAACCGCACGGTCAGCGACATCCGGCACATCTTCGGCAAGAACGGCGGCAACATGGGCAATGCGGGTTCGGTAGCGCACTTGTTTCACAAAAAGGGCGACATCGTGATTCCGAAGTCCCAGGCCAAAGAAGACGACCTGATGAACCTTGTTCTGGAACACGGGGCGGACGATTTGAGGGACGATGGCGATAACTGGGAGATCCTGACCGATCCGGCTGTCTACGAGGCAGTGCTGGAAGCGGTCAAAGCTGCCGGATACAAGCCGGAACTCAGCGAAGTCAGCATGATCCCGCAGAACTACGTCAAGCTGGAAGGGCAGCAGGCACGAACGATGTTTCGCCTGATGGAAGCAATGGAAGACTACGATGACGTGCAGAACGTGTACACGAACGCTGACATCGACCAGAAGGACCTGGAAGAAGTCGCCGGCTAGCGCCGGAGCAGCCGGTTCCAGAAAGGGCTGATCCGAGTGAGGCTGTTACGAAAGTTCTGCAACTTTGGTGCAGGTAGATGTTAAAAATGCTCTCGCGGAAGTGAGGGCATTTTTCATGGCCTGATCTACCCACAGCAGGTTCTTGGCGAGATCCAATCGGAGCGACGGAATGACAATCGATGATGCGTTGCTGCTTTTCAACAAGTGGTGGAGCGAGGATACGCCGATCACCTGCACGTTCGTGGGGAGGGGATTGAAGGTGCGGATCACTGGAACCATCGAGCGCATCGAGTCGGGCACAATCCTTATGCACACTGGAGATGAAGCCGCGTTCCTTCAGATGCCGCTGCATTCGGTGCATGAGTTCCGGTACTGCGATTCACGAGAAATCGGAGAGCCGGGGGCAGAGGATAAATATGCCGGGTATCTCATCATGCGCCTGATGGACGGGAGTGTCCTGCAGTTTGCTGAGCCCAAGTGACCTGGCGCCAGAAGCCATTACTGCATTGGTTTTCGTGGTTCTGGCGGGTATACCTGAGCGGGGCGTCACAAAACTAAGGTTCCCTTAGTGCGACTCCGAGGTTACCGACGTACATTGACCGAAAGACCAGCTCTCGATACCGTCGTGAGTTGATGGACCACCATGAAACTGCTCGTTGCCGATGACTCAGGTCTGTACCGGACGCTTTTAAGACGCCTGCTGGAGGGCTGGGGCTACGAGGTCGTGCTTGCCGCCAATGGCTATGAAGCACTGCGCATCCTCGAAAGCGACAACGCACCCCGGCTGGCGATTCTGGACTGCTTGATGCCAGGACTGGGTGGACTTGAACTCTGCGAACTGATCCGGGAGCGCAAACAAAGCTACGTGTACACGATTTTGTTGTGTGCGCCCTGCCCGAGCTGGAACTCACAGGCCCAAAGCGATCTGCTCAAGGGATTTGAATTGGGGGCAGACGATTACCTAAGCAAGCCGTTCAAGGAACTCGAACTCAGAGCACGGATCAAGGTCGGGGAACGAATTATCCGCAGCCATGAGGAGCTGATTGAGGCGCGTGAAGCTTTGAAGTTCGAGGCCTCGCACGATCCCTTGCTGCGAATCTGGAATCGCCGAGCCATCCTCGATCTGCTAACCACGGAATTAAGCCGATCAAAGCGGCAGCAGACATCGCTCAGTGTCTTCTTTGCCGACCTGGATTGCTTTAAGCGCGTCAACGATAGTTACGGCCACCTGGTAGGGGATGAGGTGTTGCGCAGTGCAGCGGAAAAGATGTCTGGGGCGGTGCGTGAGTACGACCACGTCGGCAGATACGGAGGCGAAGAATTCCTTGTGGTGCTGCCTGACTGCCCGGTGGACGTAGCGCGGGAGGTGGCCGAACGGGTGCGGCAGCATATCGGCGAAAAACCTCTCGTAAATTCTCCCGCGCAGGTGAGAGTTACGGTCAGTATCGGCGTCTCCCAATGGCAGCCCGGCCAAGAAACCCACGACCTTCTCCACCGGGCGGACATTGCGATGTACCGGGCTAAGCAGAACGGGCGTAATCGTGTAGAGGTGGAGAATTCCGGAGAGCCGGAGTAGCCTGCCCGGGCAGCGGGTACGCCGGGAGCATAGGGCGCAATTTCCCGGGACGCGTGGTACAACCCGATTCCCCGGTTGTGCATGTACCCGGCGCCATGAGCGAAGGCACCAGGACGCAACTATCGTTGCCGGTTATTGCGTTTCAGCGGGTTTTCCAAGTCTGCGGTGACAACAACAATATTCCCTGAACACCGGTTGCGGACAGGCCCGCGAAGTCCCGCACCATCTGTTTGTTGTAGTAGGCCGATGGCTTCGCTTCCCTTCGCTGCCCTGAACCTACTAAGCACTCCTCAACGTGCAAAATCCGGTTGTCGGGATCGAGTTGGCGTGGCGGTTCTGCGAGTTCCTGATATTCTTCTTAGGATCTGCAATCATAGCGACTATGGACCGGATACTCATTCCTGTTCCATGATCGCGGCTTCATCCATCTCACTCTGTGCCCTGCCATGGAATGGTTTCGGCACGGTATTTAGAATCTGTTGGTTACAGCCCCTAATGGAGCCTGAGGAAATCTTTCAGTTATGAAATTGTTTCGAACGGCGATTTTCGTTCTGCTGATTTTTGGCGTGACGGCGGGCATGGCGCAGGATCGTGATGATGCGGCGGCGATCCGGCGCGAGCACTGGACTGCCGGTGTCCTGGTGAGCGGTGGCACCGGTCTCTTCGACCGCACCAACGTGCAGTATGTACGTGCAGGGGTGCGAGTGGGCCGGGTGATGACGGGAGAGCTCGGTTCTGGCTGGGCGCGCGGTACTTTCGAAGCGGATTCCGAGGTCATGCCGCTGGAATATGTGCTGTGGGGCGGCTATCGGAACGTGTATGCCCTGGGCGTGAATCCATTGGTGATGAAGTGGAACTTTACCCGCGGGAAGAAAGTAATTCCATACTTGTTGGCTCAGGGCGGAATGCTGTGGAGCACCGACTACGTGCCTCCGGGCAACACTTCGAAGATCAATTTCACCTCTGGCCCGGGAGTAGGCCTGAATTATTTTGTAAGGCCGGGCCGCTCGGTGAGTTGCGATCTACGTGCGACGCATCTGTCCAACGCTTCGCTGGGAACTCACAATCCTGGAGTCAATTCGAGCTTGCAGTTCTCCATCGGGTACAACTGGTGGAAGCAGTAAGCGGAAAGTACGGACCCATGGCAGCGCTGATCGAGTGTGTACCGAATTTTTCCGAAGGACGCGAGAAGACGCGGGTTGACGCCATTGTCAATGCGATGAAGCGCGACGGCGTCTATCTGCTGGATTGCGAGATGGACGCGGATCACAATCGCTCGGTGATTACCCTGGTGGGCGAGCGCGAGCCGTTGCTGGCCGCGGTGCTGGCCGGTATCGGCAAGGCAACGGAGTTAATCGACCTGAATGTGCACCGGGGCGCGCATCCCCGCCTGGGCGCGACCGATGTGGTGCCGTTCATTCCTATTGAGGGCGTAACCCTGGAAGACTGCATGCAAATGGCGCGCGAACTGGGGCAGCAGGTCTGGGAGCGTTATCAGGTACCGGTGTACTTTTACGAAGCCGCGGCGCTGAGGCCGGAGCGGGTGAATCTGGAAAACATCCGGCGCGGACAGTTCGAGGTGATTCGCGAGGAGATTACGACCCTGGAGTCGCGCCGCCCGGACATTGGCGATCCGCGCTGCCATCCGACGGCTGGCGCCGTTGTAATTGGCGCGCGCAAGTTTCTGGTGGCCTACAACGTCTATCTCCAGAGCAAGGACGTGGAGATCGCAAAGAAGATTGCTAAAGCGGTTCGCTTCTCAGGCGGCGGCTTTCGCGCGGTGAAGGCAATGGGCGTGGAAGTGCGCGGCCAGGCCCAGGTTTCCATGAACCTGACCGACACGGATCTGACGCCGATGGCACGCGTCTTTGAGTTTGTGAAGCGGGAAGCGGCGCGCTATGGCGTACTGGTACAGTCCAGCGAAATTGTGGGGCTGGTGCCGAAGCGCGCGATCGAAAACGCGGCGGAGTGGTTTCTGCAGGTGGAGAACTTTGATTCATCGCTGATTCTGGAAAATAGGCTGGCGGCGATGACCAGCGGCAGAGCTGCTGCTGGCGGATTGCGTGCTGGCGTGGAGCCATTCATCGAGCAACTGGCGGCACCCACGGCCGTGCCGGGCGGCGGCAGCGCTTCGGCAGCAGCCGGAGCCATGGCCGCAGGGCTGGCCGCGATGGTAGCCAAAATGTCGCAAGGCAAAAAAGCGTACGCCGAGTTTGGCGCCGAACTGACGGCAGCAGTAGCAAAGCTCGAAACGCTACGGGAGGAATTGCAGGCAGCCATTGATTCGGATGCGGCCTCTTACCAAGCGCTAGTAGCTGCCTGCCGGGCGCAGAAAAACGCCGCACCGGAGCAGTCCATTGCGGCAGGCGAAGCGGTTACGGAGGCGCTACTGGGAGCGGCGAGGGTGCCCATGCGTGTGGCAGAGTGGGCCGACGAGGTGGGTACGTTGGCCGTGGCGTTGTGTACAAAGACGAATCCGAAGATGGGCAGCGACCTGACGGTGGCATCAGCTCTGGCGCGAGCTGCCGTGGAAGGCGCACTGGCAAATGTGGAGATCAATCTGGAGTCATTCACGACTGAGAGCACATTCGTTGCGGAAATTCGCGCCAAAGCTGCTGAACTACGGAATAAGCAAAACTAGAGAACACCGGACGGGTACTACGATCTTTTGCTGAGTGATGGGTCCGTGTAGTGAGAGGTACAATTAAAGACATGAAGAGGATTTCCATTGCATTCGTAGTACTGGCCTGTGCGCTATGCACGAACCTCCTGGCAGCCCCGCTGGGAACCAACACACGGACGGTGCTCCCAGCGCAGATTCAGCAGATCATTTCGGTGGATTACCGCATGCTGCGCAATTCGCCGAGCGGCATGGCTCTGAAAAATCGCGTCCTGCCGGATAATCTGAAATCATTTGAAACTTCGCTGCGTGGTATGGGCGTCAATCCAGATACAGACATGGAGCAATTGACGTTTGTGTCCTACCGTACGCCGAAGGGAATGTTGCGTACGTTCGGCGTGGCCAACGGGCAGTTCGAGCCCAAGAAAGTGTTGGCTCGTTTCAGGTTGAAAAAGCAGAAGAGCGAGCGCTACCGTGACTCCGATCTGTGGAGCACTGGCGGCGGCTTCGTGATGACCTTTCTGGACGAAAACACCATGTTGTTTGGTGAGCCAACAGCGGTGAAGGACGGCCTGGATGTTCGCGATGGCGATCAGCAGGGCGTTGCCTCAACTCCTGACATGATGCAGATGATTGCGGAAGCCGAGTCGGGCCCGGTGTGGAGTGTGCTGGATCAGCAAGGCACGCAGAACATGCTGCACTCGGCGCTGGGTGAAGCTTCGGCCCTGGCGGACTACGACACGATCAAGAAGCGTCTGCTGGGGTCGCGCTACAGTCTCGATTTGCAGCACGGCGTGGATTTCGGCCTGAACGTGCAGACCTCGGATTCATTCACCGCGGGAACGCTTTCAGCCCTGATGAAAGCGGGCATGCTGTACAAGAAGGCAGCCGGCTCAGCGGATGAGAAGAGCGCGATGGATAGCATGGAAGTTGACTCTGACAGCGGCCGGCTGGTGGTGAAGTTCAAAGCCGACGACAGCAAGTTTCAGGCGCTGCTGAAGAGCGAGTTATTTCAGGCAGTGTCGCACTAGCAAGAGCTTCGTGGATTCAGGACAAAGGCGGCCTGCCGGGGCCGCCTTTGTTTTAGTGCTGCAACTAAAGTTCCTCGATCATTCCTTTGCGAAGGGCGCGAATCGCACTTTCGATGCGACGATAGCGCACCCAAGTCCCTTCTTTCTGTGCCTCGATCAAGCCTGCGTTCCTGAGGATTTTCATATGATGCGAAATCGTGGGCTGGGCGAGTTTGATGCGCTGTTCTATGTCGGAGGCAGTCCAGCCTGCAGGGACGCCGGTTTTGCGCGGTGTGCTGGGATGGAGGAGGCGTAAAATCTTGCGCCGGGTTGGATCGGCGATGGCGCGAAGTGCCAGGCTCAGCTTATCGGTCGCAGCTTTCATGATGGTGCACCCATCATAAGACATTCGTGAGCGGAGGCAAGCAGCAACTATCCGTGCGTTATCGTCGTAACAAACTTGCCAAACACTCGTCGATCTAGCGTTTGAGGAATGCGTTGTATCCTGCGCCGACAAGGCGGGAGCGGATGACCTCGGCTTCCTTGATATCAGCGTATGGACCTACCTGCACATGGAACAATTTATCTCCGGGCTGGGCAATGATGACCGGATACTGCTGCTTCTGTAGGGTGTCGCTTAACAGTTTGGCGTCATCCTGATTACGCACGGCGGCAATCTGCACCAGGTAGCCGGTGCCAAGTGTGCTGCGTGCTTCGGTGGGGTGGGCCGACGGATTCGGCGCGGGCTCGGCTGGCGTAAGTTGCGGGTGCTCATCCTTCTGCTGCACCGCATGGTAGAACGTCATTTCGCTGCTGTTGGGTGTGGGGGCTGGCTGGGGTGGACAGTTGTCGGGAGTAGTGCAATCCGGCGTTTTGGACGAAGCCACCTGGGAGGCTCCAGGCTTGTTGGTGGCCGACGGCGCCGGGTTTGCGGGAGCCGTGGTGGAGATGGCGGCCGCTGCTGCCTGCCGCGCAGAACTGCGCCCGAGTGAATAACCCACGCCAAGCGAGATGCCGCAAAGAATTACCAGGCCGAAGAACAGCCCGAGTAACTTGCCAACGCCGAGCGTGAACTCGGTATCATTCCCCTCCATTTCGGCCATTGTTTCTTGCTCCTGCCTACGACTAACCAACTTTTATTATGCCTCGGTCTTGGCCGCTGCGTCGCTGGGCGGCTGTGTGGAAATTGGTGCCATCCCAGTTAACTTCTGGATACCCGCGAGCAGGTCGATGGGAACCGGGAAGATCACAGTGGTGTTCTTCTCCACGCCAATCTCGGTCAGAGTCTGCAGATAGCGAAGCTGAATTGAGGCGGGCTCGGTCTGCAACAGATGCGCGGCGTCCACCAGGCGCTGGGCGGCGGAGAACTCGCCTTCGGCGTGAATGATCTTGGAGCGCTTCTCGCGCTCGGCCTCGGCCTGCTTGGCCATGGCTCGCATCATGGTTTCGGCCAGATCAACCTGTTTGACTTCGACGTTCACCACCTTCACGCCCCAGGGAGCGGTGTGCTGGTCAAGGATGGACTGCAGCCGGAGATTGATTTTGTCACGATGCGCCAGGAGTTCATCCAATTCGACTTCGCCAAGCACGCTGCGCAACGTGGTGAGGGCAAACTGCTGCGTCTGGTATTGATAGTTCGTAACCTCGACGACGGCGCGGCGCGGGTCGATGACGCGGAGGAAAACCACCGCGTTGACCTTCAGGGTGACGTTATCGCGGGTAATGACATCCTGCGGCGGTACGTCGAAAGCAACCTGCCGGAGATCGACTCGTACCATACGGTCTAAGGGAGCGAAGACCAGAATCAGCCCCGGGCCCTTGGGTTGATCGAGCAAGCGGCCAAGCCGGAAGATGACACCGCGTTCATACTCGCTGAGAATTTTGATGGAGCTGAAGAGATAGAAGGCGATGACTACGAAAACGATGCCGCTGAGAGGGAACATGGTGCCTCCGCGCCTATTTGCAGGTCAGGAGGATTCTACCGCAACAGAGCCGTGTTTCAATCTTCCAAAGTTGCAGAGCGGCGGAACCCTGCTGCCGGGACTGGAACCTACACAGGTTCCGCCACACTTTTGGATCAATGCAGCTCAGAGCCGATTTTGACATTGAGACTCTGGTATCGGAAGCAAGTCCGAAGCTGAACATTGGAGCGATGGCCTCGTATCTGAATGCCACGGATAAAGACACGGAAGAATAGATGGAGCGGGAAACGGGGCTCGAACCCGCAACTTCGACCTTGGGAAGGTCGCACTCTACCATTGAGTTATTCCCGCTCAACTCCGGAATTATACACCGGCACTAGAAACAGGAAAAGCGATATCGCTGCCCGGTCCCGGCCTCACTCCCTGACGGCGCGCACACCGCCGAATGCGATTTTTGTGGGACAGAGGTTTCGTTCCGAATTACGGAAGCCTCCGGCAGGAATAGAATCCCGTAGCTAGCGCATCGGTTAATTCTTAACCAGCTTCATATACTCCGTCACCGTCACAAAACGGTACCCCTTTGCCTTCAGCGCCGTAATCAGCTCCGGCAATTGCGCGGTCGTGGTCGTCAGTTCGTGGAAGGCCAGAACATGTGTGTACACCCCGTGCTTCTCGCGCTGTTCAATGGCCTTGAGTACGGATTGCGCCAGAGATGGTTTCGGGCAGCCCACGCCCTTGCCCGCGCACAGGTAGTCCTGCGAATTCACATCGCGCAGCGCCACCGGATTCTGGCTTGAAATCGTCAGGATATGGAAGCCACGCCGTTCCAGCTCCTGCCGCGCGTCATCGGGCAAATCCCAGTCCGGCGGACGCAGCCACAGCGGCTTCGATCCGGTCACGCCTTTCACCGCCTCGGCTCCGCGCTCCACGTCATTCAGCACCCAGGCTTCGCCTTTCTGGCGCTCGGCAATACGCAGGTCGGCGTGGCTGTAGGTGTGGTTCTCGATCTCGTGACCACGCCGCAACACGTCATGCGCCGCATCCAGACAGCTCACGCCGATGTTGGTCTCGTGCGGAGTCTCGCCCCAGGTCTTCGGCGTCAGCCGCCAGCCCATGTAAAAAAACGTCGCCTTCACCCCGTTGCGGTCCAGCACGTCCAACATTCCTGGGGTTGAGCTTGACGCCGCACCCGCCTGCTTCACCCCGTACAGCACATACGGACGCGGCCCATCGTCAAAGGTCAGCGCGATCAGCTTCTCGCCCGCAAAACACGGCGCGGCAAGCATCGCCAGCAACAATAGCAGGACAACCCGATTCCACATATTCATCATCTCTCAGGCCATCATAGGACGCCTTTCTCTCCCGCGCCCTAAGCAATTCGCATGAACTATACCGAATCTCGCCCGGGCTTTCCTGCCGCGTCACCTACCCGTAACCCTTGCGCTCAGGATTTCCTTTACACTCAACCTATGTCGTCTCTGCTGGTGCAAGGGATTCTCTTCGATCTGGATGGCGTGCTCGTTGACAGCACCGCCGGAGTGACTCGGGTCTGGCGCGATTGGGGAATCCGTAACGGACTTGATCCCACCCAGACCGCCCACGCAGCCCACGGACGCCGCGCCATCGACACGGTGCGCCTGCTCTCGCCCCATCTCGATGCCGAAGCCGAACTCCGCGATCTTGAGCGTCGCGAAATTGCCGATTCCCACGATGTCAGCGTCTTCCCCGGAGCGGTCAGCCTGCTCGCCTCGCTGCCTCTCTCCCGCTGGGCCATTGTCACCAGCGGAACCCGGGATCTGGCCGCTCACCGGCTCAGTGTCGCGGGCCTTCCCGTTCCGGAACTCATGATTACCGCCAGTGACATCGGCCACGGCAAACCGCATCCCGAACCTTACCAGCGTGGTGCCGCCCTGCTCGGACTTCCCCCCGGCGCCTGCGTGGCCGTGGAGGATGCGCCCAACGGAATCCGCTCTGCATTGGACGCCGGAATGCCAGTCCTCGCTCTGCCCACCACTTATCCCGCGGACGAACTTACCCAGGCCACTGCGCTGCTGCCGGACCTCGCCGCTTTGCAGGCAACCGTGGTGGGCGACTTCATTCGCTTGGACTGGTAATTTGACTTGGCCTTGCCGCGAATTGACAGGGCTGCGACCCAACAAGCACACTTACCCAATTCGCTGTAGGGTAATTTTTTCACCTTTGTTTCCAGCCGGACACGGTAGATAGACATCACGCGATGAATGCAACCAGGGTCTCCTACACGCTCGATTCCACTTTGGCGAGCGTAAACAAGGCCGAGCAGGCCGCCGCTGAGGTTGCCGCCAAGTTGTGTTTTGACCCGGACGACTGCGGCCGTATTTCCATGGCAGTACGCGAAGCCACGGTGAACGCGATCCTGCACGGAAACCGCTATGACCCGTCCAAGCGCGTAACGATTTCTTTTGAGAGCACTCCAGAGGCTTTGACAGTCGCGGTGCGCGACGAAGGCGAGGGCCTGGACCCAACCACGCTCCCCAACCCTCTTGCCCCAGAAAACCTGCTCAAGCAATCGGGACGCGGAATTTTCCTGATTCAGACCTTCATGGACGAAATTCATTTTCGAAACCTTTCGCCCGGCAATGAAATCACTATGATTAAATTTATTCGTGCTGCGGGCCACGGCGGTAACAAGGAGGATAACCAGTGACGATGAAAGCAAGCTCACGTCAGGTAGACGGTGTCATGATCGTCGATCTCAGCGGGCGTATCACACTTGGCGAAGGCAGTGTTGTTTTACGCGACACGGTCAAGGACCTTTCCACGCAGGGCCACAAGAAGATTCTCCTCAACCTCGGCAATGTCACCTACATAGACAGTTCAGGGATCGGCGAACTTGTCAGTGCCTTCACCAGTATTCGCAATGCTGGGGGCGATCTCAAACTGCTCAATCTCACCAAGAAGGTGCACGACCTTCTGCAGATCACCAAGTTGTACACCGTATTCGATATCCTGGATGACGAGGCTTCGGCCGTCAGCGCCTTCAATCGTTAATGCGGACCTGTCAAAACGGGCGGCTCACCATGCCGCCCTGCATACTTTCTGTTATTTTTCTTACATCGCACTCTCTTCATTCAGATCGGTGATGATTCGCCATGCTCAAATCCAGGCTTTGCGTTTTTCTGCTTGTTCTCTCGGCGGCAACGGCCTTCGCCCAATCGCCCGTGGTTCTCATCTCCATCGATGGCATGCGCCCGGACTACATCACCAATCCCAAGGCTTGTCCCGCCGGATTCCCCACCCTGCAAAGCTTCCTCACCCAGGGCACGTTTGCCGAGGGCGTCATTGGAGTGTTGCCCACCAGTACCTATCCCTCGCACACCACCCTCATCACTGGTGTGGAACCGGCCAGGCACGGCATCTGGGGAAACACCACCTTTGACCCTGAGTCAACGAATCAATCCGGCTGGTATTGGTACGCAGAGGACATCCAGACCGATACGCTATGGGATGCCGCAGCCCGTAACGGCCTCATCACGGCTAGCGTCGGATGGCCGGTCAGTGTGGGCCAGCGCAACATTCGCTACAACATTCCCGAATATTGGCGCGCCCGAACCATGGAGGACTACAAACTGTTGCGGGCACTTTCCACTCCTGAGCTTTACGACGCGGTGGACAAGCAGCTTCGCTCCATTCCTCAGACTGAAGGCGGATTACTCGCACACGATACAGCTTTCGCCCAAGCCGCCGTCTATGCCATCGAACGCGAACACGCTCGCCTTGTAACCCTGCACCTCAGCACCCTCGACGAAGAAGAGCACGAGCATTCGCCCTTCAGCCCGCAAGCTTGCCAAGCCTTGGTGGAATTGGATAAGCAGGTGGGGCTGGTGGAAAAAGCCGCCATCGCCGCCTATCCGGATGCAGTCATCGCGGTTGTCTCCGACCACGGCTTCGGCCGCACCGATTATCGCGTCAATCTGATGGTACCGTTCGTCAGGGCGGGACTGATCAACCCGGGCTCACATGCCTCTGACTGGAAAGTCTCCATCTTCCCTGGCGGAGGCACGGCTGCCATCGTGCTCCATGAGCCTCATGACGAGGCGACGAAAGAGGCTGTCCGTAAGCTGCTGCATGAGCTGGCCGACAGTCCCGCCAACGGCATAGCCGCCATCCTAGAAAAAACGGAAATCGAAAAGTTCGGTGGCTTTCCCAACGCGACCTTTGTGGTCGATCTGCAAACCGATTATCAGCTCGGCTACGCCTCCCAAGGAGAGCTGATTACTCCCGCGCCTTCCACGGGAGCGCACGGCTATCTCCCGTCGCACCCGGAGATGCGCGCCGCACTCTTCCTGCGCGGTAAGGGCATCGCCGCAGGACGCGACCTCGGCGTGATCGATATGCGGCAGATCGCGCCCACGTTGGCGCGGATTCTCGGCGTCACCCTCAACGACGCCAAGCAGCCACCGCTCCACGTGCAAAGGTAGAAATCCTTTTATCATGATTTGATTTGTCGTTGGCAAATTTCGCAGTACAATTCCCTCCCATGCCCCGCATACCAACTGTTACCTATGAACAGGCCGACCCCGCGGCCCAGGAAATCTTTGACCACTACAAGAAAGAGCGCGGCAACGTGCCCAACATGTTTCGCACCGTCGCCCATCGCCCGGAGATTCTCCGCACCATGATCGCGCACTTCCGCGCCGTCATGGAGACTGGTACGGTCGGCCTCAAACTGAAGGAACTGGTGATTGTCCGCACCTCGCAGCTCAATCACTGCGAGTACTGCCTCAACTCCCACACCCAGCTCGCGCGCCGCCATGGCTGGAGCGAGGAGCAGCTCGCCGGGCTGGCCGACTTCCGCACCCGCTCCGATTTCAGCCCCCGTGAAAAAGCCGCTCTCGAACTTGCCGAGCGCGAGACCCTCGACTCCAATAGCATTGATGACGAATTCTGGGCCACTCTCCGCCAGCACTTCGACGAAGGCGAGATCATCGAACTTGCCGCTGCCATCGGCCTGTTCAACTACTTCAACCGCTTCAACAATTCACTCAAGATGGAGCCCACCAAGTGAACCTGCGCCCGTTCCTGTGCGTCGCTCTGCTGTTTGCCGTCCCCGTCCTGGCGCAGCAGAGCGCCAGCCCCGCTGCCCCGCCGGAACCCATTGCGCAACCGGCTCCCAACCCCGGCTCCAGCGCGAGCGGATCCAGCGTAAGCAAGCTACGTATCGAGTGCACGCCTGCCTCCAGCGCCTCTGATCTGATCGGCAAACATGGATGTGTTGCAGGAAGAGTTTTCCGGGTCACCACCCGCAAATCCGGCAACTCCCATCTCTATCTCTGCCCTAGCCGAAGCAAATGCTCATTTCAGGCCGTAGCCCATGCGCGCGATCGCCGCAAGGTCGGCGACCTCACCTACCTCCGTGGCAAGCTCATCGCGGTCGTCGGCGATGTCGTCGATTACCGCGGCCATCCTGAGATTGTGGTGAAGGATATCGAACAGATCCGTGTGGCCGCCGGCGATCCCTCCCCGGAGTTTGACGCGGCACAGGCTAAACCCAGGTCCACGTCCAACAGCAAGCGTGCCCGCGCCTGGTAGCAGCCCGGCGAAGCCAACGCTCCGCCAAGCCCCCTGTCTCCCGGATACAAAGCGGAAAGCCCTGTTCTCAACAACAATCCGTGCTTTTTCTCTTTTTCCGATGAGCTCCTAAACCTGTTACCTGTCGCAAAATCGCCATTTATCAAGCCCCCCACGAGAGTATTCCGCGCTCGCCCCTCAGCGGTTTTTCCTCAACTCCTCCAGCGGATAGAACGTCCCGCGCCACACCACGCCGCCCTGTGCCAGCGTCAGCACCGTGGAGCGCAGCAGCGCAAACACCATCAGCACGCTCGCCGCCGGATGCAGCAACACATAGCCGGAGCCGATCTTCGTGCGCCTTCCCATCGCCACGTACACCGTCAGCAGAGAGCCGAGCGCAACCGCATATCCAGCGCGAGCCCATCCCGTCGCCATGGCCGTTCCCAGCCACGGCCCCAGATGCAGCCACAGCAGTCCCAGCGCGGCGGCAATCACCAGCCAAGGGTTGTAGCGCAAATGGGCAAAGAGGTTTTTCGTCAGATTCTGCACCACGCCGCGCGCTCCCAACGCCCAGCGCACCCGAACCATTCCTTCTCCGAAAGCCACGCACGAAGCCAGCCCCGCCTGCTTCACCTTTTCGCCCAGGCGCATATCGTCCACCACGCTCAGCCGCATAGATTGATATGTGCCGATTTTTTCGTAGGCCGAGCGCCGCACCAGGTTGAATGCGCCCACCCCGATCGAGTCCCGCGCCTTCCAGTCGCGCACCTTCCACGGACGCGAGGCAAAGATAAACATCGCCTGGAAGAACGAGACCATCATGCGCTCGCCCACTGTCTCCATCAGCATCGTCGGCAGCAGCACCATGTGGTCGGCCTGCTCAAGTTCGGCGTAGTGGACCGCACGCCGCAGAGCCTCGGGCGCGTGCACCACATCGGCATCGCTAAACAGAATCCACTCGCTGGTTGCCTGTTGGTTTCCAGATTGGCTTACGGGTTGGCTTACGGACTGCGCAGCCGCGATCCACATCGCATGCGTCTTGCCCAGCCATCCCGCAGGCAGCTCGCGCACATGCACCACCCGCAACCGCCTGTCTTCGGCCCTCAGCCGCTCCAGAATCTCTCCGGTCGCATCCTCCGAGCGGTCATCCACCACCACCAGTTCATAGTCCGGGTAGTCGATAGCCAGCAGCGAGCGCACCGCGCCTTCGATCATCGCCGCCTCATTGCGCGCCGGTACAATGATGCTCACCCGCGGCAGCTTTACCTCTGGCCCCACTGCATGTTCAGGACGCGTCAGCTCGGCTAACCGCGGAATTCCCCGCCCTGCCGACACCGTGTGATACAACCACGTTGCGCCTAGTGCCGCCCCTGACAGCAGATTCAGCGTCTGCCAAGCGCTCACGCCTCGTCTCCGTGCGCTGGATCGTCATGAGGCAGTTGCGGGGCATAGCGTACCCCTAGGAACAGCACTCCTGCCGAAATCGCAATGGCCGCCGAAGCCGCCACGAATGCCATCTGCATATTGCTGTGGTCGGAGATGTATCCCATCAGGCTCGGCGAAAACGCATCCCCTAGCAAATGTATCGTGAAGATGTTTACCGCAAAGGCCGTCGAGCGAATCGGAGCCGAAACCGAGTTCAGAATTGCGGCGTTCAGCGGGGCCGTATTCAGCAGCAGGAAAAACTCGCCCAGGAAAATCGCCGGATACATCCATGAACCCGCATGAAAGACCGCCAGCAGCACCGAGGGCAGCGCCAGCGTCATTCCAATCCCAGAGATCAGGCAGTGACCTCCGCGCTTTCTGGCCTCCATCCGGTCGCCCAGCCAGCCGCCCAGCATCGTCGCCAGAATTCCTGCCGCCAAGGTCATCAACCCAAAGCGCAGATTTGCCTCGGCCAGCGGAACCCCTCGGATGCGGAAAAGAAATGTCGGCATCCAGACCTGCATGCCGCCGACCACAAAGGTCATCATTGCCATGCCCAGCGTCGCCGTCCAGAACGCCGGATTCCGCCACAGCCCCAGAAACGTCCCTCGCTCCAGAGTGACCGCCAGCCGGTCCTCGGCTCCACGCTCCGGCTCCGGAACCAGCAACAGCGCCAGCCCCAGCAGCGCACCGGGCGCCGCCCCCACTAGGAACGGCGCACGCCAGCCCCAGCGTGCCGCCAGCGCGCCGCCCAGCAGGTATCCCAGCGCCGTCCCCACCGGAATCGCCAGGTAGAAAACCGAGAGCACTCGCCCGCGCCGGTACTCCGGATGCAGATCGGAGAGGAACGATGGCGCAATCGCCACAAACGTCGCCTCGCCCACGCCCACCACCGTGTGCCGGATCATCAGCTCCGTAAAGTTGTGGGTCACCGCCGTCAGCAGCGTCGCCGCCGACCAGACCAGCGCACCAGCGCACATGATGAGCCGTCGCGGATAGCGATCCGCCAGCCAGCCCACCAGCGGCGCCGTCACCATGTAGCAGAAGAAAAATGCCGTGGTCAGCAGACCGAACTTTGCATCCGATCCCGGAAATTCGTGCTGCACCAGCGGCTGCACGGCAAACAACACCGAGCGGTCGATGTAGTTCACAAAATTCAGCGCCGTCAGAATCACCAGCGCCGTCGTCGCCCAATGCCTCACCCGTCCCTGCTCTGGAACCGACGTTTTGCCTCGCACTAACGCTTTGCCTCGTGCCAACGGCCTGCCTCATGATGTTATGGAGTGTCAGCAAACTGCATCGGTGCCCCACATCTGCCGCGGTTAGCAGATGTGGGATCGGAGGTAAGGCACAGCTACTTTTTCCTCGGCCAGCGCGCTTCCACCAGCGTCCCCAGTCCGCCTCGCGGACGGAACTGCCCGCGCACCTCGCACCACACCGGCTTGGTAGCCTTCACCACATCTTCCAGAATCCGGTTCACGATATTTTCCTGGAAGATTCCCACGTTGCGGTATTCGGTGATGTATTCCTTCAGCGACTTCAGCTCCAGGCAGAGCTTGTTCGGAACGTAGCGAATCCAAATCGTGCCAAAGTCGGGCAGCCCGGTCTTCGGGCACACCGAGGTGAACTCAGGTATGTCGATCTCGATTTCGTAGCCGGGAAACTGATTGGGCCAGCACTCAATTGCGGGAAACTTGTGATCCAGCCCGCTGGCGGCGTGGTCTGGAGTGTAGCCAAGGCGGGTCGCACCCTGGACTGCGTTTTTCTTCTTGTTAGCCATCCGGCTATTCTAACCGGCCAGCGGCTTGCGCTGCGACACAAGTGGCCCACATCCGCCCTCTTTTGGCGAATGTGGTGAGCGGTGCGGCTTACGCCGCGATGTCCCTCGCTGCCGTTGGCTTCGCCTTCTCTGGCGGAGCCTGCTTTAGCGGCAGAGTTCCGTCTCCGCTGGCCCGCAACACTTCACCGTTGATCTCGGCTCCCAGCAGGATCATAAACGAGCTCCAGTACAGCCACGTCATCAGCGCAATGACTCCTCCCAAGGCGCCATAGGTGCGGTTCAGATTTGCAAATCTCTGGAAGTAAATTCCCAGTGCATAAGACAGTACCAGCCATGCTGAAACCGCAAAAACCGCGCCGGTCAGCGTATGCCAAAATCTCTGTTTCACATTAGGAGCCAGAAAATACATCATTTCCACCGCCATCACAATGAACGTCCCTGAAACCATCCAGCGCAGCACCGGCCAGATGCGCGCCCAGACAAAGCTCACGTGCAACACTCCGGCCAGCCATTCGCCAAACCTGGGACCCAACAACATCATTCCCAGCGCCACCAGCAGCAGCCCGCCGCAGATAAAGGTCAGGAGAAGGGCCAATCCGCGCGTCTTCCAATACGGACGTGTCTCCGGCACGTTATAGGCCACATTGAGCGCCTCAATCATTCCGGCAAATCCGGTGGAGGCGGTCCATAGCGTCCCGATCAGGCCAAAAGACAGCAGCGCCCCGCGATGCGGCGAAAGCACGTCATGCGCAACATAGCGCACCACTCCCATGCTGTCGGCGGGCACAAAGCGAGACATCAAGGCCAATATCTGGTCGAACAGGTGAGGCACGGGTAGATATCCCACTACTGCAGAAAGAGCGATCAGCGCCGGAAACAGGCTCAGCACAAAGTAATAGGAGAGCCCAGCCGCAAAAGCCAGCATGTGATTCCGTCCCGCGTCCACCACCGCGTTCTTCAAAACGCTCGCCCATTTCCGCACGCGCATTGGCCCAACCTCTTTGCCGCCATCGTTCGGCTCTGTTCTTTCGCTCGTAACCGGTTCGATGTTTTTTTTCGCCTCCGCGTTCGCAAGAAAACCGTCACTCTGGCCCGCTCTGTCCGGCTCTGAGCGCCTGCTCACCCCTTGCCAAACCTGCAACCAACCTCCTAGTCTGGAACATTCTGAATGCTCGCTCAGATATACTGGAAGTTCTTACTCATGGCTAACGGAAATTTGAACACTTCGCCCGGCGGAGATCGCCGAACTTGGATCGCGGCATTAGTCATCCTGCTGGTGATTTTTCTCGCCGTGGGAGCCTATGTCGAGCTTCGGCCCCGCCGCATTCGCGTCTCAGTTGTGATGCCCACCCGTCAGGAACTCTCCAGTTCCATCACCACGAATGGAAAAGTCGAGCCGGTCCACGCCTTTGAGGCCCACGCCCCGCTGGCGGTCACCGTGCAGAAGGTTTTGGTCAAGGAAGGCGATCGCGTAAAAGCCGGTCAGTTGCTCCTCGTGCTGGATGACACCCGCGCCCGCGGCGACCTTGCCGCCGCGCAGACCCGCCTCAAAGTGGCCGAGGAGAAATACGCCAACCTGCTGGCCGGAGGTACTCAGCAGCAGATTCTCCTCCGCCAAGCCGACCGGCAGAAAACTATCACCGAGCTCGATTCGGCGCAGCGCCAGCTTGCCGCGCTCGAGCGGCTCCAGCAACGCGGTGCCGCCAGCATGGATGAAGTAGCCGCCGCCCGCGATCGGGTCGCCCGCGCTCAAGCCGATCTCGCCCAGGTTCAGTCGCAGGTTCGCTACTCTCCAGACGAGCTGTCGCGCGCCAAATCAGAGATCGCCGACTCCAGGATCAACGTCGATCTTGCCGAGGAAGTTCTACGCAACTCCAACATCCGCGCACCGTTTGACGGCACCGTCTACTTCCTTCCGGCGCGAACCGGCGCCTACGTCAGCGTCGGCGATTTACTTTTGCAGGAAGCCGATCTTTCCCAGGTGCGGGTTCGCGCCTTCGTCGACGAGCCGGAGATCGGACACCTGGCGCTGGGACAGACCGTTAAGATTACCTGGGACGCGCTACCCGGACATACCTGGCAGGGCACGGTCACCACGCTTCCCTCCACGGTCGTCAATCGCGGCTCCCGCGTGGTCGGTGAAATTCTCTGCACGGTCGATAACTCCGAGCGCCTGCTGTTACCCAACGTGGATGTCAACACCACCATCATCGCCAGCAACAAGCAAGACGCGCTCACTGTTCCGCGCGAGGCCGTGCACGAGGACGACGGCCACAACTACGTTTATCTCCTTCGCGACGGGCACCTGCACCGCCGTGACGTCAAACTCGGCATCTCCAATCTGACCCGGGTCGAAATCATCAGCGGCATCTCGGGCAACGAGACCATCGCGGTCCAGTCCTACAGCCCATCGCCGATGGCGGACGGCATCGAGGCAAAAGTCGTAGAGACTCCTTCGTAATGATCACCAAGATTCGCGTCCGTCCCTACCAGCTTTCTCCGCTCAGTCGACTCCTGCCTGGCCTCGTGACGGCCTTGCTGCTGCTGGCTTTCGTTCTGGGCACGCCGCTGGCATCGCAAGCCGCCGCCAATCCCAAGGAACTGCTCGACGCCGGGCGCGCCGATGATGCCCTGCGCCTGCTGGCGCCGCAAGCCACGGCCAACAATGCCGAAGCCTTGAACAATCTTTGCCGTGTTTATTTCTCGCTGGCAGACTGGGACAACGCGGTGCGAAACTGCGAGCACGCGGCGCAGCTCGAACCCGCCAACGCCGTCTTTCAGCTCTGGCTCGGCCGCAGCTACGGCGAGAAGGCAAACGCATCTGTGAACCCGGTTACTGCCTACTCGCTGGCGCGCAGGACTGTGGCTGCTTTCGTCACCGCGCGCACGCTCGATCGCCGCAACATCGCAATCGCCCGCGATCTTGCCGAGTACTATGCTACGGCGCCCGCGATTGTTGGCGGCGGCAGTGACAAAGCTCTCGGCCTGGCTGCCGACCTGGCCCCCGAGCATCCATCCGACGCCGCCTGGATACGTGCCATGGTCGCTTCCAATCAGAACAGGTACGAGCAGGCCGAGCACGAGTATAGCGAGGCCATCCGCCTCGACCACGACTCAGCCCGCACCTGCCTCGATTTTGCCCGCTACCTGCGCGGACGTAAACTTTGGGATCGCTTCCAGATCACCGTGGAGCGCGCGATCCAATCCCCGCACATTCAGCCTGCCGACCATTACGATGCCGCCGAACTGCTTCTCAACACCAATCGCAATCTTTCCCTGGCCGCGCAGCAGATGCGCGCCTACATCCAGGGCGGCCACACCGAAGAGGAAGCCCCGCTCTTTCGCGCTCACTTTCTGCTCGGCGAAATCCTGCTGAAGAGTGGAGATACCACCCAGGCTGCCGCCGAATACAGGGCCGCGCTTGCCCTGGCCAGTTCCTATCGCCCCGCGGCCGAGTCTCTCCGCCGCCTGGGGCAACGTTAGAGCGGAGGATTACGACCGGACCATGACGAACGCCAGCTCTCGGAAATTCCGCACTCCCTTGGTCGCCTTGCTCGCTGCCCTGCTGCTGGCTGCGCTGCCTCTCTACGCCCAGCAGATCGAGTTTCGCCAGGCCATTCAACTCGCGCTCAAGCATAGCGGTGTCATGGTCGCGGCCTCTGCCGATCGCGCCCGCGCCGCCGAGCGCTATCACGCCGAGCGCTACACCTACCTGCCCACTGTGGTCTTCGGCTCCGGTCTCGGTTACAGCGTCGGGCAGCCCATCGCCATTGCCGGACAAGCCCCATCGCTCTACAATCTGACGCATAGCCAGACCCTGCTCAACTTCGCCGCCCGCGAAACCCTCAAAGCCGCCCATAGCGATTCCATCGCCGCCAACATCGACTATGTCGACCGCGGCGAGCAGGTCATCCTCGATACCTCCCTGCTCTACATCGAGCTCGATAACACCGTGCAGCGCCTCGCCGCCGCGCAGCAACAAAAGCAGTCGGTGGACCATGCGCTCTATATCGCGCAGCAACGCCAAAAAGAGGGCGTCGGCAGCGATTTGGACAGCAAGCGAGCCGAGCTCGATTCCGCCCGCGTCGATCTCCGCATCGCCGAGCTGGAAACCAACGTTGACGTGCTCCGCGAGCGCCTCGGACGCCTGATCCGCCAATCTCCCGCAACCCTGGCAACCGTAACCGACTCCATTCCCGCCGCTCCCTCCTTGCCTGCCGAAGACGATCTTGCCTCGGTGGCGCTGGCCAATTCCGCCAGCGTCCGCGTTGCCGATGAACACGTCCGCGCCGCTAAGGATCGCGCTCGCGCCGAGCACAGGATGAACTATCCTTCTATCGATTTCGCCGGCCAGTACGCCGAATTCGCTAAATTCAACAACTACGCGGAGTACTACCTGCATTTTTCGCCGCACAACTACAGCTTCGGCCTCAACCTCCGCATCCCTATCTTCAACCTGGCTCAGAACGCCCTGGCTGCTGCCGCCGATGCCGAAGCGGTGCATGCCGAAGCCGATGCCCAGGCGGTCCGCGATCAGGTTGCTGCCGATGCCGTCCGCGCCCAGCACACCATCCACCAGTTGCAGGCATCCGCCAAGGTTTCCCGGCTTGAGTATGAAGTCGCGCAGGCCAACATTGATGCCGTCGAGCTTCAGGTGCAGAACGGCCATGCCAATGCCCACGACCAGGAGCTGGCTCGTGCCGATGTCGCCAACCGGCGGGTTACGCTCTTGCAGAGCCAGTTCGAATATCTTCGTGCCCAACTTCAGCTTCTTCGCCAAACCGGCGAATTGCACGGATGGGCGCTCGGCAAATAAATCGCGCAGTGGAAGGATTACTTTGCTTCCTCTGGAAGCCTGGAACTTTCACCCTCCACCATCGCTCAGGAAACGCACTTTGACGCTTCGCAAATACCTGGTTCTGTTAGCTGTCGTGGTCTTCGGCTCCTGCGGAGATACGCTCCTGGCGCGCGGCATGAAGGATGTCGGAGCCATCGACGTTCACCATCTCGCGCACGTTTTCTTCGCCCTTGCCAATCCCTGGATCATCATTGGAATCCTCTGCCTGCTCGGCTTCATGTCCTGCTACATGACTGCGCTTTCTTTTGCCGATCTTACCTACGTCCTTCCCGCCACCGCCCTCGGTTATGTGGTCATGGCGTTGCTCTCCCGCTTCTGGCTGCATGAGCACGTCAGCCTGCAGCGGTGGGCCGGCATTGCGCTCATCACCATTGGCGTTGGCCTCGTCGCCGGAGGCCCAGCCCGCACCGAGCATCCAGCCGCTCCCGCCGCCGACTCCATAGCCATCGAGGAGCAGGTATGAGGAACCTCTACACCTGGGTCTGCATTTTCATCACCGTCTGCGCCGCCGCTGCCGGAGACGTTCTCATCGCCTTGGCCATGCGCCGCATTGGCGATCTCGGCGAGTTCCGCCGCGACCACGGCTTCCTCGCGGTCATCGCCCGTGTGCTCTCCAGCGGAGCCCTCTTTGGCGGCATCTTCTTCATGGCCATCGCCTTCTTCAGCAACCTCGTTGGCCTCTCCTGGGCCGACCTCAGCCTGATGGGTCCAGCCTCGGCGGCGCTCACCTTTGTCACCAACGCCCTCGGCGCCAAGTTTTTTCTCCATGAGAACGTGGACCGCCGCCGCTGGTTCGCCACCATCTTCGTCTGCCTCGGAGTTCTTCTACTCACACGGTCGTGATTCCCCGCATCCACCTCAGCTTTCCGGAAAAACCTCCAACTACTGTTAAAATAGCTTCAGGAATGTCCATCAACGGCAGTACCGCGCCCCTCCAAGAGAACTCTGTTTCCGCCTCGCCCGCGCCGCGTCCGCGCGTCGGCTTTGTCAGCCTCGGTTGTCCAAAAAATCTCGTGGACTCCGAAGTCATGATGGGCATGCTCTCCACCAACGGGGCTGAAATTACCGCCCGTGCCGAAGACGCCGACATCATCGTCGTCAACACCTGCTCGTTCATCGACACGGCAAAGCAGGAGTCCGTCGATACCATCCTCGAAATGGTGCAGCACAAGACCCATGGCCGCGCCAAAAAGCTGATTGTCACCGGCTGCCTTGTCGAGCGCTACCGCAACGAAATTCAAAAGAACATTCCTGAGATCGATGCGGTTCTAGGCACCGGCGAGCTCGCGGATATCCTCGCCGCCGCCGGAATTGTCCCCGCCCCGGCCGCGCCAACTCCGTTCACCATTCTGAATGGAGGCGATCACGCGCACCCGCACTCCAGCGCCTCGCAGCAGCTCAAAGGTGGCCGAGCGCCAGCGGCCGGCAGCGCAGCGTTACCCCGAGCGCCAGCGGTCGGCAGCGCAGCGTTACCCGTCGCCGGCGCCCATGCCTCGCGTCCCGAAGGCGATGCACGCCAGAAAGCCGGACGCTTCGCGCGCGACACCTGGGACGGAGCCACCGCCGAGCTGCCCAGTTATCTGTACGATGAGAACACCCCGCGCCTGCTCGCCACCGGACGCCATTCCGCCTACATCAAGATTGCCGAAGGCTGCGATCATCCCTGCGCCTTCTGCATTATTCCGCAGCTCCGCGGCAAGTTCCGCTCGCGCACCATTGCCTCGGTGGTCACCGAAGCTCAGCGCCTGGCCGCGCAAGGCATTCGCGAAATCAATCTCATCGGGCAGGACACAACCTGCTTCGGCGAAGACCTCGGCATCCAGGATGGCCTTGCCACCCTCCTCGAACAGCTTGCGCAAATCGAGGATCTCCGCTGGGTCCGCTTCCTTTACGCCTATCCCAACAAGATCACGCCGCGCCTGCTGGAGGTGCTCGCCGCGTACCCGCGCCTTTGTCGATATATCGACGTTCCTCTCCAGCACGCCTCCACCTCGGTGCTCAAGCGCATGAAGCGTGGCGGCTCGGCGGAGATCTTCCTCAAGCTCATCGCCAAGATGCGTCAGGCTATCCCCAATCTGACTCTGCGCACCTCATTCATTGTCGGTTTCCCCGGTGAAACCGAAGATGACTTCCAGCAGCTTTGCGACTTCGTTACCGCCGCCCAGTTTGACTGGCTTGGAGTCTTCGCTTACTCCGACGAGGAGGGCTCGCCCGCGTTTCTCCTCGGAGACAAGGTTCCGCCCAAGGAGATCGAGCGCCGCCGCCGCAAGCTCATGCAATTGCAAAAACGCATCAGCCGTCAGCGCCGCAAGCAGTGGATTGGCCGCGAGATCGAAGTGATGCTCGAAGGTCCCAGCGAGGAAACCGACCTTCTCTGGGAAGCTCGCACTCCAGCCCACGCTCCTGAAATTGACGGCAAGGTGTTCATCAACGATTTCGGAGATCACCAGTTTCCGCAGGCAGGCAGCTTCCATCGCGCCATTGTGGAAGAAGCCCACGATTACGATCTGGTCGCAAGATTGTTGTAGACTCGCCGTGTGCCCCATCTTCGGCGCGCTGTCTTTTTACGTCTAAGGTGGGAGAGTAAAAAGGCTTTCTGTCACCCTGAAACTTTGAAATCTGTTCCATGACGAAGAAAAAGACTGCATCGCTCCGATGCCCGACATGCCGCAAAATCGTGCTTGCCGGCGACCCTGACTTCCCTTTCTGCTCTGACCGCTGCCGGGTTATCGACCTCGGCAAATGGATCAGCGGAGGCTATGTCATCTCCTCGCCGGTGAATGATCCCGAATCCGGCGGCGAAGCCGAGTACAATGGGCCCAGACAACGCCGCGCCGGAAGTCTCCGCAGAGGCCCCAAGGCGCCCAGCTCAGCCGATGAAAGCGAAAATCATGGACGCCGCAAGCCCAACTGAGCAATCCCCTCAACATACCAAGCAAGGCCCTGCCCACCCCACCCGTCCGTACTGGGCGTGGACCGTTTCGACCTTCTTCGGCGCGGGCGCTCTCCAGCCCGGTCCAGGTACCTGGGGATCGCTTGCGGCCGTGCTCACCTGGGCACTGATCGCTCAATTCCTGCCCCAGCACCTGCTGATCCCCGGAGCCCTGGCCTACTGCATCCTCGCCACCGTCATCGGAATCCCCGCCGCCACCCTTACCGCACGCGCCTGCCATCGCGATGATCCATCGCACGTCGTCATCGACGAAGTTGCCGGCCAGATGCTCACCCTCGTAGCCGCACCTATCACCTGGAAGGCGCTGCTGGCGGGCTTCATACTATTTCGCGCCTTTGATATTGTTAAGCCGCCGCCCATTCGTCTGCTTGAGCGCTTGCGTCCGGAGGGCGTCGGTATCGTGGTTGACGATCTCGGTGCCGGTCTTTACGGTTTCATTGTTCTCCAGCTCTTATTGCACTTCGGCATCGTAAGATAATGTGTTTGAAGAGTAAGCGCACGCATATATGAGCCAAACGTCAGCACCTCCCATCATCCTCTCCGTTGAGCCATCGTTTGCCATGCCCGGCGGCGAGATCGTCCTGCACGGCCGAGCCCTCCTTGCCAGCCTCACCGAACCCACACAGGTCTTCTTCGGTGAGTCGGTTGCCACCATCGTCTTCGCCTCACCAACCAAGCTCACCGTCTTGGTGCCGGAGACTGCCTCGGGTGACTCCATTACCGTCACCACTCCCCACGGCTCCGTCTCGGTCGCGTTCACCCTGGCCACCCTGCTCGCCGAGGGCCTTCATCCCGTCGCCAATCCCGCTGTCGATGAGGCCGGCAACATTTACGTCACCTTCTCCGGCAGCCGCGGCCAGTCCGTGCCCACATCGCTCTTCCGCATTGATGACGAGTCCACCCTGCGCCCAATCCCCGTCGAAATCATGAACCCCACCGGCCTCGCCCTGGACGCCACCGGAAACCTCTACATCTCCTCGCGCAATGACGGAGCCGTCTATCGCCTTTCGACCGCGGGCGATCTGTCCACCTACGCCGAAGGCATGGGAGTCGCCACCGGCCTCGCCTTCGACGAGCTCGGCTACCTCTACGTCGGCGACCGCAGCGGCACCATCTTCAAAATCGCGCCCGACCGCCAGATCTTTGTCTTTGCCACCATCGAACCCAGCGTAGCCGCCTATCACCTTGCCTTCTCGCCCAACGGAAACCTCTACGTAACCGGCCCCACGGCCTCATCCAACGATGCCGTTTATGAGATCGACCCGCACGGCGTCGTTACCCCATTCTTCACCCATCTCGGACGTCCGCAGGGCCTCGCCTTCGACCTCACCGGAAACTTGTACGTGGCAGCCTCCTGGCGTGGCCGCCGCGGCATCATCCGCATCACTCCGGAAAAACAGCCCTCATTCGTCATCAGCGGAACCAACCTCGTCGGCCTCGCCTTCGACCCCCACCACGCTCTCGTCCTCGCCACCAACTCCGCCGCCTACTTCCTTCCCTGGAGCATCCCCGGCTTCACCTTCACCCCTGAGCTCCCTGAGCCATAGCTCTCTCAGCCATTGTTCTTGCACTTGTTCTCAGGTGTCATTCTGAACAAAGTGAAGAATCCCCGCACCGCTCAAATCTCCCGTGCCGTCCCAAGGCCGTTTCAACCGCCAATCCAAAATAGCAGCACGCTCGACCCGTCGAAATTGAGTTCCTGCTCCGCAACGCGAATCGATCTTTCTCGAAACAAAAAGGCGCACCCAATTCGAGTGCGCCTTTCAATCCTTCCAACCGCTCTAATTCACTTCCAGCAGCTCCACATCAAAGATCAAGTAAGCATTGCGCGGAATCCCCGGTGGTTGTCCTCGCCATCCGTAGGCCAGCTCCGGCGGAATCCTGAGCTGACGTTTGCCGCCAGCCTTCATTCCTGCCACGCCCAACTCCCAGCCCTTGATTACCTGCCCCGCGCCGATCGTGAACTCAAACGGTACCTTGCGCTCGTATGAGCTGTCGAACTCCGTGCCTTCCTCCAGCAGCCATCCGGTGTAGTGAACCTTCACCTTGCTGCCCGTGGCCGCCACCCTGCCTGTGCCCACCGTCAGATCCCAGTACGCCAATCCATTCGGCAGCGCAACCCCGGCTCCATCCACCGGGGAAGGATGCTGCGGCTTACCCTCTGCCGTCAGAGCTACCGCAATCATCAGCAGCACCGCCATTACAACTGCTTTCCGCATCGTTGCTACTCCTTGGCTACCGCGTCGCCCTTCACTGCCGTATGCCCCGCGTGCAGTTCCTGCAGATTGCACACGCTGAACCCGCCCGCCTGCAGCACGGGAATCGCCTCCACCACCGCCCGCGCCGCCGACAACGTGGTAATCGTCGGAATACGCGCCGTGATCGCCGCGCGCCGAATCGCCTTCTCGTCGAACCATGGCTCGCCACGCGCCTGCGGCGTGTTGATGATGAGCTGAATCCGGTCGCCCTTAATCAGATCGACCACATTCGGCCTTCCCTCTTTTACCTTGTATACCCGCTCCACCCGCATCCCCGCCTCTTCCAGAGCCTCTGCGGTGCCATGCGTAGCCACGATCTTAAATCCCATGTCCACAAACTTGCGCGCCACCTCCGCAACGTGCGGCTTGTCGCGCTCGTTCACGCTGATGAAGACCGTTCCCTTGGAGGGCAATGCCTGTCCAGCCGCCAGTTGCGCCTTGGCAAAAGCCTCGCCAAAACTATCCGCAACCCCCATCACCTCGCCGGTCGAGCGCATCTCCGGCCCCAGTACGGTATCCACCCCCGGAAACTTATTCCACGGAAACACTGGAGACTTCACGTAGAAGCAATCTCCGGTATCCAGATCCTTGTGCGCAGCGATGTTTTCCGGCAAAAACTCTTTCAGCTTCCGTCCCGTCATCAACCGTGCCGCGATCTTGGCGCAGGCTACGCCCGTCGCCTTGGACACATACGGCACCGTGCGCGATGCTCTGGGATTTACCTCAATGACGTACACCTTCTCGCGCTGAATCGCATACTGAATGTTCATCAGTCCCACCACGTTCAGAGCCTTCGCCAGCTTGAACGTGTATTCCCGGATCGTCGCCAGCACCTGCGGCGATAGATCGACGCTTGGCAATACGCACGACGAATCGCCCGAGTGAATGCCCGCCTCTTCAATGTGCTCCATGATGCCGGCGATCACCACGTCCTCGCCGTCGCTCAAGGCGTCCACATCCACCTCGGTCGCAGCCTCCAGGAAGTGATCCACCAGGATCGGGCGGTCCTGCGAGTACTCCACCGCCTGCCCCATGTATTCCTTCACCGCCTTGGCGTCGTAGGCAATCACCATCGCCCGTCCGCCCAACACGTAAGAGGGACGCACCAGCACCGGGTAGCCGACCTTCTCCGCCGCCGCCAGCGCCTCATCCACCGAGGTTGCCATCCCCCCCGGCGACTGCGGAATCTCCAGCTTGTTCAGCAGCGCTTCAAATCGCTTGCGGTCCTCCGCCAGATCGATCGACTCCGGCGAGGTCCCGATGATCTTCACTCCGGCGCGCTTCAGCGGCAGCGCCAGGTTCAGCGGAGTCTGTCCGCCAAACTGCACGATCACCCCGATATCATCCGAACCCTTGGCCTCGTGCCGGTAGATCGCCATCACATCTTCAAACGTCAGCGGCTCAAAGTACAACCGGTCGCTGGTGTCGTAGTCGGTCGAAACCGTCTCCGGATTGCAGTTCACCATGATGGTTTCAATCCCATCATCGTGCAACGCAAACGCCGCGTGGCAGCAGCAATAATCAAACTCAATGCCCTGCCCGATGCGGTTCGGCCCCGAGCCCAGAATGATGACCTTCTTCTTCGCCGTCGGCAGCGCCTCGTCCTCGTCCTCAAAGGTCGAGTACATGTACGGCGTAAAGCTCTCGAACTCGGCGGCGCAGGTATCCACCCGCTTGTACACCGGAATAATTCCCATCTCCTGCCGCTTCTCATACACCTTGATCGCGCCCTCGCGCGGCGCCAGCTTCCAAAGCTCGCTCAACCGGGTGTCGCTGATTCCCTTGCGCTTGGCCTCGCGCATCTCCTCGACACTGATCGTCTCCAGAGAGTTCTTCTCCAGCGCATTCAGCTCATCGCCAATTTCCTTCAACTGATACAGGAACCATGGGTCCATCGCAGTGAGCCTGGCCACGTGCGGCACCGTCCAGCCGTTGCGCAACGCATAGCGTACATACTGCAGCCGCTCCGGATGCGGTGACACCAGCCGCTTGGTGATGATCTTCGGCTCAATGGCTTCGCTCTCCAGACGTTTGCCGGTCTCCAGCGAGCGCACCGCCTTCAGCAGCGACTCCTTGAAGGTGCGCCCAATCGCCATCACCTCGCCCACCGATTTCATCTGCGGACCCAGGCTTTCGTCCGCGCCGGGAAACTTCTCAAACTGCCACTTCGGAATCTTCACCACCACGTAGTCCAGCGTCGGCTCAAAGCACGCCGGAGTCTGCTGCGTGATGTCGTTCGTGATCTCGTCCAGCGTGTAGCCCACCGCCAGCCGCGCCGCAATCTTCGCAATCGGAAATCCCGTGGCCTTCGACGCCAGCGCCGAGGAGCGCGACACCCGCGGATTCATCTCGATCACGATCTGCCGCCCGGTCGTCGGATTCACCGCGAACTGCACATTCGATCCGCCGGTCTCCACCCCGATCTCGCGCATCACCTTGATCGCGCCATCGCGCATCCGCTGGTATTCGCGGTCGCTCAGCGTCTGTGCCGGAGCCACCGTGATCGAGTCGCCGGTATGCACGCCCATCGGATCAAAGTTCTCAATCGAGCAGACGATAATGACGTTGTCCGCCAGATCGCGCATTACTTCCAGTTCGTATTCCTTCCAACCGAGCACGCTCTCTTCGATCAGAACCTCATGCACCGGCGAGAGGTCCAACCCGCGCGCCAGCAGGTCCAGCAGCTCTTCGCGATTGAATGCGATGCCGCCGCCCGACCCTCCCAGCGTGAACGACGGACGGAGCACCACCGGGAAGCCCAGCTTGGTCGAGAAATCCAGTCCATCCTTCAGGTTGTTGACCAGCACCGAGCGCGGCACATCCAGCCCGATCCGCGTCATCGCATCCTTGAAGAGTAACCGGTCTTCCGCCTTCTTGATCGCCTCCAGTTGCGCGCCAATCAGCAACACTCCGTACTTTTCCAGCACGCCGCTATCGGCCAGTTCCACCGCCAGGTTCAGCGCCGTCTGTCCGCCCACGGTGGGCAGCACCGCCATGCCTTTGCCAACTCCGCGCTCCACTTCCTGCCGGATAATCTCTTCCACATACTGCCGCGTCAGCGGCTCCACATACGTCCGGTCGGCCATCTCCGGATCGGTCATGATCGTCGCCGGATTCGAGTTCACCAGCACAACCTCAAACCCTTCGGCCTTCAGCGCCTTGCACGCCTGTGTACCGGAGTAGTCAAACTCCGCCGACTGTCCAATCACAATCGGACCCGAACCAAGAATCAGAATCTTCGAAATATCTGTGCGACGTGGCATCTAAATATGCTTTCTCAACTGTAAGAATCCAGTACTGTCCGTCCGTAAGAATCCAGTTGTATCCGTCCCCGTATCATCAAGCGAAGCGCAGGCCCCGACACCGCTCAAATCATTCGCGTACGACTTGGAGATTCAGCGGATAGCCCACATCCGCCTTCCTTTGGCGAATGTGGGGCTGTGCTCTACTTTCTCCACTCGCTCATCATCTTCACAAAATCATCAAACAGGTAATGCGAATCATGCGGCCCCGGAGAAGCCTCGGGATGATACTGCACGCTGAACAGCGGATAGTTGCGGTGCCGCAATCCCTCCAGCGTGTTGTCGTTCAGGTCCACGTGCGTCAACTCCACTTCACTCTGCTTTAGCGAATCCGGATCGACCGCATAGTTGTGGTTGTGCGCCGTGATTTCCACCTTCCCGGTCTTCAGTTGCTTCACCGGATGGTTGCCGCCGTGATGCCCGAACTTCAGCTTGTAGGTCTTGCCCTCCAGCGCCAGTCCGATCAACTGATGCCCCAGGCAGATCCCGAAGATCGGAACCCGCCCCGCCATCTCCCGGATCGTCTTCTGCGCATATACCACCGCATCCGGATCGCCCGGACCATTGGACAGGAACACTCCATTCGGTTGCAGCGCCAGCACGTCTTTCGCCGAGGTCTGCGCCGGAACCACCGTCACATCGCAGCCCGAACTCACCAGCCGTCGCAGGATGTTGTGCTTGATCCCATAGTCGAAGGCAACCACCTTCTTGCGCTCCGGCAACGCAATGCGATCTGCCCCGGATTCCGTGGTCACCACCGAAAGCTGCTTGATCGACGCGTGCGGCACCGTCAGTATCCGCTCCTCCACGTCGCCCTTCGTCCATTGGTAGATCTCCTTGGTGGAAACCTCTTTCGCCAAGTCCACCCCATCGATCGTCGGCGTGGCCTTGGCCTTGGCCACCAGTTTCGCCACGTCCGTCTCACTCGTGGAGATCACGCCCCGCATCACCCCGCGGTCGCGCAGATGCCGCACCAGCGCCCGCGTGTCGATATCCGACAGCACCGGAACCTTGTGCCTCTCCAGATATTCGTCCGTCACCTGCTCTGAGCGGTAATTCGATGCATAGGGCGAAAACTCGCGCACAATCAGCCCTTCGATGTAAGGCTTGCCCGCCTCTTCATCGTCGGGATTGGTGCCATAGTTGCCAATTTCAGGATTAGTGAGAACGACGATTTGCCCAGCATAGGAGGGGTCTGTAAAGATCTCCTGATAGCCGGTAATGGATGTATTAAAAACTACTTCGCCCGTACGTTCGAGCCGCGCTCCGTAGCCTTTGCCGCGGAAGACTCTGCCGTCTTCCAGCGCAAGGATAGCTTGCATCGCATCCTCAGGGAGTGGATTTTCTCGATAATACCAGCTATTCAATCACGGTGCAGCCCTCACCCCCGCAAATCCATCCCCTGGAATCCACTTGCCCTGCATATTAATGCACGCGATCGCATAATATGCACGGATGTCTCCGGTGCAACGCAGGGTGCCGGGCACCCTGTGATCTTTCAAGACTTGTCCATTCGATCGAAAGCGGAGGAGTCAGGTGCCCCACCTTCGCTGCGCCGCCTTTGCGCGGCTAAAGTGGGAAGCAACTCCCTCCGACTCTGCAGCACTTTGCTCTCGCTTTTGCTCTGGCTCTGGATTCAACCTTGAAACTTTGAAACCTTGAAACTTTGAAACCTCGAATTTACCCACCCGTCACCGTCGGCGACTCCCCAATCCACAGCCGTTCCGTCACCGCCCGCAGCATTGCCGTTGCCACGTCCGCGCGTGCGACTCTGCCCACCGCTGGCCGCCCCGTGGTCACCACGTATCGTCCCGTGCGCGGCCCGTTCGTCAGCAGCGTCGGCCGCAGCAACGTCCACTCCAGTCCGCTCTCTTTCACCACCGGCTCCAGCAGATTCTTGTCTTGATACGGAGCCCACAGCAGCGTCGCAAACACCGATCGCTCCAGCAGGGTTGCCAACGCAAGGCTTTCGCCTGCCCCAAAGGCAGACTCCACCACCAGCCGCCGCACTCCTTGCGCCTTCATTACGTTGACGATCAAACGCGTTCCCACCGAGCACACTCGCGTGTTCCGCAGCAGGTTACGCTGTCCCAGACAGCTCAATACGGCGTCTGCGCCCAGCACGGTTTTGTTCACGCTCTCGTGGTCCAGCACGTTGCCTAGAACGACCCGCATGTTCGGGTTCACCAGCGGCATCCGGTTCGGATTCCGCACCAGCACCCGAACACTGTGCCCCTGTTCCAACGCCTGCCCGGTCAGTTCCAGTCCCGTGCCCCCGGTGCTGCCGAAGATTGCCAGTCTCATCTTGCTCCATCCTTACGCTTGCGCTTCGCCCACCCTAGCGCAGCTTGCCCACCATCCCCGTCGGCCAGTAGGCAAAAACCGCTTTGCCGAAGATTGCTTCGCGCTCCACTACCCCAAAGTCCCGGCTGTCGCTGGAGAGGTTTCGGTGGTCGCCCAGCACGAAATACCCGTCCTCCGGAACCGTCAGTTCGCTCATTGAGCGCTCGTCCCGGTATTGTTTCGGGACGTAGGGCTCCTCCAGGCGTTTGCCGTTCACCAACACTTCCCCACGAAAAATCTCGATCCGGTCGCCCGGAATCCCCACTACTCGCTTGATGTAGTTCTTGCTCGGGTCGCCCGGATACCGGAACACCACCACGTCGCCGCGCTCGATGCTTCCCAGCCGATAGGCGTATTTGTTGATGAAGATACGCTCCTGGTCGGCCAATCCCGGCATCATGCTGGTGCCCTCCACCTTCACCGGCTGGTACAGGAACACGATGATGAAGATTGAAATTCCCAGCGAAAGCCCCACCTCGCGCAACCACTTCCACCCGAATTCTCCTGGCCTCGCCTGGTCTGACTCGCCCATCACGGATTCCTTCCCATCCATCGCACACACTCCATCTATGTTTTATTGTATACAGACGTAGAAACCGTGCTCCGGGTTGAGCCGTTTCGCCTGAATTACCCTTGGAGATCCCGCCAAAAGCCCCCTTTGGTTGACGCTGTCTCCGAGTCACGGTATAAAGCTGTATCCTGTGATAGTTCCCGTTCCCTGTTCTTTAACCAGTCCGGGGCGGGGGCATTGTCCGCTTTTTGGAAGGGTCCATGACTAAAAAACTCGAAGTCAAACCGAAAAGCACCTCTGCCAAGGCCGAGCACATGAACTCGCACGATGAGTTGCAGGCACACTTTGCCCACACCCTGCAAGGCTACGAACAGGCACTCAAACTATTACAAACACAGAAGTTTGACAAAGCCAAGGCGCTGTTCGAGAAGGTCATCGAATCCGGTATAAGCGAGCTGGCAGATCGCGCCAAGGTTCATATCAATATCTGCAACCAGCAATTGGAGCGCATTCAAAACACCTTCAATACGCCCGAGGAGCACTACGATTTCGCGGTTTCGCTGATGAATCTCGGCGATTTTGTCACTGCCCGCGAGCATCTGGAGGCACTTTCCATCCAGCGGCCCGGCCTGGATTTCATCTGGTACGGCTTGGCCGTGCTGGAGTGCCTCACCGGACGCACCTCGGAGAGTCTGCAACACTTGGCCGAGGCCATACGGATCAATCCGGGAACTCGTTTCCAGGCTCGCAATGACTCCGACTTTCGTAACATGGCCGATGATCCGCGCTTTACCGAGTTGCTCTATCCTGAAGGTACGATCGGAGCGTGAGCAGGAGGCGAGCCGCATCGAATCCCTAGGGAAGTCCCCCCGGCTTCCCTGCACCTGACGAAGCGATGACTACACCGAATCCCACTACAAACCGTCCGGAAGGTCTCCGGGTTGTCGCCATTGGCGGAGGCTCGGGCCTCTCCACCCTGCTCCGCGGACTCAAGCGCCACGTCATCTCCATCTCCCCCGCGGCTGCTTCAGCGCCCCCGCCGCTTGCGCCCTTCATCTCCTCCCTTTCCGCCATCGTCACCGTAACCGACGATGGTGGCTCCAGTGGACGCTTGCGTAAGGAGCAAGGCGTGCCCGCGCCCGGCGACATACGCAACTGCATGACCGCTCTCTCCAACGATGAAGAGCTTCTCGCCCAACTCTTCCGCTACCGCTTCGCCGGCGGTGGCCTCGACGGGCACAGCTTCGGCAATCTTTTTCTTACCGCCCTTGCCGACGTCTGTGGCGACTTTTCCATGGCCGTCCAGTTCAGCTCCGCAATTCTAAAAACCCGCGGCGATATCTATCCCTCCTCCATCTGCAGCAATCTGCAACTGGATGCGCTGATGCGCAACGGCAAACACGTCCGTGGAGAAACCAAGATTACCGCCAGCCGCAGCGGCATCGCCCGCCTCAGCTTGGTCCCGCCCGATGCCCGCCCGCTCCCCCAGGCGCTCGAGGCCATTCTCCATGCCGACATCATCAGTATCGGCCCCGGCTCGCTGTTCACCAGTTGCATTCCCAATCTCTTGGTGCGCGGAGTCCCCGAAGCTATCTGCAGCTCCCATGCCTTGCGCGTCTACGTCTGCAACCTCATGACCCAGCCCAACGAGAGCACCGGATTGACCACCTCGCAGCACATTCAGGCCATTTTTGACCATGCCGGCTGCAAGGTCTTCGACTACGCCATGCTCAACTCCACTCCCGTCCCCGCCGAACTCCGTGCTCGCTACGCCGAGGACAACTCCGAGCCTCTGCACCACGATCTCGATAAAATCCGTGCCCTTGGCGTCACTCCCGTCCTCGGCAACTATCTCGACGCTACCCAGTTTGCCCGCCATGCCACCGACCGCATAGCCCTCGACCTTCTCCGTCTCCCCGCCAGCCTTCACCACGGACATAAAACGTCGGCCCCCGCACTCTAGGGCGAAAGTTGCCGCCATCCCATAGATAATTACCGATACTGCTGTCCATCTTGGAAAAATCAATATGAAAAGTCCGCGGCAAACATCCGGACGGCTACCGGACGTGCGTCTCCTAAGGCCCACCCCGTGTTTTGCGTGTGGTCTGTAATCTTGCTTTTGTCTTTATTCCTCGAATCAACCACGGATTGCCCGGCACCACCGCCGATCCCGCTTCCCTGCTTTACAATAAGAACGCATGCCGAACCCACGTTTTGCTGTCGCCATCCTCGCTGCGGGAAAGGGCACCCGCCTCAAGTCGAAGCTTCCCAAGGTGCTGCACAAAATCGCGGGACGCTCTCTGCTCGAACACGTCGTCCGTGCCGCCGGCAGCATCGTCGCTCCCACCGACATCTTCTGCGTCATCGGCCATGAGGCCGATCGCGTCCGCGCCGAGATCGCGCCGCTTGGAACGCAGTTCATCGAACAGCTTGAGCAGCGCGGCACCGGGCACGCGATGATGCAATGCCGCCAGGCCCTCGCCGCCTACGATCATGTGCTCGTGCTCAGTGGCGACGTGCCGCTCATCCGTCCGGAGACCATTGCGGCGGTGCGCGATTTCCACATCGCCAAGGCTGCCGCGATGACCATTCTCACCGCCGAGCCGCCCGATCCGTTCGGCTACGGACGCATCCTGCGCCGCATCGAGCATGGCGTCAGCACCGATTACGTCGAAGCCATCATCGAGCAGAAACAGCTCACCCCCGAGCAGGATGAGATCTGCGAGATCAACTCCGGCATCTACGCCTTCAACGTCGCTGACCTGTTTTCCCGCATCGATCAACTCTCCACCGACAATCCGCACGGCGAGTTCTACCTCACCCAGATCGCCGGAATCCTGCAGCGCGACGGTCGGCCAGTGCTGGCCTTGCACACCGCGCACGCCAGCGAGGTACTCGGCGTCAACACCCGCCGCGAGCTTGCACAACTGGATTCGATTCTGCGCGAGCGCAAGACTCGTGAGCTGATGGATAACGGCGTCACCATCTTCAAGCCCGAGACGGTTCTCATCGACGCCGGCGTTACCATCGGTGCCGACACCATCATCGAGCCATTCGTGCAACTGCTCGGCGAAACCAGCATCGGCGAGGACTGTTTGATCCGCAGCTATTCGGTGCTCACCAACATGCGGGTCGGCGATCTCGTCCGCATCAACCAGGGAACCATTGCCGACGACTCCACGGTTGAGCGGGCGGCGATCATCGGCCCCTACGCAAGGCTTCGCCTGGGCAGTGAAATCGGCCCCGATGCGCATGTCGGCAATTTCGTTGAGACCAAGAAAGCCAAGCTCGCGCGCGGTGCCAAGGCTAATCACCTCACCTATCTTGGCGATGCCGAGATAGGCGAACGCACTAACATCGGCGCGGGCACCATCACCTGCAACTACGATGGAGTCAACAAGCACAAGACGGTCATCGGCGCGGGAGCCTTCATCGGTAGTGACACTACTCTGGTCGCGCCCGTCCGTGTCGGCAATGGAGCCTACGTCGGTGCGGCCTCCTGCATCACCAAGGACCTGCCCGATGACTCGCTCGGCCTCACCCGTCCGCCGCTAATCATCCGCGAAGGATGGGCCACCCGGAAGCGCGCGCAGCTCGAAGCCGAGAAGCTGAAAAAGTAACCCATTCGCGCAAGGCGCATAAACACAGGGCGAAGCCGATGCTTCGCCCTGTGTGTTGCTTGCGTTTTCCGCTCCACGCTTCCTGCCTGGACTTCTGTTAAACCTGCTCGGCAGGCTTCCCCGCTCCCAGGGCCAGCACTCCCAGAACAATCAGCGTTGCCGCGGCCAGCGGCTGCCCGAGAGTTCCAGCATCGACGGCCATGCCCCAGAACAGCGCCCAGATCGCGCCAATCATCACCAGCAGAGCTCCGGCCGGCCGCAGAATCGGGTCGCGGGTGACGCCAACGATTTGCTCCCCACTCATGCCGTGCGCGTTGCTGTGCTCATCGTGCTCTTGCATAAATCTCCTGTCCGTATTTTTCGATGTAGCTGGAGCGGCGCGGGATTCGCAAAGTTCCTCCGCGTCTCCGAAGCTGGATTGCCATGGATTGCGCGAGGCCCAACGATTGCTTTTTCAGGCAATGGCTCGCGCCTGCAATGTACCTTTTCGGCAATCCTTCGCAGGGATTGCTGCATCGGATACCCAGACTTCCCCGGCTGTTGTCTTTCTCGTCAATCGTTCGCTCGGTTCACTGCATCGGATGCATTCAATGCAGTGAGGCCAGGAGGTGAGATGCGGGACAAGAAACAGGCGTAACTCACATCCACGCTTCACACCCACGGCGCATTCCTGCACAGGGGCTGCAATGGTACACTCCTGTTCATTCCTCTAATTGAATTGGATGAGTGAGCCTTGCCTGAGATTTCGCAGCGTAGCCGTTCCGCCGTGTTGTTGATCAGTTGCCCGGACCGCAAAGGTCTGGTTGCGGTGATCTCTGATTTCGTCTTCCGCCACAATGGAAATATTTTGCACGCCGACGAGCATCGCGATGCCGAGACTAACCTGTTCCTGATGCGCGTAGAGTTTGATCCATCGGGAATGGACGTGAGCCTGGACGAGCTGGCAGAGGAGTTTCAGCCGATTGCCGAACGCTTCGAGATGCATTGGCGGCTGGCCAAAGGCAAGCGGCGGCCGCGCATGGGCATTCTGGTTTCGCAATACGACCACTGCCTGGCGGACCTGCTTTACCGGCATAAGGCCGGCGAGTTGGACTGCGACATTCCCGTCGTGATCTCCAACCACACGGCAGCCGAGAGGCTGGCGGGATTTTATGGCGCAAAGTTCGTGCACACGCCGGTGACGCGCGAGACCAAGCTAGAGGTGGAGCAGCAGCAGATTGCGCTGTTGCGTGAGCATGAGTGCGACCTGGTGGTGTTGGCACGCTACATGCAAATTCTGTCACCCGCGTTTCTGGCCGAGTTTCCGCACCAGGTCATCAACATCCATCACTCGTTTCTGCCCGCCTTTGTCGGGGCGCGCCCGTACCATCAGGCGTTTGAGCGGGGCGTGAAATTGATCGGCGCCACCAGCCACTACGTCACTGAAGTGCTCGACGATGGACCGATCATCGAGCAGGCAGTGGTGCGCATTTCTCATCGCGATTCGGTGGAGGACCTTGTGCAGAAAGGACGCGACCTGGAAAAGGTTGTACTCTCACGCGCGGTGGGCTGGCACCTGGAGAATCGCGTGTTACTCTACGGAAAGAAGACGGTGGTGTTCGACTAGGAACGGCCTCAGGGAGTAACGGATTGCTGGTTCGAGGTTGTTGGATGCATGTCAATCCATGAGTACCCTTACTTCTCGCGCCGACGCTCATGCTTCTCAATCTGGTCTCGCAGCTTGCTGACTAGATAAGCTGGTGATCCTCCGATATGGCGACGCCTCGTCGCGCTGACGGACGTATAAATATTCCCTGATTGCCTGTCAACGACAGAGAGAAACACCTTTGGGATGATAAGAGGCGCACCGATTGCTGTAGAGCTCCCGGTAGCGTAATGGCCATATCCGGACGCGTACCCGTTGGCGGTGCTGATGGAACCAGCAACAATTTGTTGTTCGGAGACGACGACCAAAAGGTCTGCTTCCTCGGGATGGGAGACGAGCTTCCAGCGGCCCCATTCTTTTAGCTTTTCACGAACATCATCCACTGTCCCGAGGTCGGTCCCTTGGTTGACGAGACACGCGGATTTGGCTTCGCTGATGTCTGTTATGGGTTTGGGTTCTTCGGCAGCAAGCGGTAGACATGCAAAGGACGTGGTTAGCAGGAGCAAGACGAACAAGGCCGCGCGCTTCATGGAATTCACCTTTCGGAAGTGAAACGAAGACCCTGAGATTCTGAGTTGCCGGACACCCGCTGTCAACCATAACCATTCAGTAGAATGGAACGCCGGTCCCCGCCTAAGCAGCGCAACTAGTCGAATTCGCCGACGATGACAGCTTTGCAGTAGCGGCAGCGGCCCTGCTCGATGGCGATTTCTTCAATGCGGTGCCAGGAGCGGCGGATGAGGGTTTTGCCGCAGTTGGGGCATTGCGTGTTGCCGCCGTCGCGAGTCAGGATGTTTCCCTCGTACACGTATTTGAGTCCAGCGGCGAGAGCCTGCTGGCGGGCGCGGTGGATGGTCTCCGGCGGTGTAGGTTCGCGGTCGAGCATCTTGAAGTCAGGATGAAAAGCGGTAAAGTGCAGCGGCACATCATCGCCTAGTTCGCCCAGCATCCAGGCGCAAAGTTCGTCGATATCCTTTGGCGCATCGTTCAGTCCAGGGATGATGAGATTGGTGAGTTCAAACCAGACGCTGGTTTCGCGGCGCAGCCATCGTATTACGTCGAGCACCGGCGCAAGGTGCGAGAGCGTGATCTTGGAATAGAAATTTTCGCTGAATCCCTTCAGGTCAATGTTGGCGGCGTCAATGTGCTGGTAGACGTCGAAAAAAGCCTCGCGGGTGATGTAGCCGTTGGACACCATGACGGTGTGCAGCCCCGCCTGGTGGGCGGCCTGCGCGATGTCAATGACGAACTCAGCCCAGATGGTGGGCTCATTGTAGGTAAAGGCGATGGCAGGCACGCCACGGGAGACGGCGAGATCCACAATCTCTGCGGGCGTCATGCGGCTGGAGCTTTGCTGCACGGAGCGCGCTTTGCTGATATCGAAGTTCTGGCAGAACTGGCAGCCGAGGTTGCAGCCTGCGGTGCCCAGCGAGAGGATTGCCGAGCCGGGATGAAAGTGGAAGAGCGGTTTCTTCTCAATCGGGTCGATGGCCAGCGCGGCGGGACGTCCGTAGCCTAACTGCATGAGTTCGCCGTCAACGTTCTCACGGATGAAGCAGAAGCCATGCTGGCCGGGGCCGATATGGCAGTGGCGCGGGCAGAGATAGCAATGGATGCGCCCGTCGGGAAGCGTCTGCCACCAGCGCGCGGAATGAAGTGTGGTGGGCATATTCATAGGCCGCTGCAAGCACTATACTCCGAATTGGCAGCACCAATATTGCTTCCAAACTGGATTTCACGGTGCCAAAATTGCTAGTAGGAGAGCCATCATGAAAGTACTTTTAATCAGCGGTAGCCCGAAGCCGAACGGAAATACAGTTTTGTTACTGCAGGAATGCTCGAAGGTGATTGAGGCACACGGAGTTGAAGCGGAGATCGTCTCCTTTGCGGGAATGAAGATCGAGTCCTGCATCGCCTGCGGAAAATGTGCGGAGACCAGTAAGTGCGGTCTCGATGATGGCCTGAATGAAATCATCACGAAGGTTCGCTCTGCCGAGGGGCTTATTGTTGGTACGCCAGTTTACTTTGGAACCGCCCGCGGCGATGTGATGTGCGCGCTGCAACGCATTGGGTATGTCTCGCGCAGGTCTGATAATTACTTGGCCGGGAAAGTTGGAGGGCCGGTCGCTGTGGCCCGACGCGGCGGACAGACCCTGACCCTGCAAGAGATGCTGATGTTCTTCCTGGTCAATGACATGATTGTGCCGGGATCGAGCTACTGGAACATGGTGTTCGGAAGACTGCCGGGCGAGGCCCTGAGCGATGAAGAGGGGGTGGCGACGGTGCGTCACTTTGCGGCAAACGTGGCAGAGTTGGTGAAGAAGTTACACGGGAAAAACGCACTGAACCCACATTCCGCCTAATGCAGGCGGATGTGGGCCACTCGTCACCCGTCCACCGTCGGGCTAATCTCGGGAACTAGTATCGGGGAACCCCGGGGTCGATCTCCAGCGACCAGCGTTCGATGCCGCCGGACATGGATTGCACCTTTTCGTAACCCTGCTTACGCAGCCAGTCGGTGACCGTGAGCGAGCGCACGCCGCGGTGACAATAGACGACGATATGCTGCTCGGGATCGAGTTCCTGCAGGCGGGCGGGAATCTCCGGCATGGGAATGTACTCGCTCGGAGTGATGCTGGCAGTTTGACGCTCCCAAGGTTCGCGCACATCGAGAAGCGTGAGTTCCTCGTTGCGCTCCTGGCGCTGGCGGAATTCCTGGGGAGTGATCTCGTAATTCATAGATTCATCATCAATGGTAGGTCTTGCGCATGGCAAACAGGCAGTGCTCGTCCACGATCATGTCAGGGGTGGAAATGACAACGTTGTCCGAGCCGCAACATGGGCAGACAGGAGTTTCGCCGTCATCCCAGAAGTCGGCGATATCGGCGTAGGTGAAGAGCCGGTAGCAGTTGGTGCAGCCGCAGGGCGTGTCGGGAGACTCTGGGTCGCGCTGGAAGTCGATTGCCATGAAGTAGAGCATAGCACTGCTACCTACGTTGGCATCCCGCTAGGCAAAATTCGCAACCAACACCAAGGAATGGCTCCGCAGAAAACAGAGCTGGATTGCAACGCGGGGCATTCGCGGAGAGGCAGAAATCATGGCGAGTTTTATCAAAGACGTCGAAGAAATTCGGCAGCGCGCGATGCGCAAGTTGGAAGACGGTGCCGTGACCAACAGCTATCAGCTCGACAGAGAGCAGTCGGTTGCAATTCTGAACGAGGCGTTAGCCAGCGAGATTGTATGCGTGCTGCGCTATCAGCATCACTATTTCATGGCCTCCGGCGTACACGGGCGGAGCGTAGCGCAAACTTTTAAGAAGCACTCGGACGAGGAGCGCGAGCACATGGAGGAGATCGCCGAACGCATCCAGCAACTGGGAGGAAAGCCGGACTTCAATCCGGGGACCCTGGTGGGGCGCTCGGTTTCGCAATACATCGAAGGAGAATCGCTAGGGCAGATGATCCGCGAAGACCTGATCGCCGAGCGCGTGGTGATCGATGTCTATCAGCGCTTCATCGAGCACTTCGGATTGAAAGATCCAACGACCCGGACGATGTTGGAGCACATCAAGGCCGAGGAAGAGCAACACGCCGACGAGTTGGGCGAGCTGCTGTTCATCGTCGATCCGCGCACCGCTGAGGTTCGCGGGACCGATCTGCGAGCCGAGGATGTAAGCCAGAACGCTGTGCTGCGGCCGGAGACACAGGAAGAGTTCGAGATCGTCGAGCGGGCACTGGCCGGACACCGCGAAGAGCGGCTGCGGCTGGAAGGCGAATCGGAAGCTCCTGGGAAGTCGATTGGCGGCGTAAGCGGCAGACCGATGAACCGGAGACATCAACCGGCCGAAGCCGATGACAGCGAGGCGGCTGAGCATGGGCATGACGGCGGGATGCAAGGCACCAATCGATCGCCAAAGGTGCTGGAGAAGCAGAGAAAGAATCGGGTGGCGTAAGAGAGGGCAAGGTTTCAAAGTTTCAAGGTTTCAAGAGTTTCAAGGTAAAACCAAGGGCAGGAGGCGGATGCTCCTGCCCTGTTTTCTTGCTTTCGCGAATCTGCAGACGATGCGCCCTGCGTGGAAAACAAATGCAACATCAACCGCTGCCGTGGCGGAGGTCATTGCTTCCCAGGTTATCAACGAAAAACATCGGCGTGAACCTGGGGCACCTGGTTTTCCTTTGAAACTCTGAAACTTTGAAACCTAGCTCCTTACATCCGCGAGGAGGCTCTCGATTTCGCGGCGCTGGCTGGCTGTGAGGGGGAGCAAGGGCAGGCGCGGATTGCCACCGTAGAAGCCGTTCAGGTCGGAGGCGTACTTCACGCCGGCAATGCCAAGCTCGTTCGCGATGCGAATGCAGGCGGCTTCAATGCGCTGCTGCTTATCCTCGGCGAGTTTGTGGTCGTTGTCCTTAAATGCTGCGTAAATCTCGTAGCAGGCGGTTGGGGCGCAGGCGGCAAAGGCAAGAATGCCACCGATGGCTCCCACCTTTAGCAGCCCGTGGAGTTTGTGGCCCGCGCCAACGAGCGTTTGGAAACCAACTTCCTTGTGGCGCGTGCGCAGCGTGCCGATGACTTCTACGGCAGCCGACGAGGGCTGGTGTGCCGATAGCGACGCCAATTGCGATGCGGATTGCGATGCGGGCTTCGAGGGCGTGGCGGCCAGCGTACCGGCGGCAACAAACTCACCCGCTGGAGCCTCCGTCGCCTTCTGGATCATGCGCGCGGTGACCGGCTGAAAATCGTGAGTGGTGCGGAAGCTGTGCTTGATGTGACGGGTGCGATAGATGATGCGTTCGACTTTGGCCAAATCGCCGGAGGATTCCTTGATGCCGATGATGTTGCGGTGCTCGGCGAGATCGGCGATGAGTTCGACGGGGAGATCGTAGCCGGTGCATTGCGGAAAACTGTATAGCAGCACGGGCAACGGCGAACGATCGGCTACCGTGCGGAAATAGTTGAGCATCGCCGCCGGAGTCATCTGGGCGCGGTAGAAGTGCGGGGTGCGCACCATGGCCACGTCATAGGCGAGCGAAGCTGCGTACTCGCACGTCTCCACGGTCTCCTGCACGGACTCATGGCCACAACCGGCGATCATCACCTTCTCAGGAGCGGCTGCGGCGATGGCGGCGCGGAAGACCTCGCGTTGCTCCTGGCAGTTGAGCAGCACGACTTCCCCGGTGGAGCCGAGAACGACGAGTCCGGTGATGGGGCCTTTGCTGTAGCGATCGACGTTGTGCTCAAGCTTCTTGAGGTAGAGACGTCCGTCGGCGTAGTAGGGAGTAGTGATGGCGGGAAAGATTCCGTTGAGCAGCATGGCAGGGTCTCATTGTAATGCAAGCAGCGGCACCAGCCATCTCCGAAATTGCCAAGCAATTCGCATCGTTCCTGGGACAAACGCATCGAAAGCAGTATGGCGAGCACGGAGACTGCGGTACTGGGCGGAGGATGCTTCTGGTGTGTAGAGGCCGCGCTGGAGCAGCTTGAGGGCGTGATGAAGGTGGAAAGCGGCTACATGGGCGGCCATACGGACCAGCCGAGCTACGAGCATGTCTGCACCGGAAAGACCGGACACGTAGAAGTGGTGCGGGTCGAGTTCGATCCGGCGCTGATCTCCTATGGAGAGCTGCTGGAGGTGTTTTTCACGGCGCATGATCCGACAACGCTGAACCAGCAAGGGAACGACATGGGGACACAATACCGCTCGGTGATTTTCTACCTGAACGAGGCACAGCGCGCAGAGGCCAAGCGGGTGATCGCCCGGTTGACAGCGGACAAGGTCTTCGACGCGCCGATTGTGACCGCAGTTGAGCCGGCAAGCATCTTCTGGAAGGCCGAGGGATATCACCAGAATTATTTTGCGAAAAATTCAACTCGTCCCTACTGCCTGTTTGCCGTGGCTCCCAAGGTGGTAAAGGTCCGGCATAAGTACGCCAACCGGGTCAAACGGGCGGGATAACAAGTTGCGGCGGAAGCGCTAGCTTTCAAGAGAACTCTTTCTCCTCAAAGAACCGAGATGGACTCGGCGGGACTCGAGGTTGCGCTGGCGCGGCGCACGATGGCTTCGATGAGTCCGGGGATCGTGTTCTCGGCAGCTTGCATGTCCACGCTCAACTGGTATTGGCGCAGGGTTTCCGAGGTGATTGGACCGATGGAAGCATTGAGTACGCCCTCCACCAGGCGAGAGCGTCCGGAGCGAATGCCAAGCAACGCAACATAATTCTTCACCGTGGAGGAGCTGGTGAAGGTGATGGCGTGCGGACGGCGCTGCGGGTCGCGCAGGAGGGCACGCAGTTCGACGCGCGAGGATTGCGGCATGACCGTCTCGTAGACTTCCACCACATCCAGAAACGCTCCCAGACTGCGCAGCTCGTGGGGAATGACGTCGCGGGCGATTTTTGCGCGGCAGAGCAGAACGCGTTTGCCGCGAACTTTGTCGCAGAGCGACTCCACCATCGATTCGGCAACGTATTCCTTGGGGCTGAGGGCGACCTTCAATCCTTCGCGCTCGATGGCGGCGCGGGTGGCCGGGCCGATGGCGGCGATGTTGAGGTGGGCCAGCGCGCGCTTGGGAATGTTCAGCAGCGTCATGCGATCAAACATGGCGCGCACACCATTCACACTGGTCAGGATCAGCCACTCATATTCGGCTACGAGTTTGAGCGACTCATCGAGGGACTTGAATGAGCGCGGCGGACGAATCTCAATGAACGGAATCTCATAGACCTCGGCGCCAAGCGCACGCAGGCCGGACGATAGCGTACCTGCCTGCTCGCGAGCGCGTGAGACCAGAATGCGCCAACCTTGCAAGGTGGTGGTGAGCCCGAGGTTTTCGTTCTCGCTCATAAAGATTGTTGCCTAAGCTTAACGCGGAGTGGTGCTGGCCGCGTTTTCGCTGTACACGTCGCGCAGAATCTTGTCTCCACCACGGCTGAGAATTTTGCTGCCGAGACGCTGTCCGAGTTCAACCGGATCGGTGCCGGTTCCGGTTTCACGCAGCAACTGGCTTCCGTCGGGACGGGCGCAGATCGCCGTCAGCTTGATCTCACCATTGGCGACCACCGCATAGGCGCCGATGGGAACCTGGCATCCGCCGCCAAGCTGATTGAGCAAGGCGCGCTCGCAGACCGTGGCCAGGCGCGACGGCTCGTCATTCAGGAATGCAAGATGCTCGCGCATCTTGGTATCGCCGAGACGGATCTCGATGCCAAGCGCACCTTGTCCGGCGGCCGAGCACATGATCTCCGGCTCGATGATCTCTTTGATGTGCTGGGTTTTGCCGAGGCGCTTGAGTCCGGCAGCCGCCAGAATTACGGCATCGTATTCGCCCTCTTCCAGCTTGCGCACACGGGTATCCACGTTGCCGCGCAGAGGGTAGATGTTCAGGTCAGGGCGGAACTGCATGAGCTGGGCCTGGCGGCGCAGGCTGCTGGTGCCGACACGTGCGCCCTGCGGCAGATCCTTGATGCTGTTATAGCGGATCGACAGGAAGGCATCGCGGGGATCGACGCGTTCGGTGATGGCCGCGATCTCAAAGGGACCTGCCAAGGTGGTGGGAAGATCCTTGAGGCTGTGCACGGCAAGATCGACGCGGCCCTCGGCAAGCGCCTCCTCTATTTCCTTGGTAAACATTCCCTTGGTGCCGACCTTGGCGAGCGCCACGTCAGTAATCTTGTCACCCGTGGTCTTGATGATTTCGAGCTCGACCTCGTGTCCCTGCTCGCGGAGCAGGGCCGAGATGTGATGGGCCTGCCAGAGAGCAAGCTGTGAACCACGAGATCCGATGCGAAGGAGGGCCATTCAAACTTCCTTTACTTATTTCCGGTTTTGATTTGTCACTAACGATGAGTCGGATGCGGCGGCCTTCGCTCGCTCCGGCTCAGGCGCGGGCTCGGCCGGCGCAGTCGCGGGTGAGGGGCTAGTAGACTCAGGCGCGGCCTCGGGAGGGGTTTCGGCTCGCAGGTTAAAGAGTTTGCGTACCACATCGACCACGGTCGTCGACTCGGGATCGCGCGCCGCCGACTTCAAGGTGGTAATCGGGGTGTGCATGATCTTGTTGATGATGCCGCGGGTAAGAGCTTCGACGGCCATCTCCTGCTCAGGCGAGAGATTTCCCAGGCGGCCGCGCACGCGGTCCAACTCGGCTTGACGCAGGGTCTCAAGGTGCTGCTGCAGCGAAACGATGGTGGGAACTACTTCGGCGGTCTGGGCGCGCTGCTCGAACTTGCGCACCTCCTCTTCCACCATCAGCTCGGCGCGAACCGCTTCCTTGCGCCGGTCTCCGATGTGCGACTGAACCACCTGCTGCAGATCGTCGATGTTGTAAACGAAGATTCCGTCCAGGTCATTGAGGGCGGGATCGATGTCGCGCGGCACCGCAATGTCAATGAAGAACATGGGGCGATTCTTGCGGGCATGGAGAAATTTTTCGCCGTGCTCTTTGCGGAAGATCGCATGAGGAGCACCAGTGGAGCTGATGACAATGTCAGCCCAGGGCGCGGTGTCATACAGGCGATCGAACGGTATCGCTTCCCCGCCGAACTTTTCCGCCAGCGCCACGGCACGGTCATAGGTGCGGTTGCCAACGTAAATTTTCTTGGCTCCGTGGGCGATGAGATGGCGGGCGGCGAGCTCGCACATCTTGCCGGCTCCGACCAGATACACGGACTTACCCGCCAGGCTTCCGAAGATTTTTTCCGCCAGCTCGACGGCCACCGAGGCGATCGACACCGAGGACGTGGCAATGGTGGTCTCATTGCGTACTTTTTTGGCCACCGCGAAGGCGCGGGTCAAGAGCTGATCGAGCTGCGAATTTACCGTTCCCAGGGCACGCGCGGTGGCATAGGCTTCCTTGACCTGTCCGAGGATCTGCGACTCGCCGACCACCATGGAATCCAAGCTGGAAGCGACGCGGAAGACATGCTTGACGGCCTCAAGCTGCTGGTGCTCGAAGATGTAGGATTCGTACTCGCCGGGGTTGAAACCGAAGTAGTCGCGGACGAAGCGCTGCAGATCGCAATGGCTGTTCTGAGAGCGCGCGAAGATTTCCACCCGGTTGCAGGTGGAGACGATCATGCCCTCCTCGACGCCGTCCATCGAGGTGAGCTTACCGAGAGCCTCGGGCAGACGCGACTCGGGGATGGCAAAGCGCTCACGCACTTCCACCGGCGCCGTCTTGTGATTTACTCCCAACACGAAAAAATTCATGGAGCGATGAACCTATGCAATCTGCTCAGGTAATTCGCACCCCATGCGCAGACCGAGACGATAAATCCAAAGCTGGCCAGGTAGGCGGCTTTGCGGCCGCGCCAGCCGGCACTCCAGCGTGTATACAGCAGGACAAGGTAAATGCCCCACATCAGAAGAGAGAGTAACACCTTGGGATCAGTGAAATAGGTGGGGCCGTAGCGCTCCTGAGCGACCACGGAACCGGCCAGAAGTCCCACCGTCATGAAGGGAAAGCCCAGAAGAAGAGCGCGGTAGCCAAGCTCATCGACCTCCTGCAAGGCGGGCATGCGAGAGGCCCAACTCGCGGTCTGCTTACGCTTGAGCTGGCGCGACAAAATCAGGTATAGCAGGCTCGAAATAAAGCTCAGGAAGAGCATGGAATAGCCGAAGAGCAGGGTACAGACGTGAAACACGATCCAGCCGCTGCGGAAGCTGGGCGAGGAAAACGCAACTGGATGCTGGGCTATGGCGGAGGCGAAAGTCAGAAGAAAGATCAGCGGAAAGATGAATGCCGCCGGAGAAGCCGTCTTATAGCGGAAATAGAGCCAGCCGAAGATGATGGCAATGATCAGAGCCAGACCAGACTCAGCGTGGCGGATGTTCAGCAGCTGAGAGTATCCGTACAACACCGCGGTCTCTACGAGGGAGACAAAATGAAAAACCATTCCCAGAGCAACCGCTGGCACCGCAACCCGCCCAGAACGCTCGCCCCGCTGCCGGAGCATCAGGATCGCGTGGATCAGACCGACTCCGTACAAAACGGTCGCTACTCGAAGCCAAAGCAATGGCATAGATAAAGAGGCCCTTACCAACCTCTCTCAATCGACGGAAAACGAGGTAAGGACAATGCTGATTATACAAACGTGGGGTATCGCCCTAAGTGTATTCGTCACGATGAACTGTGATGTTCGTCACATTCCAATCATAATGAATGATAGGACAAAAGTTGACTGCGTGGCTAGGTGACCCAATCTGCTTGCAGTAAAACAAATCGACTGCCGACGCCGGTCCAGATAGAGGGAGCCAGAGAGGGGGCAGCGCTGGTTTGTAATTCCCCAAACTGGGTGCTAACATTTGCCCTTCAGGTAGTTCCAGGAGGCACTTCATGGCTGATGAAAGCTGCAGCAGCAGTGGCATTTTATGGTTTCTGGCAGGACTCGGTGTGGGCGCCGCAGTAGGCGTTCTCTATGCCCCTAAGTCGGGACGCGAGACCCGCGAGTCAATTCTGAATGCGGCGGAAGACAGCCGCGAGGTGGTTCAGGAGCGCGCGCGCAAGTACAAGGAGCAGGCGCAGCAGTGGGCCGATCGCGGCAAGGACGTGATCGCGCAGCAGAAAGACAATATCCGTTCGGCGTTTGAAGCGGGCCGGCAGGCGTATCGGGACGCAAGCCAGGAACCGACCTCCGAGCCCGGCACTCCCAAGCTGTAAGCCTGTAAGAATTCGCAGAAGCCGGGCTATCGGTTGGAGAGCCTGGCGAGCGAATGGAGCCATCATGCACGAAAACTCACTCATCGCTTTTGTCGCGGTGACCTCGGTCGCGGTCGTATTGCAGACCCTGATTCTGGCGGGGATGTACTTTTCCATTCGCAAGATGGGCGAGCGAATGGAAGCCCTCTCCAGGCGGGTCGAAGAGCAGGCTCTGCCGTTGGTCGAAAAGGTGCGCGGCATGGTGGATGAGAGCGCACCGAAGATCCAGATGGTGGTTACGAATCTGGCGGAAACCTCGACCTTGGTGCGGAAGCAAGCTGGTCAGATCGACGAAGCCGTCACGGAGATCGTCGGCATCGCCCGAGCCCAGGCTGGACGTGCCGATGAGCTGGCGACGCGAACCATGCAGCGGGTTGACCTTACGGCGGAAAGGCTGCAGCACACGGTGAACTCGCCGATGCGGCATCTGTCCGCGCTGATGGAGGGCGTGACCGCAGGTTTGGGTGTGCTTGTGAGTGGGCGCAAGAGCCAAAGCAGCAAGGCGGCATCAAACGACGAAATGTTCATCTAGAAATTCGCAATCAAGCTGATCCAAACGAAACTACTGAAGAGCGGAGCCTTGGGCCTCCGCTCTTTTTTTGCAGGCAAACAAAGGTTTGGGAAAGACACCGCAGATCCGCACGCCAAGCAGGGAAAAAGTTCTTCAGCGGTAAACATTTAAGAGTTGGTGCAATCTGCTCTGAGTAGAGTACTATCGTGGGGCTCAAAACCCTTAGGAGGTAGTGTTGCCATGTACGATATGAAACACCTCAAAAACTTGGAGACGATGGAAGCAAGTGCACCGGAGGGCGTAAAAGCTTTCTGGGCCTTTGATAAAGCAGCGATGGGTCCCGGAGCGATTCCGGCTAAGTACAAGGAATTAATGGCGTTAGCAGTAGCATTTACGACCCAGTGCCCGTATTGCATCGAGATTCACGGTGGCAAAGCACGCGAGGCTGGCGCAACCGACCAGGAGATTTCTGAGGCCGTAGTCATTGCCGCAGCGCTTCGCGCCGGGGCGGCGATCACGCATGGCACGCACGCTCTGAAACCCAGATAAGCACCGAACGCGACCGCTTCACTTCCCGCGGCCATCAAAAAGCGCTAAGGCGCTTCGCGATGGTCGCCGGGGATCCCGCCTAAGGGTTATCAGAGCTCTCACCGTTTGCAGGTAATACAAAACTATGACTTAACCGGCCAGAATTGCCTGCCACAATTGCAGAATGATTCAGCATCCGGTACTGATCCAGGGCGGAATGGGCGCGGGCGTCTCTGATTGGCGGCTGGCGAGGGCGGTGTCCCTCACCGGGCAGCTTGGCGTTGTTTCCAGCACAGCACTAGACACGATTGTTGCGCGGCGCCTTCAAGACGGCGATCCGGGCGGCCACATGCGCCGCGGATTGGCGCTTTTCCCTTTTCCTGAGATAGCCAAGCGCATCCTGGATAAACATTACATTCCCGGAGGGCGGCCTGCGGGTGCACCTTACCGCTTGCTGCCGATGCTGGCTAGGGTCAACTCGCGCGAGGCGACCGAGCTGCTGATCGTCGCCAACTTTATTGAGGTGGCGCTGGCGCGGGAAGGCCATACAAACCCGGTGGGCGTTAACTGCATGGAGAAGCTGCAGCTCCCGTTGCTGGCTTCGCTGTATGGTTCGATGCTGGCTGGAGCCGGATATATTCTGATGGGCGCGGGAATTCCGCTGAAAGTTCCCGGAGTGCTGGACGCATTCGCCGCCGGTCAGGCGGGCAGCTACCCGCTCTCGGTGACCGGGGCGCAGCCGGACGACGATTGCATGATGCGCTTCGATCCGCAGGAATTTTTCGGCACGCCTATGCCTCCTCTCGAGCGTCCTTATTTCCTGGCAATCATCTCCTCGAACGCGTTGGCCACCACCATGGTTCGCCGCTCCAACGGCAAGGTGGACGGATTTGTGATCGAAGGCCCCTCGGCGGGTGGACACAATGCGCCACCGCGCGGGCAAATGGTTCTGAGCGAAAAAGGTGAGGCTGTCTATGGCGAGCGCGACCGGGTCGATCTGGAAAAGATTCGCCAGGTTGGTCTGCCATTCTGGCTGGCGGGAAGCTATGGCACCCCGGAAAAGGTAGTAGAGGCGCTGGAATTGGGCGCGGCGGGCGTGCAGGTGGGAACGGTGTTTGCTTTCTGCGAGGAGTCTGGTCTGCGCGAGGATTACAAGAGCGCTCTACTGAAGAAGATTCAGCGCGGCGAAGCGTCGGTCTTTACCGACCCGCGTTCCTCGCCCACAGGTTTCCCCTTCAAGGCGGCACAACTGGAGGGGACAACCTCCGAGCCGGAGGTATACCGCAACCGCAAACGGGTCTGCGACATTGGCATTCTGCGCGAGGCCTACCGCACCGACAGCGGCGCGATTGCCTATCGCTGCCCATCTGAGCCGGAAGATATCTATGTCGCCAAAGGTGGTGTGTTTGAGGAGACCGTCGGGCGCAAATGCCTATGCAACTGTCTGATGGCCGACATCGGTCTGCAGCAGGTGCAACGCGACGGCAGCGAAGAGCCTGGTATGGTGACGACCGGAGACGAGCTGAGTGTCGTTCTGCGATTCCTCTCTCCGAGCAAGGATACCTACTCCGCGGAGGCGGTCGTAAAAGAGCTGATGAGTCAGGTTCCGGTGCGGGAGCAGGACGCGCCAGCGAAGGAATGCGCACGCGATACTCCGGTGCAGGCAGGCGTGTTGCAGTCATAGCTGAGAAGAACTGGCATCCCCATCCCCCAAAGCGATGCCAGAAGCTTCAAAGCTGCTGAACTAGCCTTGGCTATTGCCAGCTCCCCCAAGCTGAGATCCCGTTGCTTGGAGCGGCTTCAACCTCGGCTTCGTGATGGTCGTGAGATTCCATGCGCGTCTGCAAAACAAGTAGCCGCTGGATCATTTCAGCACAGCTTTCACAGAGCAGACTGCTCTTCGAATGCAGCTCCCGATGTTTGCACAGATCACACTTCATCACACCTCCCCGCAGGCTAGCCTCCGCATGACAGAACGGAGTGCCCGCTACTGGTAAGGTTAGATGCTGCTCGCGAAATTTGGTCGCTAATGAAATTCCTTATTCAGATTATCCAAGAAATCTATGAGCTTGCGTTGCGCTCCCGGGTTGGGTGCCTACTTTGAGGTTGCCGCATTGAAGCGAACCTGCCACCGCTTGACGCACCGCATGAATTCCTGCTCCATGCGAGGCAGCGTACGGCGCTCGTCCCATGACTCAATGGCGAACTGGCGCGCCAGCCGGCTCATGCGGTCCAGCGATTCCGGGCTGTGTGCAAGCTGATGAATCGCAGCCAGAAGAGCGTCGGCATTCTCCGGTTCCACAACCAGGCCCGCTCCTGAGCGCAGCACGGCACGAGCAACTTCACTGCCGGAACTTACGGCGGCAATCACAGGACATCCGGCAGAGAGCAGCGTTACGGTTTTGGACGGAAAGACGATGTCGGAGACGATCTTCTGTTGGGTGATCAGAGCAATGCCGGTGGCCACCAGCATCTCCGCGAACGAATCATTGTCCAGCAGCGGCAGGAAGCGCACGTTGTTCAAATTGCGGGCTTGCGCCTCGGCTTCCAGTTGGGGACGCATGGCGCCATCGCCGACGAATAGATATTGAATATCCGCACACACGCGCGATTTTGTGGCCGCTTCAAGAATCACCTCGAGCCCCTGCTTCACTCCCATGTTTCCCGAATGAGAGACGATGAGCTTTCCCTGTAGTCCATATTTCTCGCGGAAAGCCGAGCCGTCGGTGCGCTCGCGCAGGGTGTAGAGAGATGAGTCGGCGCGCGGCGGGAACAAAACGACTTTTGCGGGATCGATTCCCTTCTGCACGATGCGCTGCCGCATTCCTTCGGTGATGGTGCCGACCAGCGCGGCCTTAGTGTAGGCCTGCCGCTCGACGCGATAGAGAAATTTGAGGAGCGACCGCCCTTTCATCATGCCCAACTCAACCGCCGCATCCGGTTGCAGATCCATTACGTCAAAGATGAACGGCACACGCCACAGGCGGCCGAGGGTTGCGGCCGTCAGTCCCAGCCCCAGCGGCGGCGAGACGGCATAGATGAGGTCGGGCTTTCGTCCGGCGAGCGCGCGGACAAACGAGGACGCCAGGAACGAGGCCTCGTGCAGAATCCGCTTTTTCGTGTTGAGTCTCTCGGGCACGAACATCCAGGAGCGGAGGATGGTGACTCCATTGCGCACTTCACGCTGAAACAGTTTGCCCCGGTACGGCTCCGGCACACGCCATTGCGGATAGTACGGGGGGCCGGTGCAGATGGTGACCTGGTGGCCTTGCGCAGCGAGGTATTCGCTGCGCCAGGTGTTGAAAGCCGCGATTCCGGTTTCGTCAGGCCAGTAATTGATACTGAGAACGAGGATGCGCAATGTAGTTTCCAGTATTTTCGTTTTACGAGCCAATGAAGCGCGCGTAGAAGCTGCGGGCGACGCCGGTGTCCGTGGTGCCCTTGATGATGGCTCGGCCATCGGGGAAAAGAGTTAGCTCGAAGGGAGCGCGCAGGAACTTCAGAACGTACTCGGTGTAGCGAACTTCGCCGTGCGGCAAAAGGCGGGCCTCGAGTTCGGTAAAGTTAATGGGACGGTGGCGCTCGTGGATCTGCACCGAGTTGCGTCCGCACAGGGATATGTGGGGGTGGGCGCGTCCGGCGAGATAAAGGAAGTTGCGCTGCTGGCAGACGCTACAGCCGGTGCGCGGATGATCGGCGCGAATCTCGGAGTGGTCATTGTGCCAGGCGTCAAACGATAACAGTGTCCGGCGCATTCCTGCGCGAGCGCCCACCAGGAATTTCATGGCTTCGGTGACGGCGAGCGATGCGATCAGGTTGACGGCGGAGTTCAGGATGCCTCCGGTATCGCAGGTTTCAACGGCACCCGCCGGAGGTTGGGGAAAGACGCAGGCCAGGCAGGCGCTCTCACCGGGCAGGATGTTCATGGTCACGCCATAGCTGCCTACGGCGGCAGTGTAGATCCAGGGACGGCCTTCGCGCACGGCGTAATCATTGAGCAGGTAGCGGGTCTCGAAGTTGTCAGTGCCGTCGAGAATGAGATCGGTCTCTTCGAGCAGTTCTTCACAGTTCCCGGGAGTAAGGTCCTCTACGTGGGGCTCTACGATTACGGTCGAGTTGATCTGCTGCAGCTTGCGATGAGCGGCAATCGCCTTGGGCAGCGATTCGGCGGCATCGCGCTCGTCGAACAAAACCTGGCGCTGCAGATTGCTGGGCTCAATGTAGTCACGATCGACGATGCGGACGTAGCCAACCCCGGCGCGAACCAGAAGCGAGCTGAGCACCGAGCCGGTAGCTCCACAGCCGACGATGGCGATGCGCGACTGTGCCAGTTTGCGCTGTCCCTCAGGGCCGATGCCGGGAAACAGAAGCTGTCGTGAATAGCGTTCATCCATAGGCTGCATGTCACTCATCATAATATGCCGGGCCAATCAGGCGAGAACAGCTTGGGAAGTATGCAAAGGGCGCTGGTCCCGCTAAAATAACCGTATCCGCACGGTGGTTCGCTGGCTATTAACAATTGCCACTGGTCACTGTTAGACTGAGAAGAGAAACAGGAAGCGTGCGGTGATTGCCTTCCTAGCCCATGCGCGCGGCAATAGGCGTGCTTTGAATCGATTATCAGACAGGTGAGCAGACGGTTCGGAACGCACCGGAGGACGCTGCGGTGGTGTCCATTTCTTTTTTTTAGAGACGGACCAGTGGAACCACCCACCTGGATTCAAGACAGCGCCGTAGGGCGATTACACGGCAATAAACCGCTTTCGCAGCACTTCTTTCGCAGCAGCACTTGGATATGGAGGAACCCGCAATGAGCGAAATACCTGCATCCGCCGCCCACCAGCCCACGCGCCTCACCGGCGCTGAGATCGTCTGGGCCACCCTCGAAGGCGAGGGTGTTCGCGAAGTGTTTGGCTATCCCGGAGGCGCGATCCTGCCCGTCTACGACGCTCTGCGCAAATACCCGATCCGCCACATCCTGGTTCGTCATGAGCAAGGTGCGGCTCATGCGGCCGACGGCTATGCACGCGCCTCCGGCAAAGTCGGGGTCGCCATTGCCACCTCTGGTCCGGGCGCCACCAACCTCGTCACCGGAATCGCCACGGCCATGATGGACTCTGTGCCCATGGTCTGCATCACCGGCCAAGTCTCCTCCAAGCTGCTCGGCACCGATGCCTTCCAGGAAGTCGATATTACCGGCATCACGCTGCCCATCACCAAGCACAATTACGTCGTCACCCACGCGCAGGACATCGCCCGGGTGCTTCGGGATGCTTTCCTGGTGGCCAGGTCCGGCCGGCCTGGGCCGGTCCTCGTGGACATCACCAAGGATGCGCAGCAGGGTTTGGCCGATTTCGATTTTGCGGCCGCCGCGCCTTCTCCTCACCGGCCACACCCCATGCTGTCGGCTGAGGAGGACGCTCTGAGCGAAGCGCTCAAGCTCATCCTCTCAGCCAAGCGCCCCATTATCCTCGCCGGTCACGGGATTCTGAAATCCAATGCCACGGATCAGATTCGCACCTTGGCCGAGCGCCTGCAAATCCCCGTCGCCTCCACGCTCCTCGGGCTCGGCGCCTTCCCTGCCTCACATGATCTCTCTCTGGGCATGATGGGGATGCACGGCGAAGCCTGGGTCAACCAAGCTATTCAGCAATCCGACCTGCTGATCGCCTGCGGCATGCGATTCGACGACCGGGTTACCGGCGTGCTCACCAGCTATGCGCCCAACGCTAAAAAGATCCATCTCGAAATTGACCCGGCTGAGATCAACAAGAACGTCAAGGCCGACGTTGCACTGATTGGCGATCTGCGCGAGATCCTCGAAGCCTTGCTGCCGCAGATCGCGCCGCGCCGGGACTCCACCTGGATTCGCGCGGTCAACGCCCTGAAGGGCGATGCCGCGGTGCGCGACATCAAGAACCTGCCCGATCTCGGCCACCTCTACGCCGCGCACGTTATCCACGACCTGTGGCGCGCGACCGAAGGCAAGGCCATCGTTGTCACCGACGTTGGCCAGCACCAGATGTGGGAGGCGCAGTACTACAAGCACGACGCGCCGCGCTCGCTGATCACCTCAGGCGGACTTGGCACCATGGGATTTGCACTTCCGGCTGCGATCGGCGCCAAGATCGCCTGCCCAGAAAAAGAAGTCTGGGTGATTGCCGGAGATGGCGGCTTCCAGATGACCTCCGCCGAGCTGTCCACCGTCATGCAGGAGCGGCTCGACATCAACATTGCGGTCATCAACAACGGCTTCCTGGGCATGGTCCGGCAGTGGCAGGAGTTCATCTACGAGCGCAATTACTCTTGCTCGCCGATCCTTTCGCCGGACTTCGTCAAACTGGCTGCGGCCCATGGCATTCCTGGCGCCACCGTCCACAACCGTGCTGAGGTTCAGCCCGCGGTTGACATCGCACGCCGCTCCGGTGGGCCGTTCCTCATCAACTTCATGGTTGAAAAAGAGGACGCCGTCTATCCGATGATCGCTCCCGGCTCTGCCCTCGATGAGATGATCCGCCGCCCGTCCAACGGGCACAACCCGCTCCTGGAAACCTCGGAAGAGCCATAGCTCGCGGGGACCGCTGAGTTGGCCCGCTGACTTTTGAAAGGACCGTTATGCTGCATACCTTTGTCGCACTGGTGGAAGACAAGCCCGGCGTGCTCACCCGCGTTGCCTCACTGTTCCGGCGCTTGAATATCAACATCATCTCGCTCACCGTTGGCCACTCCGAGCGCACGGACGTCTCGCGCATGACGATTGTTGCCGAGGCCGCGCCCGGCTCCGGCCATCGCATCAAGGCCTCGCTTTTCAAGCTGGAAAATGTGCTCGACGTGGACGATCTCGGCCAGTTCTCCTGTGTCACGCGAGAGCTCGCGCTGATCAAGGTTGCGGCGACGCCATACACGCGCGGGCCAGTCTTCCAACTGGCGGAGATCTTCCGCGCCCGCATCGTCGATCTCGCACCGGAATCCCTGATGCTGGAAATCACCGGAGTCACCTCGAAGATCGAAGGGCTTATCCAGGTGCTTAGCGAGGGGGACAATACGATTCTGGAAATTTCACGCACCGGCCGGATGGTGATGCGCCGTGGGCAGCATACCTCGCGGGTTCTCGAGGCCATGCGCTGCGCCAGCCCGGAAGAAGAGCCCATCATCCCGGTCACTGCCACGGGCGGAGATGGCAGCCTCGAACCTTTATCCGAAGACCCGAATCACCCGCTCTGACCGGCGGCAAGAACGGCGAGGCGATGGCCGGCGCGCGACGACCGCACAGGCGTGACCGGCCCCGCGCGTAATCCGACGACTGCTTAAGTTTCAGGCCCGCCCCGCGAACTCCCGCGTTTCTGTGGATACCTTGATTTTTTCACCTTCTTTGATAAATGGGGGAACGCGGATTTCGATTCCGGTTTCCAGCTTGGCGGGCTTGGTCACGTTGCCGCCTGCGGTGTCGCCGCGGACACCGGGTTCGGTGTAGGTGACCGCCAGTTCCACGTGAGGCGGGAGTTGCAGTCCGATGGGGTTGCCGTTGTACTTGTGCAACTCGATGATGGCTCCCTCGACGAGGAAGTCGAGTGCGTCCCCGATCATCTCATCAGGGAGGGTAAGGGTCTCATAGCTCTCCTGATCCAGGAAGTGGGAGCCATCTCCATCGCTGTAGAGGTAGGATGCCTGGACCATCTGAAGGTCGGGCTCCTTGAACTTGTCACTGGCCTTGAATGTTTTATCAAAGACGGCGCGGGTGAGAAGGTTGCGCATCTTCAGGCGGACCAGGGTCTGGCCGCCCCTCGCGGTCGGTGTATTGACCTCCGCTTCCAGGCAGTGGAACGGGGTGTTTTCGAATTCGAAAAACATCTTGCGCTTGACGTCGATGGCGTCGATCAGTGCGGCCATAATTTCCTCAAAAGGCAGGGCCGGAAGCGGGCGATTCCGGCCTGATTGAATAGTGGAACGTCCCTAGAATAACAGGTGGAAACGGCCGGGGCCGCTCACGCAAAAGGTCTGTGATGCGCTCAAACGAACACGCTCCAGTCAATTCCGATCCGGGGATGTGGCGGCCGAAAGAAGCGTTGTCGGATCGTGAGCCGGACGAATCAGCTTCTCCCGAAGTTCGTATTCGACCTGGACGCGATGGAAGCCTATAGGAATCTGCAATCCGGCAGAACATCTTCACCAAACAAGACCCGATGATATTGCTGCAAAAGAGTGCCGCACCTCGGCTGTGTCCGGCATCGTGAGTACTTGGTGTTTGACTATGCGTTGTGATCACCATCACTATCGCACTCGATCTTTGTCACTATTATCTTGGCATATGTAACGTTTAACTGTGACCCTGGGGGCCGCTGACTCGATCTAACTCACGTTCAACCGTGATTCATGAGCTCGCTTCTAGTATTCGGCCATGTTACTCTCCGCTCGTTCTGATCCACATGCAATTTAATCTTTCCTGCTCGACAGGCGTTCGAGGTGGGAGTTCGCAATGGCTCATACGGCCTTAGTGGGAGCAGCGCATG
>Ga0326727_10001606_pt1 | contig 82217 bp, 71 predicted proteins | sample MB2enrmetagenome_FD_207643 | JGI IMG/M metagenome (GOLD analysis project Ga0326727, IMG submission 207643) | Lab enriched peat soil microbial communities from McLean, Ithaca, NY, United States - MB29MY | ecosystem: Environmental > Terrestrial > Soil > Wetlands > Peat | place: USA: New York... | reverse complement strand
ACCTCTTTTTCCTCAAGGCCGAAACAGATACCGGCTCAAAAGGAACGCCGTTTATAACAACTATCATACCTGCCGTCAAGAACTTTTTTACAGCTTCAGGTAATTTTTTTCCGCCCGAGGCGATTACTCCTCATTTGTTGCAGCCGGGTGGGCGGGCGCAACCCCGGCCTCCCCCTCGCCATCATAGCCGGTCGGCTCGCTTCCCTTGACGAAACATTCCATGACCGCACCCGGGGTTCCTTCCCGCGCCAGCTTGCCGGTACGGGGATTAATCAGCACAAAGGTGACATTCTCAGGTGCCTCGAAATCCTCAGTCGGCAGTGTTGACGTTGCCTTTTTCATAAATTCCGCCCAGATAGGTGCCGCCGCCAGACCACCCGACCCACCGGCCCCCAGAGAACGCTCCTGGTCGTACCCGACCCACACGCCGGTAACCAGTTGGGGGATATAGCCAACGAACCAGGCATCCTTGCCATCGTTCGTGGTGCCGGTCTTACCGGCCACGGGGCGCCCGATGATGGCACGGGAACCTGTGCCGCTGGCAACGACGCTCTGCATCAGGTTGGTAATGACGTAGGATGTCTCCGGAGACATGACCGGGACCGGCACCGGCGGCTGATTTTCCTGAAGCACGGTGCCGTCGTTGTCGGTGATCTTACTGATGAAATACGGGGGCACCTGTGTCCCCTTGTTGGCAAACACCGAATAGGCTTCGGTCAACTCGAAGGGGGACACGGATGCGGCCCCAAGGGCCAGGGCCAGGTTGGCGGGGATCGGGGAGGTGAAGCCGAACTTCTTGGCGTAATCGGCGGCATATTGGGCGCCGATCTGCTCCATGATCTTGACGCTGACGATGTTGATGGAGTAGGTCAGCGCCTCGCGCATGGTCACCGGGCCGCGGAAGGTGTTGTCGTAGTTTTTCGGCTTCCATGTCCCGCCGGCGCCGTCCGGGTATTCCACCTCGGAATCTTCGATGATGGTGGCCGGAGTCAGCCCCTTGTCGAGGGCCGCCGAGTAGATGATCGGCTTGAAGGCCGAACCGGCGTTGCGTTTGGCCTGGATAGCCCTGTTAAACTGGCTTTTATGGAAATCGTACCCCCCCACCATGGCCTTGACCGCCCCGGTGCGGGGATCAAGGGAAACCAGCGCCGCCTGTACCTCGGGCGTCTGGTCGAGGGCGAACTGTGCTCCCTCCTTGTTGACCTCCGGCGAGACGACGGACACCTCGATCACCGAACCGAGCGTCAGGGTTCTATTCACCTTCTCAGGCTTGCCGTAGCTGTTGACCATCCCCACCCTGCCGGCCCAGGCCATGTTCTTGCGGGAGAGGACACCCTTACGGTCCCCCACCCTGACAATTGCCTCCCCCTTCTCCGGAACGAACCCCACCACAACCCCCTGGTAGCTCTCGCCGGTCTTAAGGGTGGCTGAATCTATCCCCTCCTCGACCTTGGCGCAGAAATCGTCGACCCCGGTCTCTGCGAGATACTTGATCGCCCCCCGGAACCCTTGACGCTTGTCAACCGCCTTGAGGCCGTTACGGAGGCTTTCATAGGCCGCACGCTGCATCTCGGCGTTCATGGTGGTGTAGATCTTAAGCCCTCCCTTGTAGAGCTGGTCCTCCCCGAACTTCTCCTCAAGCTGGATGCGCAGATGTTCGAGGAAATAGGCCGACTGTTCGTTGTTGACCTTCTTCATGGAGCGGATCTCAATCGGGGTTGCCTTGGCATGATCGGCCTCGGCGGCCGTGATATACCCCTCCTTCACCATCCGCTCCAGGACGTAGGCCTGCCGTTCGCGGGCCTTGTCCAGGTGCTTGATGGGGGAATAGGCGTTTGGGGCCTTGGGAAGCCCGGCCAGCATGGCCATCTCGGCCAGGTTGAGCTGATCGACGTTCTTGCCGAAATAGGTCTCAGCCGCCACCTGGACGCCGTAAGCGCCGCCACCAAGGTAAATCTGGTTCAGGTACAGGTAGAGGATCTCGTCCTTGGTGAGTTTTTCCTCCATGCGTTTGGCCAGGATGGCCTCTTTGATCTTGCGGGAGAACTTCTTTTCCGGAGTCAGCAGCATGGACTTTGTTACCTGCTGGGTAATGGTCGAGGCACCTTCCTTCTTGCGCATGGAAAGCAGGTTTTTGAAGGCTGCCCGGACAATGCCGAAATAATCGATCCCCTTGTGCTGGTAAAAGCTGGAGTCTTCGGCCGCCACAAAGGCCTGGATCAACTTGCGCGGCATCTTCTCGACCGGCACCACGATGCGCCGCTCCAGGTAGAATTCACCCACCAGGCTGCCGTCGTCGCCAAAAACCTGTGATACGATGGGTGGCTTATAGTCGGCCAAGCGGTCCACCCGCGGCAAGCGCGCCATCAGATAGAATACGTATCCCGTTGCCCCGAGCAGCGCCACAACGCCTAGCGTGACGGCAAGCAGCACCAGGGCTGACAGGATTCCCCTGCCCCTCCCCTCGGTAGATGTCGATACCTTCCTGTCCATATTCCTTACTCCCCGTGAACGCAGCGACTCTTCTTCTCGACCCGTTCCGGCCGGTTTTCCAAATTTTGACGCAATCGTGCAATTCGCCGCAATCTTTTTAAAATAACTCATATCACCACGAAAACTCAAGCATAATAACGAAGCGACATTCCCCTTGCCAACCCCTGAAGAGCGGTTATAATCAACCCCGGCAGGCGACAGAAGAATACGTATTACAGTTGATACGACGTGAACGACGCCTCCGGGGAACCGCCATGAAAATTCTTACAAACCGTAGCGTCAACACCAAATTCAACATCATTGCGGCCCTCCTCCTGGCGGCGCTTTTCCTCTGCCTGGCCTACAACAGCTACCGCCGGGAGCAGGCGCTCATCCTCACAACGGCCGTGGACAATACCCGTTCCATCGCCCGCCAGATCATCGAAACCCGGGATTACCTCTCCGAGATCGTCACCAGCGAACCGGAACACAACTACAACCTCGTTCCCCAGGTGGCCGCCTCCCGGATCGCCAAGCGTCTCACCAGCGGGTCGCGCTTCTATGTCCGCCAGGTTTCGTTGCGTTACCGCAACCCCGACAACCGCCCCGACAGCTTCGAGTCCGCCCAACTGGCGGCCTTTCGGGATACGAATGCCCATGAGGTCTGGCAGGTGGCGGGCGACGACGGAAAGAAGGCGCTACGCTACCTGCTGCCGATGAAAGCCGAGCCATCCTGCCTGGCCTGCCACGGCAGCTATGACAGCGCGCCCCGCTTTGTCCGGGAACGCTTCCCCCGGGGGCACTATTCCTACGGCTACAAGGTTGGCGAGGTGATCGGTGCGGTTTCCGTATCGGTGCCCATGGGCGGCCTGTACCGCGAGATCGGCGCCAATCTCGAACACGACCTGATCTACGACGGGGCCATCCTGCTCGTTTACATCCTCGTCACCGGCTGGCTCATCCGCAGAACGATCCTGACGCCGGTCAGGAACGTTGCCCAAAGCATCGCCGATGTGGCCCGCACCGGCAATTTCTCCGAACGGCTCGCGGAACGGGCGAAAGACGAAATCGGCGAATTGATCGGGTCGTTCAACGAGCTGATGGCCGAGTTGGAACGCAAGACGCTGCAACGGAAGGAATCGGAGGACAGGTACCGCAACTTCATCGAAATCGCCCAGTCCCCCATCGTAACCTTCATGGGCGACGGCAAGATCGTCATCTCCAACCAGAAGGCGGAAAAACTCTTCGGCCTGACAAAGCAGGAGTTGCTCGGCCAGCGCATCTTCGAATTTATGGAAAACGGGGATGAGCTGCGTGCTGCGGTCGAGGGGTATTTCAACTCCGGCAGCAGCGACCTGATCGGCGCCACAACTCGGCAAACGGTGCGGGATGTATGCGGCAGGCTGTTGGAGGTGGATATGGTTATCTCCGTCTCCCAGGCCGACCAGAATCCGATCTTCAGCGCCATACTCCGGCTGCTGAAATAAAAGTGGCTCCAAAGTGCCACAAGGAAAAATCCAAACCTGCCACGGAGACACAGAGACACAGAGAAAAGCAGGAGCAAGGCAAACATAAACAACGATTCTTGATTATGGTATTATAAAAATAGTTTTTGTTCAGTAATGTCCGGATAAATTTATGTACCAAGTCAAAATCCCCCTCATCCGCCCCTTTGGGGCACCTTCTCCCCAAGGGAGAAGGAACAAGAATCATCCCCTCTCCCACCGGGAGAGGGTGGCCGAAGGCCGGGTGAGGGAGTAAGGTAGGGTTTCAGCTGTATTGCAAAGGCTTAACCGGACAACGCTGGTTTTTGTTTTTCTCTGTGTCTCCGTGGCAGATGTCAGCCTCTCCGCGTCTCTCTGGCGGATTTGCCGATTTCAGGGTTATGCATCCTGTCCCGGCGCCCATGTTTCGCGTTTGAAGGAGCGCCAATATCTGCTATAGTTTCCCCATCATGATAGCTACCCCATTGTTCCAACTGGCCATCTACGCCCTTGTGACCGTCGCCCTGATCGGCTTTTTGCTGCTGGCGGCCTGGTGGCTTGGCGCGAAACGCACGCAGCCCGGCAAGGAGCTTCCCTACGAATCAGGGGTCCTGCCCACCGGCAGCGCGCGCCTTGCATGGCCGGTCCCCTTCTACCTGGTGGCCATCTTCTTCATCGTTTTCGACGTGGAGGCGGCCTTTATCTTCACCTGGGCCTCGGCCTGGGACCTGCTCGGTATTGCGGGCCTTACCCAGATCACGGTCTTCATCGTCGTCCTCGCTGCAGGCCTGCTCTGGCTCTGGCTCAAGGGCGGCCTGGATTGGGGACCTTCACGGGGAAGGCAGCCGTGATCCAGCCCAAAAGTGCGTTTCAGAGGACTCTTGCCTTGTACGATAATCCGGACAACATCATCCTGACCCGCCTCGACGACCTGATCAACTGGGGGCGCGCCAACTCTCTCTGGCCCATGTTCTTCGGCCTCTCCTGCTGTTTTGTGGAGATGATGACCTCGTTCACCTCGCGCCACGACATCTCCCGCTTCGGGGCCGAGGTACTACGCGGAACGCCCCGCGAGGCCGACTTGATGGTGATCGCCGGGACGGTTTTCAAAAAGATGGCCCCCTCGATCCTGCATCTTTACGAACAGATGGCCGAGCCGCGCTGGGTGATCTCCATGGGGAGTTGCTCCAACTCGGGCGGCATGTACGACGTGTATAGCGTCGTGCAAGGGGTCAACCAGATCCTGCCGGTGGATGTGTACGTGCCCGGCTGTCCGCCCCGGCCCGAGGCGTTCCTCCAGGGGCTGATGCTGCTGCAGGAGAAGATACGATCCGGGGAGCGCCCGGCCCGGCCGGTCCTGCACATGGCCGGGGGGTGCCAGGGGACGACCGCCCCGATCCTGCGGGACGGGGAGACCAAATCCCGTGATACCCGCGGGCCGGGCATGGAAAAGATCGCCATCCGGGGGGCATCCGTGGGGCATCCCGCCATGTTCCAGCCCCGCTCCGACGAACAATGGCGCCCTCCTGCGCCGCACCACGCCTACCCGGATTTCGGGCTTCCCGGTGAGCTCGGCTCCCTGTTCGGCGACCGGGTCACCATCGACGGGGCCGCCACCGACATGCTCACCCTGCGTGCGCCGGCCGAACTCGTCCCCGACCTGCTGCGGCACCTGAAGGAACGACCCGGCGTCGCCTTCCAGCGCCTGGAAGACATCACCGCCGTGGACGAATCCTGCCGGCGGGACCGGTCCCGCTACCGGGACTTCACCCTCGACTACCACCTGCTCTCCTTTGACCGGCCCGGCTATGTCCGGGTCAAATCCGAACTGGCGGGAGAATACCCGGAAACCCCCAGCGTCACCCCCGTCTTCCCGGCCGCCGACTGGTACGAGCGGGAGGTGTTCGACATGTTCGGCATCCGCTTCAGCGGCCACCCCAACCTGCGGCGCATCCTGATGCCCCACGATTGGGAGGGGCATCCCCTGCGCAAGGAACACCCCTTCCGCGCCACCGAGATGGCGCCCTACACCGTCGATGATGCCCGCCGCCATGCGGCGCTGCCCGCCTCGGACTTCTTCGAGCGGATCAATGAGGGCGAGATGCTGCTCAACCTGGGACCGCAGCACCCCGGCACCCACGGCATCATCCGCTGCATCCTCAAACTGGACGGCGAGGAGATCCGCGATGTGGACTTCGACATCGGTTTTCATCACCGCGGCGCCGAGAAGATCGCAGAACGCCAGCAGTGGAACCAGTTCATCCCCTACACCGACCGCATCGACTACCTGGCCGGGGTACAGAACAACCTGGCCTATGTCAATTCGGTGGAACTCCTGTGCGGTATCCAGGTGCCGGAGCGGGCCCAGTACATCCGCGTCATGCTGGCGGAGCTGTTCCGCATCGCCAGCCACCTGGTCTGGCTGGGGACCTTTACCGCCGATGTGGGAGCCATGACGCCGGTCTTCTATACCTTTACCGACCGGGAGTTGATCTTCGACGTAGTGGAGATGATCACCGGTGGGCGTATGCATCCGGCCTGGTTCAGGATCGGCGGCGTTGCCGAGGACCTGCCGGAGGGATGGGAGGCACCGGTACGAAGGTTCCTGGAATGGATGCCGTCCCGGCTCAGGGAGTACGAACAGCTCATCAACGGCAACCCGATCTTCCGGGCACGCCTCAAGGGCGTCGGCGTCATTTCGCCGGCAGAGGCCAGGGAATGGGGGCTCTCCGGACCTAACCTGCGCGCCTGCGGTATGGAATGGGACTTGCGGAAGAAGATCCCCTACGGCGGCTACGAGCGGTTCGATTTTGCTGTGGCCGTGGCCGAGGGAGGAGACTGCTGGGCGCGCTACCTGGTGCGCATGGAGGAGATCCGCCAGTCGCTGCGCCTGGTGCGGCAGGCTGCGGACGGGATGCCCGACGGCCGCTGGATTACGGATGATTACCGCTATGTGTTGCCCCAGAAACCTGACACCCTGAAGGATATCGAGTCCCTGATCCACCATTTCGTCAACAGCACCCGTGGCATGACGCCACCCAAGGGGGAGACCTATGCCGCCATCGAGGCGCCAAAGGGGGAGAACGGCTACTTTGCCGTTTCTGACGGCCTGAACATCCCCTACCGCATGCGCATCCGCACCCCCAGCTTTCCGCACATACAGGCGCTGCCGGTCATGAGCCGCGGCTGGCTGGTGGCCGATTTCCTGGCGATTCTCGGCTCGGTGGATTTCGTCCTGGCGGACCTCGATCGTTGATAATCAGTGAACGGTGAACAGTGAACAGTGATCAGTAATCAGGATTTTCACCGTTCACCATTCACCATTCACCATTCACCATTCACCATTCACCATTCACCATTCACCATTCACCATTCACCATTCACCATTCACCATTCACCATTCACCATTCACCATTCACCATTCACCATTCACCGTTCACCGTTCACCGTTCACTGTTCACTGTTCACTGTTCACTGTTCACTGATCACATCCCTAGGGGCAGGGGCTGCTGGCGCGCACCAACCGTACAGGGCACCGGCTCCTGCTGCTGGCTGGAATCGAAGATTTCCGCAAACTCATCCTTGATCTCAATGAATGTGGCCAGGACGCTCGGATCGAAATGCTCCGGCATGGTCCTGCCGTCGCCGTTCAGGATGATGTCGCAAGCCGTGTCATGGTCAAAGGCGGGTTTATAGACCCGTTCGCTCCTCAAGGCGTCATACTGGTCGGCCAGCATGGTGATCCGGCCGGCGATGGGAATGGCCTCACCGGCAAGGCCGTAGGGATATCCGCTGCCGTCCCAGCGCTCGTGGTGACTGGCCGCGATGGTCGCTCCCATCTGAAGCATGCTGTGGGACGAGCCCCACAGGATCTTCTCCCCGATGACCGTGTGCTGCTTGATGGTCTCGAACTCCTCGAACGTCAATGCCCCGGGCTTGAGCAGGATCAGGTCGGGGATGCCGATCTTGCCGACGTCGTGCATGGCGCTGGCGGTGTGGATCTGCTCGATGAAGATATCCGGCATGCCCAGCGCCGCAGCCAGTTTCCTGGTATACTGGCCGATGCGCAGAATATGCACCCCGGTGTCCTCATCCCGCAACTCGGCCGCTGATGTAAGCCGCTCGATGATCTCGCGGCTCATCTCGGTCAATCTGCTGAGGGCCTCGGCCAGTTCCGAGGTCCGCTGCTCCACCGTGATCTCCAGTTCCCGCTTGTAATTCTTCTCGATCTGGGTCAGACGCTTGTAATCGACCCCTTTTTCCACCGCATGGACAAGATACGGCGGACTGTAAGGCTTGATGATAAAGTCGAATGCCCCTTTTTGGATAGCCTTGACCGCTGTGTCCAGGTCGGCATAGGCGGTCATGAGAACCACCGGCGTTTCCCTGTCCAGGTAGCGGATCTTTTCCAGGAGCTCGATACCGTCCATATTCGGCATATTGATGTCGGTCAGGACAAGGTCCACCGGCCTGGTCACGAATTGACTGATCGCTTCATGGCCGTTGGTGAAGGCTTGAACCGTAAAGCCGTATTCGTTCAAAAGGTCGGAAACACTTTCCAGGACAAAACGGTCATCGTCAACCACAAAGATGTTGCCGGTGACCTCACTTCCCATTGCCAAGCACCTCGCGGATCTTCATGAGCAACTCCTTTGGCATATATGGTTTGGGGATGAAAGGCAGGCTTCCACCCAGAAACTGCTGCGAACGTACGATCTCTTCCGTGTAGCCGCTGGTGAAGAGCACCTTTACCTCCGGATGGCCTGCATGGATGGCGTCATAAACCTCCCGCCCCTTCAACTCCGGCATGATGACATCCAGAATGAGCATGCCGATCCGTGCGCTGTCTTCATGGAACTTGTCCAGGGCCTGTTGCCCGTCTTCGGCTTCAATAACCGAATAGCCGAACTCCTCCAGCACCTCGCGGGCGAAACGCCGCGTCGATTCATTATCGTCGGCCAGGAGAATAACCTGCCCGGCGGCCTGCGGCCGTGGTTGGGACGGCGCCTGGCTGGTGTCCCCGTCCTCAGCGTCGCAACAGGGGAGATAGATGCTGAAGGTCGTTCCCGCACCCTTGCTGCTGTTGCAGAGAATGAAGCCGTTGTGCTTCTTGACGATGCCGTAGGCGATGGATAGGCCGAGTCCCGTCCCCTTTCCGGCCTCTTTGGTGGTAAAGAACGGCTCGAAGATATGGCTGACCGTCTCTTCATCCATGCCATGGCCGGTATCCGAGACCGTCAAAAGCGCAAAACAGCCGGGCCGATCGAGTCCGCTCATGTCGGCGAACCGGCTGTTCCGATCCGCCAGTTTGCTGCTAATGACGATCTCGCCGCCTTCGGGCATGGCATCCCGTGCGTTGGCGGCCAGGCTCATCAACACCTGCTCGATCTGGACGCTGTCCACCATGACCGGCAACTCTTCGCCGGCCAGGCGGATGGTGAGCCGGATGTCCTCGCTGATCAGCCGATGGAGCAGCTTCTGTACCCGTTCGACGATCTCGTTGAGATTGATGCGGCGCGTGCTCGTGTGTTGTTTGCGGCTGAAGGCCAAAAGCCCCTTGGTCAGGCTGGAACCGCGTTCTGCGGTGGCCAGGATCTGGTCCACTCCGTTTCTCAAGGGATTGTCCTTCGGCAGCTTGATCTGCATGATGCTGGCATAGCCGATGACGGCCGTCAGGATATTGTTGAAGTCATGGGCAATGCCGCCCGCCAGTTGCCCGATGGCCTCCATCTTCTGGGAGTGTTGCAGCTCGCTCTCCAACAGCTTGTGGTCGGTGATATCCTCATTGATGGCGATAAAATGGGTGATTTTACCGCTTTCGTCCCTGATCGGCGCGATCAGGGACTGCTCCCAGTAAAGATCACCGTTCTTCTTGCGGTTATGGGACTCCCCGCGCCATTCGCGCCCGCCGAGAATCGTTTCCAGGACCCGCTGGTACTCCGCCGATCCGTTGTTGCCCGATTCGAACATGCGGTTATTCCGGCCCACCGCCTCGGCGGCGGAATACCCGGTAAGCTCGCTGAAACGGGGATTGACGTATTCAATAGTGCCGTCCGTATCCATGATGATGATGGAGGCCGGGTTTTGTTCCACGGCAACCGAGAGTTTTCTGAGGAGTTCCTCGGCCTTTTGACGCTCCGACAACTCCCGCTGCACCGCATCGTGAAGCCGGGCGTTGTCCAGGGCCACGGAGGCCAACTCACCGAACTGGGACAGGATGGCCATGCGCTCTTCGTCAAAATGCTGCCCCTCCTCGGTGAACGCCAGCCCGAGCACGCCGATCACCCTGCCGTTCGACTTCAGCGGAACGCCGGCCATGGCCCGCAGCACCGAGCGGTCCAGGTCGGGAAGCCGATGCTCCCATCGGCTGTAATCATCCACGTGAAACGGTTCACCCGTCGTCCAGACGCGGCCGGCGATCCCGTCGCGGGGGCCGAGGGGGTGATGCACAAAACCATCGAACACCCCGCTCTGGAAGACCATATTCATCTCGGTTTCCTGCTCGTTTATCAGGTAGACGTAGCAATGTTCGGTCCCTGCCAGCTTACCGGCGCGGACGAGGATCGCCCGCAGGAGACTAGACACATCCAGGCGCCTGACAAGCCCCAGGGAGGTTTCGTGAAATGCGGTCAGGTACTCATTCTGGCGGTGCAGGAGTTCGTCGGCCCGCTTGCGGTCGCTGAGGTCCCTGGCCACGGCCAGGATGGCCTTGTTCCCGTTGAAATCGATCAGGCGGGCCTTCACCTCCACCGGAAGGGAGAGGCCGTTCCTACAGCGGTGGGCAGTTTCAAAGGTTACCTGCCCCTGCTGCATGACGAGCCCAAGCTGCTTGGCGCCACTCAAGGAGTGCTCGGGGGTGTCCAACTCCCTCACATCCATGCCGACCATCTCCTCGCGGCTGAAACCGTAGCGGCTGTACGCCTCGTTGTTGACCTCCATGATCCTGCCGTCGCCATGGACGATAAAGATGGCGTCGCCGGATTGTTCGAAAAAGAGCCTGAATTTTTCTTCGCTGGCGACGATGGCGAGTTCGGCCCGCTTCAGGAGCGTTATGTCGCTGAAGCTGCCGCGAATGCCGGCATAGCCGCCGCTGCGGTCGAAGACCGGCCGGCAGAGATGATTGGTCCAGCGCAGTTCGCCGGCCTTGGTCACGATCCTGAATTCCGACGGTTCCGTAAAATCGGCGGTTCCCGCATCCTTGCCGTGCATATCCCACTCTTCCCGGTCATCGGGATGGATCATGAAATTCAAGAGGCCGGGAGATGCGTAGAATTCCTCGGGCGTATAACCGGTGACATCCTTGCAACTGGGGGATACATAATGCATGGTCCCGCGGTCCGGGGCGATCCAGAAGACCATTTCCGAGGAAAAATCGACCACGGTGCGGTACAACAACTCCCGCTTGGCGAGCTCTTCCTGCTGGCGGTCCACCTCCCTTACCAGCCTGTTGAAGGCCTGGGCGAGCATGGCAGGTTCATCGCTTCCTTCGGCGTGAAAGAGCCGTTCGTCGCCTTTTTTGTCGGCGAGCGTTTCCACGTGCCCGGCGAGAGCCAGGATCGGCGAGGTCAGCCGTGTGAGTGCCCGCAGTTGCAGCAGGATCGCAAGCAGGGCAACCGGGACCAGGACGCCGAACAGGAGGGTATTCGCCTTCTTTATGGGTTCATATGCCTGGTCAACGGGATAGTTAGCCGCGATGATCCAATTCATGTTCTTCAGGTGCTTGAACGACGCCAGCGCATGAAGTCCACGTGAGGTGACCGTCTCGCCGGTGCCGTCGAAACCTGCGACGGCCCGGTCCAGCAGCGTGTTGGCGCCAAAAGGGGGAAAGCGCTTCAAGATCCACTGCGCATCCGGATGGAACAGGGTAACCCGGTCGGTATTGATTACGTACAGGTAGCCGTTCCTGCCGATCTTGACATCGGCAAGCCTCCTCACGAACGGGGAACGGATCAGATCGACGCCTCCCCCCAATACCGCGAGCAGGACGCCGTTCTTGTCGAATACCGGGGCGGTGAACATCAGGACGGGGTGATGGTGCGCCTGGGACGATTCATAAGGGTCGGAAATCGCGGGTTTCCCCGTGGCAATGGTTTTTTTCAGGTAGTCGCGGTAGGAGAAGTCCGTGCCCGAGCGATCCAGGCCCAGCGGCAGCTCCGCCACCATCCGGCCGTTCCGGTCATAGAGAAAGAGGCCGTTGTCAAAGATGGCAAGCTCATCGTTTTGGCCCTGCAGGAATTCCAGCGCCTTGCGGGGGGTGGCGATCCTTTCCGGTGTTGCCCGGCGGGCGCCGGCAACCAGTGTCTCGCGGGAGAAGGCCACTTGCCGGTCGATATCGTCCGCCAGCAGGGAGACCATCTGGAACTGCTGTTCGGAAACCTCCGCCTTGATGCGCGATTCGATGATCCTTTGGGAAAGCACAAGGATGCCGGCCAGCACACCGATGGTGACAACGGGAAAAACAACGCCGACTTTAGTTCTGAGGGAAAAGGTCCGCATCGAAACGCTTTCGGATGCGCGGCGCACCTGCGCGTTGCGCGTATCATACGTGAAGTTTTCTCTTGGTACAGATTTGTAACCATACCATAAAGTAGTATCCGGAACCAATAAATATCAACCTAGAGAGGCTTTTGCAAAAATTTAAAAAGTCCCCTCCCCCCTTGCGGGGGTTAGGGAGGGGGGGGAAGTTTGCCGTGAAGTCAGCATGTTGCAGCTTAACCCACCCCCCAGCCCCTTTAGGCCCCAGGGGGTCCTCCCGTCAAGGGAGGGGGAGTCAGTGTGCAAGAGTTTTGCAAGAGCCTCAGCATATTCACATCAGGCGGAGCAAAGCTCCTGCACGAGCCCTGCCGGACCTATTCCGGCCAACTTTTCCTTGGACAAGGTGAATGCCATCGAGTAATATGACCCCCTATTTATTATTACTTGAATTCGCGACACCTTCACGGCTCCTTTCGCTCGCTCCACCAGTCAGGCGTCACGGATTCAGGGCATTCAGGCAGTAGCGAAAGGGAGAACAAGGGTGGATAAACTCGTCATCAAGGGGGGGAAAAAACTGGCAGGCGAGGTGCGGATCAGCGGCTCCAAGAATGCCTCGCTGCCGATCTTCGTGTCCACCATCCTGGCCCCTGGTTTGAACCGCATCGGCAATGTGCCCTTCCTGCGCGACATCAACACCACCATCAAGGTGCTGGAGTCCCTGGGCGCCACCGTCGAAGGCAACGGCAACCTCGTCAAGATCGACTCCGCCGGCATCCACAATCACGAAGCAACCTACGACCTGGTCAAGACCATGCGCGCCTCGGTGCTGGTCCTGGGACCGCTTCTGGCCCGCTTCGGCAAGGCGCGCGTCTCCCTGCCCGGCGGCTGCGCCATCGGCGCCCGCCCCATCAACCTGCACCTCAAGGGGCTCCAGGCCCTGGGGGCCGAGATAAACCTGGAACACGGCTACGTGGAGGCCAAGGCCAAGCGCCTCAAGGGAGCGCGGATAAACTTCGACATCTCCACCGTCGGCGGCACCGAGCACCTGATGATGGCCGCTGCCACGGCCAGTGGTGAGACCGTCCTGGAGAACGCGGCCCGGGAGCCGGAGATCGACGACCTGGCCCAGGTTCTCACCCTCATGGGCGCCAAGATCGAAGGGGCCGGGACCGACACCATCCGCATCCAGGGGGTCAGCGAACTTGCGCCTGTTTCCTACTCCGTCATGCCGGACCGGATCGAGGCCGGCACCTTCATGATCGCGGCCGCGATCACCGGCGGCGACGTGAAGATCCTCGGCATGAAACCGGAGCACCTGGATGCGCTGATCTTCAAACTCCAGGATGCCGGGGTCGAGATCACCAGCCGCGACAACGTGGTGCGGGTCAAGGCGCCCCGGAAGCTGCGCAGCATCAACATCAAGACCCGCCCCTACCCCGGTTTCCCGACCGACATGCAGGCCCAGTTCATGGCGCTCATGTGCGTGGCCGACGGGGCGAGCGTCATCAGCGAGAATATCTTCGAGAACCGCTTCATGCACGTCTCCGAACTGCTCCGCTTCGGGGCCGACATCATCACCGAGGGAAACAGCGCCACGGTCAAGGGGGTCAAGAAGCTCTCCGGCGCGCCGGTCATGGCCACCGACCTGCGGGCCTCGGCATCGCTGATCCTGGCCGGCCTGGCCGCGGACAACACCACCGAGATCTCCCGCATCTATCATCTGGACCGGGGGTATGAGTGTATTGAGAAGAAGTTGGCGGGGTTGGGCGCGGATATACAAAGAATAAAGGAATAAATAAGACTTTAAGGTATGTTTGTCTTCCCCCTTTATAAAAGGGGGACCGAGGGGGATTTAACGGCGCTCGAAGCAAATCCCCCCAACCCCCCTTTTTTAAAGGGGGGCTATCACTTCATCCCTTTATATCAGAAGGCTTTCAATGAACGACTGGATTACCATAGCAATCCCCAAGGGCCGCATCCTGGAAGAATCGGTGGGGCTGTTCGGCAGGATCGGCATCGACTGCCGGGAACTGCTCTCCGATTCCCGCAAGCTGATCTTCGAGAATACCGAGCAGCGGATGCGCTACATGATCGTGCGCGCCACCGACGTCCCCACCTACGTGGAATACGGCAGCGCCGACCTGGGGATCGTGGGCAAGGACACGCTCATGGAGCAGGGGAAGGATGTCTATGAGCCGCTGGACCTGAAGTTCGGCTACTGCCGCATGATGGTGGCTGAGCCGGCCAACCTGGCACGGGACGACGACCCCGCCGGCTGGTCCCACATCCGCATCGCCACCAAGTATCCCCATGTGGCCGAAACCTATTTCAGCGCCAAGGGGATCCAGGTGGAGATCATCAAGCTGTACGGTTCCATCGAGCTGGCGCCGCTGGTGGGGCTGTCCGAACGGATCGTGGACCTGGTGTCCACCGGCGAGACCTTGCGCCAGAACGGCCTGGTGGAGGTGGAGACCATCGCCGAGATCACCACCCGGCTGATAGTCAACCGCGCCAGCCTGAAGACCAAGTACAAGCGGATTACCGCAATCATCGAAGGGCTGGAAAAAGAGCTTCAGTAAAGATGAGTTAGAACCGAAGAGAGATGAGAAAGACGGACAAAAGATTTTTCACTCATCCCTTGTCTCTCATCCGCCATTAAGAGGGTCCCCATGCTTTTTCTCGATATACGCGACAACGACTTTTCCGAGAAGTTCGGCGCCATCCTGTCCCGCGGCGAAGAGGCCGGCCGCGAGGTGGAGCAGACCGTGCTCGGCATCATCGCCGACGTGCGCAAGCGGGGCGATGAGGCCGTACTGGAGCTGACCCGGCGCTTCGACCGCCTGGAGGCCGCAACCGTGGCGGAACTGGAGGTCACCCCCGACGAGATCGAGGCGGCCTTTGGCGAGGTTGACGAGGCCGACGTGGAAGCCCTCATCCTGGCCGTGGAGCGGGTGACGGCATTCCACGAAAAGCAGAAACAGCAGACCTGGATCTCCACCGAGGAGCCGGACATCATGCTGGGGCAGAAGGTGACGCCCCTGGCGCGGGTCGGCATCTATGTCCCCGGCGGCAAGGCCAGCTACCCGAGCAGCGTCATCATGAACGCCGTGCCGGCCAAGGTGGCGGGCGTCGGCGAGATCGTCATGGTGGCCCCCACGCCGGGGGGGCAGATCAACCCCCATGTGCTGGTGGCGGCCCGGCTCTCGGGTGTGGACCGCATCTTCCGCATCGGTGGGGCCCAGGCGGTCGCGGCCCTGGCCTACGGCACCAAGACCATTCCCAAGGTGGACAAGATCACCGGGCCGGGCAACATCTACGTGGCCACGGCCAAGAAGCTGGTCTTCGGCCAGGTCGGGATCGACATGATCGCCGGGCCGAGCGAGATCCTGGTCATCAGCGACGGCAGCGGCAACCCCGCCCACATCGCAGGGGACCTGCTCTCCCAGGCCGAGCACGACGAATTGGCTTCCTCCATCCTCATCACCATTGACCGCGCCTTTGGCGAGCAGGTGGCGGCCGAGGTGGAGCGCCAGTTGACCCAGCTCTCACGGGAGACCATTGCCCGGGCCTCGTGGGACAAGTACGGTGCAATCATCGTGGCCGCCGACCTGGACGAGGTGATCGAGTTCTCCAACCGCATCGCGCCGGAGCACCTGGAACTTGCGGTCAGGGACCCGTTCGCCATCCTCTCCCGGATCACCAATGCCGGGGCCATCTTCATGGGTCACTGGACGCCCGAGGCGGCCGGCGACTACCTGGCCGGGCCGAACCACACCCTCCCCACCGGCGGCACGGCCCGCTTCTTCTCTCCCCTGTCCGTGGATGATTTTGTCAAGAAGTCCTCCATCGTCTATTTCTCGGAGGCCGGATTGAAGCGGCTGGGGAGCGACATCGTGCGCATCGCCGGGCTGGAGGGGCTGGAGGCGCACGCCAAGTCGGTCAGCAAGCGGATGGAATAGTGGAGTAGCCCGCTTCGGGCGTACTTCAGTGATCAGTGATCAGTGAACGGTGAACAGTGAACGGTGAACAGTGAACGGTGAACAGTGAACAGTGAACAGTTAACAGTGACTTGTGACTAGTTGATGCAATAAACCACCTATTATTCCGGTTTCAAATCAAAGATGACATCAAGGCGGCGAGGACGAGCCAACGCAGATGCCGCTTTGATTTGGAATTGGAATTACATCATGACCATACGTCATGCCCACCCGCAGAACAGGGCTTCAGATTGTGCTCTCGAAGTACTCCTTGGCGAGGATCATCCCTTCAAAAATTGACTCGGCGATACGGGAAGGAAATCCAGCGGGGATCTGGCTATTGACCTGCTCGATAGCCGAATGCATGCCGCCCAGCAATTCCTCGAATATCTGGAGAAGAGAATCGCGTGGAAAGCCGTTCTTTTGAGCAGTGGCAGCCCAGTGGCGTTGATGGATACGCTCCCATTCGTAATGCCTGTTTTTACCTGAAACAGCCATGGACATCTTCAGCCGTTGCCTCTGGATTTGCTTGCCGGCGACCATCGGATGAGCGGAGATGACGTCGTACATCGGCGTCAGGTGATATTTGTCGCCTGGAAGAAGGAAAACGCTGAAATTTTTCCCATGGCCGTCAATCGCAGCGAGCAACCAGAACAAAATTTGGGTTTTCATAAAGAGGTATCTGTCCGACTCGCTTCTCTCCGAGGCCAGCAACAATTCCATCACATCTCTTATCCCTGGGCCCCCGTCACTCTCGTATTTGAATGCCGGCGGGACGGCAAGCGCCTGGCACAGATCCTCCTGGGGCAGCCGGATAATCCACGTCCCGTCAGAGGACACCCTTCTGTCGAACCTGGTGACCACCAGAGCCTTGGTGGTATCGAAAACGGTCCTGGCCGCGTCCGCCACCGGAATACCATACGCCTTCAAGATCATATGGCATAACCACTCATTCTCGACACTATCGGACAAATCCAACTGCCCGACCGTCCCGATAGGCAACTTGATGATATGACTGGTTGGCGTTGCCCCGACCGGCCGGCACCATTGGCCGTTATGCCACAGTAAGGCGGTCTTCTCCTGTGCGCCTGCGAGGGAAATCCGGAAAGCGTCATCCTCCCGCACCATCCCCAAAGGTACAGTTGCATAGTTTTGGAGAATGTCCGCAATTGCGGAATCGGTCAGCGGATGTGCCTCTATCCTCCTTATGTCGGGCAGGGGCTCCGATTCCGGCACTAATTGTATGGCTCCGACACAATCCCTCCCGGCATGCCACAACAGATCAAAACAGCGGCTGCTCAATGCGCCGAACCGCGCCTGCATGCGAACTCTCACCGACGCATTGTCCGGCAACAGGTTGTCGAAAAAACTCTCAACAACGGGACCGCGGTAGGATTGGGATGAAAGCGGCAGCGAGATCGAAAGAGACCGGCCGATTTCCGACTGCAGCCAGGTACTGGCATAGGAGAACCGAAGTTGCCCGGACGCCGCTATGGAGAGCCGGCCGACCTCTTCTCCGTTCATATAGACCAGTAATTCTTTTGGTGATTTCGGCCTGACCATTACCACTCGTCCCCTTTTAATTCCGTCTTCACGCTTGGGGAGATATCCATTTCAAGATCCAGCGCGGACATCAGCACCAAAATGGTTTTGAGCTTGGTGGCGGAATTGCCGGACTCAAGGAGCGAAATGGTAGTTTGATTTATCCCGGTTTTCTTCTCTAAATCCTCTTGGGTGAGATTCATTTTCTTCCGGGTGTCCTTGACCAGTGCGCCAAATTTGGCTGGTGACGTTATCCTCATAATTACCTCACGCTATCGTCTAACTCTGATAAAATAAAATTATTTTCCAAATCCAATAATCATCATTTATTGTCTGTTTATTATATTTTAATTTTATTGTCTAAATCGAATATAGTCAAGAGGATTATAGGGAACCTTGCTGAACTTGGTGCTGGCGGATATGAACCCGTTTTTTTGATATTGAGTGTTAGATGGCTGGAGAGGGGGTGTCCAGTTTCTGGACACTTTTGAAGTGGTATTTATTTTTTTGTGTGATGACAGGAGGTTAGGTGGATGGTGAGGGGTGTCCAGAAACTGGACACTCTTGAAAAAGTGTTAATTTTTTTAACATATTGATTTTACTTTTGATATTTGTGACGGCTTGGAGTAGAAGGGATTTGTGGATTTTAATCGGGTGATGAAGGTGGATGGACTGTTTTTTTCCAAGGTAGCTAATTAAGTAAACTGTCCCCCGAATTACACCCAGCGGCTTTTGGAGGAGATGGCAAAAGACGCAGCTCTGAAAACTCAGATCAATGAGTTGCGGCAGGAACTGTCAGAATAGCAGAAAGCCTAGACCCCAATGGTTTTCGGGAAGATCACCGGTTTATGCGCGTACGCGCGGAGGGTTGGTCAATAAATAGTTGGGAAAAGGGGAAAATATGCAAACTCTAATTGAACGGGCATTACAGACTCGAAAGAATATATTCCAGGTTGCGATTGTTGCTTCCATAATCGCATTCGGCATAAATCTAACATCGTCTTGGATGACCTCATATTTGAGTTCTTTCCCTCAATTAAAATGGATCATAGGCTTATTATTTATTTTAGTAGGATTCCTCTTTTTTATCAAATTTTTGCTTCAGGAACGGACTTTAGCAATTAAAATTGAAGGACTAATATTAATTGATCCAGGCAGGAAAGAAGTATCAAGAATCTTTTCATACGGATTTTCTGAGAAGCTTAGTCAATCACTAAATGCTGTTTTTGTAGAAAATGAAGCGTTAAGACAGGCTTTCGAAATAGAAATGAAATTAGTTGATAAAATTAAATCGAAAAATAACCATAATAAAATTTCATCGCCACCAAAATCAGAAGATGATGTATCATACGCAGCTATTATTAAAAAGGAAATAAAACCTGAAGAACAATTGGAATCAAAAACCAAATCAATATTAATAGAAGCTATTGAATTTTGTTTTCTAGAGTATTTAAGCTTGCATCTTTCGGAATACTTTGACAATGATGAGCATGATAAAAATAAAATAATAGAAGTTGAAAGAGAGAATATTCCGAAAGTACTTCTTGATAATCGTGTATTAGCTCTTTTAACTACTCCAATTGAAGATCGTCAAATTTTTATAAAGTCAGGGATTAATAAGCATCCACCTGAAGGAGAAGTGCATGCTATCTATGGTAGCAATGGGATAGTATACGAACGTTTTCATATAGCATTACCAAAAGGGACAGAGATATCTCGCCCAAAGCTAGGGGTTATTACATTGAAGCACAAGATATTTACTCTTACATTGACTGCTAGTTATTTTGGATTTTCATACAATTTGCCTCAATATTTTTCAGAACTATATGTGTCCCACGATGTTGAGGAGTTTGATCCTCGAAAAATACAAGTTAATATTGAAGCAAGTCTTCATCCAACAGCTTTTTTATTTATAAAAGGTTGGGAGTATTATCAATGGATTGATTCATTTGTAAAATATATTGAAGATAAGGTTTCATTTGATTCTTTTATCTCACACATTGACTGGAGATCAACAGCAACACGGATAAGAACAAGCATCATTCAAGAGAGGCGTCAAAGATGGAAAGCGGCCCAGCAGAAGAAACTTATAGCGGATCATGGTTCGACAGATGCAAATGAAGTTCAGACCTCAGCATGAGACAAAAATATTGAGATAGGATGTTTGAGAGGAACCATGTGGGGTCAACATGTGGTGTCAGGCTTCCAAGGAACCATGGGAACCCATAAGGGGTCAGCCCTTGACACTAGATAATGGTTTTGAATTCACCCCAATAATGTCTCATATCAGGGGCTGCCCCCTTAGTTTTTTCACGAATTCGGTGCATTCTAAATTGGAGGTAAAATGAAAAAGCAAATCAATAGATTGTCTCCTCACCAAAATGGTAAAGTTTTCGGAGTAGTTATGGCACTTAGTTCTTTGGTTTTCGTCGTACCGATGACACTTATATTCGCTATGATGCCAAATCCTGCAAATCAGCAAGGCCATCAAGGTGCCCCACCGATAATTATCTTCCTGATATTCCCGGTTATTTACCTAATTACCGGATACATAATGACTGCAATAGGATGCGTTATCTATAATTTCACGTATAAATACATTGGCGGTATTGAATATGATGTACTTGGAGAAGATGCATAACACGGCACTACACTTGTTTAGCTATGCTCCACAAGTGGGTGCACACAGCGTTATCGAGGGCAAAAAATGGAATATTCCGGGGACACAGTGGAATTATTTGCAGGAGAGGTGGTTCGGGTCAGGTAAAGGGATTGGGCGTTTCTCCGAATAGTCCAGAAATATTTACTCAGTAGTGAGGGGCTGCATACAACTCTTTTCCCGTGGCCATGATTTCCCGTAGAAAGAAATCGTTCAGGGCCAACCTTTCCTTGATCTGCCGGGATGAACGGACCACCAGCTCGACCGGCAGGGTCGGCTTCAGGCGCCTGATAATGTCGCCCGCAACCCGCGCCCCTGAAGAGGACCAATCAGAAATACTCCGCCAAACCGACCTCAATCCTCTCAAAACCGGCTACCCGCTCCGGCGGCTGGCCCGCCTCCAAAGCAGCCCGTTCAGCATCCGACAGTTCCAGTTCCAGGGTCAACGGCCGGCGCTCCACATACAGGGCGCGTCCGGTTTCCAGCACGATCTTTTCAAAGGGATAACTGTAGCTTGGACTCTCCAGGAGAGCCGCCTCCCAGTAGCGCACACCCGTTGTTGAAACTGTCCGCAGATAGCCGGGTTCCGTGACCGCTTCACCGGAAGCGCAGACGGCCAAGGCCGCGCGACGCCGGGCAGCTGCCTGCTGAAAACGCCATTTGTAGGGGAAGGAACAGTAGTTCACCGGCAGGGGAATGCCGTGTTCAAGCCCGAAACGAACCAACCGCAAGGCGCAGAGTTCCGATTCCAGCAGCGTGACCTTCTCGCCGTGGAGAAAGACATAGCCCCGATCCGTCAACGGGCCGAAGTTGTACGGGGTCAGGCGCATCTGGTGCAGGTTGAGGTGATTGACGCCCGCCTCGGCCATTTCAATCATCTTTCGTTTCAGCAACCCTTCTTCTTCCGGCACCGCCGGAATCTCCACCGTCACCGTCGGGATGCAGCCAATTGCCAGGCGCAATTTTTTGAGATTATAGCGGACAGCCCCCAGATCGAAGCGGATCTCGTCCAGCCCGGCATCCCGCAGGCGGTTGCAGAGATCCACGGTCAACAGGGTCCCGTTGGTATAAAGCCAGAGATGAACCTTGTCGCCGCACCGTTTGCGAACAGCGCTCAGGTAGGCCAGGGTCAGATCCGGCGTCATCAATGGTTCGCCCCCGCTGATGCTGACCCCGCCGAACCCCAGGGCGGCCACATAGGCGGCATACTCCTCCGGATTCGTGAAAGCCAGGCCATTGGTAACCGGCGGCCCGTCATCGTCCTGTGCCGTGGGGCAGTAAAAACAGTGCCCGTTGCAGCGGCCGTTGACGAACAGGCACGACCAGTTGCCTTCACCACAGCTCCGGCAACCTGGAGAGAGGCCGCTGCAATCCACCTTGGTGCCTGCGTACCCAAAACAGGCGCGTCGATCCAGCCAGTGCAACAGCTCTTTTCGCTCTGCAACGGCGGCAACAAGCTGTTCGGGGCCTGCAAAGGTCAGCACATCGTACCGGCCACCGTACTCGCGGCGGTTGGACTCAATCTGCCGCAGCTGATTGCTTTCATTGAATGGAATTGGCATTATCACCTTCTCAATTTAGTTTACTCTTTGTCTTCGTTAAGTGGTAATATATTTAGATGAGGTATAACTATAATGAGGATCAAATGTGAACCACAGTGCCTTTTAATGGGTATTGATGGGGTTACCTACCAAACACAACTAGAGGACATATCACCTGTCGGAGCAATCATCTCAATACGTAATGATGCTCCGCACAGCTTACACGTAGGGGAGATGTGCGGCTTCATCGTGCGCAGCAATCCAAACGTACCTCCTGAAAAACACACGGGGATGATTGTAACGCTTGATTCCGGCAGCGTAGGGATTAGCTTTAACCATCAGGAACATCAACATCAAAAAAAGAAGTTCACTTCCGCTTCCTGGCATCCATCCGAGCTTTAATCTTTCCCCATCCCCTCACTCTTTCCGGATGGGCCCCCCTCTACCCGTAGCAATCAAGCTCCGCAAACTCCTGTGATATGAGGGTCCCAAGCGTCCGAACAAGCAATTCTCATAAAAATTCGAGACTATAAACCAAAAAAAGGTCCTCCACCACCCCCTGCCCCCTCCTTATCAAGGCGGGGATCTCTCCCCTCCTAGTTTAGGAGGGGTCGGGGGTGGTAGACATCCTCATAGTGCCCTTTGCGCCTTTGCGCTTACCGACTGCCGCTTCAGGTTAAATTCATCGGCACACAAAATTGTGATATAGTAAGCTTGTTTGAAGAAGTCGTTTTCCTTCTGTAATCCAGGGAAAGAGCACGAATGAGATGACATTCCAGAGTCATAAACTGATTATATCGTTGTCGCTGTTACTGCTTGCGGTGCTTGGCGAGGGATGCAGCATGATACGGGGCGACAAGCCGCTCCCTGCGGTTCAAATGGTTCAGGCCTCCCTTGGGCACGAGGAGCGCTGTTTTGCCAAGGCGTTACTGAGCCTGAAGGAAGGAAATGAGCGGGATGCTCAAACTCTGTTGGAAGAGGTCATTGCAGGCAAACCGCTGCCGGGGATGACGGATGAGGCGTTTTTCCGGCTTGCCGTGCTTCACCTGGGGGACGAAGACGGCAATGGGGACACCCAAACCCGTGACTTGCTGGCGCGGTTGCAGAAAGAGTACCCCGACAGCAACTGGATCCGGCAGGCAACGCCTCTGATCTCGTACCTGGACGAAGTGGACGTTCTCCGCAAGGCCCGGGAGGTGTTGAATGCCAGGTGGGCACAAAGCCAGTCACAGCTCCGGGAGAGCAACCACGAAGTAAAAACCCTGCAGGAGCGAAACCTTTCCTTGGCTCGCGGCAACAAGGAGCTGCAGGAACGGAACCATTCCTTACTCCGTGACAACAAGGATCTGCAGAAACGTCTGGATCGCCTGAAAGATCTTGATATCGAGATCGAACAGAAGAACTGATTCCGGTGGTCAGGCACGCAGGCATAACCTCTAACGTGAAGGAGAATCAGCGGGACCATGAAGGCGGAGGTCTATTCCATAACGTACCGGATCCCCTTGACGGATGCCCAGCAGGCAAAGCTTGACCGGAAGTGGCCCGACGGCGATCCGTTCATATCCTATGAACAGATCGAATCCCTGCTGGCGCCGCTGCCGGTCGAAGATCTGGACTGGTCCAACCATACCGGCCGGTATTTTTATTTTACCGTTCATGGGGAAGAGAGGGAAGGCACGGTAGCCGAGGTCATTGAGAGGCTCGAACGGAAGCTGGGCAGTAAATAGTTTCCGGTAGAAAACTAAATAGCTTTTGTACTCCGAAATATGTTGATAAAATCGATCTGAAATGTCTTATTTGTTTATTTGCAGACATTGTTACATTCTAATCACAACACCTTGTCAAATGCCTTACCACCCCAAGTAGTATTACAGTCAAATAACGTGAACAATATTTCATCCCAAGGGACCAAAAACCATTCTATTTTTCGCAAATCCTCGTCCAGGTTTTAACCCGCTAATATTATTGATCTTACAAAGCACCTTTTCGGATTTATAGGAAAATTGTTAAAATTATCAAATATGGCGGGGTGATTGCATATTCACAGGCATGAATACTTGAACCCCAGGAGGTTCGGCTGAAGATCCCGGGGCATGAGGTGTTATCAATGCCATTATTGAACTGGAAACCGGAGTATTCCGTCAATAGGGAGGATCTGGACCGCCATCACCAGGAGATGTTCCACATACTCAACAGCGTGTATGACAATCTCATGAACTCCCGGGAAGCAAGTTTCCTCTTACCAAGTATCGAAAAGTTATCGGCAATCGCGAAATACCACCTGCCGATGGAAGAACAGTGCCTGAAAGAGATGCATGTTCCGGATATCGATTACCATATCGCGAAGCACAGGGAGTTTACGGAATCAATCGAGATGATACTGAAGAACTATCATGATAATTATCTGGAAGCCTCGAAAGAATTGATTATTCTGCTCGGCGAGTGGCTGTTTCATCACGTTCTCAAGGAAGACAGGAAATATTCCCATATGATGGCCACTCCAGGGACAGAAGGCAAAACCCTGGACCATTGATTGACTATCCTCAAGATTCCGCCCGGCAAAATCTCAAACCCCAAAAGCGGTTTCACGCAACGACGCGCGAGTAACTTTTTTGACCTGTTATCCGCGTTTCAGGCTTGAACACAACCCGCAAGCATGATATTTCTCATACTATTATGAACCTGCTCCGACCCAACATACGCGACATGAAGGGGTACGTTCCCGGTTTCCAGCCGGACGACGCGGCCTCGTGGATCAAGCTGAACACCAACGAAAACCCCTATCCGCCGTCACCAAAAGTCGTGGAGGCCATCTACGAGGAATTGGGCGTGGACGGCGCCTCGCTGCGCACCTATCCCAGCGCCTCCAGCTCGAAACTGCGCGAGGCGGCCGGCGAACTGTACGGCTTCGATCCCCCCTGGATCATCATGGCCAACGGTTCCGACGAGGTGCTCAACAACCTGATCCGGGCCTGCGCCGGCGAGGGGGAGGAGATCGGACTCGTCCACCCTTCCTATTCCTACTACGCCACCCTTGCGGAGGTTCAGGGGGCGCGGGTGCGCTGCTTCGGCCTGACGGACGGGTTCCGCATCGCCGGCTTCCCGGAGCGTTACGAGGGCAAGCTGTTCTTCCTCACCTCCCCCAATGCACCCCTGGGTTTTTCATTCCCAATGGAGTACGTGGAGGATCTGGCCCGGCGGTGCAGCGGCATCCTGGTGATCGACGAAGCCTATGCCGACTTCGCCGCGACCAATTGCCTGGAGTTGGTGAAGCGATACGACAACGTGGTGGTGACCCGCACCTTTTCCAAGAGCTATGCCCTGGCCGGCATGCGGCTCGGCTTGGCCATCGCCCGGCCCGAGATCATCGCGGCCCTGGATAAGATCCGCGACCATTACAACCTGGACCGCTTGGCCCAGGCAGCCTGCGTGGCCGCGCTGGGCGACCACACCTATTTCCGCGACTGCTGCGCCCGCATTTGCGAGACCCGTGAGTGGTTCACCCGGGGATTGACGGACATCGGCTACGACGTGGTCCCATCCCAGGGCAATTTCGTCTTTGCCTCCCCGCCCGACAAGAACGGCAAGCGGGTCTATGACGGCCTGTACGGCCGCAAGATCCTGGTCCGCCTGCTGTCCGACCCGCTGTTGGCCCACGGCCTGCGCATCTCCATCGGGACGCGGGAACAGATGGAGCAGACCCTGGCAGCCATCAGGGAAATCGGGTAGTACCTTGAAAAACTTGAAATGACGTATAAACAATCCCCCCTCCCTAACCCTCCCCACTGGGGGAGGGGACTGGATACGTAACTTTAAGTGTTACATGGTGCTAGTACCTTGTAACACTAATAATTTCGGAAACGCCCCCTCCCCCCAGCGGGGGGAGGCTGGGAGGGGGCTCAGTTGAATTTGACGCCTGTTTCCCCCTCCCTAACCCTCCCCCGCTGGGGGAGGGGACTGGATACGTAACTTTAAGTGTTACATGGTGCTAGTACAAGGAGGTCATATGTCACGATACGCTGAAATTGAACGGGTTACCAAGGAAACCAGGATAAAGCTCTCCCTGGAGGTGGACGGCTGCGGAGAGGGGACGATCTGCACCTCTGTCCCGTTTCTCGACCACATGCTTAACCTGTTCGCCCGGCACGGCCTCTTCGACCTGGAGATCGAGGCCTGCGGCGATATCGACATCGACTTCCACCACACGGTGGAGGATATCGGCATCGTGCTGGGCGAGGCGTTCAAGCGGGCCCTGGCCGACAAGAAGGGCATTCGGCGCTACGGCCAGGCCACGGTGCCCATGGACGAAACCCTTGCGGCGGTGGCGGTGGACATCTCCGGCCGCCCCTTTCTGGTGTATAACGTGCGGCTCCCCAAGGTGAAGATCGGCGATTTCGACGTGGAGCTGGCGCGGGAATTCTTCCAGGCCTTTGTCAATCACTGCGGCCTGAACCTGCACATCAACGTGATGTACGGCGAAAACGTTCACCACATCCTCGAGGCCTGCTTCAAGGCTGTGGCGCGGGCCATGGACACGGCCACCCAACTCGACCCGCGCGTGCAGGGGGTCATGTCCACCAAAGGGGTCCTGTAGCCCCGCATCCCGTCTTCACGACATCTTCGCCCCGGCCTCAATCGCAAAATCCTCAACGTAGCGCTGCTACGCCTGCGGTTTTGCTCAATCAGCCAGGTCAAATCTGCCGCAAATCCGGGCCCGGTCCTTGCGGCGGTTACTTACGAACAAGCTAAAGAAAGGGCGACCCAAGCGGGCCGCCCTTTCTTTTCACAACACGTATATACATACTGCTCCGGCGACTAAATATGTAAATCCATATGTAGGGGCGCATTGCATGCGCCCTGATTGGGCTTTTGTAGGGGCGCCGCTTGCTGCGCCCTGATTTTGCGTCTGAAAAGCGGACCCCTGTGGGCCTAAAGGCGCGGCAAGCAGCGCCCCTACGTTCCCTGAAGACCCTATTTGATCTCCTTCAGCAGTTCCCTGGCCTTCTTCGCCTCGTCGCTCTTGGGAAACCCCTCCTCCAGCTTCTTCAGCACGTACCGGGCGCTCTTGTTATCCTTGATGGCCCTGAAGCATATGGCCTGTTTGAGCATGGCTGCCGTGACCTTGTCCTTGCCGGGATACTGCTTGATCACCTCCTGGTAGGCCAGGATGGCCGGCTCATACCCCTTTTCGTTGTAGTAGGTCTCGCCGATCCAGTATTGGGCGTTGGCGGCCAGGTCGTGCGTGGGATACTGATCAAGGAACTTGGTAAAGATCTCCCGCGCGGCCTGCATATCGCCCGCCTTGAAGGTCTCCAGCCCCTTGGCGTAGAGGGATTCCGGCGTGGCAACCTCCTCCTTCTTCGGCTGGGCGGCGAGGGCGGCGAGGTCGGCGACCTTCTTGTTGAGCTCGTCCATGGCCGTCTGGAGCTTGACGACCCGCTCTTCCAGGGCGATGATGCGCTTGTCCGCATCCTCCCGGTAGCGCGCCAGGTCATCGGCGGGCTTCTTCGCGGAGATCGCCAGGTCATCCATCTTGCCGCCCAGGACCTGGAAGTCGGTCCTCATGCTGTCCATGGAGGCCTGCAAGTCGGCGGCAAGCTTGCGGACCGAGGTGACGTCCGATTTGTATTCCTCCTCCACCGAACCGATCCCTTTCTTGGACTCGTCCCGCACCCCGCCCAGGTCCCTTTCCACGGAAAACAGTCTGGTCTTTACGGCATCCATATCGCTGCGGACCACGTCGAGGGAACTCTGGGTGGCGCAGCCGGCAAGCCCTGTCATGGCAACCAACAGTAGGGAATATGCGAATTTCATCGGGGAATACTCCTTTGATCCTCTTGTCGAGTTCAAACAGCGCTTTTTCTTTATATATCATGCCGTCCGGGCAATGACAAGCGCGAGGGGGGCGTGGGTAAAAATGCCGGAACCCTGCGGCATGACGCAGGAAAACTCTTGACAATCAGCCGGTATTCAAGTAACAATTTTTCGTTTCTGCATCTAACGGGTTGTTGAAAATCGTCGCGAGGAGGCCGTTGTGCAAGGCGCAAGCGAGCGAGGAAGCGCGTACCCCTCGGTACGTTGAGCCTGTGAGCGAGTGGCAACGTCGCGGAACTGCCCCGCAGCAGATTTTCAACAATCTGCCGGAAAGAGTTGCCATAACCGGCTATTCATATATCAACAGGAGGAAATGAGAGAATGGAACAGTATGCTGTCTACTTCGCCCTGGCTTGCGCCGTGGCGGCTGTCGTCTACGGACTGGTTACGGCACAGTGGATTCTGGGGTTGCCCCAGGGTAACGACCGGATGCGCCAGATCGCTGCCGCAATCCAGGAGGGCGCCGGCGCCTACATGAAACGCCAGTACACGATTATCGCCGTAGTGGGCGTTGTCATGTTCATCGCACTGTTCGCCACCCTGGGCGTCAAGACCGCAGTCGGCTTCGCCATCGGCGCCCTATTCTCGGGCCTGACCGGCTTCATCGGCATGTTCGTGTCGGTACGCGCCAATGTGCGCACCACCGAGGCGGCCAAGAGCGGCATCGTCAAGGCCCTCAACGTGGCCTTCAAAGGGGGCGCCATCACCGGCATGCTGGTGGTCGGGCTGGGCCTTCTGGGCGTGGCCGGCTATTACATGGTCCTGCAGAAACTGATGCCCGGCGCACCGGTCAAGGACGTGGTCAGCCAACTGGTCGGCCTCGGTTTCGGCGGCTCCCTCATCTCCATCTTCGCCCGTCTCGGCGGCGGCATCTTCACCAAGGGCGCCGACGTGGGCGCCGACCTGGTGGGCAAGGTCGAAGCCGGCATCCCCGAGGATGACCCCCGCAACCCGGCCGTCATCGCCGACAACGTGGGCGATAATGTCGGCGACTGCGCCGGCATGGCCGCGGACCTGTTCGAGACCTACGCCGTGACCCTGATTGCGGCCATGCTGCTGGGCGCCATGACCTTCGACAACTTCAGCGGCGCGGTCAGCTATCCGCTGATCCTGGGCGGCATCTCCATCATCGCCTCCATCATAGGCACCTTCTTCGTCAAGCTGGGGCCCAGCCAGAAGATCATGCCGGCCCTGTACAAGGGGCTGATCGCCTCCGGAGTCCTGGCCTGCATCGCCTTCTACTTCGTCACCGTGCGGATGTTCCCGGACGGTAACCCCACCGGCTACTCGGCCTTAAACATCTTTGTCTCCGCCATCGTCGGCCTGGTCGTGACCGGCGCCATCTTCTGGATTACCGAATACTACACCTCCACCGAATACGGGCCGGTCAAACACATTGCCCAGGCATCCACCACCGGGCACGGCACCAACGTCATCGCCGGCCTGGGCGTATCCATGAAGGCCACCGCCCTGCCGGTGATCGTCATCGCGGCCGGCATCATCGTGTCGTTTAACTGCGCCGGGGTCTACGGCATCGCCATCGCAGCGGTTTCCATGCTCTCCCTGACCGGCATCGTCGTGGCCATGGACGCCTACGGCCCGATTACCGACAACGCCGGCGGCATTGCCGAGATGGCCGAACTGGACGACTCGGTACGCGCCGTGACCGACCCCCTCGACGCGGTGGGCAATACCACCAAGGCCGTTACCAAGGGGTATGCCATCGGTTCCGCCGGCCTGGCCGCCGTGATCCTGTTCACCTCCTATGTCAATGAACTGAAACTGGCCGGCAAGGCCATCACCTTTGACCTGTCCGACCCCTACATCATCGTCGGCCTCTTCATCGGCGGCATGCTCCCCTACTACTTTGCCGCCCAGTGCATGGAAGCGGTCGGCAAGGCCGGCGGCGCCGTTGTCATCGAGGTCCGCCGCCAGTTCCGCGAGATCAAGGGGATCATGGAAGGCACCGGCAAACCGGACTACGCCGCCTGCGTCGATATCGTCACCAAGACCGCCCTGAAGGAGATGGTCATCCCCGGCCTGATCCCGATCCTGGCCCCGGTCATCGTCGGTTTCACCCTCGGCCCCAAGGCCCTGGGGGGCGTGATCGTCGGCACCATCGTCACCGGCATCTTCGTGGCCATCTCCATGACCACCGGCGGCGGCGCCTGGGATAACGCCAAAAAGTACATCGAGGACGGCCACCACGGCGGCAAGGGGGGCGACGCCCACAAGGCTGCCGTTACCGGCGACACCGTCGGCGACCCCTACAAGGATACCGCCGGCCCGGCCGTCAACCCGATGATCAAGATCATCAACATCGTCTCGCTCCTGATCGTGCCGCTCCTGGCCAGGATGGCGGGGTAATTCCGGCAGTATCAGGTGCCTTGAAAACAAAAGCGGCAGGGGAAGTTTTTTCCTTTGCCGCTTTTTTCATGCCGCACTACCGGGCGGTTGCCCGGCCGGGCGTCCTACTGTTTCAACGGGTTCTGTTTCCAGTAAATGCCCAGCACTTCCCGCTCGTTGGCGTTCAGCTTGGCTCCCCGCTTTTCCATCTCCCGCTGGATCTTGACCATGTCCTTGCGCGACGACAACGCCGCGTCGATCCGTTTTTCGCTGTGGCAGATCGTGCATTTCGCCTGGATGATGGCATGGGCCTTCTTGAAGTCGCCCCCGACCACGTTCCCCAGATTGCTGCCCGACGGGGGTGCGTCCTGGGCGGCCCAAAGGGGTGCGGCGAAGACGAGCGTGATGACAAACGGCAACGCCTGGCTGAGTTTCATTGCTGCTCCTTTCGATACGGGAGATATTCCGGATGGAAGTGTATCACAAATCAGTTGTGTCCGGTTTAGTCTTTGCAATAAATTTCGTTACCTGAGCATGGGCGTGAAAATAAGAGGGCCTGACGGTATCTGGTACCGGCAGGCCCTTGGAACATCATGCAAAATACGTAGCCGCCCTATTCCCGGACGTAGATGTCCTGGTCGGTCTCATGCACCATGGTCATGATGTGGGCATACTCGGACTCGATCAGGTCGTAGTGCCCCTGGGTCTCCTTGACCACCCGCTCGAAAATGCTCTTGACCCCGGGGTCCACCATATCCTTTGCGAACTGGGTATACTGGCCGATGCACTCCTTCTCCTCGATCAGAGCCAGCTCCAGCGCCTTCTTCTCGATCATCTCCTCGGTTATGGCCTTCTCCAACTTCATGTAGGTGGGGTTCTTCGTGTCCACCGGGGAATTGATGTAGCTGGTCAGGTCTCCGAACTCTCCCCCTTTGTAGTGGTCGAAGAACGACTTGAGATGACCGACTTCCTCGTTGGCCAACAGCTCAAACACCTTTTTGGCCCGCTCGTTTTTCGCCACCGAGGCGGCTTTGCGGTAAAAATCCATGCTATCCTTCTCGGCCTTGATGGCCAACTTCAAGGCCTCCTGTAGCGAAAACTCTCTCCCCATAATTCCCTCCCCCATAGCTAAAATGTGTATACAGTATAGCGAGGAAAACAAAACGGTCAACTACAAAAGTTAGCTCTCGGTCAATGCTCCTGTTCCAGCAGGGCGTTGACAACGGTACCGGCCATGGTCAGGCCGAAGATGGAGGGGATGAAGGAGATGCTGCCGAGGATCACGCGGCGGTTCTCGCAGCGGAACACCTGGTCCTCCCGGTTGGGACAGATGCACTCAGTGCCGCAGAAGGCGGCCTGGGGGTCGAGTTCCCGGTGTTCCTCGGTGGAGTAGACAACCTGCACGCCGTCATGGATGCCGGCCTTGCGAAGCATCTTGCGCATGCTGCGGGCCATGCGGCAGTTGCGGGTGGCGGCGATGTCCGCCACATGGATCTTGGTGGGGTCGAGCTTGTTGGCCGCCCCCATGCTGGAGATGACCGGGATGGCCTCCGCACGGCAGATGGTAATCAGGGCGGCCTTGGCGGTGAAATGGTCGATGGCGTCCAGCACGTAGTCGGGGCGCGGTGTCAGCAACTCCGCGGCATTCCCGGCGGAGAAGAAGGCCTTGACCGGGATGATCTCGGCTGCGGGGTTGATGTCCCTGAGCCGGCCGGCCATGACCTCGACCTTGGACATGCCGACCGTGCTGGAAAGGGCGTGGATCTGACGGTTGACGTTGGTCAGGCAGACGTCGTCGAAATCCACCAGGGTGATGGAGCCGACTCCGGCCCGGCCGAGAGCCTCCGCCGCATAGCTGCCGACCCCGCCGATGCCGCAGATCATGACGCGCTTCCGGGAAAGCCTGTCGAGTCCCTGGCGGCCGACCAGGAGTTCAGTGCGGGAAAAACGATGGAGCGTCACGGGTGTACCCTCCTTCTGTCGAACCGCTCGTTCAGGAGTTCCCGCGCCTGCCCGACGATGACATCCTCGGGGATGTCGGCTACCGAGCGGTCGGTGGCGTCATGCTTGCGGAGGTTGACCCGGGAAGGGGTCTTGATGACCCAGTTCCTGTCGGTGGGGCAGATACAGACCGGTGTGGCCCCGAACAGGGTTAGTGAGGGGATTCCGCTGGCCCAGGCGATATGGGTCGGCCCCGAATCCCCGCCGATGACGAGATCGCAGCGCCCGACCGCCGCCTTGAGCTGGTTCAGGTTCAAGCGGGGCAGAACCCGGACATTGGAAGCACGTTCGGCGATCAGGGATGCGGCCAGGAACTCCTGCTGGTTGCCGTGGCAGATCATGATGTTTTCCTGCAGCGAATTCGCGATCCGGGCAATCTTCTCCGGCGGATAGTTTTTATAGCTTGCGCTGGTCGCGGGCACAAGCAGGATATTGCGCTTGCCGGCGGCGAAATATTCATCCGTGGCCGCGCTGTCGCCAGCCCCCCAGAAGAGATAGGGCTTTGGGGGACACAATTCGTCCTCCCGAAAGTCCAGGCCGAGGCTTTGGGTGGCAAGGGTCGCGTAGCGGCACACCGCAGGGAGGTCCAGCGGGACCTGAACCGGGTAGTTGTAGAACAGGCCGGCCAGCGGTTCCTTGCGCATCTGCCGGGCAAACCCGTATCGGACACCGCCCAGGCAGGCGGCTACGACGGCCGACTTCACCATGCCGTGCAGGTCGATGACCACATCGAAACCGCCGCATGAGGCCAGGCTGCGGTACTCGGCGCGCAGGGCGGACAGGGATTTCTTTCTTTTCAGATCCTTCAGGTCAACCCGGATGATCTGCCGGATGTCGGGGTTATGGTCGAGGATATCGGCAAAGCGCCGTTCCGCAACCCAGGTTATGTGGCACTCCGGCAGGCGTCGGCGCACGACCTGCAACACCGCCATGGCGAGGATGATATCACCCAGCGAGGTGAGCCTGACGAAAGCGATCTTCATCCCTGGTTGCGCGTCCGGTACAATTCCGGGTTCAACGAGGGGTCGTTGTACATCTTGAATTGCTTGTAGAGCTTCATCCGCTTTCTGCCGGCCGCATAATCGGCCATGACCTGTTCGAGGGCGGTGAACAGGTCATGGCGCTGGAGCTTCAGCACGGCGAGGCGGTGGAGCGAGCGCTGCCGGTGGTCATCGTCGATGTCGTCGCGGCGGCTGTCTTCGTCCATGTGATAGATCTTGAGCGACATGATGGAGATGCGGTCCACGATGCTGCCGGGGGTCTCGGAATTGATCCTCTCCCCGGCCTGTTCGGGAATAACAGGCGGCAACGCCGCCAGGATCGCCTCGTCGAGCTTTTCGATCAGGTCGTTTCGTTGCTGGTTGAGCTTGTCGATGGCGCGCTTGACCGTGGCAATGGCGCTGTCGTCCACATCGGTGCGCCGCGCCTTGTCCTCTTCGTGCCACAACAGGTAGTTGCGGTAGGCCAGCTCCAGCGCGACGGGGTGGATGGCGACATCCAGCGTGTCATAGACGGCGGGATCGCTGTGCCAATAACGTATATAGCGGTCAAAGGAATCCTCGAGCCCGGTCAGGTTCAGCCTGGTCAACATGGTGCATCCTTTCCATTCGGGTGATGTCTGATCAAATCCGTTACCGCGGCAAAGAGGGCGTCCACGGAGATGCTGCGGCGGCACTCCCCATCCCTGTCGCAGGAGGTCAGGTAGCAGCCGGCGCATTCCATGGCTGCCTGAACGGCGCGGTGCCGCCTTCCCTGGGGGGCATAGGTGGCGGCGCTGGTGGCCCGGTAAAAGGAAACCGTGGGCGTGCCGACGGCAGCGGCAAGATAGAGCGGCCCGGTGTCGCCGCCGATAACCAGGTCCACCCTCCTGAGCACCGGGATGAGTTCCCTGATGCGCATCCAGGGGAGGAGCCGCACCGCGGCGCCGGCATCACGGGCGATCCGTTCCCCTAGTGCCTTCTCGTCGGGGCTCCCCCAGTTTATCAGTATGGTCGCCCCGGGGTACAGTGCCGTGATCCTGCGCGCCAGCTCCGACCATCCCTCCGGATGCCACAGTTTGGTGCTCCAGGTGGTTCCCACCTGGAAAAGGATGACCAACCCCTCCGGCAGCTCCGCCCGGAAGCGCTCTGCGGCTTCCTCGTCCTCAGGAGCGGAGTAGACGGCGCCCGCAAGCTCCATGCCTTGGTAGTCCCTGTTGAACGGGACGCTGACCACCCGCAGGTAGCGGTCGGTTACGTTGCGGTCGCTGTCCCGGAACGGGATGCGGCGAGTGGTGAAAAGAGCATTCGCCTTTTCCTGCAGCACCTGCCTGGTGAAGCCGATCCGTTCATGGCTGCCGCTAAGCCAGGCGATCAGGCCGCTCTTCAGGTTTCCCTGGATGTCGAAGACCAGATCGTAGGGGCGCTCCCGCAACCCCTTACGCAGGGCCATCAAATCCCTGCGGGTCTCTGCGGAAAAGGGGGCCTTGCGCCATTTCTTCGTCCTGACGGGGAAGATGCGCCTCAGGCCTGGGTTGTGCTCCAAAACCGGAAGGAACTGCTCTTCGGCCACCCAGTCGATCTCGATACCGGGCGATACCTGGTGCAGATAATCTATGACCGCCAGGGCGTGGATGATGTCTCCAAGGGAGGATGTCTTGATGATCAGGACTTTCAAATCGCCCTGTCCATGGCGCTCAGAATCTCTGCGATCCGGGCTGCCGCGGTTCCGTCGCCGTACGGGTTATGGGCATGGCTCATCTCGAGATACTCGTGTTGGTTGTTAAGGAGCCGCGCGGTTTCCGACACGATCCTCTCCCGGTCGGCGCCGACCAGTATGACCGTTCCCGCAGCCACCGCCTCCGGGCGCTCGGTGGTGTCCCTCATGACCAGCACCGGTTTGCCCAGGGAGGGCGCTTCCTCCTGCACGCCGCCGGAGTCGGTGATGATGAGGTGGGACCGGTTCATGAGGTAGACGAAAGGCAAATAATCCACCGGTTCGATGAGATGGACGTTGCTGAGCGCATCGGTGCCGAGCAGGCGCCTGACCGGTTCCTGGACGTTAGGGTTGAGATGGACCGGATAGAGGATCTCAACATCACTGAACCGGGTGGCGATATCCGCCAGCGCCCGGCAGATATTCTCAAACCCGTCGCCGAAATTCTCCCGGCGGTGCCCGGTCACCAGGATCAGGCGTTTGGCCGCATCGAGAAAATCGAAGTGCCCGGCAAAGGATCGCCGGAGATCGGGATCTTTGTCGATGCGCGCCGAAACCGCCTGCAGCGCATCTACTACCGTGTTGCCGGTGACGTGGATCGCTGCATCCGCCACCCCCTCCCGCAACAGGTTCCGGCGGGCGGCATCGGTCGGCGCGAAATGAACATCCGCCAGGACCCCGCTCACCCGGCGATTGATCTCCTCCGGGAAGGGGGCAAATTTGTTGTGGGTACGCAAGCCGGCCTCGACGTGGCCGACCGGGATGCGGCAGTAATAGGCCGCCAGGGCTGCCGCCATGGTCGTGGTGGTGTCGCCGTGGACCAGTACCATATCGGGGCGTTCGGTGGCCAGGATCGATTTCAGTCCCTGAAGCACGTCACCGGTGATGTCGAACAGATCCTGCCCCGGCCGCATGATGTCCAGATCGTATTCAGGACGGATCTGGAACAGGTTCAGCACCTGGTCGAGCATCTGGCGGTGCTGGGCGGTGACGCAGACCAGGCTCTGAAACCGGCCGGGATGGCGTTCCAACTCCTTGACAACCGGCGCCATCTTGATCGCCTCGGGCCGGGTGCCGAATATGGAGATGATTTTTTTCATGATTGCTATGGATTGATCCTTGTGCCCATCATCAGTGAAGCCAGATTGTGAAAATTGACGCTGGGGCGCCATCCAAGCGACTTGATCGTGGATGGGTCTGAAAGCAATCGGGGGTATTCAGCGGTAAAGCCTTCGATTGTTGCGATATGCTCATGCCAGTCCGCGTTGATCAGGCCAAAACAGGCATCAAGCCACTCCTCGATCGTGTGCGCCTCACCGGAGCCAATTGTTGCTTCACACACGTCGTCCTGGCTGACCAATGTCATGACCGCTTCAGCCACATCGCCGGCAAACGTCCACTCTTTGCTGGTAGAGATCTCGCCGAGAGGGATCGACTCACTGCTTCCCCCTGCTATCCTGAGTGCCGCCTGCACGATCTTCTGGCTGACATGGTTCGGTTTGCGCAACGGACTCTCGTGGTGGAACAGGTAGCCCACATAGGTCCTTATACCTAAGCTGCGGAAGTACCGGGCAGCTTGTACGGAATAGTTCCGCGCAACGGCATAGCTGCTGCCGTGGTCAAATGGATCTGTTTCGGAAATCGGCGCACCGGTATTGACGAACTGCAGTCCGCTCCCCGTAATGAAAACCTTGCAGCCCGGTGTCCAGAGCCTAACGGATTCGAGAATATTCAACGTCCCCTGGCCGATCGTGCGATGATGTTCGAAAAGCGCATCATGGCGCGTCGTCGAATGCGCCGCAAGATGAAAAATCATCCCCGGATGATGTTCCTTGATGACCGCTTCGACAAACTCCGGCTCCGCTACGTCACCCACGAGCCAATCACCCGGACTCCTTGAAATGCCGATGACGTCAATACCGCGAGCACGGCACGCTTCGGACAGATAGTGTCCATCCTGTCCGTTTACTCCGAATATCAGGGCTTTCACGGCCTGGAAATCCCTTCCTGCGTAATGACTTCAATGACCGGCAAGGGGAAGATCAGGCCGGTGCCGTTTGCAACGGTTTCCCTTTCCCGTTCGATGAATTCTTCCTTGAAATGCCACGGCAGGACTAGATAATAGTCCGGCTTCATGGTGCGCGATTCCGCCTCGCTGATAATGGGGATATCCGTTCCCAGGGTAAATGCGCCGTATTTGTCCGGATTGCGCTCTGCCGCATAGTCGATGATCCTGTTGTCGATTCCGCACCATTGCAGGATTGTATTGCCCTTGGTGGATGCACCATAGATGTGGATCGATTTGCCGGCTTTTTTGAGGTTTTTGAGAAGTGACAGCAACTCTTCCCGGTGGACGTTGATTCGATCCTGGAAGTGTTTATAGGGTTTGTCCGTATCGAGCATCAGATCGAACTCTTCCTGGTGAATGGCCTTAAGGTTCAGTTGGTAGTGCTCGTTTTTGTATGAAAAATTGTCGGCATGGGTGGCATAACAGCGCAGGGACCCGCCGTTTATCTCGTTATGTTCGGCATTGAACACCTTCAGGCCGCACTGTTTGAGGATGTTCTCGATGACGGCGAGGCTGTAATATTCAAGATGTTCATGGCAAATCGTATCATAGGAGGTCATTTTAAGCATTGCAGGCATGTAGGACATCTCGAAAATCCAGATTCCACCAGGCGCCAGAGCATTTTTTATGCCCGTCGTGAAAGCGATCGGATCTTCCAGATCGTAGAACATTGCAATCGATGTCACGATGTCGAACTTGGCATCCTGCAAATGGGATAGCAACTCGCTGGATGGGAAGATATCCTGAACAACCGTCACCTCGGCCTTATCTATCTCCTGGGCCACATCCGAAGGATCAACACCGTACTTCACAAACCCCTCAGGATAGTTTTTGAGCAGGGTGCCGTCATTGCAGCCGATGTCGAGTACATGGCCATGGGCACGGCCAAGTATAGCGACAGCGGTATCGGCAATGCCTTTCAGGTGGTTGCGCATTGTGGCATTGGTTCCGGAGCGATACCAATAGGAGGAATACAGGACCTCGGGGGGCACGGTATGTTCCATCTGCAACAGGCCGCAGGCCTTTTCATCCCGCGTGGGATCGCAGCGTACCAGGGACATGGGGATCGTGCGTGTAGGCGGCAGTTCTTTGCCCGGCTTGACGAAAGACCCCTGCAAGTACTGCTCTCCCAGGCTTATCACTGGTGTCAGAGCAGTAGAACCGCACACCCTGCAGCTTTTCCGATACGTGAGATGCATTCTGCCTCCTTGGAATATCTGGTTTTATTTTCCTGAAATCTTTTTTCTGGTGAGTGATAGATCGTAGATCGTCATCTGCTTTTTTGCCTTGTTCTTGAATGTCTTGAGATACCACAGCATGTATGCATTCCAAGCGGGTTGAGGTATCCGGGAGATGATGAGCGCCGCAAGCTTCCAAAGTCCGGATGCGTTGCTCGGGGCGACGACCTTTTCATACATTTCAGGGGAATATGAGCCGAGTGCCCGGTAAAGCCTGAGGGTCTTCAGCCTTCTCCATGGCTCGGGCTTCACTCCTTTTCGCTTGGTTTCGTCGGAAATATGGTCAAACGACCAGAGCAGGCGCGGCCATTTCTGCATCCAGATTTCAAACGAGCGCGATGACCACTGGGCATTGCCATAGCGTATCGAGATGTAGGGCTGAGCAATCACATATGCCGTACTTGGCAATTGGTCCTGAAAAATCACGCCGATGTGTATGAACTCGGTGCCGAAATAACGGGCATGCTCGCGTTGCAGCCATAGACTGCGCTTGATGACGACACTCCCGATGAACGACACGGTCAGTATGATCCTGTTGAATAGGGCATCCAGGCTGCCGGGCTGATAGATTTCGTCCTCGGTGTTGTTCAGCATGGACGGCTGAAACTCTACGGAGAAATCGCGGTTCATGACATTGGCGTTGACAATCACAAGACTGTGATTGTTCCGTAATTCCTGAAGCACCCGCTGGACGGCGCCCGGCTTGAATAGGTCATCGTCGGAAAACAGCCAGCAGTACTCACCGTTGGCATAATCGACGGCTTTGCAGAAATCCTGATCGACGCCCCCTTTCCGTGGCAACCGGATATAACGTAAACCGGGACATTTGGCGGCATACTCTTCCATGACCGTTTGGGTGTTGTCGGTGGAGGCGCCGTCGACGACAACAATTTCAACCTCATCCGAGAGTTGGCTGATAACGCTGTCGAGGGTTTCTCCGATGAAGTCGGCCCGATTATAGGTTGCGATACAAATGGACAGTAAGGGAGATTTCATCTCTTGACAAACTCCAGGTAGGCGGCCCCTTCTCCGGGGAGATCCTCAACAGCCTGACAAAAACGATATTCGGTTGCCATCATGCAGGGCTCCCTCCAGAACGGATACGTGGTCCCAGCAACCGTTTCATGGTTGCATTCCTGAAAAAAAGGCCGTTGGTTTTTTCACCATAGATTGCCAGGTACTCAGGCCGACCGGTGAGGTCGAAGATGGTTTCCTGAAGCATTCATTGGGGCGCAAAGAGCTTTACCCGCAATGTTCATTCACCTTTGGGCGGTGCTGTCAATTTTGCCATCACCGTATCGATTCGTCTCCTGAAGCGCCACCGTTTGAAAAAACCGCGGGGCATCAACTCGTTGATGACCTGCAAGCGGTTATTAATTCTGAAACGTAGCGTTGCCTCGTCCTTGGACGATCCAAGCGACTGAACATACGAGGCGACGAGCGCGAGTTGCCGGTCGCGCGGATGGGGAGGATTGTAACGTATGTTGAATTTTTTTTCCAGCAGGCAACGGTTCTTCTTCAAAAGTTCTTTGGTTTTGCAGGGCACGTTGCCGAAGGAGGCGCTTCCGCGGTGGTATATGAACACATCTTCACAGCAGACAAGGCGAAATCCGGCTTTTTTAACCCGAAGGCAATAATCATCGTCTTCGTAAAAACCGAGCCCGTATGTTTCGTCGAGCAAGCCAACCTTCTCAATTACATCCCGTCTCATGGCAACACAAAAAAAACAGAGCCGTTCCATCGGAACAGTTGTACCGTAACTCATCTTAACCCACGCCGTCCCCTCATCCAGGATTTCCTCAGGCGTCGTTCCAGCTACATAAATTGTCTGTTCATTGCCCGTCGCATTTGAGACCGGCCCAACAAGCCCGATGGAAGGATCGGTCACCAGTACGCCGACAATTCTCTCCAGCCATCCTTTCGTTACTCTTGTATCGCTATTCAGCAGAATCAGAAAATTGCCTTTGGCGACCTTGATGGCATCGTTATTTCCGCCGGCAAAACCACGATTTGTTGTGTTGAAGATACACATTAACCGAGGTTCGTTGGCTGCCAAAGCCGCGAGATAGTCCTGGGTCCCGTCGGTTGAGTTATTGTCGACAACGATAACCTCAAAATCGGGATAATCGGTCTGTTCGAATATGCTTTGCAGGCAGGGCGCCGTGGTTTCGTAAAGCCCGTTATAACTGATGATGATAATGCTGGCTAATGCGCCGTTCATCGTTTTTTCAACCACAATGTCTTCCATGTCCGTTTTTTTCTTGGAAAAAAATCTAACGATTTATCCCAGTTGGACTGTTTGATGACGCCAAGAAAGGTTTCGGCAAGCATTGCCTCGGTCTCGCCAAGCATCAAACTCTCTTCATACTGTTCAATATAGTGAAACACTTTAAAGAGCGGCTCAACAGGTATCAGGCGAATAGGTTGATATTTGAGCATAGCTTCGCCGTACCAGAACATTTCGCAGGAAAATATTTTGAGCAGATCGTAAAAGCTAAGGTTATTCGGTTCTGCAAATTGTTCAGCCAAAGCTTGCCATACTTTAGTCGAGCAAATATTCGGCATCGGGCCAAAATTAAACACCTTCCTTGGCCTGTCAAAATATTTTTCAGCAATATCAAGCGACTTGCTGAAACTGGGCTTGATTTTCTTCATCCCCTTGCGTGCTGCAAACTCCAAAAGATCCTTGCCTTCATGCAAAACGGTATAAGGTGTTTCATCATCGTACATGAAGTCCTTGAGAGTAAAGTCTCTTATAAAATATGCGTCTGAATCAAGTATGAGATAGTTCCGGTATAATCCCAATCGCCAGAATTCGGACTTGATAATCTGTTGCATAAGACCGCCGGGAATTTCATCCATCAATTGTAATGAATGGCGGGGATTTAATTGAAGGATATCCTCATCCTTCAACAAGATAAACGTGAGACCGGCCAGTTTTTCTCTAAAAAATTCCATCTCCGCACCTGGGACGGAAAGATAGAAGGGAATCTTATCTTTATTGAATTTTTGGATACTTTCCACCAAAATTCTGGCACGCAAGACATCATTATTATAAGATTTGCAAAATAAGGCAAATGGCTCCATTCATATTCTCCTGATTATAAATTTACCTTTTGGCACGTAATGTTTCTGACAATGCTACAATTTGCGACACGGCATCCTGCACCTTGAAAGGTTCGCTGTTTTCGTTATCCAAAAGCATTCGATTCTGCCACTGCTGTATCAGATGTAATAAATGTAACTTCGTCTGTTCGACATCCAGCGCATTTACAGCTATATGGCCGCGCTCGTCAAAAATCCGCTCAAGTTGTTTATTGCGCCAGATCAAACCCAAAATTGGCCTTTTTGTCCAGAGATATTCAAATAGCTTTGATGGAATATATTCTTCACAAAAAGGGTCGCTGCCGTGCAGAAGCACCAGCACGTCGCTCCGCCGCATCTCCTCGATCACCTGCTGGCGGCCGCTTTTCCCCGTGACCGGATCGGTCTCCAGGCGGCCGTGTTCCTTCACGACACCGGGAAGCGGAAAGCGTTCGAGGGCCGCCCGCGAAACAGGGTCAAGCTTCGAGCTGAAGACATCAATCTGCACCTTGCCGAGATACTGGGGGTGGCGTTCCAACACCCCGTGCAATGCCTCGAAGAAGACGGCAAAATTCCTGGTTTCAGCCAGTGAGCCGCAATGGGTGAAATGCAGTTTGTCCCGCACATGGTACGAAGCGCCTTGAAAATCAGGCTCCCCGACACCCGGAATAATCATGTGGCCCCTGGCGCCGAGTTCGGGATTGCGTTCCCGTGCCCTGGCCAGGGCCGTCTCGGTGAACCACCAGGCGACGGATGCATGGCGGCAGATCAAACGCTCCAGGTAGACAGCCCATCGATAGGCCATCCGGGAGCCCCTCCACTCTTCGTGGATCATCGGGTCGTGGAGTTCCGCGATCCAGGGGATGCCATGGCGCCGGGCGAGCAGGTAACCTGCAAAATGGGCGGAATTGGCCCCGCCGGTGGAATAGATGAGGACCGGACGGTGTTTTCCGATAAGACGGGATCCCGCGAGGTAGGCCATCACAAACCAGGACCACTGGCTTTCCAGGTGGATGAACGCCCGTTCCAGCAGATAAAAGGGGAGTAGCGTCAGCGATACGACCCCCTTGACCAACTTGTAGGCCAAAGGGTTGCGAAGGTGCTTTTTCAGGATGTGCCGCATGTCGAATTTCAAACCGGAAGGGGCGATTGCCGGCACTTGGTGGTGTTCGACAACTGCATCCTTTGCTCCGGTCTGGGCGCTGACCACAACCGGGGTAATCCCCATTTTCATCAGGAAAGGGATCTTATCGGTTATGGTCTGGCTGGCGGCCCGGCCATCCATATTGAAGGCGTGGGAGAGGATCAGCCACGTGCCGCGGCATTCCGCCCCTTGGGGATGTTCACTCATGTATCGATCCTATCTTCACAATTCCGCTCATCGAATTTGCCTCCGCGAGGCAGATCGCGACCGCCGGCAACACGTCTTCCACCGAGATCTCCTGAATACAGGGACTCGGGGAAGCGCCGCTGTCGTCACAACCGGCTTTGCCGCAGGGGACGCAGCCCCACTCTTTTTGCAGCACCACGATGTTCCCCCGGCGCAGGATGCCACGACCGGGGGGACACTGCTGGTCCGACGGTCCGTCGTTATACCAGGGGAACCACCGGGAGACAAAGGTCGGACCGAACAAGGCGACCATCGGCGTGCCTGCGCTCGCCGCCAGGTGGCTGATCGCCGTGTCGAGGCCGAGATAGAAATCGGCGCGCCCGAGCAGGCAGGTCATCTGGTTGAGGGTCAACTCGCCGGCGAGAAGAACCGGCGTATGCCGACACAGAGCGGAAGCCTCGGCAAGCTGGGCCTTTTCCTGTAGCGAAGGGGATGAGGTCCATACCGGTTGCAGGCCGTAACGCTCGCAAATGGCGTCGCTTACGGCGGCGAACCTCTCAAAGTTCCAGAACTTGTAAATCCAGCGGGCAAAGGGATGCACCACAAAGAAGGGGTTCGCTACCCCTCGTTCCTCAAGGAGACCGTTTACCCTGGCCTCATCTGCGCCATCCCAACAGACCTTCACCACCAGATGTTCAGGGGAGATGTCCAGAGCTTGAGCGACAACCTGACAATAGCGCGCAACGGGGATATCGACAGGAAACCTGAGGGGGTGGGTAAGCAGGAGCCTCTGCCAGAGGCTCTTCAGCACACTGCCGGTCGTATAGAATCCGACCCGCTGCTTTTTCCCGGCCATAACTACGGCGATATTGCCGCGATCCGATGCATTCATGTTGATCGCCAGATCGTAGCGGCGGAATATCCTCCCCAAATAGCCGCTCCTTGCCTGCGCCGAACCGGTCTCGCGGCCAGTTGAATAGATGACGGCGCGCACCCGCGGGTCCTTCTCCAGGAACTCGCCGGTGCCCCGGTTGACCAGGAGGTCAACGGCAGCCTCGGGATAGGCCTCCTTGAGCAAGCCGATGAGGGGGGTCGTCAGGATCACGTCGCCGATCAGGCGGATATTGACGATCAGGATGCTCTGCGGAGCAGGGGTCATGGTTTGCGTTCCGGTTCGCGACAATGCAGTTCCCGCAGCTTGGCGTATTTGAAAAACGTCAGGAGGGCTGTCGTCAGCGATATTTCAAGCCCTTCGATGCCGTCGAGCAATCCCAGCCGCAGCAGATAGGTCTTGAAAAAGGCGAACAGCGGCCTGACGGTCAGGTCGAACAGGGTGCAGCGCCTCCCCTTCCCGAACATCTGGCGCGCGGAAAGGTCGCTGTAGTGGTTCAGCTTGGCCAAAAGCGGCCCGATGCCGCTGAACGAATAGTGCAGCAGATGCCCCCGGCAGTCGGCGGCCGGGCCATCCGCAATGACCCGTTCATGCACCAGGCTGTCGGAAAAATGAGCTCTGCGGCGGTCGAACAGCCGGATGGTGCGGTCGGGATACCAGCCGCAATGCTTGATCTCCCTGTCCCCGAGAAAGGTCCGCCGCGGTACGGAATAAGCCCCAACGGGAAGGTCCGAGGCCAGGATGCCGCGTATCTCCCGGGCCAGTTCCGGCGTCACCCGTTCATCGCAATCGATATTGAGTATCCAGTCGTTGGTCGCCAAATCGACGGCCGCCTGTTTTTGCGGCCCGAATCCGCGCCACGGGATGTCAACGACCTTGTCCGTATAACGCCGGGCAATCTCACGGGTGGCATCGCTGCTGCCCGAATCCGCCACCACGATCTCATCGGCCCACGACACGCTCTGCAGGCAAGCGTCCAACCGCTCAGCCTCGTTTTTGGCAATGACGACGACCGACAAAGGGCAGTGGGTATGCACGCTGTTTTCCGCCATTATGGGGCCGCCAGTTCATGGTAAAGATGTTCGGCGCTGTTGTGCAGCTGCAATTCCCGCCCCGCCCTCACGGCATTGTCCCGATACCTGCCGTACTCTTCAATCACCCGCATCACCGCATTATAGACGTGTTCAGGCTCTGTCGTGTCGATGACCAGGCCTGCGTCGTACCCGGCCACAACCCGCGCCATCCACGTATCCGACAAGGTTATGACCGGGCAGCCGCTCGTCAATGCATCCAGTGTCACCCCGCTGATGCGGTCGCTGAAGTCGTTCCGGGAATACAACTGAAGGCAGATCGCCCCCGCGAACAGCCCATGATAGTCAGCAAGGGAGAGGGTTTCGGCGACACGCCTGACATGGGGGTAGGCGCACCTCTCCAGCCGCCCGATTGCCTGACGGGTGGCATCGTCATACTTTTCGTAATGCTCCGCCGAGGTCTGCAAGGTGACCGGGATGCAGGCCCCCTTGGCGTGCAGCAACTCCACAAGATCCACGACCGCCGGGAACCCCTTGTCCTGCCGGGCAGCACCGGCAAACAACAGGTGGCTGAACCCTTGATCCCCCGCCGGCCGGACATCGGCCTCGCAAGGTGATATGGGATAGGGAACAATCCGGGTCTGGCTGAAACCGACTGTTCTGAGTTCTTCGCAGACCGAAGCGGTCGGCGTCAGGACGACGATTTCCGGCTGTCGGCGCGCCACTCTTTCAAGCTGGGCGCGTTTGCTTCGGGAAGGCCTGAACCAGTGGATGTAGACGTAGACGCGGCCGGGGGCGATCTGGCCTTTGGCCGCCAGGTCAAGCAGCATGAGATCGGTCCTGCCGGCCGTCGAAACAAAGATGCGTTCATGGCCCTTCAGCAGTTTGCGGTAGAGCCACAATGCCTGCAGACGCCGGATTTTGCGCATGAAAAACCGGTTGACCCGGACCGAGTCCGGAAACGCGACGTTTGCCGAACTGCCGCACCAAACGGTCAGGGGCGCGTCACCGGCGGCGTGGATCAGACTCGATAGGAAACTGAAACAGTGCCCGGCTTCGCCGGTCAGCGTCTGCTCGATGATGTTCAGTCGCTCATCCCTCATCCCTTATCCCTCATCCGCAGTGCCAGCGCCGCCGCGACCACGTCGTCCGCCGTAACCGCGGTCATGCACCTGTGGTCGGTCGGACACTCCCGCAACTTGCAGGGGGCGCACACCGTGTCCTTGCGGACGATCACCGCCCTGTCGGTATAGGGCGCGGTTCCGGTATGGTCGGTTGGGCCAAAGATTGCCGCCAGGGGCACGCCGAAGGCGGCAGCTATGTGCATGGGGCCGGAATCGTTGGTCACCATGAAATCGCTGCGCTTGATAAGCGCCATCAGCTCCCGCACGGTGGTCCTGCCCGCCATGTTGAGACAGGCGCCTCCCAGGCGCTGTTCGATGTCGGCGGCAATGCCCGCCTCACCGGGGCTGCCGAGGATCACGATCCGTGCCCGCCACTCCGCGGCGAGCCGTTGTGCAACGTCGGCGAACCGGTCCGGATACCACCGTTTGGCCGATCCGTAGGTAGCACCGGGGTTGATGGCGATCACCCGGTCACCCGCCTGGATCCCCTTCCCTGCCAGCAGGAACAAGGCGGCGCGGTCTTCAGCCGGCGTCGTGCACAGGCGCGGCGCCACATCTTCACCCGTAATGCCGAAATGGCGCACCAGGTTGAGGTAGTACCGGACCTCGTGGCGAAGCGGCGGGGTCTCGCCCTCCGAATAGCGGCCGGTCAGCAGCAGGCTGCGGCCGTCGCTGCTTTTGCCGAGCCTGACCGGTATTCCCGCCAGCCAGGGCACCAGGGCGGAATCGAAGGAATTGGGCAGGATGATCGCCATGTCAAACGAGCGCTTGCGCAGTTCGGACGCGAGCCGGAGCCTTCCCCTCACCCCGCGGTGCGCGCCGTTGCGGTCAAAGACCATAACCTTGTCAACCCAGTCATGGGGCGAAAAAAGCTCCGCCACCAAGGGGTTGGCCAGCACGGTCAGCTCTGCCCGGGGGTAGTGCTCGCGCACCACGGCGATGGCGGGCGTCGTCATGACCGCATCGCCGATCCAGTTGACCCCGCGGATCAGGATCCGGCGGACCTTGTCGTGCTCCGGAAGCGTCACGGGGCGTCCTTGCCGGAGGCCGGCTGCACCATTGCTTCGGCCTCGTCCGCAAGCAGGACCGGGATACCGTCACGCACCGGAAATTGCAGCCCGCAGGGGCGGCAGAGCAGATACCGCCCCCCGTCAAACAGCGAGAGTTCGCCCTTGCAGACGGGGCAGGCAAGTATGGATAGCAGGTGTTCAGACAGCATCATGTATATCCTGTAATAAATTTCGGCAATGTCCGGTCTGGTAATTGCGTTGGGGCTAACACCCTTCCTTATCCCCTCACCCGGCCTTCGGCCACCCTCTCCCGGAAGGAGAGGGGTTGATTATTATCCTTCTCCCTATGGGAGAAGGTGCCCTAAGGGGCGGATGAGGAAGATTTTGAGTTGTTGCAAATATATAACCGGACACAGCTGAATAAATTTATCTATTTTGCCACAGGAGAAGTTATTTTTGAAGCAAATTACTGAGCAGGGCCGTCAGGGTGGTGGGATCGTCAATGACAAGTTCAAGCCGTGCGAGCATGATCCTGTCGGCAAACTCCGGAGTAAGGCGGCGCAGCTTCACCCCGTCTTTTTCCGTGGTAACGGCGCAGTCGGCGCCGCACGTCCGGAAGGCCGCCTCCAGCCCGGCCAATTGGGACGTGGTATAGGCAGCATGATCGGGAAGCCGGATGGTGTGAACAACATCCAACCCCATGGAACGCAGCTCCCCGAAGAAGTATTCCGGCTCCCCAATGCCGGCAAAGGCCAGGACCTTTCGACCCCGCAAGCTCTCGAAGGATACGGCCGGCCCGCCTGACAGGGGAACGGCATCGCCCAGGCAATGGCGTGCGGAACAGGTCGGTTTCCCCGCCAGAGGCGCTGGGAAGTGGCCTTGGGGACAACGGGTGTACATGACCAAGCCAGCCCGCTGCACGGCACTCAAAGGCTCCCGCAGCAGCCCTGCCGGCAGCGTCAGGCCGTTGCCGAAGGGTCGGGCCCAATCCACCAGCAGGATATCCAGGTCGCGCCGGAGGCGCAGGTGCTGGAAGCCGTCATCCAGTAGGAAGATGTCGGGGGACAGCCGCTCCATGGCCAGCATGCCGGCCCTGTGCCGGTCGGCCCCCATCACCACCATCAGGCCCGGCACCGTGGCGGCCAGCAGGTACGGTTCATCCCCGCACTGCCCGGCATCCAGGCTGATCGTACGGCCGTCGGCGACAATGGCGGTATCCCCTTCCATGCTGCCGCCATACCCGCGCGACAGGACCGCAACCTTCATCCCCCGCTCGATGAGCCACCGGGCGATGTATGCCGTGACAGGGGTCTTACCGGTGCCGCCCACCGTAATATTGCCCACCGAGATCACCGGCCTGGGGAGGCGCTTGGCCGTCAGGATGCGTTTCGCGTACAGGGTGCCGCGGATGGACTGGATACAGGCATAGAGCAGAGCCAGGGGAAAAAGGACGAGGACCGGCAGGCGTCCGGAAAGCCCCGGCCGTGTTCCGGCGGCGACGCTACGCCAGTATGCGGGAAAGAAGGTCACATCCATCCTGATGGGCTCCTTCCCGTCCGTCATCACTCATGCCGGCGGACGGGAAGGGGCGGTCCGATCAATATATCCTTCGGATAGTATAGTTATCGGTATCCACCACGTAGAGACTGGCGCCGTCCGTGGTGAGGCCGATGGGACAATCGAATAACGCTGCATTCGGGTTGGAAGTGGATGGTTGATTGGCACCGGTCGCGATCGTATCCTGAGTACCGGCTATCCTCGTGACGGGACCGGAATACTGACTTGGCGGACTCGTTATCGTTGGGTTGGCAAGGGCTATACGGAATATGACCTGGCCGCGTACCGGAGCGCCGTAGATGACCGGTCCCCAATCGGTCACGTACAGGTTGGTTCCGTCCGTAGTAATGCCGTTCGGCCCGTTGAAACGCGCTTGATCTCCCGTCTCGCCAGAATTGCCTTTCGTGTCCGGCTGGACCGTGCCGAAATTGCCGGGGCTGCCCGCTATCGTCGTAACCTGGCCAGTGGCGATGGATACCTTCCGGATGGTGTAGTTGCCGTAGTCCGTCACATACAGGTTGTTCCCGTCCGTGGTGATGCGCAGGGGCTGGTTGAAGCGCGCGGTTGTCCCTGTCGCATCAATCGAGCCGGACTGGCCGGGAGAACCGGCCAGGGTCGTCACATTGCCGGTGACGATATCCACCTTGCGGATCGCTCCATCGTCGACGACGTACAGGTTTGTTCCATCCGTGGTGATGCCGATGGGGCCGGCGAAGCGCGCCGTGCCGGTTGTTACTACCGTACCGTTACCGGTTGTCGACAGGGTATTCCCCGTGCCGTCATACGCACCGGCAACACCGGTGCCCGACAGGGTCGCGGAGATCCACGCCCCAGGCGAGGTAATGTCGGGAGATATTTTCTTGATCACATAATTGTAGGTATCCGTCACATACAGATTGGTCCCATCCGTGGTGATGTCGCTTGGAGAATTAAACGATATGATGACATTGCCGCTTGTTTTCAATGCTGTGACCGTCGCGACCCCGTTTGTACCGGGCGTTAGCTGGAGTATGTCGTTGTTGCCCATGTCCAGCACGAAAAATGTCTTTCCATCCATCGTGGTGATGCCGACGGGCCTGCCGAACAGCGTAGGCGGACTCTTTGCCGCGGTATAGTTGTTAAACCCCCCCGTTCCGGTGGTACCTGCAATTGTTGAAATATTGGAAAATGTCGTTGTGAGCGGAGTTCCCTGGATAGCTCCCCCCAGCGTTATGTTTGGGCTGTTTGGTATTGCGATCGTATTCAGGTATTTCTCGGCCACCGCACGACTGAAATACATCCGCGTGATGTTGTTTGACGCATCAGACACCAACCAGTAGTTCGGTTCCTTTTGAATGCAGGTAAATTGATATGCGGGAGTACCGGCTACGGACAAGACCAACTGTCCGTTCGTGATGGCCCACGTCCCGCTCTTGCCGCCAGGTGGTGTGGAATTTCTATTTACCTGGCTGTCCCATGTCGCCGATCCGGTCGAGTAGATTTGGAAGGCAATATACCCCTTGGTAGAGTTGACAGTAGTACTGAAGAGCGTCTTATTGGAAACATCCGAAGGGGTCAACGCCGTGGTGCCGCTGGCGATGACGCTTGTGGACGAGCCCCCCCCACACCCGGAGATGAACATTGAAAACAGAAATGCTGCCATCAGCCATATACTTTTCTGCATAGTAAACACCTCATCCAATCGTTTGTTAAAACTCAATTTATAATTATACGCCCAATGATTAATTTTCGGAACTATAACTGAAACAAAGCAGATGTTTGTAGCACTGCTACCTTGTAACACAAACAATTTCGGAAGAGCCCCTTTAGGCCCCAGAGGGTCCTCCCCCCAGCGGTGGGGAGGCTGGGAGAGGGGCTCAGTCCTATTTCCCCCTCCCTAACCCTTGTACCTGCTGGGGGAGGGAACTCTATGCATAATTTCAAGTGATACAAGGCATTAGTTCGTTACGTGTTTGCTGTCCCCCAACAGCAGCGGGGCAAACCAGCAGGGATCGGAATACGCCCCATTAACTGACTGTTCACTGGGGTGGGTATTCACGTACTTTGTTGTTTGTCGCATCTACCACATACACATTGCCGGATGAGTCGACAGCTACCGCATTGGGCCACCCGATCGATGACCAATACGTAGCTTGAGACCAAGACGTAGTAGGTGGGCTCCCGGCGGGGGGTGGAACGAACTCACGGATCAAGTAGTAGTAGGTATCAGCCACATAGACTTTTGTGATTGTGCCTGTAGGATCGACATAGACAGCAACCCCGGATGGCGTTCCAATTGTAGACCAGGACGCCGTCTGGGTACCGGAAGGGTTGTATACTCGGATCAAGCTTTCGCTGGAATCCGCCACGTACACGTTTCCGGAAGGGTCAACCGCCACTCCAGACGGCACTCCAGTCGTGGACCATTTCGTTAACAGGGTGCCTAAAGGACTGTTTTTATAAGAGTCGTATTTATAAAGATAGTTGTTCTTGGCATCAGTCATATAAACGTAACCTGAAGCGTCCACTGCGACCCCCGACAGAGCTCCCGCCGGAAATGGTGTAGACCAAGTCGCCGTCAGGGTTCCTGATGAGTTATAAATGTGTAGTTTGTTGTTGGCATAATCCGTCACGTAGACATTAAAGGATGCGTCGACCGCAACTCCCACCACATTGTTTGTTATGCTCACATTAAATGGGGCTGCCTGATTGCTCGGAGCACTATTTTTGTAGATCATGGAAGAATTGTTGGAGAAGGCGGCATCTGCAATATATACGTTGCCTAACGTGTCTACCGCAACACCGACCGGGTTGCCAGCCGTCGACCAGTTGGTGAAGCTGATGTTTTGAGTAATCGCAATGACTATTGAGACAGTTATTCCACCATATGATGCTGATATCGTAGGTTGTTTTCCAACTGAAGTCGCGTATGAGAATACCGATAGAACACCACCAGCAGTTATCGGTGCATCAGTCATGTCCGACGAACTCCACGTTACGGAGCTTGTCAGGTCACTCGTGCTGCCATCCGAGTAAAACCCCGCGGCCTTGAATTTCTGCGTTCCCCCGAGAGGGATGCTTCTTACCGAAGGGCTGATGGCAATGGATATGAGCGTTGGCGGTTGATTGGTCTGGTTGTTACTGCCGTGGCCACATCCGGAGATAAGGAGAAATATTAGTATTGATGCAAATAACACGATTGGGAAAAGAGGCCTTTTTGTCATGATATTCCCCTTGAAACAATTTGAGTTCAGTCTCGTAATTTCAGTAATAAAAAAATTAAGCGGCCAGTTTTCTCATAATATCAGCTCGCGACTCCGGGTGTCGTCGAGATGTTGATTTTTTTCATAAATCGTCACGTTGCCGAGCACGGCTCTGCCTGGCATCAGGGGTCGCCGCGCTCGATATTATTTACTATTGGACGTATTTGGTTACTAAATTATTATAGATGTCCGTAACATACACATTATTGGACAAATCGCTCACAACCCCAAACGGCTCCCCGCCCGTAGACAGGACGGGTAAAATCGGAGCCCCGCCAGGGCTGTATTTCCGGAGAAAGCCATTGGAGTAATCAGTTACGTACACATTGCCGGAAGAATCGACCGCGACACCATAGGCATAACTTGTCGTTGACCAGGACGTAATCACACTTCCAACAGAATTGTATACGCGGACCATATTGTTGGTGATATCGGTCACATACACATTGCCGGAAGAATCAACCGCGACACCGGACGGTATTCCGGTTGTTGGCCAAGATGTAATAATATTTCCGGATGAATCATACTTGCGCACCAATTTATAAAGGGAGTCCGTCACATACACATACACAACGCCCGAGGAATAATCGACCGCGACACCGGACGGAGTTCCCGTCGTTGACCAGGGTGTGCCCTGCTGGGTTCCCGTAGTGTTAAACTTGCGCACCAGATTATTTGAAATATCAATAACATACAGGTTATAGAGGGGATCAATCGCCACCCCGTATGGTTCCCCGGTCGTAGTCCAGGATGTGATAGGAGTCCCTACACTGTTATATATACGCAGCAAGTTGTTCGTGGAATCGGTTACGTACACATTACCGGAACTGGAAACATTGCGGAAGATCGCGCTGGAGACATTGCGGAAAGAAGCGACCGCAACCCCGGTCGGGTTCCCGGCAGTGGACCATGAAGTGAACTTACTGACCACGCCTGGGGTGATAACCGTAAGAGTGGTTGAACCCGAGACTCCATTCAATACCGCTGATATCTGAGCCGTTTTTCCAACTGAAGCCGCATCGGTGGATACCGAGAGCAAACCCGAGGAGGTTATCGTGGCAACGGTCGTATCCGATGAACTCCACGTTACGGAGTTTGTCAGGTCGCTGGTGCTTCCATCGGAGTAAAACCCCGAGACGGTGAATTGCTGCTTTGCCCCGACAGGAAGAGACGGTGAACTCGGGAAAACTGATATGGCCGTTAGTGTTGCCCCGCTGCTACCCGAACCGCCGCATCCGGAAACAATAAAAAGCATCAGAACCGATGCAAGCAGCACCATCGGGTAACGAAGAAATCTTATGATCATAGCAGTGCCCCTTGTCTCTGTTTTGAGATCAGCTATTTAATTGGTTAACACCTTATGATTTTTACGGATTTTGTTAACTTGCAAACATATATCTATACGTCTAACACGATATGCCTGTCAAAGTATTTCCGGCAGCGAAACTCATACATACCCTGCGATGACCGCCATATGCCGCTCGGTGGCCCCGCCATTTTCCCGCACCATTGCCAGCCCGTTCGAACCCATTTCCCGGCGCAGCGAGGCGTCTTCGATCAGTGTTCGGCAGGCCGCGGTCAGGCCGGCAGGGTCATCCACCTGGATGCCGGCCCGGCATTTCAGGACCAGCGTTGCAATCTCCCTGAAATTGGTCATGTGGGGGCCGAAGATGGACGGAACCCCCAGGGAGGCCGGCTCCAGGAGGTTATGGCCGCCGGTCGCCACCAGGCTGCCACCGACAAAGGCCAGGTCCGACAGGGCATAGATGTCCATCAACTCCCCCACCGTGTCCACCAGCAGCACCGCGCCGCCGGAAAACAACGGGGCCGCTGCCGTTGCCAGGGCCGTGCGCCGCTGGAACGGCAATTCCCCCTTTTCCAGCAGGCCGGCGACCTGAGCGGCCCGCTCGGGATGACGCGGCACCAGGACCAGCATGAGCGAGGCGTTGGTTGCCAGGAGTTCCCGAAAGGCGGCCAGGACCAGCTCTTCCTCGCCGGAATGGGTGCTGGCGGCCGTGATAACGGTCATCTCTTCGGGAATGGCGTAGCGTTTCCGCAGGGTTGCCCGTTCTGCCGGCGTCACGAGGCGGCAGGGGATGTCGTACTTGAGGTTGCCCGTTGTCAGAACCCTCTCCTCCGGGGCGCCGATGGCGATGATCCGATCCCGGTCGGAGGCGGTCTGCATGCACAGGTGGGAGCAGAACTCCAGGGCATGGCGGAAGAACCAGGCGAACCGCAGGTAACGGCCATAGGATCGGTCCGAGATGCGGCCGTTGGCCAGGATCACCGGGACGCCGCGGCGGGCAGCCTCCCGGTTGAAATTGGGCCAGATCTCGGTCTCCATGATGATGACCATCGCCGGCTTGACGGCGTCCAGGGTGCGGCGCACGGCGGGCAAAAAGTCAAAGGGAAAGTAGATGCACAGATCTTTTTCCGGGAAACCGGAGGTAACCCCGCGGCCGGTTTCGGTGGTGTTCGAAACCACGATGCAATGGCCGGGATAGCGTAGGCGCAACGCCTTGAGCAAGGGCCGGGCGGCAATGGATTCGCCCACCGACACGGCATGCAGCCAGATCACCGGGCGGTTGGCGATGGCGGCGAGCCCGGCTGGTGGGATATGCCCGAAGCGCTCGCCCAGGGCCGCCGGCCGGCCGCGGCTGACGGAGCGGTACAGGTGGTAGAAGAGCGCCGGCACGAGCAGTACAAGAGAGAGTATGTTGTAGGCCGCGTAGAACATGGAGGTATTCAGGCCACGCCGTCGGGAGCCTGCTCCCGGTCAAGACCCATCAGGTAGTAGAGCGCAACGGCCGTAAGATGCACCCCACCCCACGCCCAGAGGACGTCACTGACGAAGTGGCCGCCTTGGGCAATGCGGGCCACCCCCATAATAAGACCGTAGATCATGCCCAATATGAATATCCGGACAGCTGTCCGCGGTGAGCGGCGGCGCAGGGCAAAAAACGGCATGGCCAGATAGAAGGCCGATGCGCCGTGTCCGGAGGGAAACGACTTTCCCTCACCCGCCACGCCCTTTTCCCATGGATGGTGAAACATCTTTGTGCCGCCGAATTGGGTGATATCGCGCGGACGCGGACGCCCCCAATGATCCTTGAAGGCGGAATTGACCAGCAAACCGGGCCCCAGCATCAGCAAGACCACCATAAACGCCGCGCCTTTTCTGTATGACGCCAATCCGGGCTTGAAGTATCCTGCCACGAACAACGCCAGGGCGACTGTTCCCAGGATATAAGCAGGATAATAACCGTACAGGTACAGAAAATGCCACGGCTGTGCGTCTCCAACCGGCCATGCCCCAATGATGTGAAAGAACGTGGAGACTTTCAGATCGACACCGGTTACGGCAATGAGCAGTGTCCCCACCAAAAGCACCCCAATCGGCACTCCGAAATCCATCAGCTTGCTGTTCAGCATGACGGTTCCCCGGCACGTTTCCACCGGCGATGCACCCAGTACCAGTCCGCCGGGTGGGCGACGGTAAAGTTCTCCACATAGCGCGACAATGCCTGGACGTCGCGCTGGATGCCCTGTTCGGAGGTGTCGCTGCCCAGTTCGTATTCGGGATGCAGGGTGATGATGTTTGTTGTGCCTTCGCGGTGGATGAAGGCCGGGACCAGGGCCGCCCCGGTCTTCCGGCCGATGATGACCGGCGCCTTGCTGGCCCAGGCCTTTCTGCCGAGGACGTCGATCAGGGCTCCGTCTTCGGGAAAGACGGCCTGGTCTGCCAGGATGCCGATAACGCCGTCTCCTTTCAACACGCCGAGCATCGTTTTCAAGGCGCCCTGTTTGTAAATGATCCTGTTATTGTAGTGCAGCCGCATGCTTTCCACCATGGTGTTGAGGTAGGGGTTGTTCTGGCGGCGCGCCACGACCGCTATGGGTTCGTTGCACATATGCGAGAAGGCAAGGGCCAGCAGTTCCCAGTTGCCGCAATGTCCGGTCACGAAGATGACTCCCTTGTGCCGCTGCCGGGCGCGCTCGTAATTTTCGTGCCCCCTGAACTCGACCCTGTTGAGTATTGCCTCTCCCCTGCCGTGATACAGCCGGCAGGTTTCAAGAAGTGATATCCCCAGATGCCGGAACAGCTCACGGGCAATCTCCTCGGGGGTTTCCAGGGTGCACGTCCAGTCGGGATGCCTTTTCATGAAGGGAAGTGCTTGGCGGATATTGTCGATGGCGATGCGGCGCCGCTTGGGCAACAGCAGGGCGATGAGACCGCCGACTACCTTTCCGGCCGGGTGCATGGCCACCATAGGGATAGACGCCGCCACCAGCGAAAAAAGATAGAACAGGGCCGCCTGAGCCGACCAGAGGAGGCGTTTCATGGCGCGCCGCTGGGGTCACCGGCGCTACGGTCGCTGAATTGCAGGGAGTGGAGCCGGCTGTAGAGACTGCTGTTCTTCAACAGGTCGTCATGGGAACCGCTTTCCACGATACGGCCCTGTTCAATGACAATGATGGTGTCGGCGTGCAGCACGGTGGAGAGACGGTGGGCAATGACAAAGGTGGTGCGGTTGACCATCAGGTTGTCCAGGGCCTTTTGCACCATCTGTTCGCTTTCCGTGTCCAGGGCGCTGGTGGCCTCGTCCAGTATCAGGATCGGCGCATTCTTGAGAATAGCCCGCGCGATGCAAAGGCGCTGTCGTTGTCCGCCGGACAGCCGGAGCCCGCGGTCGCCGATATTGGTGTCGTACCCGTCCGGCAACTGCTGGATGAAATCATGGGCAAAGGCTGCCCTGGCCGCCTCCGTCACCTCTTCCAGGGTAGCGCCCGGTTTTCCGTAACGGATGTTGTTGGCAATGCTTTCGTTGAACAAAGTGGTTTCCTGATCCACCAGGGCAATCTGGGAAACCAGGGATGAAACGGTTACGTCACGGATGTCGAGGCCGTCGATGAAGATGGCGCCTTCGCTTACGTCGTAGAATCGGGGGATCAGGGAAACCAGGGTCGTCTTCCCACCGCCCGAGGGACCCACCAGGGCGACCATGCGGCTGCTGTCCGCGACCAGGGAAATATTCCGGAGTACCGGTTCGCCGCCGTAATTGAAGGAGACGTTGCGAAACTCGACCCGGCCGGAGGAACGGCCCATGTCCACCGCTGCGGGACGATCGATGATGGCCCGGCGCTCATCCAAGAGATGGAAGACGCGCTCCGCGGCGCCGGCCGAGCGCTGCATGACATTGTACGACCCTTGCAGCTTTTTGATCGGGTTAAAGACCAAGACCATGGCGGTGATGAACGAGAAGAATCCCGGGGCGGTCATGCGGCCCGACATGACCTGGTTGCCGCCGAAGTAGACCACTCCGGCCACTCCCAGGGAGATGATGGCCTCGGAAACCGGCATGGACAGGGATTCATACTTTATATACCGGCGAATCTGGTGGAAATACTCCAGGTTGGTGGTGTGGAAGCGGGCTATGGTCCGATTTTCCAGGCCAAACGCCTTGATGACCTTGACGCCGGAAAAGGTCTCCTGAAGGATGGCAGTCAGTCCGCCCATGACGTTGAGGCTCCGGCCGGAGGCGTTCTTGATCTTTTTGCCGATCAACAGAGCGGGATAGGCCGTGGCCGGAATCACCACGAACGAGATGATTGCCAGTTGCCAGTTGCGGAAAAAGATGACCCCCAGGAGCGAAAAAGCCGAGATCAGGTCGCGGAACAGCCCGGTAACCACCTGCCCGATCCCCTCCTGCATCTGGGCAATGTCGTTGGTCATGCGCGACATCAATTCGCCGGTAGACTGACGGTTGTAAAAGGCCATATCCTGGCGGATCGTGTTTGCATACAGGGTATTGCGGATATCCTGGATCGCCTTCTGGCCGGCCAGCTTGATGGTCATATCATAGGTAAAGCGGGCAACCCCCCTGACCACGAACAGGACGATGATCCCGATCGGCACGAGCAGGAAGATGCCGGTATCCTTGCCGGCGAAGATCTTCTTCAAAACCGGCTCGACCAGATAGGCAAAGGCGCCGTCCATGCCTCCCACGATTGCCGAGCAGAGGACGGAAATGACCAACAGCCCCCAATAGGGTTTGAAAAATCCGAGTGAACGTACCAGTGTCGGTTTCATTTGCCTTCCATTGTCGCCAGTATCAGTCGTGCCACATTCGCGGATGCGCCGCCATCGCCCAATCGGCCCCGTATGGCCGCCAGCTTATCCCTGATTGCGCCGGCATACACCGTATCCGTCAGGATTGAACCGATCTCCTCCGCGATCATGGCCGGATTGGCCTCTCCCTGGATGAGTTCCCTGACCACGGTTTCACCGGCGACAATGTTGCAGAGGCCGATGTTGTCAACCTTCACCAAGCGTTTCGCCAATTGGAAGGTAAGGGGCGAGAGTTTGTAGATGATGACCATGGGCGTGCCGACCAGGGCGATTTCCAGGGTGACGGTGCCCGAGACGGAGATGACGGCGTCGCAGGCCCGGATCATGTCGTGGATCCGTTCGCGGCTGATGGTGACATCGAGGCCGGCTGCCGTGAGCAGCGTGGTTACGTCATCATCGCGCAGCGTGGATGCCAAAGGAAGGACAAACTGGATATCGGGAAAGCGCTTCTTCAGCAAGACGGCCGCTTCGGTGATGACCGGCAGGAGGCGTTCGATCTCGTTCCGGCGGCTGCCGGGGAAGAGCCCGACGATCATGCGGCCGGGATCGAGCCCGAAACTGGCTGCTGAATCGTCCCGCCCCACGGCGACCTTGACAAGGTCGCTCATGGGATGCCCCACAAAGGAAACCCGCACGCCGGCATGTTCGTAAAAGGAAGCTTCAAAGGGAAGGATCACCGCCATGTGATCCACCAGCCGGGCAATCTCCCTTACCCGTCCCTGGCGCCAGGCCCAGATCTGCGGGCTGATGTAGTACAGCACCTTTACTCCGGCCTTGCGGGCCGCCTTGGCCAGGCGCAGGTTGAACCCGGGGTAATCGATCAGGATCAGCAGGTCCGGCCGGTCGGCAGACAGTATCCTTTTCAGCTTGAGGAAGGCATCCGAGATGACATCGAAATGCTTGATCACCTCCACCAGCCCCACCACGGCCATGTCAGACGAATCGACCAGGGTCTCGACCCCTACCTCGCGCATGCGGGCGCCGCCGATGCCGAAAAAATGCAGCGACGGGTCCAGCTTGAGCGCTTCCCGGACCAGGTCGGCGCCGTAAATGTCAGCGGAGGCCTCGCCTGCCACGATCATGATTCGGCGCTGTGTCTTCACGCCGATAAGGGCATTGGCGTCTTCTCCGTCTTTCATATCCGCCTGCGTTGCCGGCTCGCCGCTGCCTTGTTCCCGGCGCGTATACCCGGCTGGCTAACCATCTTCATTATGCCAGGACCTCTTTGACGGTTTCCGCCACAAGCCGCACCGATGCATCGGGCATTTCGGGATAGACCGGGAGCGACATGCAGCGGTTGGCAACGTCCTCGGACACTGGCAGGTGCACGCCTTCGCAGGCTTGAGCAAAGACGTCCTGCCTGTGGAGGGGGATGGGATAGTAGACGGCCGAGGCAATCTGTTGTTCCGAGAGTCTGGCCATGACTGCATCGCGCCGGTCGGTCAGGATGGTGTACTGGTGATAGACATGCTTCCCCGTGCCATCCTCGTGGGGGACGGTCGCCACATCGGCCAGCAGGGAGGAATAGAGATGCGCCACGTGGCGGCGGCCGGCGTTGAATTCATCGATCCGCTTGAGCTTCACCCGCAAAATGGCTGCCTGAATATCGTCCAGGCGGCTGTTGAAGCCGATTACGCTGTGATGGTACCGGACCCGGCTGCCGTGGTTGCGCAGCACCCTGACCTGTTCCGCCAGTTCAGCCGTGGCGCAGGTGACCATGCCGCCGTCGCCGTAGCATCCCAGGTTCTTGCTGGGGAAAAAACTGAAACAGCCCAGAAGGCCGAGGGTACCGGTCATGCGGCCACTGATCTCCGCACCGAAGGACTGGGCGCAATCCTCGATCAAAAGCAGATTATGCTTCTCGCAGATAGCCGCGAACGCCGCCATGTCGGCCGGCTGGCCGAAGAGGTGCACCGGGATGACCGCCTTGGTACGGGGGGTGATGGCCTTTTCGATCATGGCGGGATCGAGGTTGAAGGTTTGGGGGTCGATGTCGGTGAAGACCGGCGTGGCCCCGGCATAGCATATGGCCTCGGCCGTGGCGATAAAGGTGAACGGAGAGGTGATGACTTCATCCCCCGGTCCGATGCCGGCCGCCAGGATGGCAAGATGGAGGGCGTCGGTACCCGATGCGCAGGTAACGGCATGGGACGCGCCAAGATATACAGCGGCTTCCTGCTCCAGGGCGGTTACGTTGGGTCCAAGGATGAACTGGCTGCTCTCCAGGGCCGCGAGAACGGCCGTATCGATCTCCGCTTTCAGCATATGGTATTGGGTCTTGAGATCTACCATCGGTATCATGGGTGTGTCCTTTTCAGACTTAGGTTGATTTTGAGGGCTGTTTCCAGCGCCATCTTCCCTGCCCTGCCGCTTACCTGCGGCTGTTTCCCTTCCCTTATGGCCGCGATGAACGACTCGATCTCGTTTCTCAGCGCATCGGCCTCCCCCAACGCCCGCTCGTCCACCTTAACGTTGGGAACGCCCGGAAACAGCTCGCCGCTTCCCTTCCGGGCCACCAGCAGCTTGCGGTTCTGGAAGTCGAGCGTTATGTAAGCGTCGCGCTGGAATATGCGCATCTTGCGTTCGCTCTTCAGGCTGATGCGGCTGGCGGTCACGTTGGCCACGCAACCGTTCTCGAAAACGATGCGGGCATTGGCGATATCCTCTTCGCCGGTGAAGACCGGCGCCCCGACGGCATCGATGTGCTCCACCGGGGACCCGACGATATGCTGGATGATGTCGATGTCGTGGATCATCAGGTCCAGGACCACATTCACGTCCGTACCACGAGGCTTGAAGGGGGCGATGCGCACCGACTCGATGAAGAGCGGTTCGTGAAGAATGTCCCCCAGCGCCACCAGGGCCGGGTTGAAACGCTCCAGGTGGCCGACCTGGAAGACCAGCCCGCGTGCTTCGGCAAGGGCGATCAGTTCGTCGGCCTCGGCCGTGGTGACGGTGATCGGCTTCTCGATCAGCACGTGGACGCCGGCTGCCAGGAAATCGCGGGCAACACTATGATGAAACTGGGTTGGAACCACCACGCTGACCGCATCGACCTTGCCGATCAGGGCGCGATGGTCGCTGTAGGGTGTCGTCCCCAGCGCCGCCGCAATCTCGGCAACCCGCTTCGGATCGCTGTCCACGACGCCGACCAGCTCCACGTCCGGGATAGCGGCGTACTTCTGGGCGTGGAAGTTACCCAGGTAGCCCACGCCTATGACGGCCGTCTTAAGGGCGCTCATCCGCGACAGATGCCCCGTTCGGAACGTTCAATAAAGTCCAGCAGGTATTCCACCTCGGGGCACTCCTTGATCTCCACCCTGATGCGGGCGATGGCGTCGGGTAGTTTCAGGCCGGCCATGAAAAGTGTCTTATAGGTCTTTTTCAGGTTGCTGATCGCCTCGTCCGTGAATCCGCGGCGCTTGAGCCCGATCAGGTTCAATCCCCGCAGCTTGGCGTCGCGCTTGCCCGATGTGGCAATCATGTACGGCGGGATGTCCAGACCGATCAGGGTGCCTCCGCCGACCATGACATGGGCGCCGACCGTAGCAAATTGATGCACCGCCACCAGGCCGCCCAGGATGACGTGATCCTCGATGGTGACATGCCCGGCCAGGGTCGCCACGTTGGCCATGACCACGTTGTTGCCGATGCGGCAGTCGTGCGCCACATGGGAGTAGGCCATGAAAAGGTTGTTGCTGCCGACCACGGTTTCGCCGTGACCGGAAACCGTCCCGCGGTGGATCGTGGCAAACTCGCGGACCATGTTGTTGTCGCCGATGCGGGTCCAGGTCTCTTCGCCCCGGTATTTCAGGTCCTGGGGCGGGGCGCCGACCGAGGTCTGATGGAAGATCTGATTGTTCTCGCCGATCTCCGTCCAGTCGCCGATCACGGCATGGGCGCCGATACTGGTGCCCTTGCCGATGGTGACCTGTTTGCCGATGATAGCGTACGGTCCTACCTCGACGTCAGGCGCCAGGCGTGCGCTCGGCTCGATTAGTGCGCTTGGGTGTATCATGGGAACTCCCCCCGGTGATTTTCTAACAGGCTGTCGAAAAACCCAGGTTATTCAAAAATAGTCAGATCGTCGCACCCGCAGAATCCCCTGAGGAGGCGTAGCAGCGCTACGCCGCACGAAAGGGCTTTCGAGGACGAAGGCCAAGATGGCTGTTTTTGAACAACCTCCTAAAGCTTTGCTACGCCGCCTTATCGGCAAAGGTGGCCTTGAGGGCGGCCTCGGTGACCAGGATGTCGCCCACGAATGCCTTGCCGTCCACCCCCCAAATACCGCGGCGGTTGAAAGTCGTTTCGATCTGGATGCGCAGTTGGTCGCCCGGGAATACCGGCTTTCTGAACTTCGCATTGTCGATGGACATGAAATAGCTGACCTTTTTCTTTGTCTCATCGTCCGATGCCAAGTAGGCCATGATACCGGCAACCTGGGCCATGGCCTCGACGATCAGCACCCCCGGCATAACCGGATGGCCGGGAAAATGCCCCTGGAAAAAGGGCTCATTTATGGTGACGTTCTTGATACCGACGCAGCGTTTGCCGTGCTCCAGCTCAATGATCCGATCTACCATGAGGAAGGGAAACCGGTGGGGAAGAATCTTCATAATTTCATTGACGTCCATCAGCATGGGAAACCTCGTTGAAATAAATTGGTCGCCGCCGAAGTGCGGAGTAAAAATCAATCTGCCACAGAGCCACAGAGACACGGAGAACATCAGAGACAGAATCTTATATGATTTAAAGCAGATACTTAAACAGTTTATTCCTCTGCTTCTGTTTTTCCTCTGTGTCTCTGTGTCTCAGTGGCATATTTTAGGATTTTATCCTGTTCATCCTTTCAGTTGTTCTTCCAATTCGGCAATACGTTTCTCCAGGCTGCTGACTGTTTTCTTCAAGGCCGGCAGGTTGGCGACGACCGCCATGGACTTGAGCCATTCCTTGTGAGGCTGGGACGGGTAGCCGCTGTAGCCGGCGTTGGCAGCCAGGGAGTTGGGCACCCCGGACTTGGCGCCCACCATCACGTTGTCACCGATGGTTAGATGGCCGGCAATACCTACCTGTCCGGCCAGGGTCACGTGGTCGCCGACCGTGGTGCTGCCCGATATCCCCACCTGGGAGACAATCATGCAGTCGCGCCCAATCTGGCAGTTGTGGGCGATCTGCACCAGGTTGTCGAGTTTGGTGCCCTTCTTTATCAGGGTCACCTCCAGGGCGGCCCGGTCGATGGTCGTATTGGCGCCGACCTCTACATCGTCCTCAAGCACCACGATGCCGATCTGGGGAATACGGTAGTAACCGCGACCGTCCGGGGCGTAACCGAACCCGTCGCTCCCGATGACCGCGCCGGGCTGGATGATCACCCGGTCGCCGAGGCGGCAACGCTCGCGGATCACCGCATTGGCGTGCACCACGCAGTCATCTCCGATCACTGCCCCCTCGTAAATGACGGCGCCGCTATGGATGACGGTGCGGTCGCCGATGGTAACGTTGTTCCCAATGCAGGCGCCGGGATAGATGCTGATCCCCTCCCCCAGCGTCACGCCGGTTCCCACGTTGGACTCGGGCAACACCCCAAGCGGCGGATGGGGGGTCGTATAAAAGAGCGTCAGAAGCTTGGCGAATCCCAGGTAGGGGTTGGCCACCTCGATCACATTGCGGCCAAAACTTTCGCCACCGGGCGCCATCAGCACCGCTCCGGCCTTTGTCTGCGCAACCTTGGCGGCATATTTGGGGTTTGCCAGAAACGTTACCGTGTCGGGCCCGGCGCTTTCCAGAGGGGCAAGCCCGTCAACCCGCACCGTTTCATCCCCCTTGACCGTGCCCCCCAGATAATCGGCAACTTCCTTCAATGTTTTGCTCTGCTGCATATCATTGCCCCGTATCGGTACGCCATGAAGCCCCAGACCGCATGATGCGACGTCCGTTAGAAGCCCGACGCACGGACAGGTGCGATATGGCGGCAACGGCCGGTCACCGTGAAACGGTCGGCTTTATGGGGAGACCGCTATTTCTTTTTGGTGACGTTGAAGAGCTTCAGCACTTCCTCGGTCACATCGGCCTTGTCATCTACGTACAACATCACGCTGTCGTTTTTGGCAAAGATAAAAGTATAGCCGTTGGTGCGGGCGTATTCCTTGATAACCTTCTCCATCTCCTCGAGGATCTTGCGGGTAAACTCCTCATCCTTGCCCTGAAGCTCATCCTGGGCATCTTTGGTGAAACGCTGGAACTCCTTCAGTTTCTGCTGATAGTCCTTTTCCTTGCCGGTCCGGGCCGCTTCGGACAACAGCATGCCCTGTTTCTCAATCTCGTCCTTCAGCTTCTTGAGCTCGTCCTGTTTGCCGTTGATCTCGTCCTGGTATTTCTTGAGTCGTGCCGCCAACTGTTCCTTGGCCTCCTTACCCGCCTCGGAGTTGTTGAGCGCCCGTTGCATGTCCACGTAGCCGATCTTGACATCTGCGGCAGACGCCGTCCCCGCTGCCAGGCAAAGGGCCATGATTCCCGCCAGTATAAACCTTCTCATGATTAATGTTCTCCTTTTTCTGTAGTTGATGCAGCCTAAAAGAGACTGCCGATTGAAAACTCGAATCTGCCGCTGGGGCTGTCCAGGCCGGAGCGGGGGTTGACGGGAATGCCGTACTCCAGACGGAGCGGCCCAAGGGGCGAGGCCCACCTGATACCTCCGCCGTAGCTCATCAACAGCGAATCGAACATCTTGGTATAGGTGTCGCTGGTTGCATTACCGTAGTCGAAAAACAGGACCCCCTTGACCCCCACGTCGGCAAGGATGGGGAAGCTGAATTCCATATTGCCGTTGACCTCTTTGTTCCCCCCCAGGTAAACCACCTGGTCGGTCGGAGTACCGTTGATTGCGCTCGCAAGCCCGAGATGATCTACCGGGCAAACCGTGCGGGCTTTGTAGCCACGCAGCGAGTAGATGCCGCCAAGGTAGAATTTTTCGTCGATCGGCACCAACTGCCCCTCCACCTCCTGAACATACCCCAAAACCAGTTTGGTGGAGAAGACCACCTTCTTGTAGAGAGGGTGAAACCAGGTATTTTCCAGGGTATAACGGGCAAACTTGTTGTTCCCTCCCAGGCCGGCAAATTCGGCCGTGAAAGAATTGATAAAGCCGGTTGTGGGATCGAGGCGGTAGTCGGTATTGTTATGGGTGATACTGGCCATGATGGAACTGGTCGTTGTTTCCCCCAGCGGAAAGCTCTCCGGTTCGGCATTATTGAAAACCTGGTAGGCCTGCTGAGGGCTGTAGAGATCCTTCACCTCGAATTTGTACATGAGGAAGGTGCCGACAAAGTCGTTGATCGGGTAGCCCCCCTTGATATCGCCGCCGGTCAGGCGCCGGGTGTAATCGCTGTAAATGCGCTGCGTGCGGTAGATGTCGCCTCCCAGGTTCCACTTGGTATCGAGGAAGTAGGGGTCGGTCATGCCGATGGAATAGGTCTGCGACTTCGAACCGATGGAACCGGAAACATTCGCCTTGAGCCCCAGGCCGAGGAAGTTCGATTGCTGCACGGAACCCTGGCCGATGATGCCGTCCAGGGAGCTGTAACCACCGCCGACACTGAAGGAACCGGTCGGTTTCTCCTTCACATCCACATTGACGTTGAGCTTGTTGCCGGCGCTCCCCTTGGCCGTCGCAAGATTGGCTTCCTCGAAATAGCCTGTGTTCATCAGGTTTTGTTTGCTGCGTTTCATGCCGGTGCCGCTGGAGAGTTCGCCCTCGGTGACGCGCAGCTCACGGCGGACCACCTTGTCGCGGGTCTTGGTGTTGCCGGCGATATTGATTCGTTCGAGCGAAACCAGTTCCCCCTTTTCCATATCAAAGGTCAGATCAATGATAAGTTTCGCGTTGTCGGCCTTTGTCAGAGGGTTGACGTTGGCGAAGGCGTACCCCTTGTCGGCGTAGACGTCGGTCAGGGCTCCGATATCGGTGCGCAGGGTGCTCCGGCTGAAAATCTGTCCAGGCTCGGCCTTGATCTTCTTTCGCAGCTCACTGACCGGTTCCATCAGATCCCCCTTGAAGTCGATGGAGCCGATCCGGAACTGGTCCCCTTCCGTGATGCCGATGAATACCTCAAGGGCATCCTTGGCATCGGTCAATTTGATCGTCGGCTCACCCACCTTGACATTGACGTAGCCGTTGTTCATGTAGTGGTCGGCAATCAGCAAGGCGTCGTTTTTCAGCACCTCTTCCTTGTACGTGCCGGCCCCGGTCAGCCACGACAGAAACCACTTCTCCTTGGTTTCCATCACCTTGCGCAGTTGGCGGGCGGTGAAGGCCCGGTTCCCGTCGAAGTGTATGGTGCGGATGAGGATCTTCTTCCCCTCGGTAATTTTGAAGGTAATCGCAAGTTCCGTGGGCGTGCGCTTTTCCACCACCGGCTCGATCTCGGCAAGGTAGTAGCCTTCATCGCCGTACAGCTTTTTGATCTTGGCAACGCTCTTGGTAAGGTCTTTGGTGGAGAGTACGGAGTTCTGGCGGAATTCCAGGGCCTCCTTGAGCTTGTCGGTGCCCAGTTCCTTGTTCCCTTCGAATTTTATGTCGCGGACAACCGGTTTTTCCAGCACCGTATAGACGAGGACCGTGCCCTTGTCGGTTTCCTCCGTAGCCACCTGAATATCCTGAAAGTGGCCGAGTTTATAAATAGCGCGGATATCGGCGTCGGTCTTGTCCTCATTCAAGGTATCGCCGGCCTTGATGGAGACGACATTGAGGATGGCAGCCGATTCGATACGGTGGTTACCCTTGATCCGTACTTCGAAAATCTTTTCGCCTTCAGCGCGCGCCGCACCGGCAACGATGAGTTGCAAGGCGCATATAATCAGTAATACCGTACGGAATATGGGCACTCTTCCCCCGAGACTCATGAAAATAGTTCAAGCCGGCCGTCAACCAGCCGTACGGTTCTTCCCATTGCGGCGGCCAGATGTTCATTATGGGTGACCACCACCAGGGTCAGCCCCTTTTTTCGCTGCAGTTCAGCCAACAGTGCATGAACACCCTCGCTGGTCTTCATATCCAGGTTGCCGGTCGGCTCATCCGCCAGCAGCAGTTCAGGCGACAGCTCCAGGGCGCGCGCAATGGCCACCCGCTGCTGTTCGCCGCCGGAAAGTTCGCCGGGGCGGTGAGTCATGCGATGGCCCAGCCCAACATCATTCAGCAACTCCTCTGCCGTTGCCCTAGCCTTGTCGCGGGCCATTCGGGCGATCAGGGCCGGCATCATGACATTCTCCAGGGCTGTGAATTCGGGCAACAGATGGTGGAGTTGGAAGACAAAACCGATGCTCCTGTTGCGGAATATCGCCAGTTCACGGTCGCTCTTCCGGAAAAGGTCCTCGTTGCGAAAGCTGACGCTGCCCGATGAAGGCCGGTCCAGCGCTCCCAGCAGATGCAGCAGCGTGCTTTTCCCGGCGCCGGAGGCCCCCACCAGGGCAGTGGTCGTCGCGGCCTCCAGATCAAGGTCGATGCCGCTCAGAACCTCAACCCGGTTCGGCCCGGCCGTGTAGGTTTTGCACAGTCCGCGCACCTCAAGCAGATTACTCATAGCGCAACGCCTCGGCGGGCAACATTCTCGACGCCTGCCACGATGGGTACAGGGTGGCAATGAACGAGATCAGCACCGCCGTCACCGATATCAGGACCACATCGGACGGCACCACCAATGACGGGAAGTGATCCAGGTAGTAAACATCCTTGCTGAAAAAGTTCAGACCGGTGACCTTCTCGATGACGTTGATGATCGGTTCGAGGTTGAGGGCGATCAAGAGCCCCGAGGCAACCCCCAGGATGGTGCCGATGACGCCGATGATCAGCCCTTCCAGGACAAATATCTTCATGATGCTGAGGCCGGTGGCCCCCATGGACTTGAGGATGGCGATATCCCTGGTCTTCTCCATCACCACCATGAAAAGGGTTGAAGCGATGCCGAAGGCCGCCACAAGGACGATCAGGGTCAGGATGATGAACATGACCATCTTCTCCGTTTTAAGGGCAAAGAGGATGTTGCGGTTCATCTGCATCCAGTCGCGGGCGTAGTATTCGGGAGCCATGGTCCGGTTGATGGCGCGCACCAGTTCGCCGGTATGATAGACGTCGTCCACCTTGAGCTGGATGCCGGTGACGGTATCGCCCAGATCGAAAAAGGCCTGGGCCTGGGCCAGGCTGATGTAGGCCAGGGTCGAGTCGTACTCGAACATGCCGGTGTTGAATATTCCCGCCACGCGAAAAGGCTTCATCCGGGGCATCATGCCCAGCGGCGTGATGTTCCCCATGGGGGAAACGACGTTGACCGTGTCACCCACGAGAAGGCCGAGGTGTTTGGCCAACTCCTTGCCCACCACCAGTCCCGGCTTGGAGCCAAAACCTGAGCCCATGACTGGGTCGAGTTGGTCGAGGGAACCTTCGACGATCGACGTGCTCAATTTGGTTACCTGGCGGTCCGAGCGGACATCAACCCCCCGCAGCACCACGCCGGAGACGTTTTTGCCGGACGATAGCATGACCTGATTGTAGATGAACGGCGTGGCGGCCTGCACCCCTTTGAAGCCTTTGAGCTTCGCCATGACCTGCTGGTAATCCTCCATGGGGACGCCGTTACGCGTGACCACCACGTGGGCATTGGTCCCGAGGATCTTATCCTTGAGGTCTTCCTCAAAGCCGGTCATGACCGCCAGCACCACAATCAGCGCCATAACCCCCAGGGCAACCCCTGCGGTGGAAATGAAGGTAATGATCGAGATAAACGTAGACTTGCGCTTGGCCTTCAGGTAGCGCAGCCCGATAAAAAGCTCAAAGGGCATCGCCTATTTCGTTTCCTTCCTCAGTTGGGGGAACAGGATCACGTCACGGATCGAAGCCGAATCCGTCAGCAACATCACCAAACGGTCTATGCCGATGCCTTCGCCGGCCGTGGGGGGCATGCCGTACTCCAGGGCGCGGACATAATCCTCGTCCATGTAGTGGGCTTCTTCGTCACCCTTGTTCTTCTCGGCCACCTGGGAGAGGAAACGCTCCTTCTGGTCAACCGGGTCATTCAGCTCCGAGAATGCGTTGGCGATCTCCCGGCCGCCGATGATCAGTTCGAAACGATCGACGACGTACGGGTCGTGATCGTTTTTGCGCGACAGCGGCGACACCTCGGTCGGATAGGCGGTGATGAAGGTCGGCTGGATCAGCTTGTGCTCCGCCACCTCTTCGAATATCTCCATGATCAGCTTGCCGTAGCCGATGTCCTGGGAGAGGTCGAGACCGAGGCTGCGGGCATAGGCCAGGGCCAGATCGCGGTCGTCCAACTGCTTGGCATCGATATCGCCATACTCCAGGATCGCCTCCCGAACGGTCAGGCGCTTCCAGGGACGCTTGAAGCTGATCCCGTGCCCCTGATAGCTGAAGTCCAGGGTACCGAGCACCTCCTGGGCCACATGACAGAAGAGTTCCTCGGTGAAGTCCATCAACTCCTCGTAGGTGGAGTAGGCCTGATAGAACTCCATCATGGTAAACTCAGGGTTATGGCGCACCGAGATCCCTTCGTTCCTGAAGTTTCGATTGATCTCGAAGACCCTTTCCAGGCCGCCCACAACCAGGCGTTTCAAGTAGAGTTCGGGCGCAATGCGCAGGAAGAGCTGCATGTCCAGGGCGTTATGGTGGGTTATGAAAGGACGGGCCGCAGCGCCTCCGGGGATCGGCTGCATCATGGGTGTCTCGACCTCAAGGAAGTCGCGCCCTGCCATGAAGCCGCGAATCAGATTGACGATTCGGGAGCGTTTGATAAAGACGTCCCGCGATTCGGGGTTGACGATCAGGTCCACATACCGTTGGCGGTAACGGGTCTCCAGATCGGTGAGGCCGTGGAATTTCTCCGGCAGGGGATGCAGAGACTTGACAAGAAGGCGGATCTGCTTTGCATGAAGCGAGAGTTCGCCGGTCTTGGTGCGGAACGGGAACCCCTCTACGCCGACGATATCACCGATGTCAAAGGACTCAAAGGCTTCAAAGGCCTCTGCGCCGATATCATCCTTTTTTACGTAGACCTGGATACGCCCTTTGCGGTCCTGAAGCTGGATAAAGGCCGCCTTGCCAAAAGAACGCCGGGCAAGGATGCGGCCGGCCACGACATACTGTTCGTCGCCGGCGTCAAACTGTTCCTTGTCGCCGTAGGCCGCAATCACCTCGGCCGAGGTATGCAGCGGTTTGAAATCATTGGGATATGGATTGACACCCGCCTCCCAGAGGGCATCGACCTTGCGCCGTCTCTGAAGCAGGAGTTCGCTGAGTTCTTCCATAGTTTCTGTTCAGCCTTTCGTGAAAAACGTATCCGGAATCCGGGGAGGACAGGACTGGTAAAAATATCGCCAACATCCTGTCAGGTCAAGTAAAAAAGGGCATGGCCGCCGGGCCGCGCCATGGGCGGGTTCGTGTCCCGTGCGGTTAGATCAACACCGTAATCCCGAGGAATGTAACACTAATTAGTCTTCCCCTGTCTTTTTGGCCTCACGGGAACGGCTGCTGCGCTTATTGGGTGCGGCTACCCCCTCAACCGGCTCGGATGGCGCTTCGGCGACCTTTTTGGCGGCAGTTCGGCGAGGTTTTTCCGGTTTCGCCGGCTCAAGGACCGTTTCGGCCGGGAGTACCGCCAGCGCCGCTTCTGTTTTTTTCGGGGCGCGCGGAGCCCTGACCCGCTTTGGCTTTTCTGCCGTCGGCGCTGCCTCGGGCTTCTCAACATGGGGCGATTCGGAAACAACGGCCCCAGGCTGGACGGCGGCCCCATCGTGTTCCCGCTTCCCTTTGCGACTGCTGCGGCCCGGCTTGGCACGCTTTCCGGGCGACACCTCTTCGGCCGTTTCAACAGCAGACGGGGCAATAGCAGCAGCCGCTTCCGCGGTGGGCTGGACGATGGTTTCGGCGGCCACCCGTGCCCCTTTGCTGCTCCGCCGGGGCCTTTTCGTGGCCGGCGCCGCCGTGGGCTCAACCACAACCTGTTGCTCCGTGGGTGTCACCGGGGCGGCCTCAGCAACCTGCGCTGCGGTCTCCGCTGTTCCCCCCTCCGGCGCCTTGCCCCCCTTGCGGCGACGGCGCTTGCGCTTCTTGGACTTGGCCGGAGTCTCCGGCACGGCGCCCTCGCCCTGATCGGACGTTTCTTCCACTGACGGCGCGGTTGCAAGCTCAAGCTTGGCAGGGGGCTCCCCTGTCAGCAAAACTTCTGCGGACTGCTCGGCTGCTGCCCCCTCTCCGGCATGTTTCTTCTTTTTGCGGCGGCGCTTGCGTTTCTTACCGCCTTCGGCAACGCCCCCTTCAACCGTCTTCTCCTCTGCTTCCGCGGGTTCGGGTCGTTCCTCTTTCCGCTCTGAAGGCTTCCGTTCCGCCGGCTTCGGTGCCTCGGCTGCCTCGGCCTCGGATGCCAGAACATCCTCCACGCGCGGATTTTCACGCTTGACGGTCTCCAGCTCAAGCTGGTTCATGGTAAAGGAGGGTTTCCCCTTGACCGTCACCTCGATTTCGTAATCGTTCTCGATCTGGGTAAGTTCGCGCTTCTTGCGATTGAGCAGGTAGTAGGCTACTTCCAGCGGCAGGGAGCCGCGCACCTCGGCAACAGTCCCCTTGGCTGCGGCGGCATGTACCTTACGCAGGAATGAGAGGGCCATGGCCTCGACAGACTTGACCTTGCCACGCCCCTCGCAATGGGGACATGCCAGGTGAATTGCGTCGTTAAGCGTTTTGGCGATGCGCTGACGCGACATCTCCAACATGCCGAATTCCGAGATGCGTCCCAGGTTGACCCTGGCCTTGTCTATCTTGAGCGCCTGCTTGAGGATCTTCTCCACCTCGATATTATGCTTCGTTTCGCGCATGTCGATGAAGTCGATCACGATCAGTCCGCCCAGATCGCGCAACCGGAGCTGGCGCGCCACCTCTTCGGCGGCTTCCATGTTGGTCTTGAAGGCAGTATCTTCAATCCCCCGCTCGCCGCTGGATTTGCCCGAGTTGACATCGATGCTGACCAGCGCCTCGGTCGGCTCGATGATCAATGAGCCGCCGGAGGGAAGCGGAACCCGCTTCTCATAGATCTGGTCGATCTGCTCTTCCAACTGAAATCGGGAGAAGATGGGGCGCTTTTCCTTGTGCAGCTTGACCCGCTTCTCGCATTTGGGCATAGTCTCGCGGAAGAACTCCTTGGCCTCCCGGTAGGCGTCCTTGCTGTCAACGAGCACTTCATCGATATCGTCGGAAAAGTAATCCCGGATGGAACGGATGATCAACCCGCTGTCGCGGTAGACTTCACCCGCCCCGCTGGTCCCGGCCGCCCGCTCTTTGATATCTTCGTACAACTCCAGCAGGTTTTCCAGATCCTTGTGTAACTCCTCCGGAGCGCGGCCGACTGCCTCGGTGCGGATGATATAGCCCATCCCCTCGGGGACGTTCAGACCGGCCACGATCTCCTTCAGCTTCTTGCGCGTACCCTCCTGTTCGACCTTGCGGGAGATGCCGGCGGAGTCGCTGCCCGGCATGATCACCATGTAGCGGCCCGGCAGGGAAAGGTAGCTGGTCAGGGCCGAACCCTTGTTGTCGCGCTCATCTTTTTCCACCTGCACCACCAACTCCTGGCCGCGGCGCAGCACCTCCTGGATGCGGGGGCGACGCTTGCGCTGATCTTCCGGGACATCGTCGCGCCACTGCCAGAAGTCGGGGTGCAATTCCCCCATCTGGAGAAAGCCCGGTTTGGCCCGCCCGATATCGACGAAGGCGGCCTGGAGCCCCGGTTCCACCCTCAGCACCACCCCCTTGTAGATGTTTCCCTTGGTTTGTTCCTTGCCGCTGATCTCGATATTGAGTTCCATCAGGCGGCCGTCATGCACGATAGCAACCCGCGCCTCCTCGGGGTGCATGACGTTGATCAGCATCTTCTTGCTTACTGTAGTACCCATTGCGTGTATCCCTTTCAAGTGAGACATGCCCACACGACTGCATTTAAATGAGTGATTATATAGATTTCAACGCCGAAAGCAAAGAAAAAGGGACGCCCGGCGCGAATCGGCTGCCGCTGGGCGCCCCTGTAAAGAGGAAGATGGAGGGAGAGCGTCGGAGGCCCCCGCCTTATACCGATTCCACATCAAGGATGAACCGGTATTACATTAATTTTCCGTCATGAAATGCCGCTCGTAGAGATCCTCCAGGGCCTGCAGGTGGCGGCTCTCTTCCTTCAAAAGCTGCTGGAAGAGCTGTCCCATGGGGGCGCCGCTGCACCCCGATGCAACCTTGCCGTAGAAATCCACAGCCCCCTTTTCCAAGTGGATGGCGTACACCAGGGCCTCGCGCACACCCGACTCGGGACCGAGCTCCTGTTTTTTGAAGACATAGTCCAGGTGCATGGTGGGTATCGTCTGGTCAAGGGCCTCGCCGCTCTCCATGCGTCCTTCCAGCAACGCCTTTTCCAATTGGTGTTTATGATCGAGTTCATCCAGGGCGTTATCGCGCAAGAGTTCCCGCGCCCCCCTGTTTGTCACCCTGCGGATGGCGGCAAGATAGTTGCGAAAACCTTCGTTCTCCATTTCGATGGCCATCTCAACGGCTGCATCAAAGGTATAGCAGACCTGATCGTTGCTCATGAATGTACTCCCTTCCTTGATCTCTATCTGGTGTAGGCGCAGCCTTCTAAAGTTTTTATTGGGAATCATACCCAGTTGTGTCCGGTTAGGATTTTGCAGTACGTCAAAATCTCCCTCATCCGCCCCGTCGGGGCACCTTCTCCTTTAGGCCCTTTGGGTCCCAAGGGAGAAGGAACAAAAATCATCCCCTCTCCCACCGGGAGAGGGTGGCCAAAGGCCGGGTGAGGGGATAAGGCGGGGTTTTTACCTTGCTGCAATTAGCTAACCGGACACCGTTGAACCATACTGTAACGTATATTGTATACGGTTTCAAGAATGCAATTCCGCCGCAGGGCACCCGGCAAAAAAAGAACGCCCCGATTCCGGCAGGAAAATGGGGCGTTCTCAGCTACAGCAGCGCACAAAACTATTCCAGGATCTCGGCCGAGGTGATGAAGATCGGTTCCACAGGGACATCGGAATGGCCGCCCCTTGTGCCGGTCTTGACGGCGCGAATCTCATCCACCACCTCCATCCCCTCCAGTACGTGAGCAAAGACGCAGTAACCGTAGTGGTCCTGCTGCTTGCCCTGATGGTCAAGAAAGGCGTTGTCCACCACGTTGATGAAGAATTGGGATGTGGCTGAATCGACAACGGCGGTACGGGCCATTGCCAGGGTGCCGCGTTTGTTGGAGAGGCCGTTGTGAGCCTCGTTCTTGATGGCAAACTTGGGTTTTTTCTGTACCAGGTTTTCATCCAGGCCGCCCCCCTGGATCATAAACTCCTTGATGACCCGGTGGAATATCAGGCCGTCGTAATAGCCTTCCCTGACATAGGTAAGGAAATTCTTTACGGTGATGGGCGCCTTATCCTTGAACAGCTCGATCTTGATGGAGCCCCTGGATGTTTCCAGCATGACCTGCGGGTTCTGCTCGGACATCTGCAACCTCCCGATACGTAACTTTCTGATTTTGTCTCGTTAGTTGGCTGTTTAGCACACTATGGCGCAAAATTAAACCTTCTTTTTCAGAGTTTGCCAAAGACACGGTTGCTCCCTCAATTAAACATCACACCCCAATGTATTTATGGGTGCTGCTTGCCGCGCCATGATTGGGGCGGAGCAAGCGCCGCCGTTACCATTGAGATGTTCCGTCAGCGTCTCTGCTTTTTTCTGGAGCAAAGCCGTATTATAGGATAGTATCCGCCCATTCTTTTCGGAACGGCGACATGACACATCAGGAAACTTGGACAACCCTCAAGGTCCTTGCCTGGACCAAAGAGTATCTTTCCGCCAAAGGTATCGAAAACGCCCGTCTTGAAGCGGAGTGGCTGTTGTGCGCCGCCACCGGCCTGGACCGGGTCGGCCTCTATCTCAATTTCGACAAACCTCTCAACGATGACGAACTGGCGTCGTTTCGCGCCCTGGTAGCCCGCCGGGCCAGACGCGAACCGCTCCAGCACATCCTCGGCACCCAGGAGTTCTACGGCCTGGAGTTCGAGGTGTCCCCGGATGTACTGATCCCTCGCCACGATACGGAAACCCTGGTGGCAGAGGCGTTGGCGCGCAGGCCGGAGGCGCTGAGCGTTCTGGATATCGGCACCGGCAGCGGCTGTATCGCAGTTGCCCTGGCCCGCCATCTGCCCGATGCGGCCATAACGGCCATCGACATCTCCCCTGCCGCCCTGGCGGTGGCATGCCGCAATGCCGGGCGCAACGGAGTCATGATCGAGTTCCTGGCCGGTTCACTGTTGGTCCCTGTGGCCGGACGGCGCTTCGACCTGATCATATCCAACCCCCCCTACATTCCCACCACGGACATCGACGGGCTTGAGCCCGAGGTGCGGGACTTCGATCCCCGCGGCGCCCTCGATGGCGGCGCTGATGGGCTGGACGTCTATCGGACGCTGATACCCGCGGCCCCTGAGCATCTGAACCCGGCCGGCTGGCTCCTGGTGGAGGTGGGGATCGGCCAGGCTCCGGCGGTTGCGGAACTGTTTCGAAAATGTGCGGATTACGATCCGCCCGTAACGGCCCGCGATCCCGGCGGTGTCGAGCGCGTGGTGGGCGCACAACGAAAGGATGTGCCATGACGGTGGATGAGGCGAATCAGGCGCTGGCGGATGCCGACCTGCTGGTCGCCGGAGAGGACGTGACAGCGGCCATCGGGCGGCTGGCCGGGGAGATTGCGTCACAACTCTCGGGAGCAAACCCGGTGCTCCTCTGTGTCATGAACGGCGGTCTGATCTTTGCCGGGCAACTTTTACCCGGACTGGCGTTTCCCCTGGAGTTCGAGTATTGCCATGCCACCCGATATGGCCGGGAAACAACCGGGGCGGGTCTGGACTGGATCGTCCGGCCGCGGTTGGAGTTGCGGGGCAGAACGGTGCTGCTCCTGGACGACATCCTGGACGAAGGCATTACCCTGGCGGCCATTGCCGACTATTGCCGCCAGCAGGGGGCGGCTCGGGTCATGATGGCGGTCCTGGTGGACAAGCGCCACGACCGCAAGGTTTCACCCGGTTTCCGGGCCGATTTCACCGGCTTGGAAACCGAAGACCGGTTCCTGTTCGGCTTTGGCCTGGACTATAAAGGGTATTGGCGCAATGCGCCGGGAATCTACGCGGTGAAGGGACTCTGAATGAAAGAGTTCTTCCGGTTCGAGCAGCACAGGACGAGCTATCGCCAGGAGACCCTGGCCGGGGTCACCACCTTTTTGACCATGGCCTACATCATCATCGTCAACCCGGCCATCCTGGAGAACGCCGGCATCCCCAGGGGACCATCGGTCACGGCCACCATCCTGGCGGCGATAACCGGCACGGTGATCATGGCCCTCTGGGCGCGACGCCCCTTTGCCATCGCGCCCTACATGAGCGAGAACGCCTTCATCGCCTTTGTGGTCGTCAAGGTGATGGGCTATCCCTGGCAGGTGGCCTTGGGGGCCGTATTCATCGCCGGGGCGATCTTCACGCTGTTGACGGTCCTCAAGGTGCGCAGTTGGCTGGCGGAATCGATCCCCCTGTCGCTCAAGGCAAGTTTTGCCGTAGGCATCGGCCTGTTCCTCACCTTTATCGGCCTCAATGAAACCGGGCTGGTGGCGCTCGGCGTACCGGGCGCGCCGGTCAGGCTGGGCAATATCGCCCAGCCGTCGGTGCAGTTGGCCGTGGCCGGCATTCTGCTGGTGGTGGCCTTGATGGCCCGCCGGGTCCACGGCGCCCTGGTGATCGGCATCATCGCCACCACCGTCGGTTCCATCGCCTTGAAGATCACCCCCCTGCCGACACAACTTGTCAGTCTCCCCCCCTCCCTCTCCCCGATCCTGTTCAAACTGGATATTGCCGGCGCGCTGAGCGTACGTTTCTTTCCGGTGGTGATGGTGATCTTTATCATGGCCTTCCTGGACACTGTCGGTACGTTGATCGGCCTTTCCATGCGGGCCGATCTGCTGGACGAGAACGGCAACCTGCCCGAGATCGAGAAACCGATGCTGGCCGACGCCCTGGCCACCATGGCGGCCCCGCTCCTGGGCACCACCACGACCGGCGCCTACATCGAATCCGCCGCAGGCATCGAAGAGGGAGGGCGCACCGGTTTTTGTGCCCTGGTGGTGGCGGCGCTGTTTGCCCTGTCGCTGTTCTTCGCGCCGCTCTTCACCATCGTACCGCCCCACGCCTACGGCATCGCCCTGATCGTGATCGGCTCCTTCATGATCCGCCCCATTACCCAGCTCGATTTCGACGACTTGACCGAGCTCATGCCGGCCTTTCTGACCGTGGTGCTGATGATCTTCACCTACAACATCGGCGTGGGCATGACCTCCGGGATGATCACCTATGTCCTGCTCAAGCTGCTCACCGGCCGGGCGGCCGAGGTAAAGCCCGGCATGTGGGTGCTGGCGCTTCTGTCGTTGTCCCTGTTCATCTTCATGCCCAAGATGTGAATTCGGCAGGGCGCCCGATAAAATCAAAGAGAGGTGGAAGCCGCTGCGCCCCACCTCCCTTTTTTCACAACTTAGGCAATCATTATAATTATTTGAAAAATAGCCATCGCTGAACTAGTCTTGTATAGCGAGGCATTACCACATACACCATAAGAAAAACGACAATTCCAGTGACCGCCAATGTAGCTATTAAACGGTTGGTAGAAACTCCAAGGTATTTCAGAATTGGATTAACGACCAGTGGTACGCCTAGCGCGAGAGGATAGATGGCTGACCATGTCACCAGATACTGTTTCCAGCGTACCGGCACCTTAGCCTTCGCCCCTGCTGGTGTAAACCAGAAATCCAGCCCGCTGCTGATAAAAAAGTCGTCGTCAGTCATTAACAGAGGCCGAACCTTTTCTATCAAACGGATGCGTGTCGGGGATTCCATCCACTCCCGCACGTGCGCTTCGGTATCGAATCGAATGATGACGGTATAAGTTTCAGTCAATCCGGGTATCGGACGAACGATGTGCCAGTCCAAATGACCTGGCGAAGCTTTGCAAAGAGGCGCAATTTCCTCGAGCCACCTTTCGTATTCTGTCAGCTTATTTTCGCGCAACCTATGAGTAATAACTACCGTCGCGCCCTCGGCGGTTTTTGCATTAGTGGATAATACCGTGCTCATGTGGGGGTTACCTTCTCTTCATTACTACGCCCAACGTCGAAGTTGCGGCAACTAATAATGGTCGAGTCGCAACACGGTACAGGCACGTTGAACCATCGGCGGGACCTGACCCTATATGCGACACTAAACGGCTATGATGTTTCAAGAAACCTGAGTACCTCAGCCGGGTGCTGTTCCGCCTTGGCCACCTTGGCCCAGTGCTTCCTCACTACGCCGTCCGGGCCGATGACCACGGTGGAGCGGATGGTGCCGGTGGTCTTTTTGCCGTACATCACCTTTTCCCCATAGGCTTGGTAAGCTTGCATCATGGTGGTATCCGGATCGGACAAAAGGACGAACGGCAGCCCCTGGGCGGCAATGAACTTCCCATGGGATGCGATACTGTCCTTGCTGACGCCCAGGATCACAACCCCCCAGTCGGTCAGCTTGGGGTAATCATCCCTGAAACCGCACGCTTCCTTCGTGCAGCCGGGGGTGCTGTCCTTGGGGTAGAAATACAGGACAACGATCTTTCCGGCATACTCCTTCAGACTGTGACGCTTGCCGTCGCTCCCCTCAAGGTCGAAATCAGGCGCCTTCTTTCCTTCCAGTGACATGGTTCACTTCCTCCTTTGTGGTCTGGGAACCAAACAGGACAATTTATATCTAATTTACCATGTCATAACGAAACGGCAAGCCAAAATCAATCAGGCTTGGTAATGTCCAGTTTGTTTTTTGCACTAACTCAAAATCCCCCTCATCCGCCCCTTCGGGGCACCTTCTCCCGATGGGAGAAGGAATCCTTATCATCCCCTCACCTTTAGTCCACCGGGAGAGGGTGGCCGAAGGCCGGGTGTGGGGATAAGGCAGGGTTTTACTCTATCGCTAAGAACAAACCGGACAACGCTGAATTAGGATACATATTCGGGAAACCGTTACGGATGAATTTTGACTTCCATTATTTATTTCTGAACGAAAATCATGTATAATTTCATAGAGGACAAATCAATGGACATCAGCCGCAAGGATTTTTTTAAAAAGAGCCTGTACTCACTCGGCGAGGCGATCTCAACCGTTACCGGCGCCCTGAAGGAGCCGCAGAACGAACGGCCCACCATCCGCGACACCGCTGATTTCGTCCCGGCCCATCAAGAGAACATGCGGGCAGTAGCTCACAACGAACGGTGCCTGGCCAGAAACTGCGGCTGTTTCGCCTGCTTTGAACGGTGCGAACCCCAAGCCATTATGGTGGTCATGGGTGAAGGTATCAGGATCGATAAAGTCAAATGTACCGGCTGCGGCACCTGCGAATATGTCTGTCCCGTGACCCCCAAGGCGGTCGGGTTGCAACCTTGCGATGAACGGGAACTAAAGGAACGGGAAGCGGTTACCGCAATAACGCAGGGGGAATAAGCCTGCAGGGAAGAAACCGGTCGTTGCCGCATGAGCCCCCAAAAGGCCTTGTTCCGAAAAGAGCAGGGCTTTTTTTATTTAGCGGGGAGAGATTATCCGGCCTCATCCTGCCCGCTCTTGTGCTATAATAGCGCCATACAAAGGAGGTAACTATTATGGACGCAATCGAATTCATGGCCCGTTTTGAAGAGGACGGCCTTCATTTTTTTGAAACCCTCAGCGCCGAAAGCATTGATGCGGAACGAAAAGAGCTGTTCGAACTCCTGGCTGACAACCAGAAACGCCACCTCGGCTCCCTTGAAAAACTGAAACAGAACCTGCACGGCATCGAGACCGATACCATGCTGGTTGGCCGGGCCGAAGTGGTGGTCAACGGTTTCCGGCGGACGCTCTGCAGCCACGACCTTCCCAAGGAGTTCAAACAGGATGCCGACGCCTTTGACCACATCGTGAAGGCCGAAGAGGAGGTCATTGAACTGCTTGACGGGATGGCCAAGGCCGAACGCGAGGAGAATACCCGTGAGCTGCTGGCATTGCTGGCAGAGGAAGAAAAACAACATCTCAGCAGGATGGAGAACATCTACGAATTTATCGAAGCCCCTCGCAGCTTCCTGGAATGGGGAGAATTTTCAAACCTGCACCCGCTGTAAAAGTTTACTGTGACGGAATGAATGGGGCGCTTGAACAAAGCGCCCTTTTTTTATGTGTCATACCGAGTTGCAATCAAAATGATGAGCAGGCGGCAAGGAGAAGGCGACGCAGGCGTAGTTCAATACTACGTTGAGGAGCCGGCGACGAAGCCAACGAACTCAGCGTTTGATTGCGACTCGGTATCAGTGGACATGGCCGTGATGGTGGGACGCGTGGTTCAGATCCCTGATAAACGGCCCGGCCAGACATGCGATGCACTCCACCTGCAAGGTGGTGTGGGTGATGTGGTAGCGGTCCAGAAGCATGTGTTCCACTGCGTGTATCACATCGCCCTGCTGCCATTTGAAGTCGTCGCTCACGTCCAGGTGGGCGGAGAGCGCCACGATATGGGAACAGATTGACCAAACGTTGAGATGGTGGATATCCTGGACCCCAGGAACATTGCGAATGCTCTCGGCGATCTCGTTCACCTTCAATCCGCGCGGCACCCCCTCCAGCAGGATATGGGTCGATTCCCGCAATACCCGCCAAGCCCCGAAGAAGACCACGAAGCCGATGCCGACGGATATAAGTGCATCGACCACATACCAGTGGGAGAAGTACATGACCACGCCGCCGATGATGACGCCTACTGATGCGGCTGCGTCGCCGATGACGTGCAGAAACGCGCTGTGCACGTTGAGATCGTCGTGGGAGTGCTGGTGAAGCGCCGACGCAGCGATGAGGTTCATCACCAGGCCCACAACCGCGATGATGAACATGGGGAGGCTGTTGACCGGCTCAGGATTCATCAGCCGCCCGCCGGCCTCGTAGAGGATGCCGAGCGCGATCAGAAAGATCGACACCCCGTTGACGAAGGAGGCAAACACCTCCGCGCGGTGCCAGCCAAAGGTGCGGGTCTCGGATGGGGGGAGCCCGGCCAGCTTGATGGCCCCCAGGGAGAGCAGCAGGGCAAACAGGTCGAGGAACACATGGGCGGCATCGGACAAAAGGGCCAGGGAGTTGGTCCAGATACCGCCGATGACCTCGGCCACCAGGGTGACCACCGTGAGCACGATGGCATAGATAAACCGGGTGGCGATACTCTTGTCGGGATTGTGGTCTTTCATGTTTATTACTATAGCACGACTCCGGGCCACAGGCATCCCCATCTCCACCAGAGAGCGGAAAAATTCTGAACCGGCACATCTCGAATCACTGTGGAATATTCTTCATCCGATGTCGGATATTCTTCGCATACCGCCTTCAACCGACAGATCATCCACATAACTTATTACTATTTAAAGGTTAAAACAATCCATGATTTATGGCACGCTCCTTGATACCTGAATCCATGACATCTTCACGAATTAAGATGACAATAAGGGCCTGTCAGGAAATAAGTGTTGCAATATTGCGCTCAGATTTGGGTCAGATTTGGCCGGACTGATTGAGGCAAACCGCAGGCGTAGCAGGGCTACGCTGAGGATTTGACGATTGAAGACCGGTCAAAGATGGCCCGAAGATGAGATGCAAGATGTAACAGTTATTTCCTGGCAGGCCCTAAACAGGAGGGCAACGGATAGCTCCCTGGAGAAGCCATGCGAAATACTATCATCAACATTTCTTTGACCGTTATTGCAACCGCCTTTCTGACGCTGCTCGCATTGCGGGTGCGGGCCGGGGCAGCCGTTGACTCGGTGGCGATCCTGAAGACCACGGGCATAACCTGCAGAAGTTGCTCGGACAGGATCAGCAAAGCTTTGCAGGGCATCAAAGGCGTTGCCGCGACCGAGGTGGACCTTGACCACGGCCGGGTCATCGTCGGATACGACACCAGGGAGGTCAAACCGGAAACATTGACGGAGAACGTCAAAAAGGCCGGGTTCGACAGCACGGTCCAGGAGGTAGTCACACCAGAGCGATACCGGCAGATCACCGGCAGGGATGTCGGCACGAGTGGCGCTGCCCGGCCGGGATGCTGCGGCGTGTGCGGAACGGGCACGCAAACCAGGTAATCCCGACCTTATTTCAAAACAATTGGGGTCTATAACCCAAAGAAAGGCCGGGACTAATTTCCCCCTTTAACAAAGGGGGGTCAGGGATTTGCTTCAGAGTGGTGAAATCCCCCTCGGTCCCCTTTAGGCCCCAGAGGGTCCTTTGTCAAAGGGGGAAGACAAACAGGACCTTTGTTTCGG